>Ga0163109_10001325_pt1 | contig 19617 bp, 20 predicted proteins | sample CRUFie1St13metaG_FD_108704 | JGI IMG/M metagenome (GOLD analysis project Ga0163109, IMG submission 108704) | Marine microbial communities from the Costa Rica Dome - CRUD Field 142mm St13 metaG | ecosystem: Environmental > Aquatic > Marine > Oceanic > Photic zone | place: Costa Rica: the Eastern... | reverse complement strand
TATTACATTCTTCTGATCTTGTAAAGTCCACTTTTTACCATCATATATCATCACATAATTATTTTTTATATTCGATATATAAATATTATGATTCTCAGGTTTGTGGGGATCAAAATGTAACTTTTTTATCATATGGGGTACACAAAAATTTGAGTGACTTAAAAATTTTAAATAATCTTTATCCTTCAAATGAGACATATCTGTTTTATTAAATGCTAATATTTTTATGTTATTCTGAATATTATTCTGTTGACCAATTGTAACTCCTGTCTTCTTTTGTAATGCTATTAATTGTCTATCTCTTTTCTTTAATTCTTTCTTTATCGTTTTCATTTCTTTACTTTGTTTGTCCATTTCTTTACATTGTTTATCTAATTTATCATTTAATAATTTTACTAATTTTAATAAATCCTCTTTATGCTCTTCCTCTTTTTTCTTTTCTTCTTCATATATTTTCTTTTCTTTACAAATTTTATAATGTCTAGTTCTATTAGATTTTCTACTGAATTCAGAAAAACAAAAATTACACACAAATTTTTCAACTGTTTTCTCTTTCACTTTTTTTTTTACTTTAGGAGCATTTTGGCGCAAAATTGAGCTATCGTGGAGCAAAATTGAGTCATTTGGGAGCAAATTGTCCGTCATTTGGTCTAAAATACAAGTTGGTTCTTCTACTGTTTCAAATTTAATTTCATCTTTTTTAAAATAAAAATCGTAAATTTTTTGTCTACTTATATCTTTCAATTTTGGCTTACAAATATGTTTTCTATTTAAATGTTTTATAAATTTGGTCTTAATATTATTCGAATAGCCACAGCGTAAACATTTGTAATTTACCATGGTAATATATAATATATAAATTATTATTCTTATATCATTTTTCCGATATTTTTGGGATATTTTTGGGATATTTTTGGGATATTTTTGGGATATTTTTTGGATATTTTTTGGATATTTTTTGGATATCCTTTTTTTATAAAACTGGGTGATACCGTTTTTTGGGATATTTTTGTAACTTTTTTAGGAAAAGAGCAAGTGAATTTTTTGTATGGAGGGGGGGGGAGACGACCAAAAAAAAATTTTTTCTTACATAGGTCCGGGGAAACTTTCAAGTTTTTTTCACGTTTTGTATTTTCTGTAAAACCCCTATTTTCAGAATCTTACTTGGATAAAAATCATATTTCAATATCTATATGTTTTTTTCCATACATTTTTCATATTTTAATATTTGACTCTTAATTAAATTATTTATATTCTTTTCATCATATCTTGATTTAGGTCTAGTTACTAGTAATCGTCTTAATTTATCACCGCATGGACATACATTTCTAGAACAATCAACGACTTCTGTCATTTTAATCCATTTTAGAATACTCAATTTAGAAGGTCTAAACATATTTATTATTTAATTAGTATTTTTTAAATTAATATTTATCAATTTTTAAATTAAAGAAATATATTTATTTACTTTTATATGGATCTAATAAATGAAAGGTTAAAGAATTGTACTGATTTTGAGAGTACAAAAAATGCATTATTAGATAGAGAAACAATCAGATTGACATTTGAATTATTAAAATCAATTAATCTAGAAAAAGATGTAACACCAAGAGAACTTTTGGCAAGTTATATGATGATAAAACATCCAAATGAAATATTTGGACCAGATAAAGTAAAAGATAATATGAAGATAATGGGAGTAGCAAACAATGTAATAAATTGTACAAAAGATAAATTACATGATTATGTACTAGAGTTTAATGAGTTATTTCAAAAATGGAAACAGCATGATTATAAAGCATTATTAGATGATATTTTTCATAGATATCATCAATTAACTGTGGATATGATGAATGGACCAGAAGAAATAAAACCGCAATTAGAAGATATAAAGAAAAATTTATTAAAAGAAGCTGATAGAATAGGAGGACCAGAATTTGTAAAAAAGATTCTCGCATATTCCCCAGTAGTAATAAATCTAGAAGCATTACAGACACAATATGATAAAGCATTTTGGGATAAATTTAAAGAAGAATACGATAAAAAAAATTATAATATGTTATTTGAATTATTAAAATATTTAAAAAATGTATTTCTAAAACTAGCACCTAGTAAGAAGGATGAAATATCAGAAATAATTGATGTAAAATTTATTTGGAAAAGACTAGAAAATGATGCATATACATCAGATGAATTATCAATATTAACGAACAATATATTAGATATTGTGAAGACACTACATGCACCTGTATATGATGAAGAATTAGAGAAATATAGAAAAGATGTAAATGAAGGTAATCTATATTTCCCCACTATTTTAAAAAGAATAGTTCAATTAACAAGAAACATAATTCAGACATTAGAACAATTCAAAAGTAATACTGTATAAATTTACAATAATGAACATTTATATTTAATGTAATTTTGAGAAAATAAAATAAATACGACTGCAGAAGTAAAAAACGTACCTGAAGCCATATCAAACGAATGTTTAGGTAACCAGATAATTGGTCTATTTGATAGGAAATCAGTAACATAACTTACAATAAATCCAAAGATGACCATTATAAGACTAAATTTGATAATTTCTAAAATAGGAATATTATTAATTTTCATATATATTTATAAATAAATTAATTATTGTGGATTAGAATTATGTGCTTGTCTTCTTTGTGTAGATCTATTTCTAGATTGATATATAGAATTACTAACACCTCTCATCATTTGACTCATTTGTTCGGTAACATCTAAATTTGTATCAACTACTTGTGTTTGTAAGCCAATACTTTGTCCAATTTGATTTGCTTGCCAATTTTCTAAACCAACAGTTAAAAATTGAAATTCCCAATTAGAATTTTCTTTAAGATTTTTAATAGAATCTTTAACACTATCTGCAGTAGCTATTTGAGATGAATTATCTTCTCCATCTGTAAAAATAGCAACTATATTATATTTTTCATGCTCAAATTCTTTAGTAACATTATGTATAGTATCATACAAAGCTGTACAATTATCTGGATTATAAGATTCTAGAACTGTATCTAAATTATTAGTAATAGATTTGTCTTTTACTTGAGATAATTTATCCCAAGTAAAAGTTCTACTTTTAGTATTAAAAAATACAAATGTAAGTTTAGGTTCTAATTCACCTTCAATTTTTTCAGCACTTAATTGAGAATCAACAAATTCCCGAATTCCAGAAATTGTAGCAGATTTTCTTGAATGCATACTACCTGTTTCATCTATTATAATAATAATTCTAGATGATTGTTCTTTCACTTTTTTCTCTTCTTCTTTTGGTTTATCAAATGAAACTCTTTTAGAAGGTCTTTGTTCTTCCTTATCATTTTCTGATAAACTACGTTTTTTGTTAATTGTGTTTTTGGTTAATGAAGCCATTATATTATAGAATTAATTAGTAAAATAAGATAAATTCAATTTTTAATTAAATTTTTATATCTTGAACAAGTACCTTACCTATTTCAAATTTAAATATTTTACCTTCATTTTTAATACAGATCATTTGTTTTCCAATTTTACAATAAACAAGATTATCTTCACATTCTTCAAAATAATTATGAAATTCTTTATAGCTTTTCCAATGTTGATAATCTAAATTAGGCAATTTTTTCATACCAATAGAATTAATATTTTGTAGTACTTTATCAATTTCTTTATATTTATTTTTTGCTGAAATATTAGAGATATTAAACATAAATTTATTACAATATTTATCTAACATTTTAATCTTTTTAATTTTTTTTAATATTGTAATTTCATTAATTTTAAGTTTATTTGATAATATTTGTGAATTTAATTTACTAATATCATCATTATTTTTGATTAAGTTCAAAATTTCTTTTAATAATTGATTATTTTTTGATTCTAATGTTGATACTAAATTAATTAAATCAAATATTTTATCACTTAATGTTGAATAATTTACAAAATTCTCCATTAATTCTTTTTTATATTTTTGAATATTATTAATCTTATTAATTAAACAATCTCCCTTCATATTTTGATGATTTATTAAATGCTGTTTTGTATCAAATGTTAAACCACATTTTTCACATATTATTTTTCGATTACATTTATATTTTCTATTCAAGTGTCTATCTAAAGATTGTTTAGTAGAAAATAACTTATTACAATTTATACATTCAAATTGAGTCATAAAAATTAATTTTTATTATATAATTTATTAATTAATTATAGTTTAAGTTAAATTTTGCTATTTGTTAAATAATTGATATTTGAGTTTAAAAACTTAAAAAAATCATATATATAAAATATATAAATGGAAGGTCTTAAAAAACGTATAGCTGAAGATGGATATAAGTTAATTGACAAGAAATATTTTGATCGTGGTGGTCATGGTCAGTTATTTAAGTGTAAAAATACAAAAACAGGAGAATTATGTGCATTGAAAGTTGAAAAGAAAAGAGACAAATATGAATCAACATTATTGAATGAAATGAAAATATATGGTAAAATAGATGGAAATGAAAGAACAGGTATACCAAAAATATATGATTTAGGAAAAACTAGAGAATATTATTACATGATAATGAAAATGTATCATAAAAATATTGACGATTTAAAAAGCGATGCAGGATCCAGTTTTTCTTTAAGAACAACATTACAATTAGGACTGAATATATTAAAAATATTAGAAAAACTACATAATCAAAATATAATTCACCGAGATATTAAACCAGAAAATATTATGATTGATAAAAATAATAATGTATTACTTATTGATTACGGTCTAGCAAAAAAATTTACAGATTTAGATAATCCTAAATTATTTAAAAAAGAATGTTCTAAAACACGATGTGGTACAGTTCGATATATGAGTATTGGGTGTCATAAAAGAACAAGATTATCAAGAAAAGATGATTTATTAAGTTTAGGTTATGTATTAATCTATTTATATGTTGGTAATTTACCTTGGCAAGGCCTTGACATTTCAGATAGAAAGGAAAAAGATTCTGCTGTAAGTGAAATTAAACAATATTATGGTTATACTAAATTATGTAAAAAGTTACCTCCCTTTTTTACAAATTACTTTAAAGAAGTAGAAAAACTATCACAATCTGATAGACCTAATTATAGTAAAATAAAAAAATTATTTAAGCAAGAATTAAATACTGAAAACTTTAAACAAAATATTGATTATGATTGGTCTGTTAATGAATAAATATAAAAAAATTTTAATATTTATAAATTAATATTGATAGTTTCGACTTCTCAAAGTCTCATCAGTGCACCTACAGAGCAGACTATCCATTGATCTATCCTGAGTTGTTTTACTGACCACCTTTTTCTTACGCGCTCTACCTCTGAGCTATACGAAGCGACCTGGTCGGACGTCTCCGTAATTGGAATCGAACCAATGACCTCGTCCTTATAGTGGAATAGAATTTTTGATTGATTTTGCTGCATGTGATCTAAAACAATTTTGGATTTTACGTCTCTCGACCAAGCCCCATTAAATTAATTTTCTGAAATTATTTGATTAAGTTTGCTGTTTAGGACTTATAATAATAATAAAAGTACTATTTAATTATTAATTTTTCAATTTTTTAAAAATTTGAAAAAATAACATATAATTTTTAGATAATTTTTTTAATGGAACTTAGCAACTACAAACAACAAATTGAAGATATGAAAGAGACAATAACAAACCTCACAGAAAATTTGAATCAGTTGTCAATAAATTTAGTTGAGTCTGATAAAGAAAAAATGCATTCAAAATTGAATAAAACTGTAGCAAAATTTGAAAAAAAAACAAAAGCACTTGAAAAGAAAGTAAAAACTCTTCAAACAAAGACAACTAAACTAAATAAACAATTAAAAGAAAAAGATAAAAAAATTAAAGTTCTCGAGAATCAATTAACTGAAAAAGATTCAAATTTAAAATCTCTTGAATCACTACTTGAAAATTTACAAAAAGATAATGATTCTGATGTAATTTCAAAAGTAGATAAAGTTACTGAAAATTTTAAAAATAAATATGATGTTGATATTATGCCTAATATTGATAATCTAAAAGTAATTGCAAGTTATAGATACTCTACCAATCCACGAGACGAATATTCAGCATTTCATAGTGGTGAATTCGAATTATCATATGATTTTGTGAAAGGTAATAATAATGTAATTAGTGTTAAATATACAGCTGATTACAACTCTACACAAACGCATGATAATAGAGGTGACCCATATGTCGAATTTGAATCAAGTTTAAAAGTGAGTCCTGATTTAGATTATACTTACCATAAAGATGAATTAATAGAATATTATGAACCTACAAAAGATGAAGATGAAGATGAAGATGAAGATGAAGATAAAGGTAAATGGTGTGATTTAATGAATAAAGTTTTAGATGATATATGTTGTGATGTAAATTACTTTAGCGATATACTACAAACAATAACAGAAGATGGAAAATACTCATCGGAAAATTAATTTATTTATAAAAAAATTAATTTAATAATAATCTCTACCATGTCTCCAAGAACATTGTTCACAATATTTTCCTCTCATATGTTGTTCACAATGAACATCCTGACAATGCATACAAACTGATGTATATCCTTCCCATGGTGTGCTATTTATATTTTCTTCAGAAGTATAACAATTACTACACATATGAATAGTTTCAGTACAATAAGGATGGCAACATACATATTTACCTTCTCCAAAGTGTTCTTGACATGATTTTTCACCACAGCATTTATTATTAATATCAATCAAAAAACGTTGATTTTCTCCACATTTTATCATTTTTCTATTATTGCAAAAACAATCTAAGCATGTATCATGGAACTGAAAAAGATCATTATAATTTTGTAAATCATCATAAACATGTTGAACAATTGTAAAATCTTCAATTTCTGGTGCAAGATATTCTTCTTTATCTTCTGTAGTTTCAAATCCTAATTTTATCAAAACTGATTTAAGATTAAACATAACTTCCTCTATATGTTGTAATTCTTCACCACATTGTTCGCAATCATTAATATTACAATCTTCCCAAATTTTTTCAATATCAGAAAGATACCATATATCCATACATTCTGGACAAAAATGTGCATTTCCTACAAAAAAGAAATTATCGGTATTACTTATATATTCATTACATTTTTGTTGTATCTCAGTTTTAATTTGATTTAATTTATTTTCAGATTCTTGTTTTTTATTAGAAAAAAGTTCGATATTATCATCAAATAATTTTATTTTTTTATAATAATAGTCACTTAGAACTTTTTGAAAAGATTTCGAATTTTGATTAAATTGATTCATAGCTGAATTTAATGGATTCAATTTAATTTTTTTAGTATCATCTTCTTCCTCATCATCTTCTTCTTCTTCATCTTCATATACTTTTTCTATTTTATTTTCTTTTTCAAATTCGTTTTTCATTTTAGTAATTTCAGTAATATTATTTTCACAAGTATATTTTATTTCTTCTAATTCTTCAATATCAGATTTATATGTTCTTATTAAATTTTTAAGATTTACTTTAATCAATTCTTCTTGTAATAATTTAATATCTAAGTATTTACTAAGTTCATATAATTTTATACATTCTTCTGAGTTGAGAGTTTCTATAAATCTTTTTACCATCCAATGAGGTTCTCCTTTATCATATTTAGTAAATTTTTCAATATAAAATTCAACAGTTTTATTATTAAAATTCCAATCATAACTTCTTTCTAATAGATAATCAATATATTTTTTAAGTAATTGAAGATGTAAATCAGAAAATTGTAAAGGAATCGAATCAGTGTTTTCATTATCAGAATCTGAATCATAATTATGAATAATACCTTTAATAACTTTTGATATTAAAGATATTTTTGAATTGAATTCAAATAATTGATTATTATTACTGATTAATGTTATAATATCTTTTTTTAAAAAAGAAGCCATTAATTAAATAAATTAATAATAATAAATTTATAAATCAATTTTTTCCTACAAGAGTAGTATCAGCAACTTGCTTTGCTCTAATACCTTCAGGTTTGTAAAGATAATGTTGAAGATAAGGTAAAAATTTTTCATTTAGGATAGAGATAGCCTTATCTTGTATTTCAATTTCTTTAATTGATTCAAAGGATAAATCTTTAGGAACATTAAAAGTAGCATATCCTCTATAAGATCCGAAATCATTTCTAGTATCTGGTATAATTTGAAGAATAACTTTACGAATAATTTTATTTCTTTGAGGAGTTAGTTCATGTTGATTATAAAAATTTTCTGTAATATATTTAAAAACATCTTGTCTTACTTGACTAGCACAAGGTCCTTGTGATTGATACCATGGTTCATCCATTTATATACAATTTATAAATGTTATGTATTTATAAATCAATTTTATTATTTTTTTTAAAATATTTAAAAAAATTCTTCTGGATTTAAGACTTCATGTTGATATTTTTCTTTAATTTTTGCTTGAATGAATCTCATCATAAAACCATATCCTGAACTATCCCAACCTTTATCAAGTACTAAATTTTCAATATATTTTAATCCTTCTGCTTCTTTTTCAGTCCAATTACAACCGGGTCCTCCATTTTTTTCACACCACATAAATCCTTGATTTTCAGGAGGTCCTTTTATAAACATACTAATAATATGTTCTTTATTTTGATAATTATCAATTTGATTTAAAAAGAATATAATATCAACATTTTTTTTGGTTTCAATATCGAATGACATAAATTTAATTCAATATTATGGGATTGTATATAATAAAAAATCAATTTTTATAGATATTGAATGAATATCTATAAATTTTCAATATATTCTAATTCACCACTTGATAAACATGATGAAGGAGTATTATTTTTTTTTGATTTTTTTTTACCTTCAATAAAAAAGTCTTGATTTAAAATATCATCATTAATTTTAGGATTGTCGAAAATAAAGTTATTTATATCTAAATTAAAGTTTTTTTTATTATTTTTTAAAAAGTTGATTCTATCGATAATAAGTTGATTTGTAATATATTGATCAATAGGTAGATTATCTATTTCATTTTTCAAAGCTAATATTTGTTTATATGATAATTTTTCTAATAAATTATCAATAATAATATCAGATTTTTGAACTAAATCAATGAATAATTTTTCAGGTATGTTCATAATTTGTAAGATTTAATAATAATAAATATATTATTCAATTTTTGGTAATAATTCAATACCTTCTTTTTTTAGTAGTTTTTTAAGATTAAATACAAGTGTATCGATTTCATTAATTTTTTTAGAGAAATCAGTGCATAATTTAGTTTTAAGGAAGTTTTGAAACTTATGGTCATCTTTAAGATTATTTTTATTATTAGAAATGATATTTCTAATTTGTGAATCAAGATTTTGTATAATTTGATGATGTTGATTAACGATAGGAGTCATGGAATCAATAAGTCTAGTAGTTTTTTCAATCTGAGCAATAGAATTATTTTCTAGAACTTTTTGAAGATGTATTTGTTGTTCAAGTATATTATTAAAATAATCAATATTTTGTTCAATAGCATTTTTGTCATAATTTATTTGATCATTCATATATTATATATTAATATTAAATATATGAATTATTTATCTTCACTCTCATTTTCAGAGGATAATAAGAAGCCACCATAGACAATATTTTTATTTTTTTTATTATTTTTTTCGATTCTATTTTTTCTGAGTATATTTTTTTCATGATTACTAAGTTTAGCTGATGAATCTTCAAAATCTTTGAATTCATCTTTATGAAAAGATAGAGTTTCTGATAGTGTTCCTTCACTTTCTCTTTCAGTATTAAGTTGTTCTTTATAATCATCAATAACTTTACTAATATGTGTTAAAGCGTTATCAGAAACATTTTTAAGATTAATAAAGACACCATTATTATTTTTAGAATATTTGTTTGTATCATTATTAATAATTTTAAATATTTTAATTAATATTTTTTTACTTTTGATAGTTTCAATATATTTGATAATAGATTTTTTTTCTTCTTGTGAGAAAGTTTTACTTTCCATATATATTAAAAAATAATTTTATAATTAGAATAGAACTTATCAAATAATTTATAATTATATATATATTTAAATGAATAAATCGAAATTAAAAAAAATAGATTCAATAAATTATGGGTATCCTTCAAATGATGATCCAGAATTTCAGAAAAAAATATATGAAAGATATTTTTATTATATGACTCCGAAAAGGAAAGGTTTTTCAAAGTATAAAGAATTAGAAGATTATAGAGATAGAGTATGTAATTCAAAAGTAAGTCCTTTTAACCATCAAGCTTTTTTAAAATCATTTATAACACCAAACACTCCATATACAGGTTTAGTATTATTACATGGTACAGGTACAGGTAAGACTTGTTCGGCAGTACAAATAGCTGAGAATTTCAAACATTTAGTGAGAAAATACAATACCAAAATATATGTTTTAGTAAAGGGTCCATTACTAAAAGAACAATGGAAAGAACAAATAAGATTTTGTACAGGGGATGAATATTTAAAGAGTAGTAAAAATATAATAAATTTAGGTGACGACGATAAAAGTTTTAATGAAGAAAATGAATATGCAATAAATAAGAATATATCAGCGTATTATAGAATATTAAGTTATAAAGGATTTCATAAGAGAGTATTAGGAGAGAAGATATCAACATCAGATAAAAATAATGTTGAGAGAGAGTTTTCAATAGATAAATTAGAATCATTAGATAATACATTATTAATAGTAGATGAAGCACATAATATAACGAAGAATGAATGGGGTGAAGCAATAAATATGATGATAAAAAAGTCAAAGAATATTAGAGTATTATTATTAACAGCGACACCAATGAAAAATTTAGCAGATGAGATAGTAGAATTAATAAATTTGTTAAGACCTAAGAATGATCAAATAGTGAGAGATAAAGTTTTTACAAAGGAAAAAGGTTATAAGATGGATTTTGTGAAGGGAGGTGAAGAATATTTATCAAATATGGCATCAGGATATATATCATATTATAGGGGTAATGATCCATTGTTATTTGCTAAACAAGTAGATATGGGTAAGATTCCAAAATTTTTAAAGTTTACACCAATAATAAAATGTTGTATGAAAGGATTACAATTAAAAACTTATAAAATAGCTGATAAGATGGGTAAAGATGGTTTTGAAAGAAAGGTTCAATCTTGTTCTTTATTTACATTTCCAGCATTAGATAACAAGGGTAATATTGAGGGTACATATGGTTTAGATGGATTAAAAAAAATAAAATCACAATTAAAAGATAATAGTGATAAATTTCAAAAGAAAATAAATAAAACATATTTTAAAAATAAAGTAAAGGATTTATCAGATATATTATTTGAAGATAATGAAAAAAAGACAATAAGTGGTTTAATATTTAATAAAAATTATTTAGGGGATTTTTCTGCAAAGTATTTAAAATGTTTAAATAATTTAGAATTATTAGTAAAAGGGAAGAAGGGGTCTGGAATTGCGTTTATATATTGTGCATTAGTTACTGTAGGAATTGAATTATTTGAAAAAGTATTAGTAAATAATGGTTATTTAGAATATAAGGAAAATAGTAATTATAATATAACAGATACAACAATAGAATACGAGACAGGATTAACATTTAAAGAATATAAAAAGAAATATCCAAAAAAGAAGTTTTATCCTGCAACATTTATAACAGTAACTGGTGCAGTAGATGAATATGGAGTAGAAGATATACCAGAAGTAAAACAAAGGATTATAAAGCAAAAATTAAATACAATAGATAATAAATATGGACAAAATATAAAATTTATTTTAGGTAGTCAAGTAATGAGTGAAGGTATTACATTAGAAAATGTAAGAGAAGTTCATATATTAGATGTATGGCATAATTTGAATAGATCAAAACAAATTATAGGGAGAGCAATAAGATGGTGTACTCATGTTCAAATTTCAACAAAAGATAATCCATATCCAGAGGTAAATGTATATAGGTATGTAGCTAGTTTACCAGGTAAAAGATCAATAGATGAGAAAATGTATCAAAGAGGTGAGTATAAATATGTAACAACAAAAAAGGTAGAATATGTATTAAAAAGGGCATCAATAGATTGTCCAATAAATCATGGTGCAAATATGTTTGATGAAGAATTAAAAGAAAATAAGACTTGTAAACCACTAACTATAAAAGATTTTTCAAAGAAGACAAAACATAAATTTTGTCCATCAATTTGTGATTTTAAAAAATGTGAATATAAATGTGTAAATAATAAATTAAATTTAAATTATTACAATAGTAATACAAAATTGTACAAAGAATTATCAGTAATGAAAATAGACAAGGATATGTTTATAGATGACTTAATGTTTTCAATGAGTAATAAGATAAAGAAGTTATTACAAAATTTATACAGGAGGAAATATGTATATACATTTACTCAGATAGAGAAGTATATTGAGCAAATGTTAGAGAAGAAGGATAAAAAGATGTATGATAAATTTTTTTTATACAAGTCATTAAATGATTTAATTCCTGAATCAGAAAATGATTTTAATAATTTTTCAGATACAATTTACGATAAATATAATGTTGCTGGTTATTTAATATACAGAGGAATGTATTATATTTTTCAACCATATAAAGAAGATACAAATGTACCAATAAATTATAGAAAAACTTACAAAATAAATATTAACAAAGAGATAGATTTATTCAAATTGAGCGAAAAGCTAAGTAAAAATGTAGTTGTAGAGAAAAAAGTAGTAAAGATAAATAAAGATTTATATAATTTTGATGATACAGATTATTATTATGATAAAAGATCAGAAAATAAATATGTTGGTATTTTAGATAAAACAAAAAAGAAACAAGTATTCAAATTAAGATTAAAAAGAAAAAAAATACTAGATAAGAAAAGAGGAGTTGGTATACCATCTGCAAAAGGAGCTGTATGTAGTACAGCAAATGATAAAGATGAATTAATAGATATAGCAAGAGAATTAAAAATAAAAGTGAATGATAAGAATAGTAAAGATAATATTTGTTTTGAAATAAAAAAGAAATTAATATTTTTAGAAAAGTATTCTTTAGACAATGATAAAAAAACATATATAATAATACCAGTAAATCATGAAGAATATGAATTTCCATTAAATCTTCAAGATAGAGTAACTCATATACAAGAAAAGATGAGAAAGAAATTTGATAATATTTCAATAAATGTTAAAAAAGAAGAAAATGGTATTTTTATGAACTCAAGATCACGAGATTACTTTAAATATAGAATGACATTAACTGCTGTAAATCTTGAAAATTATGATGAATATCTATCATCAAAAAATTTTAAAAAGATAGATTCTGATAATTATGAAAGAATAATAGAATAATTAAAAATTGAAATATATTTAAACAATAAATAATATTTATAAGTTAAATATATATGAGTTCGATTGACACAAATATCAATATAAATACATTACAAAATCCATATAGTAATAAAATATTAAATACAAGGATATTAGTACCTTGTTCAAAATTAAATTCCGATATATATATAAATATAAAAAATATACTAAAGAATAAGTATGAAGGTAATTGTATAAAATATGGTTATATATCAAAGATATTTAAGATACTTGATTATTCAAATAATAATATAGATATAAATAATCTAGATTGTTCTGTATCGTATTTTGTAAAATATAGTGCTAGATTATGTTATCCTGTAGAAAATACTTTAATAATAGCCAAAATAATAACAATGAATAAACAATTTTTTGTTGCAGAGAATGGTCCTATTACCAATATGATAAAATACAATAATATAAATGAGTCCAAATTTAAATTAGATGAGCAACGTAATATAATTATAAAGAAAACAAAGAAGAAATTAGATATTGGTAATTATGTAAAAATTCAAATACTAGCAAAAAAAATGTATAACAATGATAATAAAATAGGAACGTTATCATATTTAATTGACATACCATCACAGAATGAAATTGATAATTTTTACGAGAAAAAAAATAGGACAGAAGATGTTTTCGATACTGTAAATATATCACAAGATATAAATGAGGATACATTAGATGACTTATCTGATAATGAGATAATTAATAGTAGTGAAAAAGAAGATGAAAGTGAAAAAGAGGAAGACAATGATAATGATAGTGAATATTCAAGTAACAAAACTAATTTTATTTCGATTTAATTTATTTTTAAAACTTAAAAATAAATTAATATAAATAATTAGAAATGTATAAAAGTTTTTGTTCAAATTGTGGTAGTACTGGGCATAATCATAAAAAATGTAAAGAACCAATAACAAGTATAGGCATAATATGTTTAAAAATTGATAATGAAAATATAAGAAATAAATTAATAACTAATTTTAATTTATTAGAAAAAGTAGATTTTAATATAAAATTAGATACTTTAGATATAATACAAAGTTATTTTGATAAAATAAAATTTTTATTAATAAGAAGAAAACATTCTTTAGGATATTTAGAATTTATAAGAGGTAAATATAAAGTTGAGGATGAAGATAAAATATTATCATTATTAAAAATAATGACACCAATTGAAAAAGAAAAAATATTAACAAAAAATTTTGATTTATTATGGACAGATATATGGAAAAAGACATCATATATACAAATTTATCAGAATGAATATAACAGATCAAAAAAGAAATTTTTAGCTTTAAAGAATTCTAGTAAATTAAACGAGTTAATTAAAAAAACAACTTTAAAGTTTTTGACACCTGAATGGGGATTTCCAAAGGGAAGACGTTCTAATAATGAAGATAATAAAACAACAGCAATACGTGAATTTAAAGAAGAATCAGGACTTAAAAATAATGAATTTACTATAATTGAAAACGTAAAACCATTTGAAGAAATATTTTACGGATCTAATGGAATTAAATATAAACATATTTATTACTTTGCATTATATAATGGAGAAAATAAAGAATTAAAGGTAAATAAAAATGATTATGAATTTCAGGAAATAGGTGATATCGGATGGTTTAATTATATGGAAACAATAAATTTAATTAGAGAATATCATTATTTCAGAAAGAAAATAATTACATCTATTTTTTTATTTATAGTAGAAAAGTACTGTAATATTTCTAGATTAATTCAACAATATCAAATAAATAATTTATCTACTGATAATAAATGACTATAAAGAATAAAATTTTTAATTTAATAAAAAATAATAAGATTAATAAAATAATAAAATTAATAGAAAATAATAAAAATTTTAATGTAAATATTTTTAATGATAATAATATTTCATTATTAGAATTTTCAATAAATTACAATAATTTTGATTTATTTAAATTATTAATTGATAGAAATGTTAATATTGATATATTTGATAATGATGGTAGGACAATTTTATATCAAATAATAAAACAAGATAGAATCAAATTTTTAAAAAGTTTATTAAATTACAATCAAAATAGAGTAGGAATAAATTTACTAGATATTAAAGATGTAAATGATAACTATTGTATACATTATTCTATAATATTTAATAATTTAGAATCATTAAAAATTTTAATAAAATATAATGTTAAGATAGATTTAGTTAATAAAAATGGTAATAATATTTTACATTTAGCAGGTATAAAAAAAAATTACAAAATTATAGATTATTTATTAACACTTGATTATGATTTATATGAATTTAATAATTTGGGAGAATCAATACTAAATATTGCTATTTTTAACAATTTTTCTAAAAATATTCTATCCAAATTAGTGAAAAAGTATGATATAAATGTAGTAGATAAAAATAAGATGATATCTCCTTTAGTAACAGCTATATTAGAAAATAATGATTATATTTTTGAAAATTTAAATAATTTAAATATACAATTTAATGTAAGAGATTATAGAGGAGTATCATATTTACAATATTGTATTTTATATGAGAACCAAAGATATTTTAATAAATTATTAAATAATACTAATGAAAAAAAATATAACTTTAATCAAGTAAATATAGAAGGACATACATTATTACATTCAATTTTATACAATATATCTTTTTTAAAATATACAATAAAATGTAATTTATTAAAAAAAATATTAAAAAATACTAATTTAAATTTAAAAGATAATATTGGTAATTCTTGTTTATTATTACTATGTAGGTATGATATATGGGATCAATATTTTGATATTATTGAGTCAAAACCATTAAATGCATTTTTAAAAAATCATAATGATGAAAAACCAATAGATTTCGTACCTAATAATAAAAAAGAGGAATTTTATAATTTAATTTCATCTTCTTTTTTTTACTATATTAAAAATAAATCTGAATATAAAATATCCGAATCTATTATAAAAAATTGCCAAAAATTAAATAATAAGTGTAAAATGTACATTAGTGATTTTATTAAAAAGAATTCAATAAGTATTTTACCAAAAAAAATATCATATTGTCATAATATAATTGATAATAATGTAACTTATGTAACTTTTATTGGGTTACAATTAGATGTATTTTTTGGTTTACATTATTTTAAAAAATATAAAAATGTAAATAGTTCATTAATATTAAATGTATCTTCAAAGAATAAAAAATTAACAGATTTTTATAATGAAAATGGAATATGTAAAAATTATAAATATGAATTTCCTAATTTAGAAATAAAATGGACTTTTCAAAAATTAATTCTTCCTGAAAATTTTAATAGTTTATTAAAACTAAAAGATGATTTAGTATTTATACCAATAGCTATTATACTAGAAAATGGAAGTCATAGTAATATGTTGATAATAAATAATAAAAAAAAGATAATATTTAGATTTGAGCCATACGGTTCAAATTATCCATATAATTTTAACTACAATCCAAATTTATTAGATACTGAATTAGAAAAAATGATAATATATAGCAGTGATAAATATTCATATTTACCTCCAAAATTATTTTTAAAAAATTTATCATTTCAAGCATTTGAAAATAGTGAAAAAAATGATAATTCAAAAATAGGTGATCCTGGTGGATTTTGTGCAGCATGGAGTTTATGGTTTTCAGAAAATTATATTTTAAATTATGAAAAAGTAGATAATTTATCAGAATTTGTTGATGATTTATTATTAAAGATTAGAGTAAGAAACATATCTTTTAAAAATATGATTAGAACATTTGCTTCTAAAATTTCAAAACATAGAGATAAATATTTAAAAAAAATAAATATTAATATTAATGACTGGAATAATGAAAATTTAGATGATGAAGTTTATGACGATGCTATTGATTATTTAAATAGCATAAAATAATAAAATTATAATCAAAAATATTATTTTTAAATTATAATTGAGTCTTTTATAAGTGTAAGCTCTGGATTTATCCCCACACTTAAACATTTTTTTATAGTTTTTAAAGGTATTTTTTTATCAAATGATAGTTCTAAAATTCTAATTAAATTATCTAATTGAGATTTCTGAATTGGTACTAGTGGTTTGTGCTTTTTAGATTGCATTATGATTTTTTGCTTTTTAGCAAGTGTTGGTAAATATTCATATTTACGTTTAAGTTTATTCTTATCATTTTTTAGTTTATCTCTACATTGTGACTTTAGTCTAAATGGTGGTACTAAATTTGTATTATTTATAAAATCAATTTCACTTTGATACCATGTACCTGTTAAATTTAAAAATATTTCCTTATCATAATATAATCTATTTATTATTAATTCCCTAGATCCTTCTTTACCTTGACAGCGCCAAAAGAAACCTTTCTCTTTATTTCCCTTTTTAAACATAAATTCTAATTCAAAATATATATTTAAACAAGGCGCAAATACTGTAATATTTCCATTTACATCTACATCAATTAAATTGCATTTAATCTTACTATTACCTGTTTCACAAAGTAGAAAATTTCTTTTTTTAGATATTAAATCTTCTTTATTATCTAATAAAAAGGTTAATGCTCTATCTATATTTTTTGGGTCTATTATTGACATATACTATTTTTCCTTACAATCATAAAAAAATTTTTTCAATTTTATAAGGTTATGTCACTATCACTAATTTCTCCTACTTCTAAACCAAATGAGGGTAAAATACCAGGAAATTTTGGATATTTATTTTCATTATTAAAACAATTTATTGATATAGTATTCACATTACTGCTATTTAAATGATTTAAATCTTTTTCAAATTTATTGATTTTATCAACTACTTTTTTTAATGATCTACCAATATTATCATTTTTACTTTGCAACTTTTTATTTTCTTTTTTTAAAGATTCAATTAGTTTAATCGAATTTTCTAATAATTTTTTATTTTCAGTAATTAAATTTAGAGATAATTTAACAAAATCACTAAATGATTTAATTGTAGATTGATTTTTTTTACTTTCATCCAAATCTTCAAACTGTGTACTTTTACTATTACTAATTTTAAGTCTTTTTGAAGGTAAATTAAATGATTCGAATCTACTTCTACTTCTACTTTTTCTTTTAGATTTTACGATTATACAACTATATTCATGTAATAACATATCTTTCCCATTGATATTACTTTTTATTTGCAATGAATAATCATTATCAAAAGGTAAATTTTTCGATACATTAGATATTTTAAAAATAACATAAGCCATTTTTTTCTTATCTAAAAGTGTAATATTATTATTTATATCAAGTTTATAATTCAATAAAGAATTTGATTTTATATTACAAAAGTTTAGTCTTTCGTTTAAAAATAAAAAGTTTTTTTTATTATCTTGATTTAATAATTGTATTTGAATTTTATTGATACAATTATTATTAATTTTAATAGGTATTACAATCATTTTTTGATACATTGTTCCCTCATCTTTATAATACGGATTACTTGAAACACTTTGAAAATACAATTTTGTATCATTACTAAATTGTGTTTTGGAGCTATAAATATCATAAATTGTTATATATTTATTTTCTTTTTTAGGAGTTTGATTTTCCAAGAAATCTTTTATAGAATTTTTGAAAGATTCCAAATTTATTTTAGACATAATATAAGATATTATTTAAGAAAATAAAAATTTCAATTTTTATATATATATGGTAGTTCTAATTGATTTACCTTTTGAAAATAAGAATCTTAAAAATAAAAGAATACATATTTGGAATGAATTTTCATTAAATTTTAAATGGTCTGAAATATTCGAATACATTTCTAGAGTTTCAAAAATACCTATAAAATATATTAGAATTCATAATAATTGTAAAATATATAGATACGATGAAATTAATAATTATCCTCTTTTTAAAGATATATTAAATAATTTTAGATATTCGAATTCAAAAACTGGACAGTTTACGAATGATTTGTTAATTAATGTAGAGACTTGAATTAAATATCATCAATTTCAAAATTTCCATTTTCATCAAATTCTACACTATCATCAAAGTCAAACATCGTTTCATCATTATCTTTTGTTTTGCTAACTTGTTGGTTAACAAAATCTGAATTAAATTTTATTTCATTCCATTGTGAATCAGAATATTTTTGTACAATATCAGCTTTTGCAATATTTATTGTGCTACCTTCATGAGTGTATTTAATTGTACCAAATCCTCTTCTAGAAACT
>Ga0163109_10001324_pt1 | contig 19624 bp, 29 predicted proteins | sample CRUFie1St13metaG_FD_108704 | JGI IMG/M metagenome (GOLD analysis project Ga0163109, IMG submission 108704) | Marine microbial communities from the Costa Rica Dome - CRUD Field 142mm St13 metaG | ecosystem: Environmental > Aquatic > Marine > Oceanic > Photic zone | place: Costa Rica: the Eastern... | reverse complement strand
CATTACTTTCAGGTTTTGTGTTCCTATGTACGTTCGTAGTCAGCACCATCGTCATAGAACATGGTCTTATAACGAGATTTCTAGAAGGTATACTGACGTAAACATCAAGTTCTATGAACCCCAAAAGTTCAGAACACAACACAAGAGCAACCGACAGGCAAGTAATGCCGACGAGTTGATTAATCCCGAGATGCTAGTAGACTGGAATCGCGGAAAGGCAGAAGGTCTAGTGAATCTTCATCACGCAATGTCTCTTTCTTTGTTTAACCAACTCATCGAAGCAGGCGTTTGCCGAGAACAAGCCCGTGGAGTTCTACCACAGAACCTCTACACCGAATACTACGGCACAGTCAATCTGTCTAACCTCTTGAAGTTCATTGACCTTCGCACACACGAAGGGGCACAATGGGAGATCCAAAAGGTTGCCGAGGCTTGCTTGGAGATTGCTACGGATCTGTTCCCTGTGACTGTGGGTGCTTATCGTAGGATTAGGAACGAAGAATGAATGTAGAACTACAACAAGACATAGGGATTGCCGTCGTCACTTTTGCAGAGAATCACAAGAGACTTATTGCGGCTGGTGATCACAATTACTTTGAGTATTGGCTTAATACTGAAACAGAACTATTAGCAACTTTACAAGATGTATTTGTGAAACACAAAAATAAACACACTTTTGAAGAAATGATTTTCTTTTCTCTCCTGATGGGCTCGGCAGTTAAAGATACAATGGACGATCTACACAAGCTTGATAAGGAAAACGAAGAATGAGTGACAAACCAAAGGTTAAAGGGGACTTTTGCCCCCGTTGCGATAAAAATGTGAAATGGTTTCCTGTTCCTGATTCACTGGCCTCTTTCTGTAAAGGGTGCGGTTTTGTAAGAGTAGGGTTTGGCGAGACAGATGAAAGTGGAATAAGACTTTATGATGTTGGAGCCACGATACAACAGTGGTTAGAAAATGTTTTTGGCACGAAGGAGAACGAAGAATGAAAGTGGGTGACAAGGTTCAGTATTGTGGCTACGACACTCTCGGCGCAACAGGCGAGATCATAAGAGAAAAAGAAAAAACTCTTTACTATAGTAAGTGGGAACGCGAAGGTGACGATAGGTATTGTATGTGCTATCTTGTAAGATACACAATGCCAAACGGCAAGACCATCAACAATGTTGCGAGACCAGAAGATCTAAAACTTTTGGAGAACGAAGAATGAATGATGCGATTGACATCACTTTAAATATTTGGCGGCAAAAAGGCCCTGATAAGGCGGGCTCGTATGTTACTTATCATCTGCCCAAAGTAAGCACACATATGTCTTTCTTGGAGATGCTTGACGTGTTAAATAACAAGTTAGAGTCTCAGGGCGAAGACCCTATTGTTTTTGAACATGACTGCCGAGAAGGAATATGCGGCTCCTGTGGGTTTATGGTAAACGGAAAAGCACACGGGGGAATGCCAAAATCAACAATATGTCAAGTTCATATGCGCGCGTTTAAAGACGGCGCTACGTTGACTCTCGAACCCTTCCGCGCCAAGGCATTTCCTGTGGTCAAGGATCTAATGGTTGACCGCAAAGCCTTTGATAAAATCTACCAAGCAGGCGGCTACATATCAGTCAGAACAGGTGCCGCCCCAGATGCTAATTCGATCCCGGTAAATAGAGATAATGCTGATCGTGCTTTTGCCGCAGCGAGTTGTATTGGGTGTGGCGCTTGCGTAGCATCTTGCCCTAACGCATCTGCGATGTTGTTTACTGGTGCCAAGATAGCACACCTTGGTCTCTTACCCCAGGGACAACCAGAGAGATATAAAAGAGTAGATAAGATGGTTAGTAAAATGGATGAAGAGGGGTTCGGACATTGCACCAATATTGGTGCTTGTTCTAAATCCTGTCCGAAAGGAATACCACTAGATGTCATATCGCTAATGAATAAAGATTATCTTGTATCACAAATTAAAAACAGGGAGACAGATTAATGATTGAATACCACCAGTTTGCATATTTTATTGCAGCAATATGGACCTTTTGTATGGTCACTTTCTTTTGGACCGTATCAAGGCTAGGACCAAAGAAGTGACTATTTATACTCGGAGAACTAAATGAAAAAGATTATAAATGAGTGGAAAGGATTCTTAACAGAGAGTTCTATCAGCCGCACCTACGAACACATACTCGATCACGACACAGCATTTATCACAGCGTTTCGTGACAATGCCAAAGACACAACAAAGTGCATGCCAGATCATAGCAAGACGCTAGAAAACTTTGAGCGTAATAAACAGTTAAAGGCTGTGCTGTTAAGCAAGGGCTACGGCGTGACAGGCGTTGATGGCACATACATCGAAGACTTTGGCACTGATGCGGCCAAAGAAGTAAAAGAAGATTCTTTCTTTGTTGTCAACCTTAATGACGATTCAAGGTTTAAGGATACGGTGGCTGGTTTATCAGAGCATTTCTGCCAGGACTCCTTCTTGTTCGTTCCCCGTGGCGGACAACAATCATTCCTTGTTGGAACAAATAGGGCAGAGTTCCCCGGCTACGGAAATGAAACAGAGACAGGCGAGTTCCTTGGTGGCGAAGAGGGTGAATTTATGACTCGCGTTGGCAAGTCCAAGCGTCCCATCAAGTTTGCTGAAGGTCTCGAAACCAAAGCCAAGATGCAAAACAACACCAAGTTTCTTATCTCACGCCTCGCAAAGCAGGTAATTAAGGAGATGAAGGAGAACATTTGAACCCACACTACGACGAAATCGTAGTTGGCTCTTCGCTTCGTGCTCTTCTGTTTGCTGCTCTCAACGACTTCCCTGTGTTCTTCACAACACCCGAGAAGCCAATAGAGTTTGACCACTTCGATTCATCTGTTGACTTGTCCAGTTGGAGGCTTCACAATGAACCTCAAGTATGGACAACCCCCGATGGTGAAACACAAACAGGACAATCTAAGACAGCATTGTGGGAGCATGTGTTCTTTGTTCTCGGACTCAAGGGGCTGACACCATTCTCCAGCGTGTGTAATTCACTTCGCCTTGACACAAATGAGTTGACAGGTTACTCAGAGTATGCTAAACTAAGGACAGTTGAGTTTGGTGTGTGTCATTACTTTGACGAGCACGCCACCTACAACCTTCTACGCTCCGAGAACACACAAAAAAACTATGAAGTCTATGACACACTGGCATTTATGCGCGGAGGAAAGCACCACCTTGATCTGATAGAGAGTAGTGACCCATTTTGTAACAAAACTTGGTTCTATGACACCCCCAGAGTAGATGGTAAAAGCCCCTTTAAAGACGCCTGTGTTGTTTCAATTTTATCAGACGACCAGATAGACGACTTTGATTTTTCAGAGACCGTAGTGCGGCTTACAACCGTTCAGAAAATGAAGGATTTAGGACTGAGAGGACCAAGAAATGGATACCAAGAAGACGGATCAATCCGATACCGGAGTTTCAAGACACAAGCGCTTGATCGTAGAAAATTCCTTGTATCTCCTCCGCTATGGATTGAGACAGATACGATCAAAGTTCCAAAGATTACGGAAGAAGATCTGGTTAAAGATCTGGGGCGAGTAGCCGAGAACAACAAAAAGATTTTAGAGCATTTATGGCAAAACATTTAGCAGGCATCATACCACTGGCAAACTTTGACGATACTTTCAAGTTGCCATACGATTCTTTTATGCTTCCCATTCAAAATGACTTTACCCTCATACAGAAGTCTGTGTTTGAATGTGCGATGGCAGGATGCTCTACTATTTGGATTGTGGCCAACGATGACCTTGCCCCTCTAGTGAAGAAGCACATCGGTGAGTGGGTCTATGATCCTGTTTACTTTTGGGACAACTATGTAAACAACCATATTGTTCAGCGCAGGACACACATACCCATCTACTATGTCCCGATTCTACCAAAGGACAGAGACAGACGTGATAGTTATGGGTGGTCTGCCTTGTTCGGTATGCACTCTGCGTGGTGGGTTTCTTTCAGGATCTCCAAGTGGGTTATCCCAAAGAAATACTTTGTGTCATTTCCACACAACGCTTACGACTTTTGGACGTTACGAGAGTATAGAAAACAATTGTTCAACACCACTAAGAACTTTTTCTTTACTAAGGGGGGTAAGACAGTAAAGGATAATTTACCAATACCATTTACAATGAGAGGCGAAGACTTTATCCAGTGTCGCAGAGAGGTCAATAGACTGACCACTAAGGAGTACGGACCACTGGATGACGGCGAGACGTGGTTGGACTTGAAGAAACTACCAGCAGAAGATCGCTGGTCAGCACGCCACTTTGACTTGTCAACAATCTTTGACAAGGTCAGTGAGGAAGACTGCTTCCGCCAGGAACTCGACTGGTTCTATGATCTCCGCGAGTGGGATGGCTACCGAGCCTACCTCGCGTCAGATAACATCGTGAAAGGACCCAACTGGCGCTTGACAAAGCCGCACCAACTGAATAGATTATGTCAGGAGGAAGAGGAATGAAAGTCGGTGATTTGGTGAGGGTAACTTTTAGAGAAGGCGAAGACCAAGGTGTTATCCTTTCTATCGTTGAGAAAACTTACTTGCCCAATTGGCTAACCGGTGGTAAGCAAACATACATGGTCTACTGTATCAACGCTCCCCTTAAAATACACGAATTACGAGATATAGATCTCAAACTACTATCGGAGGCATAATAATGGAAAGAACTAAAAGTAAAATCAAGTTTGTCGGGCTACACGCCCACAGCGTAGCCGGGTCTATCTTTGATGGGCTTGGCTTCCCGCAAGACCACATGGAGTTTGCATACTCCAACGGGTCTGATGCACTTGCACTGACTGACCACGGCAACATGAATGGTCTGTCTTATCAGGTGCTGCACGCAAAGAAGATGAAGGCAGAAGGCAAGGACTTCAAGCCTATCTTTGGTTGCGAAGCATACTTCATCCCCTCTATCGAAGAGTGGAAAGAAGAATACGAGCAAGCGATGCTCGACAAGAAGAAGGCACGCCAAGCCAAGAAGGCTGGTGCGTCTGCTGCATCTGTTGAGGACGAAGGCGCGAGCAAGGGCAAGAGCAGTAGTGTTCTACGCCGCCGCCGACATCTTGTTCTTCTTGCTCAGAACCAGACTGGTCTGAACAATCTGTTCAAGCTTGTGTCCGAGAGTTACAAGGACGAGAACTTCTATCGTTACCCTCGCATGGATTACAAGATGCTGAAGGAGCATAGCGAAGGCATCATCGCTTCGTCTGCTTGTCTTGGTGGTGTCTACGCTGGTAACTATTGGGAGAACCGAGAAGAAGGACCAGATGCTGTTCTTGAAGCAATGCGCGAAACTACACGCAACATGATTGACGTGTTTGGTGATCGCTGGCATGGAGAAGTACAGTGGAATAACATTCCTGAACAGCATGAATTGAACAAGTTTGTTATTCAGGTTTGTGATGAGTTTGGAGTAAAACTAATTTCAACCGCAGATTCTCACTACCCAAATCGTGAGGCATGGAAAGACCGAGAGCTATACAAGCGCCTGGGTTGGCTTGGAAAGGGTCGTCCCTCCTGGGCTGATACTGAGAGCGAGCTTCCTATCTCTGTTGATGAAATTGGCTACGAGTTGTATCCAAAGAATGGAGACGAGATGTGGGAGGCTTACAAAAAGTATTCAGCTTCTTGTGGAGTGGAGTATGATGATGACCTCGTGCTGAACAGCATTGAGGAAACACATCGCATTGCTTTCGATCGTATCGACAACTTTCTGCCTGACAACACCGTTCGTCTTCCTTCCTTTGTTGTGCCTGCTGGACACACCGCAACTGAAGCACTAATCAACTTTTCGCTTGAAGGTCTCCGCAAGATGGGACTCGCAGATAATAAAGAATATTTGATGCGACTCAAAAGTGAACTAAAAGTTATTGATGACCGTGGCTTCTCAAAATATTTCTTGACCATGAAAGCAATCGTTGACGTTACTGACACAATGATGCTGGCTGGTCCCGGTCGTGGTTCTGCCGCAGGCTCGCTTGTGGCATATTCTTTGGGTATCACCCAGGTTGATCCTATCAAGTACGACCTTCTATTCTCTCGCTTCTTGCGTTCGGACGCTAAGGACTATCCAGATATCGACTACGACATCAGCCGCCCTATGGAACTGAAGGACAAGTTGATTGAGTTGTGGGGCGAAGATTGTGTTGCTCCAATCTCAAACTGGAACACTCTACAATTGAAGTCTCTTATCAAGGACATCTCAAAGTTGTATGGTATTCCGTTTGGCGAGGTAAACTTGGTCACAAATGCGATGATCAAGGAAGCAACCCCTCTTGCCAAGCAGAAGCACGGCATCAAGGCTGGTCTATACAATCCTACTTGGCAGGAGGTTCTGGAGTTTTCTGATTCTCTCAAGGACTTCTTGAGAAAGTATCCAAATGTTAAGACGCACGTTAAGGCTCTTGTCGGTCAGGTTCGCTCTGCTTCCCGCCACGCTGGTGGTGTTGTGATTGCTGAAGACTTGGACAAGAACATGCCGCTTATCAACTCCAAGGGTGTCCGCCAGACTCCTTGGTCTGAGGGGCAGAACGTCCGTCACTTGGAGCCGATGGGTTTTATCAAGTTTGATTTGCTTGGGCTATCGACTTTGGCCATGATGGAGACTGCCATCGAACTTATCTTGAAGCGGCATCACAGCATCGAAGAGCCAACCTTCAAGCAGGTCAAGGACTTTTATGACAAGAATCTACATCCAGATGCAATCGACTTGAATGATGCGAGAGTATATGAAAATGTTTTTCATAAGGGTAACTTTGTTGGTACTTTCCAGTTTACTGAGTATGGTGCCCAGAGTTTTGCTAAGCGTGTAAAGCCAAACAACATCATTGATGTTTCTGCGATCACTTCTATCTATCGCCCCGGTCCTCTTTCAGCAAATGTCAACGAGGACTATATCGATGCCAAGGAAAGTCCGCAGTATATCAAGTATCTCACTCCCGAGGTCCAAGAGATTACCGAAGAAACCTTTGGCTTCCTTATCTTTCAGGAGCAGATTGCTAAGATTGCCCACGTTCTTGGCAAGGATCTGAGTCTTGATGAAGGCAACTTGCTTCGTAAACTTTTGACCAAGAAGGGAACGGGTAAGGGCTTTGAGGTAAAAGACAGAATCCATAAGAAGTTTATTGATGGTTGTGTAGAAAAGGGTATCGCACAAAGTGAGGCACAAAGCCTATGGGAAAAGTTTGAATACTTCTCTGGCTATGGTTTCAACAAGTCTCACGCTGTGTCGTATTCTATTATCTCATACCAGTGTGCTTGGCTCCTGACTTACTACGAAGCAGAGTGGATGGCAGCATTCCTTGACAAAGAGCCCGAGAGCAAGAAAGAGAATGCGATCAACATTGCCAAGTCTCTGGGGTACTCTATCGCGCCAGTTGATGTAAATACTTCTGGGAAGACATGGGAGATTGGCAAGGATGGCAGGACACTTATCCAGCCTCTTACAAGTATCAAGGGTTTTGGTGATTCTGCTATGGCTCAGATTCTTGACAACAGACCGTTTGTTGATATTGAGGATCTTTTGTTCCGAGAAGAAATTAAGTATGCTAAACTAAACAAGAAGGCGCTTAATGCTCTTTGTCTAGCAGGTGCGATGGATTCTCTTATTGATGATCGTTTTACAGGTCGTAAACATTTCTGGTCAGCAACTGTGGTTGAAAGACCAAAGACAAAGAAAAAGTTTCACGAGAACATTGAACTCTACCGAGGCGAAGGTGACTTCTCCGAAGCAGAGATCATTCAGTTCAAGACTGATCTAACAGGTGTCTTCCCGATGAACTTAGTTATCAGTGTTGAGACTATCGAGAAACTGAAAGAAAAGTTTATCCCTCCCATCTCTGAATTTGACGAGGGGCTACAAATTTGCTGGTTTATTCCGCGCAAACTTACGGTAAAGAAAACAAAGACAGGAAAAGAGTTTTGGATTTTGGAAGTGATTGATTCCAATAATGAGACGGAAAAGATTAGATGCTGGGGAGTGGATTCAAAGAAGGATAGGATCCACCTCAATCGCCCCTATATGTCACGACTACAATACAACCCGAAGTGGGGATTCTCTACTCGGTCAGTGTATAGAAACTTTAGATTGTTAGGCTAACAAAGGAGATAGCATGGCCAAGAAGCAAACACAGAAAAAGTCACCAAAGAAAAAGACTAGTATTGGTAGGAGCCCGTTAACAAAATACAAGACACCGGGTCCACACGGAGGAAATAAGGGATATAAGAAGAAGTATCGAGGTCAAGGAAAAGGATAGGAGCTACCCCTCAACTATTTAAGTTGAGGGGTTTTTCTATGAAAGCTAGAGACTTACTTAAATGGAAGCGTGCACTTAACGAGATCAAATTCAAGCACGAAGAGTTGCAACTCATAAAGGAAATCTGTGATAGTCATGGCTCACCTTTTCAGATGTTTCTAGAAAATTATTGTGCCCAAAATGGGATAGACCTTGGAAGACTAAATGCAGAAAAGGGCGCAAGAGATGCTAAAGCAAAAGCCGAGCATATTGCAATAGAGGAAAAGAAACAAGAACAGGGCATTGTACAGTCGCAAAATCCGTTTACGGAGAACGCACCGCCTGTAGAAGAATTGTTTGTTGAGAACCGCGACCAAGACCAGATGCACCGTGTGTTTCGCGACCTCTTCAAGAAACTTGCATTGCATTTACATCCAGACCGTGCCCAGGGCTTGACAGCAGACGAGAGACAGGATAGATTATCTATGTTCAAGGACGCGAAGCAAGCCCTCGACGCCGGGGATTACTTCTTACTACTTGAGATGTCAGAACGTTTCAGTATCAGAATTCCAAAGAATTTTAAACAACAAACTCGATGGATGAAAGCAAGGACAAAGCAAATCGATCAAGAGATACAAGCGCAGAAACATACATACAATTATGTTTTTTCTGAGTGTGAAACAGAAGACGAAAAAATCAAAATCGTTAAAAATTTTTTGAGGCAAATTTTCCAGATTTAGAGGTTATAATGGAACATCTACTGAACTGCCACGGCGAGTGGACTGCAATTTTTGCTTGCATTACTTCACTTCCCATGTTACGATACTGGTACAAGTCCAAGACTAAGGAGGAAACTTGATTACAGATATTGTTCTAGGTCTTCAGCACGGAGACGAAGGAAAAGGCAAGGTTACGCACCACTTGCTGAAGAATGGAGGATACACTCATTGTGTGCGTTTTAATGGTGGTTGTAACGCTGGACATACGATCATACACAATGGAAAAAAGTTTGTTACTCACCACATCCCGGCGGGGGTGTTTTTCGATGTTACATCAGTAATTGGCAACGGTTGTGTGGTAGATCCCAGGAAGTTACAAGATGAAATAGACTACTTAGAATCTCACGGAATCAACGTGAGAGATAATCTAAGGATCGCAAAAAATGCTCATGTTATCACAGAAGAACATAAAGCCGAAGACGGCACTGATGAGACTATCGGAACGACTAGAACTGGTAACGGGCCTGCTTATCGTGATAAGTATAATCGCACTGGCGTCCGCGCCTGTGACATACCTGATCTACAGCATTTCCTAGTAGATATTTACGAAGAACTCTCAGGCAATACTATCATCCTTATGGAAGGAGCCCAGGGCTTTTGGCTTGATCCAGACTGGGGTGACTACCCCTATGTGACATCATCTCACACAGGTGTGGCTGCTGCCATTCAAAATGGCATCAACCCGCGCTCTATTCGTAATGTCTGGGGCGTTATCAAGGCTTACGAAACCTATGTAGGCAAGCGCAGCTTCCAGCCAGATGATAAAGTTTTTGACCACATCCAAGAGGCTGGACAAGAATTTGGCGCCACCACAGGACGCGTCAGGCAGTGCAATTGGATAAATATAGAAGAAGTCCAACGCGCTATCAACATGAATGGGGTCAACCGTCTTGTGGTAAACAAGATGGACGTTCTTCGCGAAGTCGGCATTTGGGGCACAACCAAGGGTCGTATTCATGGCGAACGACACTTCCGAGATCACCTAAACACTGAGTTTGGACCACTACATGGTGTAGATAAGGTTTATTTCTCAGACAACGCTGCCAATATTTATGAAGAAAACCCCTTGACAGCAGCAGCCTAGCGAGCTATATTATACTTGTCGTTGGAGGACAGATGGCTAAGAACTATGGATACGCCTGCATGAATATGCAGTTGTCTAGCCCACAAGATTATGGTGGTAAGAAGAAAGACAGAATTACCACTAATCGCTCCATGATCAAGAGAACTTTTCAAGAGAAGGGGATTGAGTATGCGTCCTCCTTGTCTCTCCAAAATGTACTTGATCTCCAGAAGGTTCTCGAATGGAATGTCGAGCACGGGATCCATTTCTTCCGTCTGTCCTCCAACGTCTTCCCTTGGGCGTCAGAGTATCAACTCTGCGATATGCCCGATTATGAAGCAATCTGGGACGCCTGCGAACGTGCCGGCAACTATGCCCGAGAACAAGGCATACGTCTAACTTCTCACCCCGGTCCGTTCAACAAATTGGCTTCTCCAAACGAGAAAGTGTTTGAGAACACAAAGAGAGACTTGGAGATTCATGGTGAGTTTTTTGATATGCTTGGGCTTCCCCACAATCACTATGCAAAGATTAACATTCATGTCGGTGCAGCATACGGAAACAAGCCGGTTGCACTAGATACTTTTGTAAGGAACTTTGAACGCCTGCCAGAATCTGTCACTTCCCGTCTAACTGTAGAGAATGATGATCGTGAATCGCTTTATTCAACGCTGGAACTCTTTGAAGGAGTCTATCCTCGTACTGGGATTCCGATTGTGTTTGATTATCATCATCACGGGTTTTGTACTGGCGGTATTAGTGAAAAAGATGCCTTGGAGATTGCGATTTCCACTTGGGGTGACATCAAGCCAGTAGTACACTATTCTGAGTCAAGAGCAGAAGACAAGAAAGATCCTAAGATTCGTGCCCACGCCCACTCAGATTTCGTCAACGGACCGATTGACGACTATGGCTATGACCTCGACGTGATGATTGAGGCAAAGGCCAAGGAACTTGCCCTGCTGGGGCTCAGAAAAAATGACGCTGCCCGCTTGACAGCAGCGGCGTGACCTGTTACATTACAAACATAACAAGGAGGACACTATGTCTACATCGACCGAAGAGAAGAAGCGCTACGTGCTGGAGTACATCCGTTCGCTCGTGGCAATCGAAGAGGCTATGGAGCCTTACAAGGAGCAGAAGCGCGAACTTCGTACTGAGTACCGAGAGCAGGGCTGGCTTAACACCGACGAGATCCGTGCGGCTGTGAAGGCTTATCGTCTGTTCAAGGGCAAGGTAAACATTGATGATGTTTACGATAACTACAAGATGCTGTCTGGTGGTGATGCGGAGGAAGAAGCGTGATTATTCAATATCAGCGACTTGATGAATACGTAAAGGTGCCTACCCGCTCCAACCCATCTGATGCTGGGCTGGACGTGTACGCTAACGTGCGAGACCCAATCGTAATTGAACCACGGCAATCTGCAATCATTCCAACTGGTCTAAAGTTTGGAATCCCTCACGGTCATATGCTTCAAGTTATGAACCGTTCAAGCATCGCAGCAAAGCGTGGACTGATGGTTGGGGCGCATGTAATTGACTCTGGCTATAATGGAGAGGTATTCATCAATCTTCACAATGTTGGAGACTCACCGCAAATGATTCGCTATGGTGATAAGATTGCACAACTTGTGATGATTCCGGTTGTTGCATTCCGACCATATCTCATTCAGGGTGATTTATATCAGGAGCCAATCACAATCTCTGACCGTGGCGAAGGAGCCCTTGGGAGCACAGGTGAATAAAATAGAAAATTTTAGAAATAGACTTTCAATTCTGTCTGATTTTGATACCATTAACATTGTTTTTTATACTGAAGAATACCTGTATGATTCTTTTATAAACAATATTAAAAAAATCATTGGACTTTCTGAATATGATTGTACTCATGCTATTCGGAATGTTAAGTCAGCTAACAACAGTGCTTTTATAGATTGCATTGTAGAAGTAGAAATAAACGATGAAATCGTATATGGACTAGGGGTTGAAATAACTCAGACAACAGATAAATCTTCAAGAAATAGCTCTGTTTATCAGCGCCCTGCAAAATTTATTCAGTTCATGCATTATTATCCTGATTATGATTGTTTGATGTATTACACTGAGGAATTTCATATCTCAACTGATACCTCTCGGTGTGGCTTTTCATTATTGCATCTAATGGGTATCCCAACATACAATGTCACAGGGGATTATCCCAAAACAATTGAAGAGTTTGTGATTCTGAAAAACAAGGCAGCGATGAGGGGACCCAAGCACAATATCCCACTCACAGTTTCAATTACTAAGTCTGCAATACTTGTTTCAGCTAGACTAGAAAAAGGTGGCAACTTTACGCATGATCCAAATATTGGTTTTGTTTCAACAATTTGTTATATCATGAAAGATTGTGGTTTACCAATTAGAATTCATAATCATGGTTTGTCAAAAAACATTGTTCGTAAAACCAAAAACAAGCTTTACCAAAATCTAAGTATTATAGGTGGTTCTATAGAATTTGATTTTGAAGACGAAACCATCAAATGGGATTGCTCAATCTCAGATTACAAAAACAATAAAAACTATTTTCTTATCAAAGAAGACGGCGAAAAAGTATCGATGATTAAGTTTTGTAAATACTTGGAAAAAAGAAACATCAATATTGTTTTTAAAAATATCGCTGGTTGTGAAAGAGAAAAGATGTGCTATTTCCATAACAAAATGGAAGTGCCTAAAAAGACCAAGATCCCAGATGTTGTCTACATAAACTCCAATAAACAGCTAGTTATGGTCGAGGGCGAATGTGATTACAACCTAAAAAAAGGAATCAAACAGTTAGATACTTTTGATGAATTTGAAAAATTGGCAATCAATTTTTTAATTGAAAATGGTGTTGATATAAACAAAAAAGCACTCAAGGGCGTGATTACTGATAAGCCAGTTTCTTCTGACAGTGATTTTTATTGGGGACACTTTTTAACTTCTAACGACAATGGTGTGGAAAAAAATGATTTCTTACATTAAGAATGAAGATATGCGTAAGGCAATATTAGATGTGCCGAACGATTCTGTGCAAAGCATTATAGCAGATTTGCCATATGGACATACTGAACTAGATTGGGATATTAGACTTGATATGGAGCAACTTTGGTCTGAATGGTGGCGTGTGTTAAAAGACAACGGAAGCATAGTTTTATTTGGCACGCAACCATTCACTTCTCACTTGGTCATGTCACAAGAAAAACTTTTCAAGTATTCGCTTGTTTGGAAAAAGAGCCGAGTTTCCGGCTGGGCTCAAGCTCCCTACAGGTTCCTTGGTGAGCATGAAGACATTCTGATTTTTTCAAAAGCCGGGTTGGCAAAAAACTCTAAAAACAGAATCTTGTATAATCCACAAGGTATAAAGCCATTAAATAAAGAAATGAGAGGCAAAGGTTCAAACTCTTTACGCCAAGGCAGAAAAAAACAAAAAAACTATGTTCAAAAGTTCACAAATTATCCCAAGTCAATTCTTGAATTTGGAAGCGAAGGCAAACCTATACACCCAACGCAAAAGCCTCTTGAATTATATAAATATTTAATTCAAACTTTTTCAAATGAAGGGGATTTAATTCTAGACCCTTGTTTTGGTTCTGGTAATTGCCTGTTAGCTGCAAAACATATTGGCAGACATTATATTGGCTTTGAAACTGATCATGGATATTACACTCAAGCGAAACTAAGGATTGAAAATGATTAATTTGCAAAATGGAAATTATATTGATCTCATCGAGCATGTGCCTGATGAATCAGTAGATCTAATTTTAACAGATATTCCATATAATATTAGCAAGAAAAATGGTCTCGGAGGCTTTGATAAAAAGTCTAATAGAAATCGCGTTGGATTAGATTTTGGAGAGTGGGACAAAGGGTTTGATGTCTCTGGGATAAGCGCTTTGGTGCCAAAATTAAAAAAAGGTGGCTCCGTTGTGATTTTTTCTGCTTTTGAGCAATTCAATGAAATATGTACGGCATTCAGCGATTTAGTAGTTAAAGATAAGTTAATTTGGCAAAAAACCAATCCTTTTATCAGAAATCGCGAACGCCGCTATGTCTCAAATATAGAATTTTGCTCTTGGTTCGTTAAACCAAAGGAAAAGTGGACATTCAATAGGCAAAATGAAAAATATGAATCCTGCGTTTTTACTTACCCATCGGAGAGCGGCGGCGGCTTCAAACGCTATCACCCTACACAAAAAAATCTAAAAATGATTAGATACCTGACAAGGACGCATTCTAACAAAGGTGACACAATTCTAGATCCTTTTATGGGCGGCGGCACAATGGGGGTCGCAGCAGTTTTGGAAGAAAGAAATTTTATAGGATTTGAAATAGAAAAACAATACTTTGACAAAGCGCAGACGAGAATTCAAAATGGATAAGAACACAACAAAACTAATGTTTAGTTCGAAGTCAAATGACTGGGCGACACCCCAGTCTTTCTTTGACAAGCTTGACGGCATCTTTGGTCCATTTACCTTAGATGCCGCCGCATCGGCTGACAACTACAAGGTTGCCAACCATTACACCGAGGCAGACAATGCTCTGTCCCAGGACTGGTCTGGTAACCGAGTGTTTCTGAACCCACCTTATGGGCGTGCTCTAAAAGATTGGGTAAAGAAGGGCTATGAAGAAGGACAAAAAGACAACACGATAGTTGTTATGCTTATTCCTGCTCGTACTGATACCAAGTATTGGCACGACTACGTGATGAAAGCAGACGAGATTCGTTTTGTCCGTGGTCGCATCAAGTTTGGAGACGAGACAAATAGCGCGCCATTTCCATCAGCCGTGGTGGTGTTTCGACAGTCAGCGTATCAGGCGCCACGTATCACAGGAATGGAACGATTATGAATAGAGCAGAAAGGCGGCGTCTCAAGAAAAAGAACAAAGGCAACGAAAAACTCGCCCAAAAAATTTCCAGTTTTGAGCACAGACCAAACGCATGTTCAGCGTGTGACGCCGCATTTGACGCAATATCCAAAGAACACGCAATGACTTGGCGAGTAGTGGTACGCGAAAATCCAGTTCGAGTATCGCTATTCTGCCCCGCTTGCATCGAAAAGGCACAGGAGGTTATAAATGCCAAAAGCAACGAGTAATACAATAGTCGAGTTTGATACTCAAGACCTTGTCGAAGGGGGTAGCACCGAAGAAGTAGCCCTTGAATACCTAAACCGGGTCAAGACAGGGCTTGAGGGCATCGCCCGCCGCGAAGCAGTAAACCACCCCCCACACTACAACCAAGGCAACATAGAAGTAATTGATGCCATCGAGGATTGGGGGCTTGACTTTAACGCAGGCAATGTAGTAAAATATGTTTCGAGGCACCAACACAAGGCAGAGCCTCTTGAAGACCTCAAGAAAGCCCGTTGGTATCTCGACCGACTTATAGAAGGATGGGAAAATGCCGGTATCGAGAATTAGCAGACGAAGTCTAGAACAAATTCTAGGCGGAAAGGTTGCGGAACGCCACGATGTGGTAATAAAGTTCTACGGACAAAATTGTCACCTATGTCACGCGCTGCGTGACAAGTTTGTAGAAATTTCCGACGAATATGAAAACATATTCTTTTATGCGTTCAACATGGATGATGGCAAAGGGCTTGAGAAAAAATATGGCTTTGAAGGCGTGCCTTCAATATGCCATGTAAGGACTGGGACAAGACCAAAGATAAACTTTCTAGAAGAGCCCAAGAAGCCCCACAAGGAAACGTGGTATCATCCAACAGGTATTCGCATGTTTATTGATAAGCACAGGAGCAAAGATGATTGAGGCACTTACCTATGATGACGTGCTGTTACTACCACACTATTCGGACATTCGCTCTCGGTCTGAAGTAGATATTTCTACTGAACTTGGTAACGGGCTAAGATTGGAGCTACCAATCATATCATCTCCAATGGACACGGTATCTGAAGACCTTATGGCGAGAGCTATATCAGAAGAGGGTGGGTGCGCTATCATTCATAGATACAACACGCCAGAAGAACAAGCCCAGTTGGTTGGACACGCAAGGGTCAACGGAGCAGAGAACATTGGTTTTGCCGTTGGTGTTGGTGGAGACCTGTTGGACAGAACGGAAAAGTGCCTTGATGCAGGTGCATCCTTTGTTTGTGTTGATGTAGCACATGGTCACCATATTATGATGAAAAAAGCCTTATATGATTTACGTGATGTTTTTGGTGATGACCTTCATATTATGGCAGGAAATGTTGCAACCTTGAAGGGTATTAACGATCTCGCAGACTGGGGCGCCAACTCTGTTCGCTGTAACATTGGGGGCGGTTCTATTTGTTCCACGAGAGTGCAGACAGGACACGGACACCCTGGGTTGCAAACAATCATAGATTGTTCTTTCACCGACCGCGATGTAAAGATTATCGCAGACGGTGGCATACGCAACTCTGGTGACATTGTAAAGGCACTTGCCGCAGGAGCCGACGCAGTTATGTTGGGCTCCTTGCTCTCGGGAACAAAAGAGACCCCCGGTGAAGTTTATACCCGACACGATGGAACAAAGTATAAAACTTATCGCGGTATGGCCTCTAAGGAAGCCCAAGTAGAATGGCGTGGTAGATATTCTTCATTTGAGGGCGTATCTAGCACCGTGCCATATCGTGGCAAGGTTCGCAATATTCTCACAGATCTTGACCGAGGCATACGCTCTGGGCTTTCATACTCCGGTGTGCGTTCCATCGAAGAGCTACAAAGAACTGCTGAGTTTGTTCGACAAACTCCTGCCGGTCTTGGTGAGAGCAGAACGCATATCACCACGAGAAAGTGGTAATGTCTGACAACCCAAACTATGGACAAGACTTAAAGTCTATCAAGTTTATGGTGTCAGATGACGACCACGCAAGACTACTGATAAGGCTGCGCCACAACAAAGTAAATGTGGCGCAGTTTTTTCGTGCCGTCATTGATGGCATGATAGAAGAAGAAGATAATCTTATGGAGTTCTTTGACAAGTACGTCATGGAACACAAGATCTTATCACGCAAACGCTTCTCTAAATCCCTCAGACTGAGAAAGAAAGGTCAAGAAGTTCTTGAAGATTTTGGTCTACTTGATGATGCAGAGAAGCAACAGATATTTGATCTAATATCAAAGGAATTTCCAGACCTATGAATAAGCAAGACTTAATGGTATGCGCACAACAATGTTTGAAAGACAGAGAATGTTGCTTAGCAGAAAATTGTAGATATCATATAGACTATGAAGAAGAGTTTAATTGTTCAATGATAACAATTTATGAAAATGGACCACTATCTCTACGTGAGATAGCAAAGCGTGAGGGCTTGTCTTTTGCTCGTATAAAGCAAATACAAGACAAAGCACTAGTTAAGTTAAAGAAAAGATTACCTGACGGCGCAGAATTGTTAGCAAGTTCGGGTAATGCAGACTATTTATTTTGAGTTTTATAAAGGAGATTTAAAACTATGGCTCGCAAGACACTATTAACAGAATCAGAGATTCGTCAGTTTATGAAGCTGGCAAACATTACGCCCCTCCAAGAGATGGGTATGGGAGGAGAACTCCCCGCAGGCTTGAGGGATGACGAAGATGAAGAACCCGGTGTGCGCGATATGCGTGAAGCCGACCACGACGACGACGATGAAGATCCCCCCGCTATGAGAGGCGCCGGCGGGATGCGCGAAGGCGAGCGCGAAGATGATGATCCTCCCGCCATGAAAAGCATGCGTGAGGAAGAGGAAGAAATGAAGATGGACGCCCCCGAAGGCGACATGGAAATGGATATGGACCTCCCCGAACCCGCACCCGACATGGGCGGCGATATGGATATGGGTGGCGATATGGGCGGAAAAGAAGAGCAGTTTGCTGACATTGTAGACAAGCTCGCAGACCTACTTGGACTTGATGCCGACGTAGAGGTTGGCGGTGATGAAGGAATGGGGGGTGAGGCCATGGGCGATGAAGGTGGTGATCTAAAAGGTGCCATGGACGCTCCCGAAGGTGACGACGAAGAGCCAATGATGGAACTTGTAGACGACGAGTTAAACGAAGATGATATTGTACAAGAAGTTGCTCGTCGTGTTGCTGCCCGTCTTCTTCGTGAAAAGAAGCAAGAAGATGTGGCGACCAAGCTAGCCGAGCGCATCTTCCGTAGACTCGCCTCGAAATAATAGCTTGACAAAAATCTCCTGAGCCGTTATAATAACCATCTAGGGACCATACCTAGGTGGTTATTTCATTTGGAGAGACAATGGATTTCGTAGTTAGTCTGGTTATAGCTGGTTGCTCATTCTTGCTTGGCTGGATGTCTTGCTCTGGCTTATATTTCTTAAAGTCAACAAGAATTACAGCAACAGTAATGAAAATGTCTTATGTTTTCTACTTGACAATTATCAACAAGGGGTTAGAATATTTACACTATGCCCACATAAATAGACTTGAAGCTCTTCGTAAAAATGACAAATCGTATGGACATGAAGAATATGAGAGGCTGAAGAAAGATAGTGATAAAACTATCCAAAGCTACAAAGATAATACAATCACCTATTTACTCCAGGCTCACCCAGAATTGTTCAAACAGTTCTTAGAGTTTGACGATTGGAGAGGGTCGCAAAGATTCCTAAACAACAACAAGATAGCAGCTATTATGTTTTCAAAGGAGACAAACAAATGATGCGTGAGATAATTGGTAAGATCATTGATATTGTGCTTCCACCAAAAGACAAGGACACCGCGAGTAAGGAGGCAGCCCCGGCAACAACTGAGGTAAAGGCTGTGAGCCTTGAGCAATTACTCGGTGGTGCCCTGGGCGATGCACCCGCTGAACCAGACCTACGTGTTATTGGTTTGTATTCTTCCGTCGAAGATGAAAAGATTGCAGAACTAACACAGGCTCTGCTTTATCTAAACGAAATGAACCGCCTTCTTCCCGAAGACAAGGAAAAGAAGCCTGTTGAATTTTACATCAACACCTATGGTGGCTCTGCTGACGATATGTTTGCGATGTATGATGTTATGCAGCAGGTTATGAAAGAAACCGAAATCCACACGATTGGTGTTGGAAAGGTTATGTCCGCAGGCACCCTACTCCTAGCGGCAGGAACAAAGGGTAAGCGCAAGATTGGTCGCAACTGCCGCGTGATGATCCACAATGTCGCAGCAGGAAACTTTGGAACGCTTCCAAACTTGGCGAACGAACTTGAAGCCATACAGCGCCTACAAGAAGATTACATTTCCGCCATGGTTGACAACACTAAGTTCACCCGCAAGAAGTTGGAGAAACTACTTAATGAAAAGGTAAACATTTATCTTGATGCTGATGAGGCTGTTAAATATGGTCTCGCCGACGAGATAATGTGAGGTTAAGATATGTCTGATAGTTTGTTAATGCTTCTCGAAATGATCGAGGAGGTTTTGGAAGAGCAAAATTTAAGTGAAGCTGGTTTAGGTGGGGCAGGAGGACTTACAAGATATAAAGGTCGTATGTCTGTATTCCTTAAACGTCTCAAGCAAGGAACGGCT
>Ga0163109_10001323_pt1 | contig 19627 bp, 6 predicted proteins | sample CRUFie1St13metaG_FD_108704 | JGI IMG/M metagenome (GOLD analysis project Ga0163109, IMG submission 108704) | Marine microbial communities from the Costa Rica Dome - CRUD Field 142mm St13 metaG | ecosystem: Environmental > Aquatic > Marine > Oceanic > Photic zone | place: Costa Rica: the Eastern... | reverse complement strand
GTTGTATTTACAGTAGCATCATCAGAAACTAAAACATCAGAAGGATCTTTATTTTCTGTAGCAAGAACTGTTGGTGATGGATAACCGTTCACCATCTCACGAATCTGCATCGTTACTGGCAGATTTTTATCCTTAGTTCTAAAGTAAACGTCAATCTTAGAGATAAAGCAACCACCTGATTCTTCAACCATAAATGATTGTGCAAGTGGGTCAAACCAACCCCCTCGTCTAACGCTAATTCTACTAGAAGTAATAATTCTATTTTGAGTTACAGTATCTCTAGTAACTTCTGCATTTCTAACAAGGAGAGTGTCTTGTTGTTTTGTAAGAATTGTTCCTCTTGCACTATAAGTGTTTTCTGCAGAACTATCTACAACACCAGGTATTTGAGAGTTAGTTGGACTATCTGTTAATCTTACAACAGAATCACCAGTTTTCCATCTAGGATTACCATTTCCAGCAGGATCTGGAATAAAGACACTAGCACGCAAATTACCTTTTTCGTCAGCAATTAAATGTTTTTTAATAACTTTTGCTGTTGCACCAGATGTTAATCCAATAATAGTATCACCTTCTTGAAGGTAACCTCCTCTCTCAGCACCTGCCAATTGTTGCATAGATGCAATATTAAGATTTAAAAATGTAGATGATGAATTATATGTCGTAATATTAATTTCATTTCCAGTAAATGGATTAATTTCATATGGTTTATTTAATTTAGCAATACCACCTCTTGGATTAGCAAGTTGACATCTAAATTTTCTACCGTTCTGAATTGTCAAATTACCCGAAAGTGAAATATCTTCACCAGGTTGAAATGTTCCACTATTCATCACAATCTCAATAATTTTAGGAGTTGTGTAGGTATAAACGTCTCTCCCCTCTAAGTAAGGATAAACCCTTACATTTGGTTTTAATCTATAAGCAGTTATGGAGAAATTTCTAGACCTCTTCCATCTTGAATATTTGGTATCAACAACTCTATCACCAAGAACTCTTCTATCCATTCTTGGCGTAACTCTTGTTCTAATTCCAGTTCTGGTTTGTGAAGTTACAGTTCTTCTTCTCCACCACCAAACTCTTCTAATAAATGGCCATACTCCTCTACGATCCCATCTGTTCCCGCCGAACCAACGTCTTCTGCTAGTCCATTGAGTTTGCCATGCATTCCATTCGGTTGGTGCAAAACCAGTATTTGGGTCAACACGTAGTGCTGCTCTGGTTGCTGCAAAATCACCTTCAACTGGAATGACTGTTTCTGGTAATCTTTTTTCATCAATCCAATCGTCGGATGCTGGGAAGATATTCATCAATCCAACCCAGGAAACAACAGCAAATGGGTTTACATTTTCAGAAACTGCAGCATATGGTTGTTCAATTAACAACTTATCTTCAAAATCAAGCATTAAGAGATCACCCTTAATGTAATTAGTTGGTTCTTTTTTATAAACTAAAGATACATTAGTTGTATAATGTTGAGGTCTAAGTTCTCCTCCCTCACTGTCTATAGAACAACTATAGTTTGGATGATCTGTATCTCCAACATCATGAGATGTAAAGTTATCTACAAGGAATCCATTCTTTAAACGATTGTTACCATTTCCATCAGGAATAAACAAATTAGAAGTATCAGTTTCAAGTAAACTTAATTGTGTATAATATTCTACGTTTTCAATTCTACTTTCTAAACTTCCAATATCTTTCATGGTGTAACGTCTGTTAGTAGATCTTGCAAACGTTACACGCTCAAGGTCTCTAACATAAGGAGGCATGGTAATTTGACCAACCTTCATCGCATTTGCTAAAGATTCTTCAGGATCATCTGGATTTAATGATGGGATTCCTTTTTTGGTAATAAATGTACCATCTTTATCAAGATAAAGATCATCAATTCTACCTAAGTAATACTCAATGTCACCATCAGTAGTTCCTACAGGAATAATATTTACACCAAAATTATAATTTCTATTTGTGTAATCTTCTAAAGTTGTAGATGATGCAATTTGACTTAAATCAATAGCATAAGGTGTGGTATAATCTCCATCACCTGTAAGAATATCATCTTGATTAGTTCTCCAATCAATTACATTACTAAGGTAAATATCCTCCCCTTGATAATTGTAATATGGAATTTCTTTATAATTAGAATCATAATATGAGTTAACTGTGTAGAATTTTCCAGGAACTGTATCTTTAAACCAATCAAATACAATCCAAAGTTTTCCAGAAACTGAATTAGCAGAAGATTTCTTTTTTAAAGTTGACCAATTGAATGATTGTGGGGTTTGACCATCTCTTAATCTATATCTACCTTTGATATCAATAGCACCATTACTATTTACTACACCAATTCTTCTAGTAACACCTGTAACTTTTGACTGAATAACTTCGTCTGCTACGAATTTAATTTTACCAATATAGGTGTAATAAACTGTGGTTCCATTTTGACTAATAACACGTGCTTTTGCACTACTAGATTTACCTTCAATAATTTCACCAGCATTAAATACACCATTACCACCCGCTAAAGTCAGTTTAGGAATTGCTTGATCTTTAGTTTCTGCATTATAGATGGCATGAATTTTACATGCACGGGTCAATCCTAATTGAAGAAGTTCAGCATTAACATCATACTTGTTATTAACAGTATCATCTTCTACTTTAAGAATTTTCATTCTTTGTAAAGATGACAGTGTAATATTTGGTTGACTAATTATTTGTGGACCAAATAAAGTAAATTCTTCATCTGAAGTACTAACTTTTCCTGAAATAGTAGCATTTAAAGATCCACCAACAATCGAAATATTTGTTAAAGATAGTGTTTGAGCATCTTCACCATCAACTCTAATAGTATATGAACTGGGATTTTCATCGTAATATTCTCCAGAAACTGAAATATCATTTCCATTAGTTCCAGAAGAAGTTCCTGTAAAATGTGTTAATGAATTTTGTACTTTAAGATCAGTAATAGATTTAATTTCATTATCACCATATACTTCAAAGAAGAATGGTGCAAAGAATCCTGTAAACTTACTAGATCCAGTGACTAAAGTATAATCACTACCATTTAAATTTACACGATCAATATCGGTTAATTTTTTACCGTCAACATTAATTACAACATTTGCCAATCTAACAAAGTTTTCTGTAGCACTTTGAGTGTATTCAATTAAACTAGCAAATCCAATTACAGTAGATGCATCCTCTTTCAGTGTTACTAATCTATTTTGACTTGCAAGAACAACTTTAATATCATTTTGTGATATCTTTTGAGCAGATCCAAGATTAAACTGCAGACCTCTACCATTTGTTGAAATAGTTTTATTATTTTCTTCCTCTGTAGTTCTTGGTTTTTCAATATCTACATAAGTATTTGAAATACTTTCAATTTCGTAACCACGAACATATGACTTACCTGGAGATACTACAATTTCAAACAGGTCATCAGATGCTAATACATCTGCAGAAGTTTTTTCTCCAAATTGAAATATTCCATTATTGTTGCCATCATCTAAACACTCTTCAGTAGCAAATTCATATGGAGTTACTTCATAATCTCCAGATTCATCAAAAGTTCTTCTTGCAAGAGTGTCTTCTAAAGTAGAAGCAATTTGTGCTTTAGAACTGCTTACAATTTCTTGACATTTACCTTCTTCAAGTTTAAGTAATTCAATAAAGTCAGTAGCAGTTGTATCATCTAATGCTTTTTTGACTAAAATTGCTCTAAACTTTAATCTATGTGCTCCAGGAGCAGAATAGTTAGAGTAACCCTGTGATGGATCATTTAATTTACTATTAGTTTCAGGAGTAATAATTTCTTCTAAAAGTTGAAGACCAACTTTATATGATGGAGTCACTCCAAACTGATCAAGAACAATCTCTTGCTCTGGTACAGTTACAAAGTTTCCATTAATGAAGTAAATACCATTGGTAATTTTTGCCGAAGATCCTACTGAAGTTGCTTGTGAAGTAACACATTTTGCAAAGTCAGTGTTTTCCTGAATAGCAGTAGTTCCTAAAGAGAATGTCTCTTCCGTTAAAAGAATTTCATCATCCTCAAAGGTAATGTATTGAGTATTAGTTACTTCATCATTACTACCCGCATTGATGTATTTAATATAAAGAGTTGTTTTTCCTCTTTCTGACTGCCCAGATGAAAGAGCATTTACAACTTTTGCCTTTACCCCAGAAGTATTACCTCTAATTATTTTACCAACAATAACAGGAGTTCCGTCTGTATTTTTATTGGTAACTAAGGAATCTGATTGAATACCAAAATATTCATCTTCAATCAAAATAGCATTATATTTCAAATCATATCCAACCTGACCAGGAATGACCATAGCGCCATCCTTGTAGATACTAGAACCAAACTTTTCAATTTGATCCTGGAGGATAGATTGTAAAGAGGTTAATTCTCTTGCCTGGAGAGGAAATCCAGGTCGGAACAATACTTTATGGAAATTGTCGTTTGGGTCAAAATCCTCAAAGTATGGAGGAGTGTTCAGGTTAGTTGACTGGGGCATCTCTTAGAACTCTAAAATAATTTTGAAATCTTCGGTCTGATCTTGTGCTCTGGAAATTTGATTCCTATTATCTATGTAGATGATATCTCCAGACCCTCTCAGAAGTTGAGGGGAAGATACTGCATCGGCAGAATCTTGAATTGAACCACTTGTAAGTGCAGCAATTGCAATATCATCATTTTTTACAAATGGGGTTCTAACACCTCTAGAATCTAATCCATATTGTGCAAGGTTTTCTTGATGAAAATAAACCTTACGAGTAGTTCCGTCATCTTCATAATGGACAACGGTTCCAGTTGCAAATGGAGCAGATCCACTAGTAACTCTAATTTGTTGATCCTCCACCTGAGTAGGATTATTAATGTTAGGAAGTGGATCCTTTAAGGTCATAACATGTGTTCCAATTGCAGTGCTAGTAGGACTTCCAGTAAATTCTGGATCTAAAATTAATCCAACAACAGTAAAATCATTTTTAAATACAAAATCATTTGATTCTAATCTAGCATGAAGTACACATCTGTTTGCACCAAGTTCTTTTGCAAAATCTACTGCAATTCCTTCTTTAGGTGAAATAATTGGAGTTAAATTTGCAGATGATCCAGTTCCAGCTTGCTCATTTCCTTGAGAATTTACAACTAATGAGGTATCAATTTGACCATAAGTGTACCCAGTTCCTGGATTAATAACTTTTAACCCACTAATACCACCATTAGAATTAACTGTAGTAACTCTTACTTGAGCATTTGAACCATCACCAATAATGTTGAATATATCTCCAGTACTATACCCACTTCCAGATACTTTAATATCTACTTTGTAAATAGCACCACCATAATTACTACTAGAGGTAATTCTATTAGTGACTTCGGAATTTTCTGGAATAGGAATATACTCATCACTCTTAAATTTTTCAAAATCACCTGCATTAACAGTAAACATATACTTCCAAGTATATCCATCAGAAAGTAAAAATGGAGATTGTGAAGTTGAAGATGGTTCTATAGTTGAGGCAGAATTACTAGCATTATCTAAACACTTGTAAACTTTATATTCAGAAGTTACCACATAATACTCAGTTTCATAAAGTTTTGCTTCATTTTTAACACCTAGTTGGTAGATAATTGTATTTCCATTATTTTGAGTATTATCAACTACAGAACCGTAATCGTGTCTATAATAATCATATATTTTTCCACTAGTCCATTTATTATTTCTAATTACTTGTCTTACCTCAGAAGGTGGAACCTTTTTCAAACCAATGATATAATCATAAATTTCAAATGCAACTTCCTGGTTGTCAACAGGATTTGTTGGTACATTTGAAGGATCACCTAGGTAATTTGTCCAATCTCTAGGTCTTGCAAAAAACAACCATAGACCACTCTTTGTGGAATCATTTTCATCCAGAGTGATACGTTCCTTAAACCTTTCGGCAAGTATAACTCTAAATTTATCAGTAAGTAACGCTGCCATCGCTTAAACGGTTTTCTTTTATTTATAGGGGTTAGAAATCATATATGAAATCATCATTGTATGACAAGGATTGATAATCAATCATTAAGTCATCATCTTCTACTTGGTGAGTGATATTGTTCACGTTAGTGATAGCACCTGTAGAATTATTTGCTGCATATGTAGTGATTGGATTGTCAGGATCATCAAGTTTTACATATAAGTATCTAGTCGTAGTAGATGACCCATCAACTGTTTCTCCTGGAGTGTAATCAATAACTGTAGCTTTCTTACTACCATTATCGTAGTAAATTACAGGATTAATTTCACTAACTTTTAATCTAACATTTAAAAATCCTTCAATACCAACAATCTGACCATCTAGATAATTAGATCCTTGATTAACTATTTCAATTGATGTTGGAACACCAAAACTCACTGTAACATTAACAGTACCATTTTCACCAGAATCATTAATATCAGATCCCAATGTATATGAGAATCCAGCACCACCACTCGTTAAACCATTACTATCAATAAGGTTTGCATTATCAATTGTTAAAACATCACCAGCAGTATAGGAATTATTTCCAGAGTTTGTAATAGTCACTTTAGAAATAGAATTGTTTTTAACTACAATATTCGCTCTTGCACCATTTCCTGTTCCACCATCTAATGGAACATTAGTATATACACCATTGTTGCCAATATTATTATTATATCCACTTCCAGGAACAATAGTAGCGCCAGAATAAAGTTTTTGTAAAGAAACAATATTTACATTATTTGTAACACCGTTTGCAAATCCACTTCCTTGTTCTGTAATAGTTGCGGATCCAATTTTACCAGTATCGACAGTTGTTAATGTTGAGAAAGTTTCATTAGATGCTGTTGATGCTAATCTAACAATTTGATCATATTTCAAATCAAATCCAACTGTCATGTTGCTGATAATATCATGTTCTTCAGAAATAATACTATGAGTACCAGCAGAAGTTCCTGTAATATTTACAAAATTACTAGATTCCAAGTCACCCTTGGTTTCTGCTAATTTAATAATATGTTGATCAACTACATGAACATAATATCGGATTCCATTAACTAATCCAGGCATATCCGTATTAGATCCATTATTGTAAATTACTTCAGCACCCTGTCTTAAGGCATGACTATCATAAACTCCAGTGGTTGCCGTTAATTGAATTTCATTGTCAGTCGTGTTAACATCCCCTGCTACAAAGTCATAATTTGTATTATTGACATCTAATCTAGGACCAAAACTAGAATAGATACAATTTAATTTACGAACTGGAAATTTGTTATTTGCAGCAAGAATTACTGAGAAAAATGAGTTAGCATCAGTGGTTGTTGGTAATGAATTATCAATATTTGAAATAGTTATTTGATTAATATCTTCGGTAAGTAATGTTGAATCCGTAATAGGATAATTATTATCCTCAATTTTTAAAATTTTTGCTTTTAAAGTTCTTCTACCACGTAAGGTTTCTCTAATATCAGCAGTTTGTAATAAATCAGTAAACCAGTGACCAGCACTACCATCATTAAGTTGAGGATTAGATGCGTTTGGAATATTGTTAATTTCACCGAAAGAAGACCCAACTGAAAGTTTATCAGCACTGACTATTAAATTAACTTCTCTAGATCTTCTTTCATTTGATTGAATAATAATGTCTTCTCTTTCGACTGGAGGATCAACGTCAATTTCTTCAAAGTCATCATTAGAACCAACATAAATATATCCTTCAAATGTAGCACCATTTTTAGGTGGGGCACTAAATTCAACAACACTACCAAACAACTTATAAGAAACTAAAGAATTTGGATACGCTGGAATTCTATTCGCTTCCTCTGTTGATGGGATCTGTAAAGATCCGTCAATAAAGATAATCAAGTTTGCTGAAATATTCGCTGGAGGTCTACTTTCAGCAACAAGAGAGAACACCTCATCATTAGTTGGGTTGACTAAGTTGAATGCTCTGTCACTAGCGTTAAACAGTGGAGAAATATCCTTTAATGCTTTTACCTCCCCAAGGTAGAATATATTCAATGGAGCGCCTTCTGGGGGTGCCTCAGTGAATGAAATTACAGAATATTGATTTGGAGATGATCCAACAAGGTTAATTATATACGAATCATTTACACCTTTCTGTTGTAAAATTCCGTTTACAACAACAAAGATATCTTTATCAGTTCCAATATTAATATTAGTGCCATTTTCTTTAAGTGGGAAAACAGTTTTATCTCCATCAAACCCTCTAATAAAAGATGCAACTGTTAATGTATATGGAGTAATTTTTTCTACTACTACATTGTCTGGGTGTAGAACAGAATCTGTACTTAATTGAGCACGATCAACAGTTAAAATATTTGATGAAATATTAGTAATTTTAACAATTTCAACTTCATTAATTATTAAATAATCACCATTTACGAAAATACTTGCGTCATCAACTGTAATTTCAGTATCAGTAATAAGTGCAGAAAATGGTTCATTAGTTAATGTAGAAGTACCTGTTCTCAATGAAGAAACAATTCCACTTTCAATTGTGTTACCTGCAGTAAACGAATTATCTCTATCAGGAAGAGAAGTTGAGATGTTAACAATAACAAACTCACGATGAAGGAATTTGATAGTTCCATTAGTAGGAATATTTAAAGTTAATGAAGATGATCCAATATTTTCTACAGTAATTACATTTCCATTAATAGCAGTAATTTCTAATTCATCATTATCTACAGAAGTTAGTCCAAGAGCAGAATTAAAGAGTACTCTATCACCAACAAAAACTTTAAGGGAAGATGATAATGTTATATTAGCGGTGGCACCAACAGCAAGTGAACCAGTAAATCCAAGTGAAATACTCTTAATAGTTGTATTTTCAATTTTTCTCTTAATAATTGCTGATGATGTTGAAGTATTGATAAAGTCACCAGTAACAAAATTGTCAAATCCTTCTTTTACGTGAATTTTACTAATACTTACATCATCAAATTGATAGTTAGGTGTAGTTGTGTTGCCTTCTGGATCTAATCTAGTATAAAGGAATCCAATAAATTGTCTGCCAATTTCAGATCTATCCGAAGATGCATCTTCAATGATATATCTTGAAGGTGGTTCAAAGAAACGAATCTTTCTTACACCACTACTATTAGTTTCATAAACTACGTGGGGGGTTTGTACAATACCCGCAATATCGATAACATATTGCTCTGGGTTAATTACAAATCCTGTAGGAATTTCAAGTTGACCATCTTCAATCTTATAAACATAATTTGTACCAGAAATTCCATGAGTAGATTCATTTAATGATACACCATTACCATCAATTAAAACAATTAAAGTATCGTAATTAAATCCATAGTTAAATATAATATCTTTATTTACATCAAGACCATAATCATCAGGAGAAATTAAAATACCATCTACAAATACAAAGTAATCATGTTTTGATGCTGGAGTTGCTGGTTTATTAGGTAATACAACAGGAGTTCCAAACGTCACAGTACCTGGAGTAAATACTCCGCCACTTCCTGTGTATAATTCATTTTTAATAAATGCTGTAGATTGTCTTACAGAAATTTGAGTTCCAATTGGAAGATTAATAGGAGTATTTGATACATCATCGTCAGTAAATGTAATTGTTGGAGTACCTCCACCAGCAGAAATACTAAAGTTATCATTTCTTTGAATAACACCATCAACAAACACTAAATATTCATCTTTATCAATCGAAGAAAATAATCCTGATGGCCAAACAGTACCATCTGTTTGATTAAGTGTAAATACACTACTTTCTATAACTGAAGTTTGATTCATAGTGTAGATTACATTCGCATCATTAAATTGGCGATAAGATAAGGTTTCTCCATCTGGCATCGGAGCACTCGCAGCTTGCTGTGCTGTAAATGAAATAACTTTATCAGCATCAATAACTTCCCATGAAGTTCCATATGTTTGGATAATGTTATCCAAAAGGACTACCATTTGATCAACTTCATAATCAACAATATAATTTGGTGATCCATTTAAAGTAGGAGTTACAGGATCAATAACCTTTAATTCAAATAAAGTTTTTACACCATCAAATTGATTAGAAATATCCTCAAATACACCCACAATAGAAGTTTTAATATTTAAAAGGTCAGTTAACTTTTTGTTTGCAATAAGGACTGAATCAAATCTGTTTGGTTCATTCTTAGCAACTAAGAAATTATATTTTCTTCTAAATTGTGCTAACTCAGCAGAAGTAGTGCCTACGTTAACGATAGTATTACCATCTTTAATTAAATCTGTCTCATCATAATTAGTTGCTGGATCATCAACAGGTCTGTAGTTTTCATGAAGAATACTATCATCTGCAGAACTTATAATATCTGTTTTGGAGAAAACTTTATAACCTGCAGGATGTAATGCGTTTTCATAATTTTCCCTCCACTCTACAAATGGAGTTTGTACTCCAATTTGATATGCAAATTTTTGATAGCGATTACTATCTTGAATTTTTAATGCATTTTCTCCAATAAAAGATCCTTCATCTAAAAACTGTTTTGGTGTTTGGACAATAGCATCTAATTTTGCTGAAGTTTCTACTGAGAAAATTTCATCAACAACACCCAACGCTAAAGTGTTTACACCAAGAATTTCGTCGTTTTCTTTAAGTTTAGTGGTAATTGAATTAATTCTTAGAATTGAGTTATTATCTTGCCATCCATTAATGTTAGAAATTTCTCCAGTTCCAATAGTAACACTGTCATTACCGACTAACCTACTAATATTGACCTTTTCCCCTTCTGAGAATGGAGATTTTACAAGTGTAGCAGTAAATTGTGCATTCCTTGAAAAGTTTACAGCTTCATAGTATACACCAGATGATGTAATAATACTATTAATATCATCTTCCCAATATGCTGGATCTAAGGGTTCTAAATTGATATTAGCACCTTGTGCTCTTGCTTTGAGAGAGACATTACCAAGGAATGCGTAGAAAGTAGCACTTTCAATAAAACTATAAAAACCATTTGCAGCATCTGTAGAATTTGCAAAGTAATACGCTCTAATTTTAAATGGATCTCCTTCTTGGAAATATTCTTTAAAGTTAATATTAAAGTTAATATCAGTTCCAGAAATTAAACTAATATAATAATATTTTTCTGCTGTTATTGTAGGTGCATCATTATATCTTAATCCTGGAAATATTACATCCATACTCTCAATAGTCCTAGAAGTAATATTAGGACTAAATCTAGCATGATTTCCACTATCAACAGGAAGACCTCCTCCTGTAACATTAATTCTTGGTTGGAAAAGGTATCCCTCACCAGGATCATTTACAACAACATTACTTACTGTAAAATTGTTTTTTAATTTTGCAATTACTGGAAAAATTAGTGTTGGTTTTTGTGTTGGATCTGGACTATATCCATATCCAGAATTAATTGCTTCTACAGAAGCAATTGTGCCTACTTTTGTAGAAACTGCCTCTAAAATAGCACCTTCTCCATCTACAGTATCAATAGAAGAAATTTCTGGAACCTGTTGATAATTTACTCCACTATTGGTTAATGTAACTCTAGAAATAGGTCCATTTGCATTTTTTGAAGTTGTTGTGTATGAAATTTTATTTTGATTATATTGAGTAAGAAGTTCATCATCTGGATCAGGATCATTTTCATTATAAACTTCAAAAAATGTGGATCCAGAGTTAATTACATCATAAGAACCATTAATTGGTTCTGCCATAATAGTTAAAGGAATTGTTGTTACCAAATCATTACTAATATTCCTAATTTCCATATTTACTTTAGTTAAATCAGAATCATCTGGGTTTAAAGTAAATTTAACAAGTTTACCATCGTCATTAGGATTAGAACCAAATTCTTTTATAATATTAATATCAAAATACTCTCTTCTGGTAGTTGTTCCAGGAGTAAAGAATTTTACATCAATATCTTTGTAAGTTCCTACTGTATATGATACATTAAACTCATAAAATGAACCCTCATATAATGTAAGTCCATTAGAATAAGTAGCATTAAAATTAGCACCAGTGGATAATTTTAACTGACCATTTTGAGGTTGATAAACATTAAATATTTCAGTATTTCCAGTAGATGCAGTAACAGATACAAAATCCCCAGAAATTAATCCATTATTTGATGCATTAAATTTAGAAACAATTCTATCTTGTTCATAATTGGTTACTTCTGCAGTACTAAAGAATAATCTTTCAACATCAGTTCTAGGTGTATGATCTGCAATACTAGTTCCTAGTGCTGCTCTCTCAACAATTAAAGTATGTCTGTAAGTGGTTGCAGTCAACGTTACATTGGGTACAATATTTGGTGGGAATTCCTCACCTGTATTATTTGTACTACTAGTAGACAGAAATACTTTTGGATTTGAAATAAACTCAGTTGCACTTGGTGTAAACTCAACATCTGCTATTTTACCATTAAGATCAAGTGTAATTGTGTCTGATATAGTAGTATTAGTTTGAATTTCTCCATTAAAATAAAGATAATATTGATTTCCTCCTGTTGTACCTGAAGTATCATCAATTTTTACAGCAACTACTCTATTTTGAGGATCTTTTTCAACAAGTACATCAACAATCTTCATTTTTTCATCATCAATTTTAATGTAATCTCCAATTGAATATTTTGAACTATCATACACTGGAACAGAAGTTAAAATACTTACATTAAAATTATTATCATGAGAAGATGCAAATGTATTAACTCCTCTACTTACCAGTAATCTATTATTTCCTTGAACAGAAATTACTCTCATAATTTCAGATCCTACTTTGACATAAACTGGATTACCTGAGGTAGGAGTAAAATCACCAATAGTATTACCAGTAGTACTAAAATTATCAATTAAGAAACTAGTTGTCCCTTTTGAAATACCACCCGATTCATTTATTAAAGCAAATTTTTCTGAAGCAGTGACTACATTAGTGCTTACACTTGTACCTACTAACTCTGACACTGATTCAGTATCAATTGTTAATTCAGTATTGAAAACCACATCTCTATTGTTGGCGTTGGGAAGATCACCAATAATTTCACTTTGACCGTTTGCATTGGTCAAATACATTCTTCTATTAGAAATATCAATTGAGTGGATTTCTGCTAAAAATCCTTCAGAAGATGAAATATTATCACCTACATCAAAAAATCCAAAATCGTTAGTATACTCTAAGTAATCATATGTTGATTTTGTTACTGTAGTAATTGGTTGACCTTTAAGTACGCTTACAAAACCAGAAGCATCAGAACCACCAGTTTGTTCATTATCAAAGTTAACAATATCTCCAAATTTATATCCTGATCCAGAAGTAATAACATCAATAAAATCTAGAGACGCATCTGTTGAAGTCGGAATAGATGCTACTTTAAAAAATCCTGGGTCAATTGGTTTTGGTGCAATAGTAGCATCAAAATCTAAATATCTTCTTAAATTTGGAATACTTTCAATATTAATAAATTGTTGATTATTAAAACTACTAAAAATTTTACCTGCAAACTTGGTGCCAATAAAATATGGAAATCCTTTTGAAGGTTGATTTGCTTTTGCAGTTAAGAAGTATGCATATACACCTTGTGGATAGTCAGGGGTTATACAGTATCTACCGTTGTTTTGATCTAAATCTGCATTTCTAGCACGCCATACATAATCCTGTTCAAATTCTCCCCTAGCATAATCAGTTCTTAATCCACCATCACCTCTATTACTGCTTCTCTCAAGTTCCATATTAGGATAATTTAAAAGTTCATATCCAGATCTCATCTTTTTTAGTGGAGAATTCTTATCAAGAGGATTAGAATATCCATAAGGACCATAAATTGGAGCACCATCTAGTGCCCAACCAATTAATGGAGAATGATTATTAGCATCTTGAAGATTTACTGTTTCTCTTTCCTTTGTAACTGGATTTCTAATTTGTAATTTTAATGGAGCACCTACAATTGAATATTTTCTTAAGAAAGTTTGATTTCCATCATTATCAGTAAGAATACCAGTTGGATCAGTATAGAACGCTCCACTATCTTCATCAATAAGATTATCAAGATTTGGATTTGTATTATTTACTTTAGTGTAAAATTTTACAGAACTATTAATAAGTAAACCTTCACCTGGTTCAAAAATCTCAATAGATGTACTAGTTTGATTATATCCAAGACCAGCATTTAAGATATTAATACCTTCGACTTGATTACTTACAGGGTTCCATTCTGCAATAAGAATAGCACCAAATCCAGGTGTCTGTGAAGAATCAACAACTCTAACAATAGGGCGAGAGTTGTACTGTGATCCACCTGAAACAATAGAAGCATTGGTAATTCTTCCATCATCAATAGTTAAAATACCAGAAGCACCAAGTCCTCTGACTACATCAATAGCAGGATTTGATCTATAATTTGTACCCTTATCTGTAATTACAATATTGGATACTGGTCCTCCAACTTGAAGTTCAATATCTGCACTAAAATCACTACTAATTAAAGGAGTAATTTCAACAATAGGAGGTTTTGTGTATCCAGTTCCTGGATCTAAAATTCTTATTTTGGTAATTTTACCATCAACAACAATAGGTTTTAAAGTAGCATCTCTAAAATTATCCCCACTAAAAACTGTATCTGATGGATCTCTAATAACGTTTACAGCAGTTGTATTTGCAGGATATCCCGTACCACCATCTTTAATATAAACTTCTTTAACTTGCCCACTGATAACCATCTCTGCTTCAGCATCTTCACCAGACCATATATCAGTTACTTCTAACTTAATATCATCATCTTCAGACACACCACCTACAATTGATCCATCAATAAAAATAGACACACCTACGTCATATCCATTGCCTGGTGAAGAATCTACAACCTTTACTGATTGTACAGAACCAGAAGAATTTCTAACTATGTTAAATCTTGCACCAGAACCAGATGTTGAAAATCCACCAACTTCATAACTTTTATTTGCTTCACTTAAAATTGTACTTGAACTTGTAATACTAATATTACCAATTGCGTCCTTAAAAGGTGGTTCAATTTTTAATTTTGGTGGATTGTTAATTGCAAAATTATCACCACTATTAACAATATTAATAGTTTCTACACCACCTCTGATAATACGTTCTTCACTCTTCCAATTATGAATATAAGTTCCATCCCTAAGAATACCTACGACATTATTTGGAGATGTTGATTCTTGAAGAGTATCTACTGCTTTTTCAAATACCTTAGGAATCTTTTTAAATAATTTAGCATCTTTAATCTCAATATTGTTATTTTGTAAGTAATTTCCACCTGGGTTAATATCATAATATGGAATACTAGAAGTGTAAACATACACTGCTTCACTATCAGTGTATACTTGGGTAACACCTGCAATAATATCCTGATTTAGTGGAAGTGGCGTTTGATCATTAAATGTCCAAGTAGTAACCAGTAAATTAGTTTCATCAATTATATTAGTAACAAATCCTAAGTCACCTTCTTGATAGTATGTGGTATTTTTAATAATTTCAAAATCACTAACACCAGCATAAACGATAAAATATGATCCTTCAATAATAGCAGAATTTCTTTCCTTAACTCTTGCTAAAGAATTAACATCATAAACATAATCATTAGTATTAATTACTAAATTAGGGTTATCAGAAACCCTAATCATAAAATAATTAAACTCTTTATCATAATAACTGTAGATGTTATCACCAATTCTTAAAGCACCTTCATTACTAAAATTATAGGTAGAGTCAACATAAACATATGCAGTATCTTCTACTACACGGAATCTAGTGGTTACCTTCGTAAAATACGTTGGAATTAAATTTCTACCGTTTGAAATTTCTAATTCAAATACTTGACTTGCAAATGAAAATACATTTTCAACAGTTTGAACTGGAAATTCATTATTTCCTTGTATTAAAATAGCACCACTGTCTACTAATTGTGATAGTGGGTAGTTATCTAAAGTTTCAATCCTTACAATCTCTCTACTTCGATATGTGGCATCTGAAGATGCCATCAATAAATCTCTATAATTTGTAATCTCCGCATTTTCTTGATATAAAAATTTGAAGTAAAATGCAATAGATTTTGGAGTTCCTTTAGAAAGGTAAAAATCTCTAATTTGTTTTAAAACAATATCAATGTTAATTTTTTCAATATTATCTTGAAGAACTTGATTAGGGAAATCTACAAGATATTGAGATCTAATTTTTTCTAAAAAGTATAAAACATATGTAAATGATTGATTATATACCTTTAAATTATTAGCACTATCATGAGCAACTGCTGTTGTAACAATATTTGATGTTAAATTTCCATTAACATCTAAATCGTTATAAGTATAACCTCTAGTACAACCACTAAAAACTGTATGGTATTCAGACCCGTTTACAGTTAATACAAGTTTTACTGTACGTTTTTTATATAAAATTATTTCATTTTCAATTTTAAGCAATCCATCGTTTGGAGGAAAATTAACATCTCCATATACCTCAATTTCATCATCTGTGGAATCGACAGAAGTTGCTAAAATTGCATGTGATGATACATTTGTATAACTATCAATATTGATGAGATCACCAACATTTCCAAGTATATCTAAAGGATTACCGTTCGTTTCTAAAAACGCATAATAATCTTTAATAAAAGATACAAATGTTGGATATTCCGAAGCAAAGTAACTGGTTACTTGCCCGTCAATGGAACTCGATACTCTTAGATCGTTAAACATATTTAACTAGATATTGGAATTTGTCCTACGCCTGATGTTCTGTTGGCAGATGAAATTGTATCAAGGATTGCGGTTACTTTTACATCTTCTGGTTTAATAGAAATATAAAGATCACGCAATGCAATAATGTCATTTGATTTTGGTATTACAGATATAGAAATAGTTTCACCATTACCTACAACAGAATTAATATTGATAGCATTAATATTTATTTCACCCTTTTCATAGTCAATTGTGCCTGCATTTTTAGAGTAATAGATTTTTTCACCACCAGAAATTCTAAAAATTGCCAATCCATTAATTCCATACTTTTCAAAATAATATACGTAAGATGAATCTTCACCTGTAATCTTGAATGCACTAGAAACTACATCGCTGTCATTAGAAATTCTATTTCCATAACAAACTTCATAAGAAGCAAACACATTTGCCAAAACTGGCATATTTTTTTTGATTCTAATTTTAGTAATGTTTGAAGTAATACCAGGATCGGTATCATCAATCTCTGCTACAAGTTTACTATACTTGAATTTACCATTAAAACGGTCTAAATCATTATTTTCACCAAAATTTTGAATTACTGCTCTAGCAACTTCTGTAATTTGTTGTGGAGATCTTCTAGTTGTATTATTATTGTAATATACGTAAGAATCAATTTCTAAGAAAATATATGAAGGGTCAATAATTTCAGGAATAACCGAAAGAATTGTATATCCTCTAATTGCCTGGTTTAAATTTAATTTTGCTGTAGTAGTTAATTGATCGGCACCAAATGGTTTTGCTGCAATGAATACTTTTCCAAATTGTGGAGGACTTGCGTCTTCTCCACCATAAATTGACACTGCTTCAAGATTAGGATACAATTGACTAACCAAAGTTTCATAATCTCTAATTGTAACTGCTCTTTGTTGTGCAGAATAACTTCTTGGAGCAAGATATTTGATAGAAGTAATACTTTGAGGTAACGCACCACCAGAAGAGGGATGTACTACCGTAATTGTTGGTGTAATATTCTCAAAACGTTCACTATTGAATGTAAATACGCCCGTAAATTCAAAAATACCGCATCGATTTGCTTCATCTTGATTATTGACAATATATTCAATCTCTACTTCGTCATTATTCTTTAATTTGCGACCAAATACATCATCACCAAAGATTAATTCAAACTGTTCGTTTTTATTTTCTTGTACCCAATAAATTTTATCATCAGCATTTAACCCCGTAATAGTTTCTGCTTTTTTATATGTTACAGGAGCATTAAAATTATCTTCTCTAATAATAACTCGAATCATATCAACATCAGCATTAGCACTAGGGATGATAATGTTTTGTTTTGTTGATCCATCAATAGGATAAATGATTCTGAGTAAGTTTCCTTGGTAAATGTCAATATTTGAGAAACGTACTTTTCTAATTCCGTCAGTGTCTATAAATGCTTCCCTAGTAATATCATCTAGAATAGAAAATACATAAGATCCATTTTCATTAGTACCAATAAAGGATTCTCCTTTCTTTAATGTAAATGACCCAATCTGAGGATTAACTGGGACATCCATTGAAATTGTTGCTTTTGCTGACTTTGATGATCTTGGTGTATATCCAACCAAACTAGCAAGAGAAACAACATTTTCTCTGATAGAAGCACTATCAAAAAATACTTCATTAGCAATCAGGTTAGCATTTAATGCTGAATAATAAGTATTGTATGCCAGAACATCAATCAGTTGAGAAAGAACTGATCCCTCAAAATTGTAATCACTAAAAGTTTCGGACGCACGCAGGTACTCCTTCAAACTCTGTTTGATGTCCTCAAAATCTAAATTAGTGATTGTATTAAACGCCATTATACTCTTTCTAAGATAAGGTTAAGTGACTGTGGATTCAATGGTAATCCAATTATGAAATAATTTATACTAACTTCTAATAAGTTGCTATCAATATTATCAATATAATCTATTTTACTCACTTTAATACGTGGTTCATACACTTTTAAAACATCTTCAATAGAAACTGTGATGTCATCTGCTAAAATAGAAGTAAAATTTTCAAAAACAGAAGATTTTAACTCACTTCCAAAAAAAGGACGAAATGCTTTTTCACCTCGCATTGTCATCACAATGGTTTTTACAGAGTGTTTGATGGCATCTTCATTTTTTAGCAGTGTAATATCCCCAGTAATCGGATGTTTCTGAAAACTGGGGTTGATATCAACAAATTTTTTGGATATTCCTGCCATTTGGACACCTACTATACTTTATATATCTACTTTTTATTACTTTCTTTCTTTTTTTGTGCTTTTTTTAAATGTACATCAGATCTGGGGTCGGTAATTAATACCATACCAGATTTTTTAAACTCTTCACTTTGATCAGGAATGGGGCTATTTGCCATGATACTCCAAGAAATAAGAAATGTTAGAACTTTTTTGGAGGTTACCGTCTCCGTTATATTTATTCACCCTTTTCTTCGGGTGTTTTCCAGAAATAATCATCAGTATCTCCCAATCTACCCCATCTAACACCATTCTCAACTTGATAATATTCGGTAGATACCTTAAAATCAGGTGTTTTGGGTTCTTGTGGAGTGATAGAAAGATCAAAAATCCTAATTCTGTTGTTTGGGTACAGTGCAAACTGTCCATTTTCTAGCAAAACACAGTTATGTGACTTGTGTTCCTCTGGAACTTCACTAACATTGGTGTTAATGATGTCTACATCAGGGTGAAAATTGTCCAATGTAAACAAATATTCACCAGACATTGCTCCAAAATTACGAGTATTGCACACAAAGTCCATAGAACCGATGAATTGCTTCTCAATACAACGCACCCCATAGTCCATACAATTCCAGAATTGCAGATTAGGTAGGTCTAGGT
>Ga0163109_10001322_pt1 | contig 19632 bp, 25 predicted proteins | sample CRUFie1St13metaG_FD_108704 | JGI IMG/M metagenome (GOLD analysis project Ga0163109, IMG submission 108704) | Marine microbial communities from the Costa Rica Dome - CRUD Field 142mm St13 metaG | ecosystem: Environmental > Aquatic > Marine > Oceanic > Photic zone | place: Costa Rica: the Eastern... | reverse complement strand
TCTGAAGAGATCATTGTTTTTTTCTAGGGTATCTAAGTATGCATTTAAATTACAATCTGAAGATTGGGGATGACGAGCCACCGCCCCGTAGTGGCTTGTACATAATACCAACTCCAATTGGCAATTTACGCGATATTACGCTTCGAGCAATCGATATTCTCGCCTTCGCTGACATTATTGCTTGCGAAGACACCAGAATTACTCAGCGTTTGCTTGATGCCTATAATTTGCGCCGACGAATGATTTCTTATCATGAACACAATGCATCTAGACAGCGCCCCCGTATTATTGAAAAATTGGCACGTGGTGACATCGTTTGTTTGGTTTGCGACTCAGGAACACCGCTAATTTCAGATCCGGGATACAAACTTGTTCAAGCAGCAATTCAAGCTGGATACTATGTTACTGTATTACCCGGTGCAAGTGCGGTTCTTACGGGTATCTTGGTATCTGGCTTACCAACTGATCGGTTTTTGTTTGCTGGTTTCCCGCCACCACGGGCGCATGCCCGGAAAAGATTTTTTGCAAAATTCGTCTCTTGTCCTACAAGCCTAATTTTTTTCGAGTCATCTAAACGGCTAAGTTCATCTGTTGAAGACATGTTGAACATATTTGGCGACCGGCCGGCAGCGGTGGCGCGTGAACTCACAAAACGGTTTGAAGAAATCAGGAGAGGCAGGTTATCCAAGCTGGCGATGGAGTTCAAACAAAAGTCGGCTCTAAAAGGAGAGATAGTGGTTATCATCGGCCCTCCCCTAGAAAAAATAGTGACCAATATTCAAATTGATAGAGCGCTCATAACAAAACTTAAAACGGCTGGAGTGAAAGAAGCCTCTTTAGAAGTGTCAAAAGCGCTAGGCTTGCCGCGCCGTTCATTATATCAAAGAGCTTTACAATTGAAGAAGAGAGAACTTTAGAAAATGTAATGTATCAACCCAAGGATTTTCATATTATTTTTTGGGCAATAAGTGAGATGACAAATTTTCGACATCCCAGTATTTCTGATCCAATGATTTTGCCCGATATATATCCGGCATACATCCGGCGTTCTTCCTGACCTTTCCTCTGCGTGACTACATGCGAGGCACTTTCGCCGAAGATATCTTGACGGTTTTATTTTGCGATTTTATCGGTTTTTACAGGAATGTATCCGCGTGATTAATTTTTTAAAACACTTATACACCCCGTTTAGAGCCGAGTTTTTAAAAGTTGTTATTATAATAACTCTATTCCCACTGGCGACAACTTGCAGCCCTACCAGTATCTTATTAGGCGCTAGCGCTGAGGTAGGTTCCGCAACAATGGAAGCGCGAAGTTATGGTTCGATTTTAGACGACGCTACGATTGGGACACAAATTAAAGGCAATTTATTTAACTTTTCCACCAGTCTTTTCATAGATGTAAATGTAACGGTTAAGGAGGGATCAGTGTTTTTGACGGGATCAGTTCCTACACCCGAACTCAGAATACAAGCCATCAAAATTGCATGGCAATCTAACGGGGTCCGCGAAGTGAAAAATGAAATACAGATTAATGATCGTAGCTCACTTTTGGATGCGGCAAGAGACAAATGGATTTCGGCAAAATTGCGTTTCAAACTAACACTCGATAAAGAAATACGGGCAATTAACTACAGTATAGATACAGTTAATAGACATCTTTATCTTATGGGCATCGCAACCTCCACAAGTGAATTGAAAAGAGTGTTCGCATATGCACGCTCAGTTAGACATGTTCGAAAAATTGTCAGCTACGTTCGAATAAAAGACAAGAACAATGATAAAGGGACGCCTTAAATGAGTGCCTCAAATGAAAAGCATGCTAGGCAGATGCTCCGCAAAATAGGAGATAGTGTTGATGATGATTTTGATCTGCTGACTGGTGCCTTCCATTTCGCTGCGCTCAACAGACCTAATATTATCATAGAGAAATATACAGATCATATATCGCAAATAGCTTGTACTGCTGCTATTCCAAGCAATCAGCCTTTGATGAGTGCGGAGAGTGCGGCTAAGCACCTAAAAAAAATAATAGCCTTGAAATATTGCTACACGGGTGACGCAGAAACCTATGATGATTTGCAGAATGCTGATCTTTTTCGAGTAATAGATCGACGCCGCGGCCTACCTGTAGCGCTCGGCATTATTTATATAGACATAGGACGCCGGTTAGGATGGGAGATGAAAGGTTTGGCTTTTCCTGGACATTTTTTAGTCCGATTAGAAACAAAAGGTCAGCGTGTTATTATAGATCCCTTCATCGAAGGTCGCATCCTTTACCCGAGCGATCTGCGAGAGATGGTCAAAATAATAACTGGATTAGATCGTGAAATAAGCCCCCAAGACTATGCTCCGGTCAGTGACAGAGCGATTCTTCTTCGATTGCAAAATAATGTGAAATTCCGACATATGCAGATGCACAATAGCGTTGCCGCACTGAAAACTGTAGAAGAGATGCTTTTAATTGCCCCCCAGATGTCTGATCTTTGGTGGGACTCAGCAATGTTAAACGCCGAGATAGGCAACCTAAACGCTGCATATAACGCATTAAAAAATTTTATCAGGCTAGATGAAAATGAAATACACCGACTTCGAGCAGCAACTTTGATGGAAAAAATTAAGACACGGATACACTGATATTATAATAAGACCATCATTTTCTAGGTGTAATGACTAATTTTAAAGTACCTTTGTATAATACGACTTTATAGGAGCGATAATTTAGTGAGCTTAGTCTGCGCAATCCAAATGGACCCCCTAGAGGATGTCAATATAGATACTGATAGTACCTTCATGCTGGCTCTAGAGGCTCAGATCAGAGGCCATACTTTATTCCATTACCTTCCTAAAGACTTATCGCTGAACGACAGCCGCCCTTACGCCAAAGGTCGTGAGATGGAAGTGATACGCCAGAAGGGTAATCACTTTAAAGTAGGCCCAGAGCAAAGAATAGACCTATCTAAGGTCGATGTAATCCTTATGCGCCAAGACCCCCCTTTTGATATGTCTTACATCACTGCCACTCATTTCCTCGAACACATCCACCCAAAAACCTTAGTTGTAAATAACCCTGTGGAAGTACGTAACGCACCCGAAAAACTTTTTGTGACACTGTTTCGTGATCTAATGCCTCCAACTTTGATAACACGCGACATTGACGAAATCATAGCATTCCGTGCCGAACACTCTGATATTATCCTCAAACCGATTTATGGATGTGGGGGTGCTGGCGTTTTTCATATCAAGCCGGACGATGATAACCTACAAGCTCTATTTGAAATGTTTACAGAAACCAAAACTGAGCCCATCATCATTCAGCGATACTTACCTGAGATTCGAAACGGCGACAAACGCATTATACTAGTCGATGGCCAGCCTATGGGAGCAGTGAGTCGGGTGCCACCGGCAGGCGATGCGCGTGCAAATTTCCATGCAGGCGGCTCTGGCCGAAAGACGCGCCTTACAAAAAAAGAAATCGACATATGTGAAGAATTAGGCCCCGTTTTGAAACAAAAGGGACTCATCTTCGTTGGTATAGATGTGATAGGCGATCACCTGACGGAGATTAATGTAACGTCTCCAACTGGAATCCAAGAAATCAACAGGCTAGACGGTGTAAATCTGCAGTCCCAAATTTGGGACGCGATAGAGTCTCAGCTATCCAAATAAGGATTGAGAAATCGCATCAACTGGAAATTGTCAAATCGAAATATCAAAGACCGAGGGGGATGCAATCGCGAGTGCATTTCCCTGTTTATTAAAAGCAAGAGTATTTTGCACGGTAGACTGAAAAAGCAGGTCCTGGCGTTTTTCCACCATCGCAGCGCGATGATTCTCAGCCATCGCTTTTGCCTCCACTCCAGCAGCAAAATCAAAACGCTCTCTAATCTTTCCTTCAACAAGTGTTTGTGCCGAACGGACCTTTGCTAACTCACCCTCCAAGAAACCAATGTTAAAACGAAGGGTAGCAGATGCCGCATCCACATCGGATAAGGCAGTTTCAAGACTGCTGTCATCTTCAAAATTGTTGTAAAGAAAGGAGAAAAGAATGCCGAGCCCTTTGCGTTCAAGTATACCTTGCAAATATGGCGTTCCTTCACCGCTGTGTGTAAGTGAAATTTCCCCAGTATTGGTGTTATAATTCACGGTATCATCGTGATATACTACCTTCCCATCCTCAGATGCTGGGTTAGGAAATTTCGTTAAGATAGATCCGTAAATATCAGGGTAATAATCATCGCCAGTGTCGTCTTTAATAAAAAAATCACTCTGAGAGAATACACCTCCTAAAGTCTTGCTTGCAGGACTGTCTGGTTTGATACGGTAAATTATTTGATCAGGATCAAAATCATCGCGAATAGAAGTACCAATGATGTTTGTACCTAAGAACCCAGCCCCTTTGATACGAATATTCAAGTCACCAAGAAATCTATCAAACCGATTACCGAACACCCGCCTTTCGTCAATGGAAACCGATGCATCAGTTGCAGTGACCACTTGACGACGCATATCAGAAAGATTTGTTTTAATTTCCGTTAATCTATCAAGAGCTTTCTCAATAGTCTTAACCGCACGATTGAGCTTATTGGTTATTCTACCAAGGTTTTGGGCTTCTCTTTTTGCACTACGGGCTTTGGCTTCAATACTCCGCGCATCTAGGTCTATCGCCTTATCGCGAGCTACCGCCGCCGAGGCCCTCGCCGCCGACTGCAAGCCGCGAGCCGCTGCTGCATCTGGAAGTACAGCAAATAAACCAGTAGCTACTGTTGGTAGAGTTCCAACTAGGCCGCTTGATCCAATATTACTGCCACCAAATATACCCATACCCAAAAATATCCCGCTAGTCTTAGTAATGCACAACCAGGCAATTATTGCCTACTAAGCCCCTGTATTATATACTATTTTGTACTATTTTCAACAAGCCGAACATAGAAAGAATTGGTACTAGTTAAAAGGTTGCAAGGTCAAAAACACATATGGAGGAGGATCTTCGCTTTGAACCTCCATAGCTTCCTACCCACAATCTATAGGTACTCTAGATCGTAGATCTTAGAACCGCATATTGTTCAATATAAATGCTCCGCTAGGTGATGAAAAAATGGCAAACTTAAATCGAAGAATAAAAAATCTTCACAAAAGTGAGACAGTGCAAGGCTCAAAGGTGGAAAAAAGCCCGGGTCAACGAGAACAGACCACTGAAACGAGCCTAAAGACCTTTATTGAGTCGCCAAAAACACAGAATTTCATCCTCGGTGTTATTATATTGAATGCGATTGTGCTTGGACTCGAGACTTCTGACACTGTGGTCAAACATGCAGGTAGCCTACTAGGAGTACTTGATAAAGTTGCTGTCGGAATTTTCATTACAGAAATTGCTATCAAGCTTATAGTCTATCGCTTCGGGTTTTTTAAAGACGGCTGGAATATTTTTGATTTCTTTATTGTCTTAGCGGCACTTTTACCTGCTGGTGATGGCACTTCAGTGCTTAGAGCGCTGAGAATAATGAGAGCTTTTCGCCTCATGTCAGCTGTACCCTCAATGCGTTTAGTGATCCAAGCAATGTTTAACGCCATTCCAGGTATGGCTTCGGTGGTTGCTCTTTTAGGTCTTGTCTTTTACGTAGGTGCCGTGATGGCAACAGTTCTATTCGGAGAACAATTTCACGATTGGTTCGGATCTATCGGCGCATCGTTATACTCATTGTTTCAAATAATGACACTGGAGTCATGGTCAATGGGCATAGTTCGACCAGTTATGGAAGTGTTTCCCCATGCATGGATGTTTTTTGTACCTTTTATTCTTTGCACATCTTTTGCGGTTCTAAACCTTTTTATTGCGATAATTGTAAACGCTATGGATGACGTGCAAAAAACGGAAAACAAAGTTGCAATTACAAATGAGGATATTGCCTTGGAATTGAAAAGACTTAGGAATGAATTGATGCGCCTAGAGAAACGAATGTAGCACCCTGTTAAAGGACCATCCGTCCTAGATCTCGCCCTCCGAGCACGTGCACATGATAATGTGGGACCTCTTGATGACCGTTGCGATTAGTATTTGCTATCAGCCTATACCCGCTATCGTGAATCCCTTTCAGCGACACCACTTCACCAATTAGTCTATGAAATCCGATCAATTCCAGATCAGAAGCAGTTTGTAAGAATTGGCTGGCAGATTCGTATGGTAGCTTGGGTATCACTAAAATATGGACCGGAGCTTGCGGTGCAATGTCATCGAATGCAAGGGCGTAGTCATTTTCTAAGACTTTTTCACATGGTATTTCCCCGCGAAGGATTTTTGCGAAAATATTACTGTCGTCATATGACATAAAAAGGCCTTCCTGAATTAATCTATCCACGCAGCCGCGGACTATTTCTTATTAAAATGTCTTTAGAATTAATTAAACGCTAGGGCCTTCATGAGGCACCCGAACTGGAATCCCGGCTCTTGATAAATATCTCTTAGCTTCACCAATTGTAAACTCGCCGAAATGGAAAATCGATGCGGCCAAGACTGCGGATGCGTGACCTGTCCGAATACCGTCTACCATGTGATCAAGAGAGCCTACGCCACCACTGGCAATAACGGGAATATTGACACTATCTGCAACCTCTCGAGTTAAGTAAGTATCGAAACCCTCGCGAGTACCATCTTTATCCATTGATGTTAAGAGTATTTCACCCGCTCCGCGCTTAGCCATATTTTGGGCCCATTGAACAGCATCAATCCCTGTAGGATTTCGACCCCCGTGAGTAAATATCTCCCACTTGCCCTCTGCAGTCCGTTTTGCGTCTATGGCCACAACTATGCATTGCGCTCCAAAGCATTCTGCCGCTTCACTCACCAGAGCTGGATTACTTACGGCTGCCGTGTTTATTGAAACTTTATCTGCTCCAGCAAGTAACAATTTTCTTACATCCTGAGTGTTGCGAACTCCGCCTCCAACTGTAAGCGGCATAAAACATTGCTCTGATGTACCGCTTACAACATCATATATTGTGTCTCTATTTTCGTGGGATGCTGTTATATCTAGAAAGCATAGTTCATCAGCACCGGACTTATCGTACACTTTTGCTTGCTCTATTGGGTCTCCAGCATCAACCAAACTTACGAAGTTAACGCCTTTAACAACGCGACCAGCGCACACGTCAAGGCAAGGAATAATTCGCGCTTTAAGCAAACGCGGCCCCCTTCGCTTCGTGCGACGCAATTTTCAAAGCGGCCTCTAACGTGAATTTTCTTTCATATAAGGCGCGCCCCACTATTACCCCTGAAATTGGGGGAGAGGCACAAATATGCCTCACATCTTCAATGCAGGATACACCACCGCTTGCTATTATTGGGGTTGCGACACATTTTGCAAGTTTCATAGTCGACACTATGTTAGGCCCTTTAAGAAGCCCATCCCTACTGATATCAGTATATATGATTGCTGCAGCGCCGGCCTCCTCATAATCGTCCGCCAGCTCCTCTGAAGTGATATTAGAAACCTCTGCCCAACCTTCTACCGCAACCCTCCCATCGATGGCGTCTATGCCCAGAACGATTCTATTTGACCACCTTGAACATGCCCTCTTGACTAAACTGGGGTTTTTTACAGTCACGGTGCCTAAAATAACACGAGAAACACCGCTATTAAGCCAAAACTCTATCATATCTTCATCGCGTATCCCACCACCTAGCTGAACCGGAATATCGACCGCATTAACAATTGCTGTAACAGCATCCATATTAACAGATTTTCCCGCGAATGCTCCATTGAGGTCAACGATATGGATCCATTCTGCGCCGGCGTGCTCAAATGCGAGTGCCTGCTCTACCGGACTTTCATTAAAAACAGTTGTACGGTTCATATCGCCTTGTTTCAATCGAACACACTTGCCATCTTTTAAATCTATGGCCGGGTAAATAATCATTAGGCCTCCGTTTTCCGCAAATCCTTAAAATAATGATATCCAGCTATCCAGTTACCATTGACTTTTGCATAGCGCGGGTGCTTTCCCCATCGTACAAAACCCCGACTTTCATAGAATGCTATAGCGGCGGTTTGCGTCTCTCGAACATCTAGATTAAGCACCAAAAACCCTTCATCAACCGCTGCGTCTTCGACCGCTACAGCCAAGTTGCGGGCCAACCCGTAGCCTCTTGCCCAAGGAGCGACAAAATTCGTTGTAAGTTTAGCGGCTTCCGATTGTGCTTCGTTGTTTCGGGTAGGCCGAACAAACTGGGTCGCGCCAGCTACAACACCGTCCATACGCCCAATAAACAATGAGCGCTCTGGCACCTGTATTACCCCACGCCAAAATTTTTCTAACCCACTGCGAGCCGGCGCAGCTAACCAACCGAAGCCACCGCCTTCTAGAATAGATTGTTCCGTTGCTTCACACAAATCCTGTAAGTCGAATTCATTTATTTCGGTAACTTGTTCAACTAGCATTTTAGGACCGAGATCACCCACTTTAAAATTAATGGGCTTTTTAACCGGTTTTTTATATTTTCCAATCATTTCGAACCATGTCAGGGGTACCATCGCATAAAATTTTTAATAACAGTCAGGCCTGCACCCTGACTTTTTTCCGGGTGAAACTGTGTACCGATCAAATTATTCCTTCCAACCACTGCCGTAACTGAGTCGCCATATTCTACCGTTGCGAGTAAATCAGCATCGTTGTCTGGTTTAAAGTGGAAACTGTGAACAAAGTACACGTCAGCATTTGGCTCAAGATCGTCAAAGATCGGATGGTCACATGTCGTTTCGAGGCCATTCCAGCCCATGTGAGGTATCTTAAGTGATTTATCTAACACATTTATCGGCCGCACGACCCCAGGGATCCAATTAAGTCCCTTGTTTTTGGCATGCTCTAACCCGACTGTAGACATTAGCTGCATTCCCACGCAGATTCCTAAAAATGGCTGGCCCCTCTCAAGAACAACGAATTCAAGAGCTTCGATTAAGCCATCAATGGCTAACAATCCTTCTTTACAATGGCCATAGGAACCAACTCCCGGCAAAACAACCCGATCTGCAGATGCCACCTCATCAGGCTTATTAGTTACTCGCACGCATGCCCCTTTCGTTTTAATTGATTGGCATTCGAACGCTTTTGCAACAGAATGTAAATTACCAGATCCGTAGTCAACAATTGCAACAGTCATAAGCTTTCCTAGTATGAGCAACTCATAATGAGCCGCCTAATACACCTTTTGTTGAGGGAACCGAATTCGCCTGACGTGGATCAATGCCTATAGCCTGCTTGAGCGCACGCGCAAGCCCTTTAAAACAAGACTCAACGATGTGATGATTGTTATCTCCATAAAAGTTCTCAACGTGTAAAGTAATACCTGCTGATTGCGAAAATGCCTGGAACCACTCATGAAATAACTCTGTGTCCATATCACCAAGCTTCGGCCGCGATAGATTGACGCGCCACACCAAAAACGGCCTATTTGAACAATCTAGCGCTACACGGGTGAGCGTCTCATCCATGGGTATCAAGCTACTGCCATAGCGATTAATCCCTCTTCGGTCACCAAGCGCCTTAGCTACCGCCTCACCGATGGCGTACCCCGTATCCTCAGTAGTATGGTGGAAATCTATATGAAGGTCGCCTTTTGCTTTGAGCGAAACATCGATCAAACTGTGACGCGCTAGTTGCTCTAGCATATGATCAAGAAAACCTATTCCAGTGGATACGTTGTACTCACCATTGCCATCGAGGTTAATTTCAACACAAATTTCTGTTTCTTTAGTTTTACGTTCAACGGTGACTCTTCGCATAAATCTTTCCTCAACCATGAAATAGGTTAAACATTGTACACCTATGTAGAGACAAAATGCTGGTCTTTCTAGCAATATCGCTGCAAAGAGAATGAAAGGAGGCTAGATTTGATATTGGCTTTCACCAATCTCCTCTTGATCCGAAGGCACAAATTACCGCATTGTAGATTTGGATAAAGCTATTGAAGATACTAAAGGCAGAAAACAACTATGTCAGAGAACCCTACTTTGCATGGGACCACAATACTTGCGATCCGAAGAAAAAACGAAGTTGTTATGGCAGGTGACGGACAAGTGAGCCTTGGACAAACTATTATAAAGGGCAATGCTCGCAAAGTGCGCCGCTTAGGTGATGGTAATGTGATTGCTGGTTTTGCAGGTGCTACCGCTGATGCTTTTACGCTTTTTGAACGACTAGAAGGAAAGCTTGAGCAGTATCCGAGCCAACTCACGCGGGCATGTGTTGAGCTTGCTAAGGATTGGCGTACGGATCGGTATCTGCGGCGATTAGAGGCTATGATGGCAGTTGCAGATAAATCAGTCTCATTAACGCTTACGGGAAACGGCGATGTTTTAGAACCTGAAGATGGGCTGATAGGTATTGGGTCGGGCGGACCATTTGCACTAGCAGCCGCCCGTGGCCTCGTACACTCAAGTAAACTTGGAACTGAAGAAATAGCCAAACAAGCATTGCAAATTGCTGCGAGCATATGCGTCTACACAAACGAAAACATACTTATTGAGAAATTATGATAGCTCTTACACCCCGCGAGACCGTCTCCGAGCTCGACCGCTACATCATAGGTCAAAATGAAGCCAAACGTGCCGTAGCCGTGGCTTTAAGAAATCGTTGGAGGCGCCAAAATGTCCCCGTAGAAATGCGAGATGAAGTCTTGCCAAAAAATATCCTCATGATAGGCCCGACAGGCGTGGGTAAAACAGAAATTGCCCGCCGTTTAGCAAAATTGGCAGACGCACCATTTTTGAAAGTTGAAGCTACAAAGTTTACTGAGGTTGGCTACGTAGGTAGAGACGTAGAGCAGATCGTACGTGATTTGGTAGACAATGCTATTCACATGACACGAGAAACACACCGCAAAGAAGTTGTTGCAAAAGCAGAGTTGATGGCAGAAGAGCGGGTCTTAGACGCTCTTGTTGGCGAGAATGCAAGTGCAAACACTCGTAGTTCTTTCAGACAAAAACTTCGAAATGGTGAGCTCGATGATCGAGAAATTGAGCTCGAGCTCATTGATAATGGCAGTAGTGGTATGCCCACTTTCGATATACCTGGTATGCCAGGCACGCAGATGGGCATGATTAATCTCAATGACATAATGGGCAAGGCGTTTGGAGAACGTACACGCAAACAGACGATGACTGTGGCAGAGTCCTTTAGTGTTCTTGTAACAGAAGAAGGGGACAAACTGGTAGATGAAGATAAGGTCGTGCGTTCTGCCTTAGAAAACGTTGCTCAAAATGGGATCGTTTTCATTGATGAGATTGACAAGGTGTGTGCGCGAACGGAACGTAATGGAGCAGACGTGAGTCGTGAAGGCGTACAGCGGGACCTCTTACCACTGATAGAAGGAACGACTGTGTCCACGAAACATGGGCCAATAAACACGGATCACATCCTCTTCATTGCTTCTGGCGCGTTTCATCTTGCAAAACCATCTGATTTATTACCGGAGCTTCAGGGAAGGCTGCCAATCCGAGTTGAGTTGAAAGCTCTTACTCGAAGTGATTTTGAACGCATCTTACAAGAGCCGGAGAATAGCCTTATTCGTCAGTATGAAGCATTACTTAAAACCGAGAAAGTGATGCTGGTCTTTCAAGATGAGGCTATCACTGAATTAGCTAAATTAGCCGCCGAGATAAATGAGAACGTTGAAAATATAGGTGCTCGGCGTCTTCATACCGTTATGGAAAAACTATTAGAGGAAATCAGCTTTACGGCATCAGACCGGCCTGGTGAGGAGATACAAATTGATCGCGAATATGTGCGTGACAGAGTGGAAAATTTGGCGAAAGACGCCGACCTGTCAAAATTTATTCTCTGATTTTTTCAATATGGTCGTTCTTCCAGCTTATGCTCCTTCTTCGGACTCAGATACTCTATAAAAAATTTTATTTTGTCTTCAGATAGTGTATGGATGCAATCAGCTAATAAGTTGGCTAACAGGGTGGCATTGGGTGTCAAATCTCTGGTGTCAACAACCACACGTGGCCGTGAAATCGCGGCTAACTTTTTAAGCTTATCGGCATCATCCCATATTATGTTAAGATATGAGCAAATCTGATAGACCATTAGATCACTTGGCTTACCCCGTTTTCCGTGTTCCAATGCAGACAGATACGCCGGCGACACCTGCAGTGCCTTTGCCATGTCAGAGAGTGTTACTCCCCTTTCAGAACGCAGTTTTCTAATTTCACAGCCAAACGGTGTCATCGACAATAGCAGTTGCTTTATAAGAATTTGTTAAAACAGTTTAATTTTTTAAAAACGTTTGCGCCTCAGTAGGATGTAAAGGGCGCCGGTACCACCAAGGCGCGGCGATGCGTAATCAAAACCCAACACATGCTTACGCAAAGAGGGCTCATTGAGCCAGCGAGGAACCGCTTCTTTTAGAACTCCTATTCCGCCATCACGACCTCCCTTTCCTGTAATCACTACCACGCATCTTTTTCCTTCAGCTTGTTTATCTAATACAAACCTATTTAACGCGCTGTATGCTTTAGTTTGGCTCATACCATGCATATCGAGGCGTCCTTCAACTGGCAATTTACCGCGCTTCAAACGCTCACCTGTGCGCTTATCTAAACCTACAAGTGCACCATGCGCAAGCGGAACGAGTGGTGTTTTTGCTTGAACAAAACTCCTCTCAACTGGAAGGCAGATTTTCTCGCTATTGGTCCGAAAAACTCTGTCAGACTTTGCTACAGTGGTGAGTGGCACAACAGAGTTTTTCTTCAAGGGAATTACATCAGCAACAACTTGACGCCAAAGTTCAATATCTTCACCATGATTTGAACTTTTTGTCTCTTCTTTAATTTGTTGACACTTTTTTTTCATCGGTTCCTATAAATATTAATCTCCTTCCCCCAACAATTTTTTTAAATTGCAAGTGCTTTGATAGAGAGGTGGGAGATATGGTTCTAAATAATTAACACAGCATGTAAGTTTAACACAGTGTCACAAATAATTTCACGCATCACTTGTAAAATTTTTACTGCAAAAACTTAACTTTCCGCGCGAACGTATCGGCCGTGCCGGCAGCTTTATCGTGGCAGCAATACAAAATAGCGACCAGCGCTTTTCATAGTACCTGCTAACCTGAGTGCCTTTTTTCCGAATCCCCAAAAATAATCGCCACGCACAGGACCTCTAATGGCCGCGCCTGTGTCTTGCGCGACTAATAATTGCCGTAACGGACGCGACTTATCGTTCGGCCAATGAGTAACAATCCACAGGGGCGCGCCAAGTGGGATATAACGCTTGTCAACCGCCATGCTGCGTCCAGCCGTCAACGGAACACCCTGTGCACCAATTGGACCATCAATATCTGTTGTACGAAAAAATATAAAACGTGCATTTTCAGCCAATAATGACCGAGCCTGATCTTGATTTTCTTCAATCCATTGCCGAATGTGCGGCCAAGAAGCATGATTACGTCTAAGCTGACTTCGTTCTATCAATACTTGCCCGATAGAGCGATAATCGTGTCCATTATGCCCAGCAAAGCCGACTCTCATTACTGATCCATCGCGCAACCTCAATCGTCCAGACCCTTGCACATGAAGAATATACAGATCGATCAAGTCGTCGGCCCATGCTATTCGTTCAGCTTTGCCTTTCAGCGCACCCATGGCAATATCATGCCGTGTGTGATATGGTATTAGCTGCTTTTTTTTTGGCATCCCCACAAGCTTTTTGCCCGCTAATTGGGAATCGAAGAGACCAAGATCAACGGTAATATGATCATCTGGAACACCGTAGATTGGTGTTTGAGACGAACTCTCACGACGCAAACTGCCTGTCAGCTCAGCCTCAAAGTATCCTGTGAACAGCCCCTCTGACCCTTCTGGCCCAAAAACCAAATAAGGCTGAAACCACTTTTCAAAATAGTTCTGCGCTTCATCATCGTCGACATCACCATTAGGCAACGACAGACAGGCTTCATGCCACGAAAAGGGTTTTAAACCTGATAGTTCAGATCCACTTCCGTTATTCCCGACCGTAAGTTTTTTACAAGATCCGCGAAATGCACGTAAAGCAGCTGAGTAATTATCTTCACCCCAGCCTGGTAGGCTTTTAAAATTTACTGGTTCTAATTTAAAAGGTTTTTTTTTCTCCGAAACAGGAGAACAACTAAGGACACCAAGAGCAAAAATTAAAGTGAGAAGTCGTACAATATTTACATACACAATGGTGCACCGAAATGTTCTAATTTGAGCTCCGTGTCTCCACCAGCAACCAATTGGGATCTTTACCACGAATATCTCTTGCAAAAGTCCATATATCAATCACTTGGTTAACCGCTTCAGGATCCCCATTGATAACGGCGCCAGATTGGTCACGACAGACACTCACTTGTTTGCTCACAAATTTGACCGTGATCTGAGCTGTAGAGTGAACCAGACATGCCTCTATCAACTCAATGGAATCTATCCCGACAAGAGAAGTCTCTTGTGTCTCACCTGACCTCTTCCGCTGTGTAATAGCATGTTCGAAGTTTGCGTAAACTGTTTCGCTCAAGAGCGATTTAAGTGTGCCAGTATCACCGAGTGCAAAGGCCGTTATGATCATTTCGAACGCACTTCGAGCGCCCGTTTGAAAATTAGCCTCGTTAAACCCACTATCCGCAGCCTTTATACTTTCAAGACCCGAATTAAGCGGTGTCGATATGTCAACTGAATCTTCTTGGGGATCTATTGCACTTGTTGCTCGCGGATTTTCGTTGTTTCCCTCCTGTTCAGAGATGTCAGCACTACGAGCCATGCCAAATGGATCACGTGACCCCTCTTGGCCCGTGCGCTTTCCAAGCACACTAACCAAGCGGAAAACGAGGAATGCAGCTATAGCTGCAAAAATAATTACATCAACGTAGTCTCCGCCCATTTTATAAGGCCTTTCTTTTGTTCAATGCTCAACACAGCCTAAACACAGAGCCCAGTAATACTTACCCAAACCAAATAGTGTATATGTTGCGCAAATCTGTTAAGAACCTTAGGTTAAGGTGGTTGGTAACGCAACCGTTGGAATGACTAGGACTTTTTTCACATAACCTTACATACGGTCGGCGGAGCCAAAGGACAAGTATGAGGCTTCTGATTCTTTTTATTTTTGTTGCAGTCCCGATTGCTGAGATTGCTATATTTATTGAAGCAGGGCATTTGCTCGGAGTTTGGACAACACTTGCTTTGATTTTAATTACAGCAATTATTGGCTCTGGAATGTTGAGGTATCAGGGGCTTCGAGCTCTCAGGAATACGCAGGACGCACTGCACAGAAATGAGTTGCCTGTGCGGGAAGTTCTAACCGGTCTGTGTCTGTTGTTTGCTGGCGTGCTTCTATTAACACCAGGATTTTTAACCGATTGCATCGGATTTTTTTTGTTAATCCCAAGATTACGGTTATTTTTAGGCCAGATCATATTCGCTCAGATCAGGACTACAAGTTATTCTGGGGTATGGTCGTTAAACGAAAAAACGCGCCACAAAAACGATGTAGATGGACGGAACGCGACTGTAATCGATGGGGAATTTCACGAAATTGATAATAAACCCCTACAGAGGCGAGACCAAACGGGTTCTAAAAATAATCAGAACCTCTAAATTATTTTAAACTGTTTCTATTTTATTTATACGCTTATCATATGTATCTATTGCGGCACGGCCAATCGGAATTCAATGTAGTCTACGGTAAAACCCGTAAGGATCCAGGAATTGTTGACCCAAAACTTACTCCATTAGGCGCTAATCAAGCTCTTAATGCTGCAAAATTTCTGGAACCATTGGGTCTAAAAAAAATCCTGTCTAGTCCATATCGACGTGCTTTAGAAACGGCAACAATCGTTGCCCGTCATCTTAATCTTAACATAACCGCATGGCCAGTTTTGGGGGAGCACGCCGTTTTTGATTGTGACATAGGGTCGACTAAAAGCCAGCTCTGCGCTGATTTTCCCCACGTAAACTTTTCAGAGCTTGTGACAGAACGTTGGTGGCCAGAACGAGAGGAAGATACGCTTTCACTTAATCACCGATGCAAAGAGTTCCGTCGGCACGCTACTAACTATGACGTAAATACAATTGTTATAACCCACTGGGGTTTTATTCGTTGTTTGACTAATATTCGGACAAAAAATTGCGGAATACTTCTTTTCGATACAACCAGCTCACACCCAGGTGGTGGAACGGTTGTATCTAATTGCGATCCGTGTTAGCCACCGCCAACTTGACTTGAGGAATTACATATGGCTACCCACGACGAAACACCAACCGAAACTAAAAATATGGATGACATCAAGATAGAAGAAGCCCCTCTCGACATCACCCATCAGTATATAAAAGATCTGTCCTTTGAAAATCCACAGTCCCCGAATTTTATAGTTGAAGCAGATGCAACACCGGATATTTCTCTCCACATTAATGCGAAATCCAAACCGCTTGGCAATCGTCGGTTTGAAGTAACGCTCCTCCTTGAAGCTAACGCCCGTCATAATGAGGAGGTGGTATTTGTAATTGAATTACAATACGCCGGACACGTTGTGATTGGTGATGTAGACGACGAGCACATCCAGCCACTTTTGCTGATAGAGGCTCCACGTTTGTTATTCCCATTTGCACGGCAAATTCTTTCAGACACCGTCCGAAACGGCGGGTTCCCCCCGTTACTTCTCAATCCAGTTGATTTTATGGATATTTATGCGCAGGGCACCACTATAGCCAGCGATGACGAGGGCTAACAAACCAGTTAACGTCGCCATATAGCGTTGGAAATTCTGTCAATTAGAATCATATGTTCCGCGAGCTCACTATCGCTAGCGCTATGGGGGCGTGGAGCTAGATGCTTCTGCTCGGTAGTGTTTTCTTTTTGTTTTTTTTGCACTCTTTCGTGCAAGGCAAGGGCTTGTTGCCGGCCGCCGGCAAGCTCCAGATAAACCTCAGCTAAGATTAGAGAGTCTAATAGCGCACCATGTTGTGTTCTGGCGGAATTATCGACACCAAAGCGTCTACACAAAGCATCTAGGCTAGCGGGTGCTCCGGGAAAGCGATCTCTCGCAATCTTTAGAGTATCTACGGTCCGTGATACCGGGATCTCTAGACAACCAATTCTTTTTAATTCGGCGTTTATAAACGCCATATCAAACTCTGCATTGTGTATCACCAATGGCCGATCATCAATAAAATCAAGAAATTTTTGCGCGATTTCTGAAAATATAGGCTTTTGACACAAAAACGCTTCGGAGAGACCGTGTACCTTGAAAGCTTCCGCGGGCATATCGCGCTCGGGGTTAATATATTGATGAAAGGTCCTTCCCGTAGGCAGATGGTTCTCAAGCTCAACACACCCGATCTCCACGATCCTATCCTGCCCAGCGGCATCAAGACCAGTAGTTTCAGTATCCAACACTATTTCAAACCTTGCCATAAACTTGATGCTCCATTAGGTCAGAAATGATAGAACATTTGTAAATTTTCGAAGCTATGCGTGAGAAGACCATTTTATCTAAACCGCATTTTACGAAAGTATTTTTTTAGCTCATTAAATGTTAAGCGACGCCCAAGGTGGCTAGGGATTACGACGTCTCCAAGGCGGCGTTTTTCAATATCCGGCATTTGCCTAGATTTGACAAATTGAAACTTTTCGAATGTCATACCGTCACGGGACAAGACCCTTCTGGCTTGAACCGACGATGGGGCTGAAATCACAATAGTTTCGTAGCACTCTTTGTGCGTTTCAGTTTCAAAAAGTAGTGGAACGTCTATAACGACTAACGGTATTTGCTGTGACCTGCACCGCTTAAAAAAACGATACCGATCATGTTTTACTATCGGGTGAAGGATGCCTTCTAAATCCGTAACACCTGAGTTATCCTCAAAAACAAGCTTTCCAAGCTTCTGTCTATTAATTCGCCCGAATTGATACGCCTCTGGGAAACGTCGTCTTATCGCATCAAAAGCTGAACCGTCGACTGTCAATGCCCCATGGACCACTTTATCAGAGTCATGTACTGGAATGCCAAAACCCCTTATCATAGAACTTGCTGTCGACTTTCCCATACCTATCGAACCTGTCAGGCCAATGACACGCATCAAATCGCATTTCCAATCTTTTAATGCTCGAGGATATATGCCCGCTGATCGCTGGTCACTTCAGGGTTAACTCCAAACCAAAGGTGAAAGCCGACTTTCGCTTGGTATAGAAGCATGCCTAGGCCGTCAACTGTTTGGTTGCCTCTTTTTTTGGAAGTTTCAAGTAGTTCTGTATTCAACGGAGCATAAACAATATCATTTACAACTGCTGACCGTGGTAACATTGAGAGATTTATGTCGAGCGGCTCACATCCCGCCATACCTAAATTGGTTGAATTGACCAGCAGGCCGGCTCCCTCAAGTGCTTCATGTCTGTGTTCCCAGCTCTCCGTTACTGCATTTTCTATTCTGGTATCGTTAATTAAAGTTTCTGCACGTTCAATCGTACGGTTGATAATCCGGATCTGTCCTACGCCAGCTTCAGATAGTGCAACTGCTACAGCACGGGCAGCGCCGCCGGCACCCAAGATTACGGCAGGACCTGATGAGGCTGACCAAGAAGAGTTATTATTTAGATTCTCTATAAATCCATATGCGTCACTATTGGTTCCTGTTAATGAACCGTCCTCGCCGATTGTAACTGTATTTACAGCACCTATTTTTTTAGCAGTGTCATCGATATGGTCGCACAGCGCCATTGCTTCAACTTTGTGCGGTATAGTGAGGTTGACACCCTTATATCCTAGGGCAGAGATACCTCCGAGTGCCTGAGATAGTCTATCTGGAGTTACCGATAGTGCATGATAAATACCATCAATTTCGTACTTTTTAAGCCAATAGTTGTGCACTTTCGGAGATTTTGATTGATTTATAGGCCACCCAATAACTCCCGCGATCCTAGTCTTGTAATTAGGTATCATTCGTCCAAAATCCCTATTTGGCGTAAATATTGTAACAGCGGTAGCAGTGGTAGCCCAAGAATTGAAAAATAATCGCCAGTAACAAATTCAAAAAGTTGTGAACCCATTCCTTCCAGCTTGTATGCACCAACAGTCTCACACACCGATGGTCCTAAGATGCTAAGATACGTATCAATGAAAGCGTCACTATAGTTACGCATCTGCATTTTTACTTTTGTCGAGTTTTGCCATGTGCATTCAGACGCCCTATAAATCACTGTCACTGTATAGAGGCTGTGACATTTGCCGCGAAGATCTACCAGATGCTGCCTTGCCTGTTCTAAGTTTTTTGGCTTATCGTAGTTTATTCCATTACATTCAAGTATCTGATCGGCAGCTAAAACGTAAAGGTCTGGGTGCCTTTTACTAATCGTGTTGGCTTTTGACTTAGCAAGTCTACTAGCAATAACTTCGGTCGGCGTGTCCGTACATTTCAATTTTTTCTTGATTTTTTCTTCATCACAAAATGATGGCATGCTTCGAAAATCCACGCCGGCTTGTTTAAGTATTGAAGCACGGGATTTGCTGGCAGACGCCAAAACTAACTGACTGTTATTTTTCTTTGTCAAAACTACTTTTCCAATAACTGCATCAGAGCTGCCGCCGTCTCTTCAATTGATCTCCGCGCAACATCAATTA
>Ga0163109_10001321_pt1 | contig 19634 bp, 15 predicted proteins | sample CRUFie1St13metaG_FD_108704 | JGI IMG/M metagenome (GOLD analysis project Ga0163109, IMG submission 108704) | Marine microbial communities from the Costa Rica Dome - CRUD Field 142mm St13 metaG | ecosystem: Environmental > Aquatic > Marine > Oceanic > Photic zone | place: Costa Rica: the Eastern... | reverse complement strand
TGGCGGAGCGGACGGGACTCGAACCCGCGACCCCCGGCGTGACAGGCCGGTATTCTAACCAACTGAACTACCGCTCCGTGCGGACCATTGCAAAACGTTTTGGTGGGTGGAGAGGGGCTCGAACCCCCGACCCTCGCCTTGTAAGGGCGATGCTCTTCCAACTGAGCTATCCACCCGACAGCAACGATGGAGCCGGATGATACTTCCTCTGACTTCGGTGTCAACAGATTTTCTTGCTTCTCGCCTGATCACCTCTAAAATAACCGACCTAATTAATAACTGACGAAGAATGCCATGCGCTTATCGGATCTAAACATTGAGGACTATCAGGTGGTTATCACCCCAACAGAGTTGAAGGAGGAGCTACCACTGCCCGAACCAGCTCGGCAGCTTGTCGCAAAGTCCCGACAGACCGTAAAGGATATCCTCGACGGCAATGACCAGCGTCTTTTTGCAGTGGTCGGCCCCTGCTCAATCCACGATACCGAGCTCGCTCTCGAGTATGGCAAGCGCCTCAAGGCCCTCGCCGACCAAGTCGCCGACGATATCTTCGTGATCATGCGTGTCTATTTCGAGAAACCACGGACCACCGTGGGTTGGAAGGGTCTCATCAACGACCCCTACCTGAACGATAGTTTCGATATCGAAACGGGTTTACGAAAAGCGCGTAAATTGCTGATAGAACTATCAGAACTAGGTCTTCCTCTGGCCACGGAGGCACTCGACCCGATATCACCTCAGTATTTGCAAGACACAATAACATGGACCGCAATCGGCGCACGCACCACTGAGTCGCAGACCCACCGCGAAATGAGTTCAGGGCTCTCATCACCAGTCGGCTTCAAGAACGGAACCGATGGCTCACTCGACGTCGCTGTAAATGCCATGAAGTCTGTCGTCAGCAGTCACGCCTTCTTGGGGATAAATCCGCAAGGCCAAGTCGCTATCACTAAAACCAAGGGCAACCATTACGGTCATGTCGTACTCCGTGGCGGTGGCGGGAAACCAAACTACGACTCAGTCAATATCGCGCTCTGTGAGCAGGCACTCGAAAAAGCCGGGCTACCCACTAACATCGTGGTCGATTGCTCGCACGCCAACTCCAACAAGGACCACAACGTCCAACCACTGGTGCTAGACGATGTCACACACCAAATCAAGGACGGTAACCGTTCAATCTGCGGAGTAATGATTGAGTCCAACATCAACGAGGGTAACCAGAGTATTCCGGCGGATTTGTCGCAGTTGAAATATGGGGTCTCCGTTACCGACGCCTGTATCGGGTGGGAATCAACAGAGCGCTCCCTCAAAAAAATGGCCGCAAACCTAGCCGAATACCTCACCAAACGCAGGCGTTGATTAGAGCGACGGTTTAGCACCCGGCATCAAGAACTCTACGTCTGAGGTGTGGACAGTTTGCATCATCCGGAGTGCGGTCTGACGGACAGGTCGACCCCCAAATATGACGTCATAAAGCGCGCTGAGAATTGGCATCGCGACCAAGTCCTGCTGGCACTTCTCATGCACAAGCTCTAGCGTATTGACGCCCTCAGCTACCTGACCCAGAGCTGCCTCAGCCGCCTGAAGCGTGTGCCCCTCAGCCAGCGCCTTTCCGACCCTGAAATTACGCGACAATGGGGAAACTGATGTTACATACAGATCTCCAACCCCGGCGAGGCCCAGGAAGCTCAGAGGGTTACCACCCATGTGCGCAGACAGACGTGACATCTCAGCGAGTGAGCGAGTAATAAGTAACGCCCTCGTATTCTGACCAACGCCTAAGCCATCAGCGAGGCCGGCGGCGATTGCATAAATATTTTTCAATGCGCCACCGAGCTCAACACTGATCAAATCCTCCGAGCTATAGAGCCTGAAGTATTTGGTCGCGAAAGCATCTCGGGTCAGTTTTCGAACGATTGGTGACTCGCTCGCAACAACGGAGGCCGTTAGGTGACGCTCCGCAACCTCGTGCGCAAGGTTAGGGCCTGATAAAACACCGATCGGATGATCCGGCAATCTATCAGAAATCACTTGGCTCATCAGTTTAAATCCATCCGAACGGATCCCCTTGGTGGTTGACAGCAACACTGTCTCTTCAGCTATCACTTGTGCCAGATCCGAACAGACATGATCCATTGATTTAGATGGCACCGAAAGTAGAACAAGATCAGCTTCATGCACCACCTCTCGCAGATCACTCGCCGCGTGAATCGAGTCATGCAGCTCCAGCCCAGGATGATATCGTGTGTTCCGACGATAAAGGTTAATCTCCTCCGCTAGGTCCGTGCGTCGCGCATAGATTCTTACAACACAACGGTTGTGAGCGGCAATGTCCGCCAACACTGTCCCGAAACTCCCGGCACCAATTACCGCCACCCGCATATTCAATCCTCAGGAACTACAACTTAGATGATACGCCGAATCGGTAGCAGGTGGTGATCCGCCGAGATCCTTAGCCGACTGGCATTCCCCAGAAATTCCTCGGTTTAACGCTTCCCGAAGTGACCTGATCGGAGTAAAGTCACCTCCTTCAGCAGCCCGAATGACCCTATCAAGCAACCAGTAACTCAACATCCAGGATGGGGCAGCAGCCCGGGCCTCTTGTACGAGGTCTTTACTTACCTCGGATGACCATTGACTTTGCAGTTGCTGGAACACCTCAAGCCCCTTCAGGGGCTGGGACAAACCCATCCAGTCTTCCCGCAAGAGATAACTAAATATTTCGGGGTAGTAAATACCGGGCGTTTTGCAAACATCCTTTACCGCTTGAATAATATCTGTGAGTGCCTCGTTGTCAGTCTCTATCGCGAGTCGGTTTGCCATCTGGGTTCGATACGCCGTCTGGTACAAGCCCGGAAACCGATCCAGAGCGGCCCTCAACGTGTCAACACAAACAAACGGAGTCAATGTCTCAGCGAGACACGACATATTCCAGTGCATCACACGAGGTTGCTGCCCGTACGCGTAACGGCCCATATGGTCAGTATGGTTAATCACATAATCGTCTCGGTAGGACGTCAGAAACCCATAAGGGCCATAGTCTAGAGTTTCCCCAGACAATGCCGTGTTATCCGTATTCATCACTCCATGAACGAAGCCTACCGCCATCCAGTGCCCTATCAATTGTGCAGATCGTTCTAAATATCGCTGAAAGGTCTGCTCGACCCTATCGGGTAAGCCAGCAAGGTCTGGATCAAGTTGATGAATTGCAAACTCAATAATCTCACGCAGACGCCCATAATCTTGACGATGGTAAAAATTCTCAAAGTGTCCAATTCGGAGGTGGCTCTTAGCTAAACGCATCAGACTCGCGCCCCGCTCCATCGTCTCTCGCTGGACTGGGGTATCGGACGTGACCAACGCTAGCGCACGCGTGGAAGGAATCCCCAGTGCGTTAATGTACTCGGAACCGAGGTATTCCCGAATCGCGCTGCGTAAAACGGAACGCCCATCGCCCGACCGTGAGTATGGGGTATGGCCACCGCCTTTTAAGTGCCACTCATAGCCGCCCGATACACCAAGATATAGACCACGGCCGTCTCCAAGCTGACCAGCCCAATGTCCGAATTGGTGCCCGCTGTACACTTGCGCAACCGGACTCCACTCGGGGAGTGGCTCACCACCAGAAAATGCCTGCAAGATTTTTTGGTCGGTTGAATCAATCGGACTGTTAATCTCGATGGCCAGCGCACGGTTGATGTCCACCCAACACGGATCAACCAGGGGTACAGGGGACACCTTCTGGTAGAAGATACCCTCAGACAATTCACAATAAGGAGCTGACCACTCAGGCAGCTGATTCGTCATTCGGGTGCTCTAGGAGAGACTCCGGCGCCTGCTCACAGGGTAATGCGCGACCAATAAACTCTTCAATTTCCGGAAGTAAGAAGGAATCATCTTCGCAAGCAAAACTGATTGATGTTCCCTCAGCGCCGGCGCGGCCTGTTCGACCAATCCGGTGCACATAATCTTCAGGATCTTCTGGAAGCGTATAATTGATCACGTGGCCAACACCGTCAATGTGGATACCTCGTCCCGCGACATCGGTTGCCACTAAAATCCGAGTCCTGCCCTCCTTGAACCGGTCAAGGGTCTGTATCCGCTTCCGTTGCGGTACCTCTCCGCTCAATAAGGCTGTATCAATACCGTCGTTAACTAAGCGATCCACAAGATCTCTGCACAGATCGCGACGGTTGGCGAAGACCATTACTTTATGCAGATCACGCGTATTTATAACATTTTTGAGGAGTCTATACTTGGTGTCTGCGGTTGTAATGTAAACGATCTGTTCCACCGTCTCAGTTGCGACATTTTCTGGTTCAATCTCGATGCGCACAGGTTCGAAAGTCCATCGCTCGGATAACTCGATAATTTGACTAGTAAAAGTCGCGGAGAACAGAAGGGTCTGGCGTAGCTCCTTTCGCGGACAGGCACGGACGATCCTTCGTACGTCAGGCATGAAACCCATATCAAGCATCCGATCCGCCTCGTCGAGGACCAGCACTTCGATTTTCCTGAGATTGATTTCATTTTGACCGAGAAAATCAATCAGTCTACCTGGCGTCGCTACCATAATGTCGCACGGAGACTGCCGCAGGTCGTCACGTTGCTTTTGATAGTCCATCCCGCCGACGATGGATACGACCGACAACCTCGTGTACCTGCATAAACTTTCTGCGTCCTCTGCAATCTGGACAACCAACTCGCGGGTCGGTGCAAGGATAAGCGCGCGTGGGGTCCCTGTACGACGCTTTCCATCGACTGGTTCCCGCAGAAATGTATCAATAATTGAGACTAGAAAGGCGGCTGTCTTCCCGGTTCCCGTCTGAGCCCTCGCGACGATGTCCTCGCCATTGAGAACGACTGGCAGTGCCTCACTCTGGATGGGACTCGCGTACAAAAACCCGAGATCGGCGATCGCGTGCATGAGCGCCTTAGGCAACCCAAAATCATGGAAACGAGTCTTACCGTCCTCTGGCTCAACAACGTAGGATTCTATATTCCAGGCATCGGTACTGGTGTCGGTCATGGTCCCTCGGATCCCCTCACATCAAGTACCAAGTTTACACGAGGGATCAGACTCCGTGTGAATTAACGTTCAATTGCTAAGGCAACGCCTTGGCCACCGCCAATACAGAGCGTAGCGAGGCCCTTTTTACCATCACGTTTGATTAGTTCATAGATCAAACTCACAAGTACTCGGCAACCAGACGCGCCGATTGGATGACCAATGGCGATCGCGCCCCCGTTGACGTTCACTTTCGTCACGTCCCAACCGAGGCCCTTATTTACAGCGATTGCTTGGGCTGCGAATGCCTCATTCGCCTCGATGAGGTCAAGATCTCCGTGCGTCCAGCCTGCCTTCTTAAGACAAAGCTCAGTTGCGGGTATCGGTCCAGTACCCATAATTTCAGGATCCACACCGGCCGATGCGTACGCTTTTACTGTCGCAAGGATCGGGTGCCCGAGCCGTTTAGCCTTATCGACACCCATCAGCATCACCCCGGCCGCGCCGTCGTTGATCCCAGACGCGTTTCCCGCAGTCACTGTGCCTTGCCTATCGAATGCGGGGCGTAGCTTACTGAGCGCCTCTGCGGTCACGCCGTCGCGAATGAATTCATCTGTCTTAAACTCAATCGGATCTTTCTTCCGTTGCGGTACCATGATGGGAACAATTTCATCATCAAAACGTCCCTCGGATCGTGCCTTTGAAGCTCTTTGTTGTGACGTAGCCGCAAACTCGTCCTGCTCCTCACGAGAAATATCATATCTCTCAGCCACATTTTCCGCAGTGATACCCATATGGTAACTCCCGAAAGTGTCAGTCAATCCATCTTTTAACATTGTATCGACCAGTGAGGCATCGCCCATCCTAAACCCATCCCGTGAGCCCAAAAGGACGTGCCCCGCTTGGCTCATATTCTCCTGTCCCCCGGCGATCACGACATCAGCGTCACCACAAACGATAGCCTGAACGCCAAGACTCACTGCTTTAAGACCCGATCCGCATACCTTATTAATTGTCATCGCGGGGCACGAGTCGGGTAAACCGGCGTTAATAGTTGCCTTACGAGCGGGATTCTGCCCCTGACCTCCTGTCAGTACTTGACCCAGTATTACCTCAGAGATTTGATTCGAGGAGACGCCAGTATCTAGAAGAAGCTGACGTATTACTGAAGCACCCAGCTCGTCAGCCGCGACTGACGCAAGCGTTCCCGCAAAATTTCCAACAGCTGTTCGTTTAGCAGCGACAATAGCGACTTCTAACATTTGGCTTATTCCTCAATGAATTCAAATGCGGGGAGCTCTTTCAAAAGACTCTGGCCCCAGCGGGTATCCACCAAACGGCGGTCCAGTATTGTAACTTGACCCGTATCCGTTTCCGAGCGAATCAAGCGACCAACCGCTTGGCGTAGCCGAATGGCGGCGGCCGGTAATGATAATTCTATGAATGCATCCCGGCCTTGATTCTTAAAATACTCAGCAAGTGTCGCTTCACGTGGATCATCGGGTGGCTGAAACGGGAGCCTTGTAATTACAACCTCATTAGCTAGATCACCGGGTAAATCGAGTCCCTCGGCCATACTCTGGAGCCCGAAAATGATTGAGGTTTGGCCGTTAGCTGTCCGAGCCTCATGATCCGTTAGCATCACAGCGAGTGGGGTTTCGCCTTGTATCAAGGTCACGTTACGAACTGACTGATCGAGGAGTTCTGCAGCCTCGAAACATAAACGCCAACTCGTAAACAGAACCAAAATTCCGGTGCTCTTGTCCACCCGTGTCTTTAGATACCCGGCTATCCGCTCGGCATGAGCTCTGTCATCACGAGGGTCTCCTGCAAAACGAGAAACCACTAGCCTTCCTTGAGACGAATAGTGAAACGCGCCATCCACGATTAGTCCCGAGGACACTGGGAGACCAAGTGTCGTGGCAGGAATATTGAACTTTCCCTGATTCGCCAAGGTGGCCGAGGTCAGGATGCAGGCACCTATCCGGCCCCACAACGCGCCCGATAATGCTTCGGCCGGCTTCATGGGGCTGACCCAAAACTCTAGGTCGGTCGGATCATCAGGTGTCGCATAACGAACGTCCTGACCGATCCCTAACCACCGGGCATCACCGGACTGCACCGCATCAACCGAGTAAGAATTAATCAAATCCGGAATTGACTCCAATCGCCCGAGCGCAACCGATATCTGTTCAGATAAAAGCTCAGCGTCCGTCTCTGGGATAAGCTCCCGGTCGCCTTTAGCTACCAGCGACTTTAGCCAGTCACGAATCTTCTGGATTCGTGATAATGTTACTGTAAGTGATTCAAATTCATAGATATTTGCTGGAAAACTGTCTGACAGTGATAGCCTAAATCGGGATTTGCCCTGTTGAAAGGTAAACATGCTGTCTGGTAATCCCACCAGTCTCTCAAGGCAGGCCTTGCCCCAGTTAGCGAGGATGTGCCCAAAACCCTCAAGTGGTTCGCCTAGACGCTGTAGGTCATTAGATAGACGATGGTCGGGGGGCAACAATCCTTTCAATGAAGTCGTTACGCGCTCAATCGTCTTAATTGACCCAAGACTCTGGGCTATCCGGCACTGTGTAGTAAATTGATCTGATGCCACACGGGCTAGCTGATGCGCCTCATCGATCACCAAGACTATCCGCTCGAGTGGCGGCAGGATCACACCACCACCAAGCTTTAGGTCCGACATCAGGAGGTCGTGATTAATTACCAAAATATCTGCATCCATCCACGAATCTCGTTCATTAAAGTACGGGCAGACCTTAAAATGCCGACAGCTTCGGCCCTGACATCTTCTATGGTCCGTAGTGATAGCTGTTTTGACAGAGTCCGAGATAGGCTGAGGAATCTGATCCATGTCACCTCCCCACTCTCCTCGCACCCACGCTTTGGACAAGTCCGAAACCACGTCACGATCATCCGAATCCAATACCAAGGTCGACTCATCAGGATACACCACGTGACCTTTAACAACGCTCTCAAGCGAGCCTCCAAGCGGATTGGACACAGATAGCGACGTCGACCTTTAGCCAGTGCGAAGCTAAGCATCAGGTCGGTGGATTCGGTAAGCTCTGGGATATCTTTATCGATCAGCTGTGACTGTAACGAAACCGTCGCCGTTGAGATAACCAGTTGCATCTCCCGTTCCATAGCATAAGGGACCGCACCAACTAGATAGGCTAAGGTTTTACCTGTACCAGTGCCGGCCTCAATAAACCCAATCGGAGGGCCATCCTTATCACCGATTCTTGCTAGAATACGAGCAACCTCAGCAATCATCTGTTTCTGGCCAAGCCGGGGCTTCAGGTTCTTCGATTCAAGGAAGTCACGATAGAGCGTCTGGATGCTATGTCTGAGGTAGTCTGGGATTTCTGCCACTGTAGTACTTTGTCAATCGAAATTCTAAGTTTAGGGGATTTTAATGAATACGTCCGAGATCGCGAGTGAGGCGTGCCGTATTGGTGGTATGAAAGCGCTACAATTCTTTGAGAGTAGAGAGCAACTTAGTATCGATCTCAAGGGTCCTCAAGACTATGTCACTGAGGCAGATCGCTTGGTCGAGAAGACTATAATCTCTCATCTGAAAGCATTTTTCCCGGATGATGGTTTTTTGGGTGAAGAGTCTGGTGAGACTCACAACGTCCGTCAATGGGTGATCGACCCGATTGACGGTACGACCAATTTTATTCGTGGCCTACCTTATTTTTGCACAACCCTCGCCTTGGTTGAGAACGAAAAAGTGGTTGGAGGCTGGATCTACGACCCGACCCGAGATGAGATGTATGAGGCATCCCTTTATGGTGGTGCGTTCTGCAACGGTAAAAAGCTAGCACCAAGGTGGCGCTCCAGCCTCGCCTCCGGGCTGGTCGGTATTTGTCATAGTTCGAGACTAACCGCCGATGAACTGTCCGGCCGAATTACTGGTGCACTAGAGTGCGGCGCAATTTTAAGACAACAAGGTGCGGCCGCCCTGATGCTATGCGATCTCGCGAGTGGACGTATCGACGTCCTATTTGATCAACATCTTAAGCCCTGGGATTCGATTGCCGGCCTTTTGATTGCACACGAGGCGGGAGCCGTTACCAGTGACTATTTGGCTAACCGAGAATGGCGAAGCCAACCGCAAATCACTTTTGCCTCGGGGCCCGAGATTTATAAGGAGGTCCTACGATTATGGCCAGAGACACGTGATGTTCAGTTACTCGAAAAATCATAGATCTAGAAGCCGACTGGCAAGAACACAAAGGAGGCAGCACCCCGCGCTACCGCGTTGAGCGCTCTCTGGTCCTTCTTCGCCAACGCTTTAGAGAGGGCATCCTGCAGCCCGATCATTTCACCCATCAGCTGTGAATACGATGCATTGAGGACCCCGTCTTGAATACCATCCGCGTATAGGTAGGGCTCTTTGGACCCATTACGCTGAGTCCTGAGTAAGTAAGCGGCGGTCTCGATATTTCGGGCTGAATTGTAAACAAACTGAGCCGAAGGAAGATCATCGAGGAGCAAAAATTCCCGGCGATGGTCAAATGCGTGATTCACCATCGATTGGAGACCCGCGACAAATGCATATGCACGGTCTCCGGTAAAATCTTCGTGGAATGCCATCCGCACTAGGGCATCGGGCTTTGGACCACCAAACTCCTCGAGACTCAACTTGGGCGCTTTAAGTTGCGCGACACGGGTCTCTACGCTCGATGAGGCTGGCAACTGAATCGGGTTACGGCGGTAAAGCTTTACAAGCAGAAGACTAAGGCTCTGATCGACCTCCGAGCGCACGGCCTCCACGAAAAAAGCTGTGTCGCTCTTAATCAAGTCTTTTACCTGTGGCGGTGCCTTGATCGGTGCCACACAAGCGACCATGAGTAGGCCTGCGATTAGCCCAATCGTTCGTCCTACTATACAGATAGTTCCGTCAATAACGCGTTCACCCGTTTGAGGTAGCCAGGCGCATCATCAAGCTTTCCTTCGGCTCCGAGTTGCGCGTGGTCAAAGACCAACCGAGCCAGTTCTCTGAAGCGGCTATCATCTTTCTCTGATTGTAAACGCTTTAAGAGCCCGTGGTCTGTATTTACCTCTAAGATTGGCTTCGATGCCGGCATCGCCTGACCAGCCGCTTCCATAATTTGACGCATCTGCGGACCCATATCATGCTCCGCCAAAATTAATACGGCTGCCGAATCAGTCAGTCGTATCGAGGATTTAACATCCTCAACTTCTTCCGAAAGCGATTCTTTTATGCGCTCGATGAATTCTTTCTGCTTCTTGGTCTCTTTCTTTTTGCTTTTTTTCTCGTCTTTATCTTCACCCGGTAGTTCAAGCCCATCACGAGTGACATCGATGAACTTGTGATCCTTATACTCCTGCAGGTGGCCCATCAACCATTCGTCAATCCGATCAGACAACAAGAGTACTTCGATCCCACGCTTCTTGAACGTCTCGAGATATGGAGACCCAAGCGCATTCGTGTGTGATTCAGACACTAAATAATAGATATCCGTCTGCCCCTCAACCATACGTGCAACGTAATCCTCGACCCCAACCTCCTGTTTAGTTGTGCTTTTCTGCGTGGACGCAAATCGCAGTAATTTTGTGATCCGCTCTTTGTTCTGATGATCCTCTGCCGGACCCTCTTTTAGGCACTCACCAAAGGTATCCCAGAACTTCTGGTACTTTTCAGAATCATCTTTAGCTAACTTGGCGAGCATATCCAATCCGCGTCTAGTCACCGCCGACTTCATTGCTTCAACACGTGCATCTTTTTGCAGGATTTCTCGCGACACGTTCAAGCTCAGATCGGACGAGTCAACAACACCACGAATAAAGCGCAAATAAAGAGGTAGGAACTCCTCCGCACGATCCATGATGAACACCCGTTGTACATACAGTTTCAGACCCCGTGGACTTTCCCGATTCCAGAGATCAAACGGTGCCCGCGTCGGCACGTAGAGGAGGCCCGTGTACTCACTCTTACCCTCCACCTTGTGGTGACTCCATATCATCGGATCTTCAAAGTCGTGGGCGACGTGCTTATAAAACTCGTTATATTCGTCGTCCGTGATGTCTGTTCGGGGCCGTGTCCAGAGCGCGGTAGCCTGATTGACCTGATCCCATTCGGGCTTTGCCTCGGAATCATCGCCTTTCTCGACATCGTTTTTCAGGTACACAGGAATCGAGACATGGTCAGAGTATTTTGTGACCAAGTGACGGATTCGGTAGCTCTCCCCGAACTCTGTCGCGTCTTCTTTCAGTGTCAATCGGATCTCGGTCCCGCGGCCTGATTTTTCAATAGTTTTTATGGTGTACTGACCGTCACCGTCTGACGACCACTCAACTGCATCCGCCTCATCACTACCAGCTCGACGGGTACGGACGACGACCCGGTCCGCTACAATAAAAGCTGAATAGAAGCCCACGCCGAATTGTCCGATCAGATTTGCGTCCTGTTTCGAGTCACCAGATAAGCTCCTCAAAAACTCTGCCGTTCCCGATTTCGCGATCGTTCCAAGGTTCTGTACCACGTCATCCCGGGACATGCCGATCCCGTTGTCAGAAATCACCATTTCTTTCGTCTCAGGATCAACTGATATGCGAACGGTCATATCAGACTCTGACTCCATGAGATCGGGGGTGTCCAAAGCCAAGAATCTTAGCTTGTCACAGGCGTCATTGGCGTTGGAGATCAACTCCCTGAGAAAAATTTCGCGATTTGAGTACAAGGAATGCACCATCAGGTGCAACAGTTGCTTGACTTCCGTTTGGAATCCTAAGGTTTCTTCGTTTGCAGTCATCGTCCGAATCACTGTTAGTGGGTTAGTGGGTTAGTGGGTTACTAGAATGACTCGATAAATTGGGATTAAATTCGAAATTCCAAGCATCAAAAACACCCCGTAGAGAACACCCACCGGAGGTCTTTGATTTAAGCAAACCTCGGCTACCAACCGGTCGCTTCTTTTAATGTCTCGCCGATCTCGGCAAGGTTACGGGTCACTCTCACACCCGCAGCCTCCAGTGCCTTAAATTTTTCATCCGCCGTTCCCTTTCCGCCGGAAATGATCGCGCCAGCGTGCCCCATCCGCTTCCCTGGAGGAGCGGTCGCGCCAGCGATGTAGCTCACGACCGGCTTTGTGACGTGTTTCTTTATGAACGCCGCGGCCTCCTCTTCTGCGGTTCCACCTATCTCACCAATCATCACGATCGCCTCTGTCTCAGGATCCTCTTCGAATAGAGCCAGGATATCGATGAAATTTGAGCCGGGGATTGGATCGCCACCGATGCCAACACAGGTGCTCTGCCCGAATCCGGTGTCTGTGGTCTGCTTTACCGCCTCATAAGTCAATGTTCCAGATCGCGAAACGATCCCAACACGGCCTTTCTTGTGGATGTGGCCGGGCATGATACCGATCTTGCACTCGTCAGGCGTGATCACGCCCGGGCAATTAGGTCCAATTAGAACAACCCCCGCGTTGTCGCACGCAATCTTACACTTCAGCATATCGAGTGTTGGAACGCCCTCAGTGACACAGACGATAATCTGGATACCCGCACCGACGGCCTCCATAATGGAGTCCATGACAAACGGGGCCGGAACGTAAATAACTGACGCGTCGGCGCCGGTCGCTACAACTGCATCTGCAACAGTATCAAACACAGGCAACCCTAGGTGTTCGGTCCCCCCTTTACCCGGTGTCACCCCACCCACCATCTGGGTACCGTAGGCGATGGCTTGTTCCGAATGGAACGTACCATTCTTCCCGGTGAACCCTTGGCAAATAACCCTTGTGTCTTTGTGAATGAGGATGCTCATGAACCGTCTCCCGCCGCAGCGACAACCTTCTTAGCGGCGTCTGCCAGACTCGATCCGGCAATGATATTTAAGTCAGATTGACCCAAGATCTCTGCCCCCTTATCCGCGTTCGTTCCCTCAAGACGGACGACGACCGGTACCTCAACACCCACCTCCTCGACAGCGCCGATAATTCCTTCAGCGATCATGTCACAACGGACAATTCCACCGAAGATATTTACAAACACCGCGCTAACGTTTGAGTCGGACAGGATCAGCTTGAATGCCTCGGCGACCCGTTCCTTGGTAGCCCCTCCGCCAACGTCTAAGAAGTTTGCGGGCGCACCACCGTAGAGCTTGACTGTATCCATCGTGCCCATCGCCAGACCAGCTCCGTTCACCATACACCCGATGTTGCCGTCTAGCGCAACATAGTTAAGGTCCCACTTGGCGGCGATCGCTTCACGTTCATCCTCTTGAGAGGGGTCGCGCATAGCGGATAAATCAGGGTGGCGATACATAGCGTTCGAATCAATCACGACCTTTGCGTCGAGGCACAGCAGGTCCCCGTTTTCAGTGATCACCAAAGGGTTGACCTCAATCAGCGACACGTCCTTGTCTTCAAAAAGCTTAGCTAACCCCAAGAAGATTTGGGTGAACTGCTTTATCTGAACTGGGTCTAAGCCTAGCTTAAAAGCTATCTGCCTCGCCTGATTTGGCTGAGGGCCGACCAACGGATCGATGGCAGCTTTCAAAATTTTCTCGGGCGTGTTTTGGGCAACCTTCTCGATCTCAACCCCACCCTCGGTAGAGGCCATGAAGACAATACGGCGCGTCGAGCGATCGATAACCGCACCGAGGTATAGCTCTCTGGCGATACCCACGCAGGCTTCTATCAAAATTTTCGAGACGGGCTGTCCATTTGCGTCTGTTTGATAGGTCACGAGACGACTACCAATGTGACGGTCACAGAACTCGCTGATCTCGGCTTCAGTTTTTACCAGCTTGACGCCACCCGCCTTGCCTCTACCGCCCGCGTGAACCTGCGCTTTTATCACCCAAGTGTCACCACCCATTTGCTTTGCTGCGGCAAGTACTTCTTCGGTGGTGTCGCACGCTACGCCGGTCGACACCGGGAGACCATACTCCCGGAACAAAGTCTTGCCCTGGTATTCGTGAAGATTCATATCTTTTACACCACTTATTTATCAGTCCTATAGAAAACCGACCCTTGGTCAGCAATCGAAAAATTCATGCTCGCGGGTGAAGGGTACACTAGCTTTCATCAAGCACGCTTACGTTTGTTGGCTATGTGAATCGCATGTCCCTGAACAGCCAACGCCGCCTCGTGCAGGGCCTCAGACACCGTTGGATGAGCAAACATAGTCATCGCAATATCCTCCGCAGAAGAACCAAACTCCATGGCGATAACCGCTTGCGCAACCATGTCGCCGGCTGTTGGCCCGACAATGTGAACCCCCAAAATGCGGTCGGTCTTCTCGTCGGCAATCATTTTCACCATGCCGGCCGTTTCATTTGCGGCCATTGCTCGCCCCGATGCCGCGAATGGGAAAATCCCTATATTGTAACTCACGCCCTCTTGTTTCAGTTGCTCTTCCGTCTGACCAACCCAAGCGACCTCGGGGTGGGTATAGATTACTGATGGCACCGTGTCATAGTTAACCTGCGCGTGCTTCCCGGCAATACGCTCTGCGACCATCACACCCTCTTCTGATCCCTTGTGCGCTAGCATCGCTCCGCGAACTACGTCCCCAATGGCATAGACACCCGGTACCGCGGTCTCACAGACCTCATTCACTTCGATAAAACCTCGCTCGTCCTGAGTGACGCCGCTGCCGTCTGCCAACAGGCCGACAGTAAACGGCTTACGGCCTACAGCGACGATGAGCTTATCAAATGTATCGGTTTGCGGGCCATCTTTGGTCTCGAACGTAACTTCTATCTTTTTACCCTTGACGTCCGTCCCCTTTACTAACGTGCTTGTTAGAATATTCAGACCCTGCTTCGCAAAAATCTTCCGAGACTCTTTAGCGATCTGCTGATCAGCAATTGCAAGAAAATCATCGAGCGCCTCAAAGATCGTGACGTCTGATCCAAGACGGTTCCAGACGGATCCTAGCTCAAGCCCGATCACGCCACCGCCAATAACGCCAAGTTTTTTTGGCACACTCTTGAATTCCAACGCTCCTGTCGAGTCAACGATCAGATCGTCTCTTAGAGGGGCCGGCGGAATATTCACTGGGACGGATCCCGTCGCAAGGATCACATACGTAGCATGAAGCACCTCAGACTTGCCATCGTGGTCGGTGAACTCGACTTGCTTGTTTGGGAGTAGCTTGCCTGTGCCCGCCAAATGCTCAACGCCATTGGTCTTAAAGAGGCCACCGATACCGCCAGTCAGGTTCCCCACAATCGTATCTTTGCGCTTCAGCATTGCCGCTATATCAAGCTTTGGCTTGCCAACGCTTACGCCATGTAATGCAAGTTCGTGGGCGGCTTCTTCGTATTTATGTGATGACTCGAGGAGTGCTTTTGAGGGGATACAGCCTACATTCAAGCAGGTACCGCCCAGAGAGGGCTTACCATCTTTCCCGATCCATTTCTCGATGCAGACCGTTTTAAAACCAAGTTGTGCTGCTCGGATCGCAGCAACGTAACCACCGGGACCTGCTCCTATTACCACAACATCATATTGTTGACTCATTACTTCCTCCGATTACACCTCTAGCAGCATGCGTGCTGGATCCTCCAGCATGTCTTTGATCGCGACCAGAAACTGAACCGCGTCTTTACCGTCAATCATTCGATGATCGTATGACAGTGCCAGATACATCATGGGCCGAATGACCACCTGACCATCAACTGCCATCGGACGCTCTTGGATCTTATGCATGCCAAGTATCGCGGTTTGTGGTGGGTTTAGAATCGGCGTAGACAGTAATGAACCAAATACACCACCGTTAGTTATAGTAAACGTGCCACCAGTCATGTCCTCGATGGCGAGCTTGCCATCCTTCGCGGCGACCGCATATTCTCGAATACCGCCTTCTACCTCAGCAATAGACATCCTGTCGCAATCTCGCAGAACCGGCACGACCAAGCCCCGCTCGGTCGATACCGCGACACCAATGTCGTAGAACCCGTGATACACGATGTCGTTACCATCAATCGATGCGTTCACGGCAGGAAAGCGCTTCAATGCTTCAGCTGCTGCTTTAACGAAAAAGCCCATAAAGCCCAGCCGTGTGCCATTGTGCGTCTTTTCAAATAATTCTTTATATTGTTTACGAAGGTCCATCAGTGGGCCCATGTTTACTTCATTGAACGTGGTCAACATCGCAGCGTTGTGCTGCGCATCTAGCAGTCGTTTCGCAATGGTCACCCGCAGTCGCGTCATCGGAACGCGCTTCTCAACGCGCTCACTAGCAATCGCGGGTGCTGAAGTCTGGGCAGCGGTAGGGCCAGTGTCTGGAGCTTTGGGAACTGCTAATGCGTTCTGTACGTCTTCTTTCAAAATACGGCCGCCTTTGCCTGTGCCCTTAAGTTTCGCCAAATCGACATTATTTTCCTCGGCTAACTTTTTAGCGGCCGGATTGGCTGCCAACTCTCCCTGTGCATCAGTCTGAACATCAGCAACGGCGGTCGGCCCGCTTTTATCAGATTTAGTTGAACCGCTAACTATCGCTCCTTGTTCTATCCTGCCGATCAGTTCTTGCGAGAGAACGGTATCACCGTCCTGTTTGAGAATATCAGTCAACACACCATCTTCGGTGGCGACGACTTCCAAAACGGTCTTATCGGTTTCGATATCGACGACCAGTTCATCCCGGGTAACTGCGTCGCCTACCTGTTTGTGCCACGTTGCGATGGAGCCCTCTTCGACTGACTCAGGGAATTGCGGGACTTTTATTTCGATTGCCATTATTTTTCCTTAACGGGTCCTTGTGGTGACGATTACCCTTCGAGTGCCTCTTGTATCAATACTTTTTGTTGAGCGACATGCAAGGCCATGTACCCAGCCGCTGGCGTGGCTGCTGCTGCTCGCCCCGCGTAGCGTAGGAATTTATTTGGCGAGTGGCGCCACATTGCGTTCAGCATATGATGTTGACTCTGGAACCACGCTCCCTGGTTCATTGGTTCTTCTTGGCACCATACCATCTCTTCCATATGTACATATGGTGACAATGCCTCGACGAGGTCATCCTCTGGGAACGGATAAAGTTGTTCTACTCGCAATACAGCGCGGTCTTCGATGCCGCTTTCCGTCCGATGTGCGTCGAGGTCATAGTAAACCTTCCCAGAACAGAGGATAACTTTTTTGACTTTCTTCGGATCAAGGCCGGAGGTGTCTTGAATCACCGTTTGAAACTTCCCATTGGCCAATTCGTCTAGCGTTGAGACTGCCTCTTTCTTGCGCAAAAGCGATTTTGGACTCATAACGATTAGCGGCTTACGTAGAGGTCGAATCGCTTGACGCCGAAGCATATGGAATACCTGAGCGGGCGTCGAGGGAACACATACCTGCACATTATGCTCAGCACACAACTGGAGAAATCGTTCTAGTCGAGCAGAGCTGTGCTCTGGCCCCTGTCCCTCATAACCATGCGGCAACAACAGAGTCAGACCACACAGACGACTCCACTTCACCTCGCCCGAAGTAATAAATTGATCAACCACGACCTGCGCTCCGTTTGCAAAGTCACCAAACTGTGCCTCCCAGATCGTTAGCCGACGTGGTTCTGTCGTGGCATAACCATACTCAAACGCGAGAACTGCCTCCTCAGATAAAAGCGAATCATATAAGTCGATACGGGGCTGCTCTGGCGAGATATGTTGCAAAGGCGTGTAGGACTCTCCAGTCTTCTGATCGTGCAAAGTGGCCTGGCGATGTGAAAAAGTTCCGCGACCAACATCCTGGCCCGTGAATCGCACTCCAATGTTCTGATCTAACAAGGTTGCGTAGGCGAGTGTTTCAGCGAACCCCCAGTTGCATGGTAGCGCTCCTGCGGCCATCTTCCTTCGGTCTTCGTAGGTTTTCTCCACCTGCCTTTGCATGACAAAGCCCGGGGGCAATGTGTTGATCTGTTGGCCGAGCTCTTGGAGACGTTTCATAGGAAAACTAGTGTCATGATCGGCGGTCCATTCGTGTCCCAGATACGGTGTCCAATCGACAAACAACTTACTGTCAGGCTCTCGTACGAGACTCTTAAGTACCGGCTGCCCCGCTTCAAGCGCTGATCGGTAAATCGTCTGCATCGCTTGCGTATCGGCTTCATCCAACACGCCAGCCGCTACCAACTGTTCTGCATACAAAACTCGTGTTGTTTTCTGTTGTTTGATTTGAGAATACATCAACGGTTGCGTTGTGCTCGGCTCATCTGCCTCGTTGTGTCCACGACGGCGGTAGCAAATTAAATCAATCACGATGTCTTTCTTAAACTCATAGCGATAGTCCATCGCGAGCTGCGTCACAAAATTAACTGCCTCGATGTCATCCGCGTTCACATGAAAAATTGGCGCCTGAACCATTTTTGCCACATCGGTACAATATTCAGTTGACCGTGAATCCTCGCGAAGCGAAGTGGTAAAGCCGACCTGATTGTTGACAACTACATGAACCGTACCACCGGTCTTATACGCGCGGGTCTGAGACATCTGAAATGTTTCCATCACCACGCCCTGGCCCGCAAAAGCAGCATCGCCGTGTATTGATATCGGAACTACGCGGTCACCCGACGGGTCACCACGACGATCTTGACGAGCACGGACACTTCCCTCTACGACTGGTGAAGCGATTTCCAGATGCGATGGATTGAACGCCATCGCAAGATGTATCTCGCCTCCAGGCGTCGATACATTCGAACTAAATCCTTGGTGGTATTTCACATCGCCGTGATTGTCAAAGGTTGTCTTGCCATCGAATTCATCAAACAAATCTTGTGGGTTTTTGCCAAGCGTGTTGACGAGTAGGTTCAATCTGCCACGGTGGGCCATACCGATGACAACCTCTTTTGCTCCGTGCGAGCCGGCGCGCTGAATCAATTCATCAACGCACGGTACCAACGACTCAGCTCCCTCCAAGCCAAAACGCTTCGTTCCCGGATACCGCGATTGCAAATATCTCTCGAGACCTTCTGCTGCGGTCAACCGTTCGAGAAGATGTATCTTAACGTCATCTGGATAATCTGGTTTTCCCATCACTCCTTCGAGCCGATTCTGAAGCCACAGCCGCTCTTCGGTATCGACAATGTGCATGTACTCGGCCCCTATCGCTCCACAATAGGTCTTATCAAGTGCGGCGATGATGTCTTTAAGTCTCGCTTCTGGCATGCCCAAGTTTTGGATACCCATCTGAAACACAGTGTCGAGGTCTGCGGCCGACAAGTCATGGAACCCTAGCTCTAGATCGGGTACCCGCTGGCGTTTCATCAGGCCCAGCGGATCGAGTGTCGCTCGCTGATGCCCACGAATACGATAAGCTGTGATCAGCCGCTGGACATGAACCTGCTTACGGTCAAAATCAGAGGACACTGAACTGAAACCGGCTGACACCGCACGACCACGGTCTTTGCCGAGGAGGAGGAATTGTTGTTGGATGGTTGAGTGCGACATTTCACCTGCAATCACTCCCTCAACGCGAGGCAGAGAGTCGAAATACTGCCGCCATTCATTTGGAACGCTGTTCGAGTCGGCCAGATAATGCTCATAAATCTCGTCGAGGTAACCAAGACTCCCTCCCGCGAGATGCGAAGACTTTAGGCTTTGCTCCATAGGGCCATCAGACATTGTGTTCTCCCTTCCACCAGAACTCAT
>Ga0163109_10001320_pt1 | contig 19639 bp, 20 predicted proteins | sample CRUFie1St13metaG_FD_108704 | JGI IMG/M metagenome (GOLD analysis project Ga0163109, IMG submission 108704) | Marine microbial communities from the Costa Rica Dome - CRUD Field 142mm St13 metaG | ecosystem: Environmental > Aquatic > Marine > Oceanic > Photic zone | place: Costa Rica: the Eastern... | reverse complement strand
AGCCCCCGATATCGGGCGTGGGTGACCGAACGAGATTACCTACTGAACACTCAGACCGAACGCATTCGCGCGCACATCGCCAACATTCAGGCTACCTTGGCCGGATGTTCCTAGGACCCGTCGCACCCGCGGAATCCATCACCCTTCGCACTGCGATGCCAGGCCAACCCTGCTCCATTACCCCGGGCATTCAAACCAATTTGTGGAGAAAGTTGTGAAGCTGATTCGATTCACCACCGCACTCGCTGCCCCACGCCGGCCGCTTGTGCCAACAAACCACCCGAGCCCGTGGTGGACTTCGCCCCTGACTACAATTTCACTCAGCCCAAGACGATTGGCTTTTACGCCACGAGCGACGAGGTGACGGGAAATAATCCGACTGAACTGACCGACTTTCAGAGAGACCGCATTGATGCCGCATTGCAAGATGCCCTCGAAGCGAGAGGATTTGTATTCGTCGACAAAACCGCTGATGCCGACCTGCTCCTAAGCTGGCACCCGAATCTGATGGAAAAGACCGATGTGAAAACCTACAACAACCGCTCTTACGGGGCCTCGGTAGACTACAGCCGCTACAACCGCTATGCGATGTATAACTGCTACAGCTGCATGAATCAGACCGATGTCCGCGTCTCAGAATACACTCAGGGCACCTTCATCATCGACATGATTGACCCTGACGAAAACGCCTCGGTCTGGCGCAGCGTGACCCAGTCAAAGCTGAAAGATGAAACCATCCGCGATCAGGCGGTGCTCGACAGCGCTGCAATGCGGGTACTCGCGGCTTCCCACCCGGCGCAATGCCCGCCTCTCCGTGACGCTATAAGAAGCACTGGGCCATTGGCTCAGTGCTACAAACACTCGACCTTACTTAACGGAGCCAACTACCCCAAAGGTGGCACTTGAGACACGACGCGTCGCCCCCTACTCTGGTCGCCCCACAGTGAGGCGGCAAACATGAAAGTTATCACTAGAGAGGCGCTTTCGAGTCCATGCCCGATGCCCGGGCGCAAAGCCCGAACAACCTGTATTGGTCTGGTCCAGACACGTTGGTACGACTCCGCAGATGCCCATAGCGAGCAGTTGCGAGAAGGAGTGGGTGCTTGTGCCGGCGCGGGTGCCAACGTCGTGTTCCTACCTGAGCTGACCCTCAGTCGCTATCCCGCAGTTCGTCGGCCCGAGGGGCCCGCGGACGCCTCCGCAGAAGATCTGGAGAGCGGGCCAAGTCTTACGCTGGCGCGTGAACTGGCACGGTACTGTGATGTGCACGTGCAGATCTCCCTATTTGAGCGCTCCGGGGCAGCCGACCAACGCGGTCTCAACAGCTCCATCATTGTTGCGCCGAACGGTGAATGCGTAGGACGCACCCGCAAACTCCACATTCCGGTCACCGAGGGCTATTTCGAGGATCACTACTTCACGGAGGGGCCAGCCGATGATCCCTACCCGGTGCACAGTCTTGAACTGGACGGCGTGGACCTCAAGGTGGGCAACCCGACCTGCTGGGATGAGTGGTTCCCCGAAGTGGCGCGTTGCTACGCACTCGCCGGCGCTGACTTGCTCTGTTACCCCACCGCCATTGGCTCCGAACCCGACTATCCGGATTTCGACACCGCACCACTGCTGAGACGGGTTGTGACCGGTCACGCGGCAGCCAATGGGCTCTTTATTGCCCTGCCCAACCGGTTTGGCTCTGAAGGACTCCTCAACTTTTATGGCACCAGCTGCATCATCGATCCTTTTGGGCGGGTGCTGGTGGAAGCCCCTCGGGACGAGGCCGTTGCGCTGGTGGCAGAAATTGATCTCGGACAACGAGACGACTGGCTGACGCTGTTCCCCTTTTTCGCCACCCGGAGACCGGACACCTACGGTGCGCTGACCGATGACAGGGTGAACCCCCGACAACCCAATGGCGACGCACAGGATGGCGGCATTCCCGGCATTAAACAGTGACGCGCTCCCGTCACATGCCACCAGAGTGGGCACCGCATGCCGCCACCTGGATGGGGTTCCCCCGGGACAGCTACGCTGAATCGGGTCTGAGCCGTGAAGCGGTACAAGATGCCTGGTCGGCGGTGGCCAACGCCATCAGCGAATACGAACCGATAAGGATGTTATGCCACCCGGAAGATCTCGCGGCAGCGGAACGCCGACTCTCTGAATCTATCGACCTGATACCTGTGACGCTGAACGACGCGTGGCTTCGCGATATCGGACCCACCTTTGTGTTGGAGGATGACGCACTCGTCGCCATAGATTGGCAGTTCAACGGATGGGGCGAAAATACCGAGTTCGGTTGGGACGATGACGATGCCATTGCCCACCAGATCGCCGAGATCTTGGCGGTTCCCACCGAGCGCAGCGAGATCGTCAACGAGGGAGGCGGCATCCATGTGGATGGCCGGGGCACGGTGCTCCTCACTGACACAGTGCAGCTGGACCCGACGCGCAACCCGGGCCACGACCGCGACAGCATCGCCGCATATATTCACAATGCGCTCGGCACGGACCGCGCCATCTGGCTGTCGAAAGGGTTATGGCGGGACAACTTCTTGAACGGGACCAAAGGTCACGTCGACATCGTGGCTTGCTTCGCCCCGGATGGCCGTCTGTTGGTTCACCGGCAGACCAGCGAGGATCATCCGGATTCCGGTCTGTGGGACGACCTTGCTCAGCAATTGAGCGATGAAGGCCTTGAAGTGTTCCCGCTCGAAGCGCCCCTCACGCTGAAAGATCACCGCGATTGGGTGGACTACAGCTACATTAATCACTACGTCTGCAATGGTGCCGTCATCTGCCCGAGCTTCGATGATCCGCGCGACGCCGTGGCGCGTGAGCGGCTGGAGGATGCCTACCCCGGACGCGATATTCGGATGCTGGATGCCAGAGCGCTGTTTGCCATGGGCGGGGGCATTCACTGCATCACCCAGCAACAGCCGAGCGGAGTCGGCTAAATCCCTCTATACTCCGCGCTCTATTTTATCAGCGTTCAAACGCCAAGCCCCGACCCACCATGTTCACCTACATCAATCCAGAGATCCGCGAGCGACTGATTCGAGACGGCAAATTGTTCCGTGTCGACGCCGATGGCGCTCAAGTGGAGATGACGGAAGCGCCCGGGTCTGGCCTGCACCTCAACCTCATGGGCCCCATTCCCCTGCCGCTGGCTCGCGGTCAAAGGCACCCCACGGTGCAGTGGTATGCGTGCGTCAGAAGCACTGAGCTTAGTGAAGTTGAACATCTCGCCAGCACCCTAAGAGAACAGGGTGGTCAACACCTGTTCTCCCATCTCGCCTCCAGCATGGCGGTCAACAGCGTGTTGGTCATCGGCGAGCCCGAAAACAGTGATAATCCTCTGGTTAGAGTGCATTCAAGCTGCCTCACCGGCGATGTACTCGGATCGCAACGATGCGAGTGCGGGCCCCAACTCGAGGCCGCTATGGACCGTATCGCCGATGATGCCGAGGGCGGTTATCTCATCTATATGGCGGGTCACGAGGGCCGCGGTATCGGTCTTTGGGCCAAAGCCGCGACCTACCTCTTGCAGGACGCGGGAGAGAACACCTATCAGGCGAACCGGTCGTTAGGTCTACCCGACGATTCCAGGGACTTTTCCGACGCCGCGGTGCTACTCAAATATTTTGGGCGCGGCCGCAAACTGAGACTGTTAACCAATAACCCCAAAAAGCAGGAAGACCTGACCGCCTTGGGCGTACCACATATCAAACGGGTCAAACATGTTGTTGGCGTGGATGACCACAATCTGCAGTACCTGAGAGCCAAGCGGGACTGGGGACACAAACTCGGCGAGGAGGACCTCTCCACCGACGGCTAGCCTGATAGTGATCTGGAAGTGCGGGTCGCTAACGTCCCTGCGAAGGAACTGGTTTCAATTCCTGTCCTATCAGATCTCTCATTCAACCACCCGGCCTGCGATCTCTAATTCAGCCATTCGGGCAACGGCTCACGCCCCAGCGGCAGTTCCATGCTGTTGTCGCTCGCCTGATGGGCGTGACCCACCATTTCATCGTAAGCACTGCGCTGCCTCAGAAAAAACTCGCAGGTCACCGCTTTGCGCAGTATGCGCTGCATTTCTAACAGATTGCGGGTTTTAAGTACTTTCCCATGACGGTCAGCGATCACATACTCCTCACCGTCGACCCGAGCGTGAGCTATGTAGAGGCTCAGGTCGACGGACTCAATGATCACTTCATTGATCTCCCTATTGCCCAGATCGTTAACAGATACCTTCATCGCTTTTACCTCGAGTCATGCCCGTGTTGTCATCGCCACTGCCAACCCGTGCGTCGCGGGTGGCAACTTTGTCGTGCCGTTAACAACAGCTACGATTCGCTCCTCTTGACGGTTTGCCGTTTTGACGACCCGGCTCGATTAAGGGCGACAGAATCCGAACAGTGTTGGCCCCCGCGAAGCGCTTCAGAGACCATGGCACGATGACCGAAACAGCGCAGCAGATCACCTTCTCGCAAGCGGGTAAACCGCTGGATGCGCTGCCGCGCTGCAGTGGCGTCTACCGATTTTTCGATACTGATGGCGCACTGCTTTACGTGGGCAAAAGTGTCGACATTCACAGCCGGGTCACACAACACCTCAATGAAGGCCGCAAACCCGGTCGGCACCAACGGCTGATGTCGCAGGTTGCGCGTATCGACTGTCAGCTCACGGCGGGCGAGATAGGCGCACTACTCATTGAGAACGCTGCGATCAAGTCAGAGGTGCCCTTGTTCAATCGACGCCAACGCCAACTGCGACGCCTATGGACCATCCAGCTTCAGCCTGGCACCGACGGGTTCCTGAAACCGGTTGCTATCGACTTTGCGCCCACCGGGGCGCGAGAAACCGACACCTACGGATTGTTTGCCAACAAACACCGCATCGCCACGACCATACAAAACCTCGCCAGAAATCACGCGTTGTGCCTTCGCGTCATGGGTTTGGACAGAGGTAAAGGCGCGTGTTTTCAGCACCAGTTGGGACGTTGTGACGGCGCCTGCGCCGGTCAGGAAAGCGCCGAGTCCCATAACTCGCGGCTGCTGGATCAGTTAGATCGACAACGCATTGCCGCCTGGCCTTTCGATGGACCACTGCTGCTGGCGGAGCAAACAATTCATCCCCTCGAGCACCAACCCGCTCGGCAATTTCATCTGGTGAATCAGTGGGCATGGCATGGTTGCTTTGAGTCACAGGAGGACGCGAAAAGCGCATTCATTAGATCCACAGCCACCGTCTTCGACCGGGACGCTTACCGCCTGATTTATAGTGCTATCTATCGCGGCCGAGTCGCGCTGCAGGATGCCCTGACTCAACAACCGCTGGTTAACCCGCTCGTCGCACAACGACAGGCTGCTTCGTGAATGTCGTCTGGTTCAAACGGGACCTCAGGCTGGCTGACCATGCCCCGCTAGCGGCTGCCATCGAGCGCGGGGAGCCGTTGCTACTCCTCTACATCGTAGAGCACACACTGCTGAGAGATCCCCACTATCGGGGCAGGCACTGGCACTTTATCGCCCAATCGCTAGAGGCGATGAACAATGAATTGGCGATGCTGGGAGCCCAGATTCAAGTTCTCGAGGGCGAGCCGGTCTCGCTACTCAACACGCTGCATCAATCTCAGCCCATTGGTCACTTATATAGTCACGAAGAGACGGGGCTGGGGGTGACCTTTGAGCGAGACCGACAGGTCGCCGCTTTTTGTGCTGCGCAAGGTATCGCTTGGCACGAGTACCAGACTAACGGCATTCAAAGGGGTCGACGCGACCGGCGCGGCTGGAACAGGGGCTGGCAGCGTGTCATGGGTGATGACGAGATCCCGGTGGATCTCGCGGCAATGTCTCAGCTGTGTCAGCCCCTACCTTATGCCATGGAGGGCGCGCGCAGCGAGCGTATCGGCGGATGGCAACAAAACAATACAGCCTTTCAACGCGGCGGTGCCGTCGCAGGAAACGAAGTGCTGCAGAGTTTTTTGGCCGAGCGAGGTCATGGCTATCAGCGCCACATTTCAAAGCCCGCAAGCAGCCGGGTGCACTGCTCGCGGCTGTCGCCCTATTTAGCCTGGGGCAATCTGAGCGTGCGTCAGACATATCACGCACTCAAAAAACGACAGGACCGGGGCGGTTGGACGCGTGCGCTAGCCGCTTTTGAATCCCGACTGCATTGGCACTGCCACTTCATCCAAAAGTTTGAGATGGAGTGTCGAATGGAGTTTGAAGATCTCAACCGCGGCTATTTGGCGCATCCCCGGCGCCATGATCCCGACCGGCTCGACGCATGGCGCGAGGGACGCACCGGCTATCCATTAATCGATGCCTGCATGCGCTGTCTGATGCAGACCGGTTATCTCAACTTTCGCGCACGCGCCATGGTCGTATCGTTTCTCACACACCACCTCTGGCAGGACTGGCGTCTAGGCGCCGCCTGGCTGGGCTCATTGTTCCTTGACTTCGAGCCGGGCATTCACTATCCGCAAATGCAGATGCAGGCGGGCGTCACCGGCATCAATACCATTCGCATTTACAACCCGGTTAAGCAGTCATTGGATCATGACCCGGAAGGTCGCTTTATCCTCGAGTGGGTTCCTGAATTGGCGGGCTTACCCACGCCGCTCATTCACCAACCTTGGCTTCTCTCTCCCATGGAGCGACAGCTACACCCCATCGATTACCCCGAACCCATCGTCGATCTGAAAGTGTCCTACCCGTTTGCGCGGGATGCGCTGTGGCAGCTCAAGTCGGATCAGGGTGTGCGGCAAGAGAAAGTGCGTATCCTCAATCAGCACGTGGAGCGACGAGGCGCGCGATAACGCTTTCCCTGCCGAGCCGCTTTGATATGCTGACAAGATGACGAACCATCGGGGGAAAGCAAGATGCTGGTGATTCTCTGGATCGTAGGCGCACTCGTAGCAATCATTGTCTTGGCGATGCTGTTGGTGCCCATGTTTATCGACGAGCAGGCACTGCTCGAGCTGGCGAAAGAGCAGGTTCAAACTCAGACAGGCGGGGAGCTTATTGTAGAGGGCGATACCGAGCTGAGCTTCTTCCCTCGCTTTGGACTCAAGCTGGAGGGCACGTCCCTGAGCCTGCCTGCGCAGACTGAATATGACCCGGACATAAAGGCCTCAATTACCAAATTGGATGTGGGGCTATCACTGCTTCCTTTATTGGGCGGCAACGTTGATGTCGGCACAATTGTCATTGCAGGTGTCACCGCTGACATCACGGAACCACAGGCCCTCCCGCCCGCTCCGGAGCCACGGCCGATCATGAGCGATCGAGAGTGGGAGAAGCGCGGCGAAGTTATCCGACAGACCAAGGAGAAAGAGCGCCAAAGGCAGCTTAATGAGGGCGGCGGTTTTTCTGGCATCGCCATTCTGGCAGAGGCGATCCAGATCGAAGACATTACCGTGATCCAGCGCACTCGTGATGGCGAACTGAGCAATGAAATTCGCGTCGCGGCCCTGACCCTGACCAACGTCAATACTCGGAACGAACCCATGCAACTGGAGGGGGCGCTGAAGGTTCTCGGTGATGGCTCCACCGCACCTCTGGACATTGCGCTGGATGGCGCCATCCGCGTTGCATCCGATTTCAGCAAGATTGAAATAGCGGGCCTCAAAACCGAAGTCATCGGTGCACTCACCCAACCGGTGCAAAGCACGCTGGACGGAGCGTTTGTGATGATTCCGGCGAAAGCTGACTTCACATTGAGCGCTAGGTTGCCAGGGGGGGATATTACTGGACAGCTAGTCTGGTCGGCGCTGGAGAGCCCAGAGGTCAAGCTCGATATCAGCACAGCGCGTTTGAATGTCGATCAAATCCAGCCTTCACCACAGCCGGTATCTGCCGCAACGGCTAGCGCACCCAGCACTGAGGCCCCACCCTCTCCAGCACCTACGGGCACCGCATCAGGATCCGGCGCGCCGGTGCCGCTTCCGGTAGGTCCCCTGCGGGATCTGGACCTTGAGATGCGTGTTGCAGCTGAACAGCTCATCGCCGCGGGCCAGTCGATTACCGACGCCCAGGTGTACATGCGGATCCGCGACGGGGTGGCTGATATTGAGTACGTTCGAGGCGTACTGCATCAGGGACAGCTTGATACCCGAGTGACACTGAATGCGCGCCGCCCAGTTGTAGAGGCAGAAGTCGAGGGCGGTCTCAAAGGCGTAAACATGGATCTCTTGCTCGCCAGCATGGGCAATACCGACGCGGCGTCCGGTCGCATTGAGCTGGGCTGGAATCTTGAGACCGAGGGGGTCAGCGCAGATGACCTCATGACAGCGGTGGACGGTGACCTATCCGCGAGCGGTCAGGATTTAGTCCTGCAGAAAGTGTCAGTTCAAGGATTAATTTGCAGCGCAGTTGCTCTCGTTAACAAGATACCGCCCATCGCTGGCTTGCCGACCAATACGCCCATCACGGATCTCTCGCTCGCTGTCGATTTTGATGAGGGCATGGGCGACATCGAGAAGCTGCGCTTCTCGACACCGGGCGTGGAGCTGAAAGGCTCGGGTGACATCGATCTCGCTTCGATGGATTTTGGCTTCCGACTGGAAGGGCAGGTCAATAACGACATCATGAAAGTGAGTCCGCTCTGTGTGATTGATCAGCGCTATGCGGGTGTCGACTGGCCAGTGGACTGCGCCGGCAATTTAGCGTCACAGAGTGGCGCAACGTGTGAGGTAGATGTAGCGAGCATTGCAGAACAGATCTTGAAGAAGGAGGCGCAGCAGCAACTGCAGGATGCCATCGAGGAAAAGGCAGGATCTCTCATCAAGAAACTCTTCGGTGACTGACCGGCTGAACCGGGCCGCGGGTCCCAATGCCCTAGGCTTTGATCACAGCTACGCGCGCCTTGGACCGGCCTTTAGCACCCCCCAGGCACCTGACCCGGTGTCTGAACCCCAGCTGCTGTTGTGGAATCAGAACTTGGCCGACACATTAGGCTGGTCAGGGGGTCCGCAATCCGATGCGGCACAGCTTGCCGCCTTAGCAGGCAACACACCGTTGCCCGACAGTCAGCCTATTGCCACCGTGTACGCTGGCCATCAGTTCGGGCAGTACAACCCGCAACTCGGTGACGGCCGCGCCACCCTGCTCGGGGAGTGGCTAACCCCTTCGGGCGAGCGATTCGATATTCAACTCAAGGGCGCGGGGCCGACCGCCTATTCCCGGGGGGGTGACGGGCGCTCTCCGCTCGGCCCCGTGATCCGTGAGTATCTCGTGTCTGAAGCCATGCACACGCTCGGTGTCCCTACGACCCGGGCACTCGCCGCCGTCGCCACCGGCGAGCCGGTAGTCAGAAACCAGATCGAACCCGGCGCCATTCTGACCCGGGTAGCCAGCAGTCATCTGCGCGTGGGTACCGTGCAGTACTTCGCCATGACCCGCGGTGGCGATGACGTGGCGGCGCTGGTGGATTACGTGGTCGACCGCCACTTCAGCGCCGCGGCGGAGGCAAGCGATCAACCTGTCGCCGCGACCTTACTCGAGAGCGTATGTGAGCACTTTGCCCGGCTGGCCGCACATTGGCAGGTGCTGGGCTTTGTGCACGGCGTGCTAAATACCGACAACGCGCTCCTCTGTGGACAAACTATCGACTATGGTCCCTGCGCCTTCATGGACCACTTCGACCCCAAGGCCTGCTTCAGTTCTATCGACCGACAGGGTCGCTACGCCTGGCCCAACCAACCGGGGATCATGCACTGGAATCTAGCGGTGCTGGCTGAGTGCCTGCTGCCCCTAATTAATGAGGATGCCGAGGCGGCGCAGCAAGTTGCGCAAGAGATAGTCGATCGATATCCGGCGCGCTTTTATGCTCACCACCAGCGCTGGCTCGCCGCCAAGCTTGGGCTTGATGCGGTGACCGAAGCAGACGGCGCTTTAATTCAATCATTTCACGAGCTACTGGCTACCGAAGGCCTGGATTTAACGCTGGCGTTCCGGTGGCTCGCCGAGCTGGCCAACGATTCCGTCGACCACACACCCCTACCAGAGCTATTCACCGCCCCACCAGCATTACTGAGCTGGGTGGAGGATTGGCAAACCCGACGCAAAGTCAATAAAGGCGACGCATCGGCAATCACCGCCGCCCTGCATACCGTGAATCCGACTATCATTCCTCGCAACCATCTTGTGCAAAAAGCCATCGACCTCACCGAGTCGGGTGAAGTGGCATGGGTGAGGTCAATGGTTGACCGCGGCCAGCGGCCCTTCGAGTGGGAAGACGGCGATGTGGAATGGGCCAGATCGCCCCAGCCCGAGGAGCGCGTGACCCGCACTTTTTGCGGCACCTGAGGCACCCAGAAGGCGGAAATCAGCGCACGATCATGACGGGGCCGGACCGGTCACCGTATAATTCGGCATTCGATACGGAGAGATCCCATTGACCACCGAGTTTCTCGGCAAGCAACTGTCAGGCCCTTTCACCATCCCCTCGGGCATCGTAACGACGGCTCCCGCCATTATTCAACGGGTCATGGACACCATGCCCGAGGTCGGCGTCATCACCACTAAGAGCATTGGGTTTGAGCCACGCCTCGGTAACCGGGAGCCAGTTTACAGTCAGTATGCGCCCGGCTGCTTCGTGAATGCCGTGGGCCTGACCAACCCCGGGGTCGAAGCAGCGCTACAGGGTTTACAGCAACTCTCCGTGCCAGCTGATCGCTTTTTGTTGGTGTCAATTTTTGGCGGATCCGTGGACGAGTTTGTTGCGGTGGCGAAACAACTGGCCCCGGTCGCCCATGGTCTGGAACTGAATCTCTCCTGCCCTCACGCCAAGGGCTACGGCATGGCGATGGGGCAAGACCCCGAGATGGTCCGTGAGGTCGTCGCCGCGGTCTGCGACGCAGTCGATATACCCGTTATCCCTAAACTGACGCCGAACGTCGATGACATTGCAGTGATTGGCCGCGCCGCGTTGGAGGGAGGTGCGTCAGCACTGTGCGCCATTAATACAGCGGGGCCTGGCTACACAGAGAGCCACGGCCACCCGGTGCTTAGCAACGGAATGGGCGGCATGTCGGGCAAAGGCGTGCTCCCTACCACGCTCAAGGCGCTGAAAGCGCTTCGCGCCGAGACGGACATCCCGCTCATTGGCTGCGGTGGCCTGTCCTCCGCAGCAGACTGCCGGGACGCCATCCATTGCGGGGCCACCATTATGGGCATTGGCTCCGGATTGACCGGCATGAACACCAACGAAGTGCAACACTACTTTGCCGATCTGGCTCAAGATCTCACTGAAGGCAGCAATGCGGCAGGAAAACAGGTTCGCTTCGATGTAGACATGAGCTTCAAGCCCTATCGCGTCGTCGCCAACGATATCGTCTGTGATGACATTACCGTAGTCACACTGGATGGCGATCTGGACATACAGGCTGGGGAATATGTCTTTGTCTGGGTGCCCGGCGTGGGTGAAAAACCCTTTTCTTGCCTGACCCATAATCCGGTGCGTCTGGCAGTGATCAACGTCGGGCAATTTACGGAGCATTGCTGCCAGCTTTCGCCGGGTGACGCGGTGTATCTGCGTGGCCCGCATGGCGTGGCTGTGACACCGCCCGAGGATGCCCACATTGTCTGCGTTGCAGGCGGCACCGGTTTGGCCGCGGTGTATCAGATTGCCGAGGACTTCGGCAGCGACGACAACCCGGTCGACATTTTTGTCGGCGCCCGCTCAGCAGATCGACTTTACTTCCGTTACGAATGTGAGGGCGTCGCACGCGTCACCATCGCCACCGACGACGGCAGTGCGGGATTTGAAGGCCGGGTAAGCGACGCCTTGGCGGACTTCCTTGCAGACCAGCCGGCCGAGGCACTGGCCAAGATGGTGTTTTATAACTGCGGGCCCGCCCCCATGATCCGTGCGAGCGAGGCGGTGCAAAAACAGTTTGTCTCCTCGGATCGTATCTTCAGCGCTATCGACTATCTGACCAAGTGCGGAGTCGGCATCTGTGGCGCCTGCGCCTCACCCGACGGCCGTCGAATCTGCGTAGACGGCCCCTTCATCACGGATGGTTTGACTGAGAACAGCGCGGCATCTAGCTGATAAGTGACCCTCGCGGCCAGCTTTGCAGGCTGCTCTAAACTCACGCTCTCTTGAATGCCCTGCCCGCCTCTAAACGCTCTGACCTCTGGCCGTGCCAAAACTGACAAGCACCTCGCAGGCGGTTGACTGAGGGTCAAATCGCGTCATCATGCCCTCTTAAAAATTGCCCTAGAGACGGAGCTCATCGGTATGAAAGAAAATCTGCTACGGCAAGACAAGCTCATCTGGAAACACTACTCAGAGGACGAAGATCATCCCTTCCCGGTCAGTTACTGGGGCTCCATTTTGGATATTGATGATGCAGGTCATGTCAGTGCGTTGTACCGCTGGGATCCAGGCCAGTTTTGCCATTTTCATCGGCATGTCTGCGCTACTACCTCCATCGTTCTCGAAGGGGAGTTGCACGTGAAAACCATTGAAAATGGCGAAGTGGTCGACACCACCATCAGGCGCGTTGGGGACTATGCCAAGAAACTCTCGGGTGACGTGCACATGGAGCAGGGTGGACCCGACGGCGCGCTGGTGCTGTTTGAGCTGTATGCGCCCGACGGTCAATTGACCGAACAGCTGGACCAGGACGGCAACACACTGCGCACCCTCACGACAGATGACTTGCGACGCTTTTTCAACAAACAGCAAGCGGCGGCCTGAAGCCACCACCGCTAATCGAGCTCCATTCCTATGACCGGGGACATTCACCCGCTGGCGCCCCACTCGCTGCCGCCTTTTGTAGGTGCCGCCTTTTGTAGGTGCCGCCGACGGCAGTGACCCGTTGTTCTCTGCGATCATCTTTATCGTGATCCTCGCGGTACTGGGTGTCGGCGTGATTCACGCCATTATTCTGCGTATGCAAGCGCTACTGATGCCTGTGCAGATGCTGGTCTTCGCCGGTCACTGATCTCCTTGGCGCCGGGGAACCCGGCGCCAACTCAACTGCGCTTGGGAGGTAACATGCTTCCATTACCAGCGCCGAAGATCCGACACTGACTCGACCCCGTAACGGTTACACCCTTTGCCAAGTGGTGTGCCTTGTTATGCGCCTAGATCCCATAAACAGCTGTCGTTTACCCTCAACCAACAGTCACTCGTTGCAGCTTTTATCAGGCGAGCACCGTTTATTCGAGCGCTTCGGGATATTGAGTTGCAGACTTGCGCTAATCGGCATACTCATAGGCTTAACCGCATGCGGCAGTACCTCTGTGGATGACTATAGGGCGCGCGAGCCCGCCTTTGCACCCGAGGAATTTTTTAATGGTGCGTTGACGGCTCATGGCGTGGTCAAAGATTTTTCCGGCACCGCGATTCGCCACTTCAGCGCGGATATTATTGGCTGTTGGTCAGACGGCGTCGGCACACTGGACGAGGACTTTGTCTTTGACGACGGTGAACAACAGAAACGTATCTGGACACTCACGCCCAACGGCAACCAAGCCTACATCGGCACTGCAGGTGACGTGGTCGGCGAGGGTCTCGCCCGCTGGCAAGGTAACGCCATGTTCCTCGACTACACCCTGCGCATCGAGCTGGAAGATGGTCCGATCGATGTGAAGATCGACGACAGAATGTACCGCGTCAGCGACAACGTGGTGATTAATGAGTCGAAGATGCGCAAGTTTGGTTTTGGGGTTGGCGAAATCCTGCTTACCATCATTCGCCAGCCCAATCAGCCTGCTGACTGCCCAGTCATAGCGTTCTTGCCCACTTCGACGCAGCGATGATCGTGCCGGGGCACACCCCCGACCTAAATGCCATCACACCGCGATTCGGTGGGCAGGTGGTGATCATCGATACCGGCATTTCGGCCTACTACTGAGGCCACCTCGCTAGCCTGTTGATTGAGAACGGCGCCGCAACTGCCATACACGGTGACCACCGTTTGGCGCTGCCCACAAACACAGCAGAGGTGTTGCCGTATTTCGAGGCGCTGGCAGCGGTGATGCCCGAAAATCCGCGGCTAAAGGCGCATATAGAAATATTGTCTAACCCCTCTGTCGAGTCAGACGCGGGCGGCCCGGATGAAGCTGCCGCCATTGAGCGCGCACCGCAGTCAATCGACTGACACATGAAACGCCACCAAATCATCGCAAAGCTAAACGCAAGGTCGACGCCCTCCTCCGCGGCAGTAGCGCATCGCCAAAAATCATTTGGCTCCGTGTAAACTTGCGGTGTTTTGGACCCCACGCATAGTCATTGCCTTATTTGGAGAGGCTTATGAGATTCATGATTACGATGCTGCTTTTGGTCGCATCAGATCACGCAATGTCTGAGGTACTACAACTAGATTGCGTTACCGAAAACCCGCTTGCAGACAATCGGGTATACGTAATCGACACATCTAGAGGCACAGCATCAGTGCATTACAGCTATGGGTACACACTCGCTGCAACCAGGGTCGCATTAGAGGCTGGTGTATTCACACTCTATTTTGCGAGCGGCGGCGGGCTACCTGAGGTCACCATTTCTCGAGTCACAGGCAAATATCGCACAAGGTACGTCGACGACAGCGCGGACATCGGAGTTTGCACACTACTCGAAGAGCCGGAATTCAAAATTTAGGTCTTATCAATAAGCGAACCGATGCTCAACGATACGTTGAGGTTGCCTCAGGCTTGGATGGATTTTGCCGTACCAATGACTCCTCGCATGGGAACGCATCCCTCATAGCGGCGAGGTAAGACTCGATCGCTGCCTTGGCCAGCATCTCGGGGTTCTCTTTAACGAATTTCTGCCAGACCCACAGGTGGATATCTGGCGTGACGTCGGGCGAGGCGCAGTGAAGCTTTTCTGAGCCATCGATCTCTGCCTTGGCTGACCAGATCGCGCCACTATTTTGCAGCCCAGCGAAATACCCTACGCACATGGACTGATCGGCCGAGCCAGTGCCCTCGCACCAATATAGCAGCTCGTTACTGCCCACTTGCGACTGAACCGGCAGTGTTACTAGCAGCGCGGTGGAAATAGCGGTCAGTGCTCTCATCGACGCTTCAGACGCGAAGCGCCGAAGAGAAACACGACCCAGCGAGTGGCATGGTGCGATCATCTAATGCACCAAAAACTGCGCGGAGGATGCTACTGGGGCGGAGTACGCTTATACGGATCATTTAATTCTTCTGGCGCGTGTTGAGTGAGCAGATTAATTCACACACCTCTGCTTTTTCAATCGACCTCCAAAGACTTGAGCTGTAAAGCCTTCAAAGAAACTCCGGCGGCGTGTTTGGGGTTTCAGGGAGTTGCGCAAGCGGGTGGTCCTGATTATTTGAGGTCGCCCCTGTCGTCTAAAAAATCCAACAGACTGCTTTTCTCTTCCTCTGAGAGGCAATGCGCGTTCTTAGGGGCCTCGCGGTAATCTAACCAAAATGCCAGTGCAACAGGTGCGCCCGCAAACACCAATGTCATTAGCAGCGCCGCATACGCTTCTTTCGTTCCCTTGACTAACTCCACATCCAACACCAGCAGGGTCCCAAAGAAGCCCACCGCACCTAGAACCCACGCAGCAGAAACATAGGGGCTTTTGAAATTGAAGAGCTTTAGTCCATCAGTCCTCTCGTACACAGCCTTGCCTCCCATCGACCCATCTATCTTTGGTGGAATAGCTTGCTGACTGGTTTTTACGCAAGCAGTTGGTGCTAATTATTTGAGGTCGTCCCGGTCATCCAAGAAGTCCAAGAGGCTCTCTACTTCTTCCTCTGGAACCTTGGTTCCTTTAGGCACCTCGCGATAGTCAAGGAAAGCCGCTAGAGCGAGAGGTGCCGCAAAACAGATTCCCACTATTGCAATTTGGAGGAATTGTTCCAACGACCCTCGTCGAGTTGGCCCCACTAACTCATTAGCTAAAAAAAAGCCTGCGATAGTCATAATCCACGAAGCGGCAACATATGGGCTTTTGAAGTTGAAGAGCTTCAACCCGTCAGTTCTGTGATACATGGGCACTCTCTTTTCCGCGCTTTCGACTAAAACCCTTGGCGAACGCGACTATAGTATGCAACATGCAATGCCATCACGTAATTACGCAAGCGGTTGGTGGTAATTGATTAGAGTCTAGATCAGACAACTGTGAAGCGAAGGATTAAGCAATGATCTACGTGAGATTATTTACGATTCTATTGGCCGCGTCATTCATGCTCATTGTTTTCTATGGTGATCTCGCAACAGTCATGTCGTTATTGGCTGGCCTTTGCGGAGGTTTCGTTGCTGTAGTGGCAGCGCAGAACAACACCATGTCTAAATTGAAGACGCTTGAAAAACGTGTTGAGGAACTTCAAGCAATGGCGCCGCGTCAAGCCAGCTAATAAACCTTATGAGCCTCCCGACAGGCAGTTAAGTGGGCTGCTATAGGCGTGCAAGGCCTTTTTGAGTTGCTCTTCTTTCAAATCCAGCTTTTAAGTGTGTCAGCAGAACCATCTGTATCAGCGACAGGCGTTTACGGCCCTGGGAGATCGTTCACGGCTGGTTAGCCTTCTTTAATGTATCTGGGCGGCAACCATCACAATCACAACGACGGTTAGCCCCCCCGCCCCTACAGCAATCCTCAGACATGCCAAAAGCACAGCACAAACAAGTTGAGCCAGTGCGAGTGATTCCAGAAGAAATCGACGGTCTTTGCCCCCGATATTGGGGAGTGGGTTGGGGAGTGCCTTCTATTATCTACCGGTAAATTATTGATATATGTGGATATATAGGCTCATGAGTGGTGCCGGAGATAGGAGTCGAACCTACGACCTTCGCATTACGAATGCGCTGCTCTACCAACTGAGCTACACCGGCACGGGCCGCGGATGTTAAGGAAAAGCGCTGGCCGGCTCAATACCCTCGGATCCAAAACGCGTCGTTATACCTGATCGCGACTGGCGGGTGAGTGCCGCGCCTCATTTTCACCATTTTGTCCCTATGTGTGCATGTTTTAATGCTGGCATGAAGAAAGGTCTCTCCACGTGCATCGATATTTGGTAACCGGCGCCGCAGGTTTTATTGGTGCCAATGTTGCGCAGGCACTGCTCGATGCTGGCTGTGAGGTAGTGGGCGTCGACAGCCTCAATGACTACTACGACGTAGATCTCAAGCATTATCGACTGAAGCCGCTACTCGAGCACTCCGGTTTTTCCTTTGTGCAGAGTGACATAGCTGACGCTCAGATCGTTGACTCGCTATTTACCCAGCACGATTTTGACTGTGTGATCCACCTCGCGGCGCAGGCGGGAGTTCGGTATTCACTGGAGAACCCCGGCGCCTACATCCAGAGCAATGTCGTCGGCTTCCAGCACCTCATTGATGCGTGTCGGGCAAAGCCGCCCGGGCATTTCGTATTCGCCTCCTCCAGCTCGGTCTACGGCAACAGCAACAGAAAATGGTTCTCCGAGAGCGATCCCACCGATACACCAGTCAGTCTGTATGCGGCGACCAAAAAATCCAACGAGATGATGGCTCACACCTACGCTCACCTCCATGGTCTGCCATCAACCGGGCTCCGCTTCTTTACCGTTTACGGCCCTGCCGGGCGGCCCGATATGGCCTACTTTGGCTTCACCAAAGCCATTGTCGAGGGCACACCGATCCAAGTGTTTAACGAAGGCCAGCTCGAGCGGGACTTTACTTACGTCGATGACATTGTGAGTGGCGTGGTGGCAGCTGCGGCCGCGCCGCCGGTTGATCTGGAGGTGCCTTACCGCTTACTCAACCTGGGCAATCATAAGCCCGTGCAGCTCGGGGACTTTATCGCCACCCTGGAAGGCCTGTTGGGCAAAGAAGCCTACAAACAGCTGGTCGGCATGCAGCCCGGCGACGTGTATCGCACCGCCGCTAATATCGATGCGGCGAAGGCGTTGGTGGGCTTCGAGCCCACCACTGATCTCGCCACCGGGCTTGAACGCTTCGTCGCGTGGTACCGCGACTACTATCAGGTGTAATCTCCTGCTCTACGGCACTTTACTCAGCTCGTACACCAATATGGCATGACCCCCCGGGCTGGTAATCATCGCCTCGCTGAATCGCATGCCCTCTGGGGTGACATCCGTGACGGTCTCGCTCATCGGCGCCCCCGCAGCTCCAGCAAGTGCCAGCGTGTTATCGATACTCTCAACCTCAACGACTGTGACCACAGCAGTCGGCTCGTCAGGGTCCGGCGCTGGGGTCTCGGGGTGCTCAATCAAAAACAACCCCCGGGCTTCAGTTGAGGTCGACAACAATGCACGGCGAATCGGTTTGGAAGCATCGATGTTAAAGACAGGCCCTAAAAATGGCTCGCCACCCGGCGGTAACATGCCTTCATAGTCGAGCGTGAAGCCAATCACTCCGGTAAAAAAAGCGATCGACTGATCGAGGTCAGGCGTCATCAACGAGATGCGCTTGATGCGGGAGGTCTGCGCCTCGGCCGACACGGCCAGCAGGCAGCACAGCAGCGCCATGCCGATAAGTTGTGGCCAGGGCACACTGCGCTGGGCCATGGCTTTCATTTGATACTGAGGCATCGATACGTCTCCTGTTAGCTCACTTCTCAAAGAACTGCATGATCGACCCATCCGGTGTCTTCACCGAAAATAGCTCGACCTCTCCTATCTCGCCCAACTCAACGGTACTCGTATCCCGCCAGAGGCTGCCGCCGCGCGCCTCGATCAGCGCCTTCGCGGCATCGATATCGTCCACCGGGTAGCGCACAGCAAGAATGCCGAGGTTGGGCGCCTCGCACTGCTGCGAATAGTCAAAGCCATCGAGCCCCATGACCTCGATCATCTCCATCCGGCCAAACTCACCGGCCACCGGATACACAATACCTGCACGGTACGGCACCGAGGTGGTCAGACTCAGCGGGATGCCAATTGGCGTGGGCGTGGGCGTTTTAGCGGTGTACGGTTTGCCCTTATAAAAGGTGTCGAAACCCAAGGTTTGGGTAAAGAAGTCGTAGGCGACGTCGCGGTCAGCCACCATTTGCATCATGTTAAAGGGCGCGGTCATGCGCTCGAAATCGGGAATGGCTTCGGGTAACGGCGGAGTCAATCGATCATAGGTTTGTATCTGCACGCCATCGGGCCCACGATAGATGACCACGCGCAGATCCGATGTGCCGAAGTTGAGCGCCGTGATCGGCGTTTCGGTCCACCAGCCGAGCCGAATGGCGTCATCGTAGATCGACTGCATGTCTTTGACGCGAATCATCATGCTGAAATAGCAGCCCGTATCCCAGGCTCTGGCGCCCGGACGCATCGGCACGCGCCTGCCCGCATTGTCAAAACTCACCAGCCGAACATGGCCAAAGTCTCCGCCCATAGGCGCGCGGAGCAGCAGATAGTCACCGCGGGCTTCAGGGTCTAAACCCCAGGCCGCAATCGAGGAGGCCGACAAGCTACCGCGCCCCAGTTCCTCGTAACCGCCGATCTCCTTGAAGAAGCGGGCGGTGATATCGGGGTCGGTAACGCTAAGCACAGCCTCGCGCCAGGGCTTGTCCGTAATCGGTTCGGCGGCGAGCGCCGGACTCCCGCCGATCCATGCCGTGCTCACGATGACGCTTAATAAAACAGTGAGAGACGCGCGAAAGTACTCCGTCTGCGCGCGCCATCTTTTCAGTGTTGATCTCATTGTCTCGCCCTCT
>Ga0163109_10001319_pt1 | contig 19649 bp, 26 predicted proteins | sample CRUFie1St13metaG_FD_108704 | JGI IMG/M metagenome (GOLD analysis project Ga0163109, IMG submission 108704) | Marine microbial communities from the Costa Rica Dome - CRUD Field 142mm St13 metaG | ecosystem: Environmental > Aquatic > Marine > Oceanic > Photic zone | place: Costa Rica: the Eastern... | reverse complement strand
GAACAATCAAAATTCAATACATGGCTGTGATGCACAGAGATTGGGTGCTAAAAAAGTTATAGTCAGTATATGGGGAACTGTAGATCCTGACAAGCATCGTGCCCTACTACGAGAAACTGTCAGTCAGAACACAGGACATGCATGGAACGAGTAATAATAAACACTTTACCTAGATCGGGTGGTACTGTGTATCTTACACAATATTGGCATGCACGAGGCTGGCAAACATTTGACGAACCATGGGGCACTAGCCAATCTATATCAGGAAGTATGCACGAACTATTGGTTGAACACAACAAGACCGTTGAGCGTATTGCTGTAAAGACTCACTTTTACCATCCGCCGCCTATGGATTTTGATATACGCACATGGCACAGAATAACATTTGTACGCCGTAATCTACTAGAACAAACACTCAGTTATGCACTGGCCAGAGATAAAGTAAAAACCATGAACAAAGGATTAGTTCCTGATCCTCAGTTGTACATTAAATATTTTAAACCAGGCACACACGAACATGTGCGTTGGAGCGTAAATCCAGACGTATTTAAAGGATGCATTGTTGAAATGCTAGGATCATACAAGAGATTACTTGCTATGCCAAGAGATGAAATTGTATTCTATGAAGAGTGTACTTTTAAACCAGACAACTTTAAACAAAAACACAAAAATCAAACTATTGCTAATAGAAGTGAACTTGAAGCAATTTGGTGGGATCAGTTTTCTACCACACAGCCTCATCTAAATCAAGCAGATCCAAATAGTTAACTGACTTTTCTAATTTTCCAAACACACGCAACTGTATACGAGGACTGAATACTTCAGTGGTACAGTGACTACATGCATCATCAAAGTGCCAACTGTCCCAACGACTTTCGTCTACCATATACTCTGTGTCATTGTCTCGGTTGTAGAACCAAAGGTTTGCTTGACCTGCATCAATGTTTAGTGTAACACTTGCGAAGCCTTCGTTGTAGTATTTTTCATTTGTTTGTGGACCGCTGTCAGCATGTACAACACCTATGCTTGGTGGTTGTTGTAGTATGCAACGCACAGTTTGTACATATTCAAACGGCAGTCTTTGTATAGTTCTATATGTATAATCTAATTTAAGATCTGATCTATAGTTCCATGGGTGTTTGTATTTGATCCACAATGGCAGTCTATCGTCATTGGTAACTTTACCATCTTTAACTGTGTTCTTGCCTTCCCATGATTCTTGACGTGAGTATTCATCACGCTCTGTTAGATTGACCATTTGAAATGTATTGTATTCGCCATCTATAAGTGTGCGATTACCATCACCGTCCACTGTGTAGTGATGTATGTCTTTTACTTTTGCAAATTCTTGTTCTTCAAATACGCCATCTGGTTGCCACATGCTTTTACCATTTTGGTACACTGTGGTTGCAACTTTTGAATGACTAAAAATATCTGCATTCAAAAGTTCGTTTTTAATCATTACTTGATCGTACTGGTCCTGTAACTTTAACGGTGCAAACTTGGGTATTTTCATTGATTGTACTTTCTACGCTTTACTATTGCAGTATAGTAACCTGCTGTAAAACTAATTGCGATCACTGAGATCATTGCTAGTGCATGCCATATTAAAAATTCCATTAGTATTCTCCATATTCGATTGGCTCATCAGTAAAAGGCTTAATTGCCAACCACTGTTGAGTCTTTTTAATCATAACTGGTTTTTCTGGAAATAACAAGTCTTTGTAGTTGTCTGAATTAGGTAATCCGGGTGCAGTTAATTTACCAGCCGCAATTCTTTTCAAAAAGTTTCGCAATGGTAAGTTATATTCATTAAATGTAAACATGCCCGCTACATATCCTTGCTGTCGTCCCCAGTTAAACTGTGCAGGAAATAAATGATTCCCATGCAAGTATTTAACCCTGTATTCGGGTAGAGTCCAACATCGAACTCCGCATACTAGTACTTGTGGATCTACATCATATGTGTAGCATCCACTTACACCTGCTAGACGACCATCTACTCGCACAAAGAAGAACTGACCAACACCTTGGTTGTATCGTCCTTGTATCTTTAATGTGTGGAGTAACGTTTCAGGCCTGTTGTGCCAATTGTGAGTACTCATGTTAACATGAGCATGTTGCTTACTTTCAGTTTCAGCAAGTTTACAAAATTCAACTAGGTCTTCAAACGACTCCGTCGGTATGCTGTCGCCAGCATAACTTTCGACAGAGATCAACATAGTTCACCTATCTGTCGAAAATTAAATGTCTTCGGCGCTAACTACTGTTCTTGCCCAACCACTTGGTGCAGAACCTGCCGCAACGCCTGCCGCGTTGAACGCTGGTTTAACGCGAGTATTATAATGTGCGTCTTTTGCTTCACTGCTAGTCCATACATCAGTGAATTCAATGATGTTTGGTGCAATAAAAGTTGTAGTTCTATTTACATCAGCAACTTCGCCGTCACTGTTTGTATCACCTACTTTCGAAGCACTGTAAGGCGCCGCGCCAATAGCCGTTCTAAGATCAGTAACTGCTTCAAGCAAATTGTTGAAGTTTCCACCGTCTTTTACGATTCTATGTACTACTCTATGTGCCATAACTTTGTCTCCTTTAAGGTATTATCGCTATACTTATTTATCTCTTCCAGAACTCGTCTGCGAGCATTTTGCGAATAATTGTGCCTATGTTAACTTTCTCATTAAAACTAACACTAATTATCACTCTATCTTGATCAGTATTGTTGGTTGTACCGTGCGGTATACTTGTATTTACTAAAACCGGCACTTTATAGTACACTTGAGATATTAATTTTGCTTGTCCGCCAAACCCTTTAGCACCACTGCGATCTATTGTATCACTTATATGACTAACATCATACACATCTAAACTGGTGCTTTCAAAGTCTCCTATTATGGGTATGTTCATGCCCACATAACGACCATTATCTATGTGTGCTGGTAGTGTTGTTTGTGCAGGAACTTTAAAGTATTCTAAATGCCTTACCCAATCTGGTTGTTGCATTGTGTTCATAAACTCTTGTACAAAAGGCAATGTACTATCAATTTTCCAAATTTTTAGGTTAGCGGCTTTACCGTATTTTTCACTCCAAATTTGATCTTTTACGTTAAGGTAGTATTCCCTAGCGGCATCTACATCAAACTTCAATTCCGGTACGAGGTAAAAAGGTAACATCGTGCTCTCCTATTAACATATTTTCTAATGATTTTAAATGATCGTAATTGCGTATATACTTGGCTCTTTCGTGTCTATCTACACCTTTCCACAACTGCCATTTAGGATTCTTATCAAATGGTAGTCCGCAAAATGTTGACAGTAGGTGTTGCATTTGAACTACATCACGAATTTGTTCATAACTGAAATGTGCAGTATGCTTGTTTTGTGCTTTGAGTTGTTCAACATATTGTTTAAACTCTTGGTATTCTCTAATGATCTTTTTTAACATGCTTGGGTGTATACGCTCGTGTCCATCGAACTCAAACTTTGGATCCGTGCCTTCTCTATGCCATTGTTGTCTGTATAGTGCATAGTAGTTGCTTAAGGTTGCTTCAGTAAAGTCACGTCTGTCTAGTGTTATTACTGAATCATAACCGTCTGCCAATTCTTGTTTTTGATGTGGTGCTAGTAGTCTCCAGTCTTGCATAGCAACTTTCATTGTTGGCCAACCAAAACTACGAAGTGCTTCGTAGCGTCTTTGTAATTCGTATCTATAGTCTGCTGTGTTGAATTGCAGTCTGCCGTACACAATACTTTCTTTGTTTATTCTACCTGCTACTGCTCTTACATCAAACGTGCCTATTTTTTCTCTGCCATGTTGATCTAGACCAAAGTGTTCTTCGCCTGAATTAAAGTTTAAAAATTCTGCTAGGCGACTGTGTGATAGTTTGTATAGATGACGAATGTGTCTTATTAACACTGTTGATCCTGATCTAGGCATATAAATCAACAGACAATTTTTAGCCATCTATTATTACTCCTAGTAGATGAATTCGTGTGTGTAGTCCTGCGTTAAACGCTGTATGATGTACTCTAGTGTCTGTTACATAAGCACGACCAACAGGTAAATGATGTACACTCATATCTTCAAACATCATGTATGCATTGTCGTTTGTAACCACAGGAACATGTATGCGTAGATGTTCGTCATGATGCCAACTCAAACAGGATTTTGGTTTGCTTACCATAATACGAAAACGTCCTATGGTATACTGTTCACTTAACTGTTTGTATACTTCATGTATTGGTGTGTCGTAATAGTGTGGATTGAATACTGTAAAGTCTTCTTCGTTAAGTGCATCTGGTCTTGCACTTTTGCCTTTTTCAAAGTCTACTATATACTTGATTGATCCAGCACCTTGAAATAGGTCTGGTTTACTGTCTGCTGTGTTGGTAAAACACAATTGACTGATATCTGTACCTTGTACAAGTTGATCCACTTGCATTCTAAGTTTAAACCAGTCATCGAATTTTATTTGCTTTGCTTCAACATACATTACATAACCGCTTCAATGTCTTTGGTATACTTGTCCCACAACGGTTGCATTAGGTCTGGTGTTTGTGCTTTTGGCACACACATACCACAACCACATATTTTGTTTGGACAAGTAATTACAGGCATCTTGCCGCCTGCCATTCTTGCATCTAGTTCTTCTAGTATTTTATCTGATTCGCTTAACTTACCAATTGGTCCTGTAGTACCATCAAAACGTGCTTGACATGTTTGGTGGTGTAGTACTAGATCTCTACCTTGCTCAATGTGCAAGAAGAACCAGTTTACCATACACTTCCAATCTTTAAATTCTGTCGAGTTAGCAAATTTAATATCTGACCAATCACCTGACTGTTTGTCTCGTGTACACAATGTTCTACCACCACAACACATACGCCCAAGTTTTCTAGCACTTTCTGCTTTGACGTTGCCTTTTTGTTCATCTGTAACAGTTTCTTTTTGTGCGGCCGCTTTGTTTTTGATCAATGCTTTAATACGTTCTGCATCTGTAAATTTACGATCGTCATCATTGCTAAGATCTTTAAAATCTGTTGCTCTTACTTTTTGTTTTTCTTTTGATAATTTTGCTTGTTTTGCTTGTTGGTTCTGTGTTGCCCAATGTTCACGCAACCAATCTAACTTCCATGGCTCATAGAAGTGTGTAGTTCTACGCATTTTACCACCACTATCTTTAAACCATTTAGTTCCTCTTTCATAGTCTGAACCATCTCCAATTACTCTAGGAGTATAGTTAATACCATTTGGTTGTAAAAAGTTTTCAATAAGATCCACGCATTCGTCCCAAGCGTCTGTGTGCATCATTACGTTTACTGTTAACCAGTTAGCATCTTCTTTTAATAGCAGTAGATTTTCTCTACATCTCTGCTTGAGCATTTCTGCTCCTTCTGTATGATAACTGACAGTAACACCTTTAAAATATTTTATAATCTTATCGTGATGTTTTGCAGGCCAAGTGCCGTTTGTTGTTAGTCCAAGTTTAAAGTTTTCGTCATAGTTGTTGTACATGTGATCAACAAACTTCCAAAAGTTTGGATTAACTGTAGGTTCACCGCCTGTAAATGAAATACTTGCTTTGTCCCAGCCAGCACCATGGAAACGCTTGTAACGCTCATAGTATTGATTAACAAAGTCTGCTGTTTTTAATAATTCGTCTAGACTTGCATGAGGTGAATGATTATCATGCATGTAGTCTGTACAATATGTACAGTCAAAGTTACATCTAGGTCCCATATCCCAAATGATCATCATTTTGTTATGGTTTACTAGATCTAATGCGTCAAATGTTGGTTCAATCATTTATTTTCCGTCCATTGTGCTTTAAAGTGATCATTTGCTTTATCGCATATACGACAGCAAACATCTAGTTTACCTAATCCAATAGTTGGTAACTTCCAACTCTTTTCAATAGTGTTAAAAAGTCTAGCATTGTCAAGCACATGATCAATACCATTCTTTCTTGCGTCTAGTGGACCAAGTCCGCCACTTAACTTAATATGACGCCAAGTATGTGTGTTGTAAGGTGTATCGTCCCACCATCTATTGTACATTTCACCTGCTACCCAACAGCATGGTAGTACATGTCCTTCAGCACTCACATATACACTTGAGTCTTTTTTGACTTTACAACTCACTTCTACTTTATTTAACCTTTTATTCTTGTCGTGTGTAGGCGGTGCTCGCATAGGTTTTTTATTTAATTTACTTATTAATACAGTTTGTTCTAGTTCATATCCAGGACGTAAATTTGGATTACGCCACTTTTCTGTTACAGGGTGTTCGTATTTTATTGTGTCACCTTTGCGATTAGTACCTAATCTACCTGAACCAAACATTCTACTGCTTCTTTTAGCATGAAAACTTTCAAAGCCTAGTTCGTTAGCAAATGCTTCTGCTTCGTCAACTTGATGTTCGTTATGTTTGAATACTAGATAATCCCAACGTGCTCTGCCACCTGCATTGATAAATGCTCGCATTGAACGTTCAACAATTTCCCAACGTACATTTTGTCTGTACACATGATTAGTATCAGCAAGTCCGTCTACACTAAAAGTTACACTGCCGTTGTTGCCCAATACTTCTGCTAGGTCTGTCCACCAACGTTCGTCTTTTGCTCCGCCATTTGTATTCATGCTTAACCAAATATCTGGATTGCATGTTCTAAAATAAGCAAATACTTCTAGTGTATCTTTTGCTACAATAGGATCTCCATAGTTACCACACATATACATCTTGTCAAGTTGTTGTATAAAGGAAACAGGAAATATGTTTACACATTCTTCATAAGACAATTCAGCATTTTGAAGATGAGGATTGTCTGCACCGCCTTCTTGGTTTCTTGCACACATTGGACAAGCCGCCTGGCAACGCTGTGTAATTTCCAAATGAACATCTTTAATGTCTTTGCTGTTGTACACTACCTTACGCCTATTCTCATAAATCTAGTGTATATTTCACAGTCAAGTTCTCCACTAAACAACACTCTTTCCATTGGTGTTTGTGCTTCAAACTGTTCTAGTGAATCACTGCGATTTGTGTGTTCTGGAATATCAAAATTATTGCTCTGTAGTATTAGTAGTTTACCTTTTGGAAACTTTCTGTAAAGGTTACTCCATTCAGTAATGTGTTCACATGAAGTACAAATAATTGTATTACAGTCTGACTTATGTGAAACTACTTGATCTTTGTTCTTGCTCCATGCAGGAAATTCAAATGGCTTTGAATAATCAATATGTTGAATATCCATTGTAATTGCTTTGTATCGCCAATTTTCAATCCAATCTAAATTTAGCCTTTGTGATATGGCTTCACAAATAGGATCTAAGTCAACATTTACAATTGACTTGATGTGTATATGTGGATCTTGTTTTAATAGATACGCAAGTGTTCCATACCAACCTGCTAGAATGTAAACTGATCCTAGATCAATTTCATCTAGTTTACCGCCTGAGCATAGTTTTAATTCTTCTAGTAACCATTTTTTACTTTTGATTTGTCCAATGCTGAGTGCATCAGCAAATGGTCCAGCAGTGTTTGGGTGTTCCCAAATCACTCTTCTAACTGCGTCCATAAAACTATCAGGACGTAGTTCATTTAATCCTTTAAGGATTCTATTAAATTTTTCGTGATCAGTTCCGCTCATATTCTTTCCTTAACCAGTCGAAGTCGTTTATCTTGTCTAACGCTTCTGCGTTTTCTGCGTTTTCTTTTCCATATGCTCTGCCCGCAATTGCACCAGCAATGGCCTGTTTACCGAACGGTTTATCTTCGCCTACAGTACACCAAGTGTCTAGTCTTTTTTCTGTATCAGCATGTTCATTCTTAATAACACTTGAACTTAATTTTGCACATTCTCTAAATGCACTTTTCCATGTACTCCATTCATCTGTATTGAATGCAGTGATGTTTGATATTTCTTTTACAGCCACAAAGTTGCCACCTACGCTTGTTGTAAAATCTATATGCCAATCCTTGGCTTGTCTCAACTCAACTGTTGGAAATAATTTAACACCACCATATCCATAAACTAATTCGTTGATTGGATTTTTACTACGCCACACATGTACACATTTGGTACTAGGAACGCCTGGATAGATTTCATTCTTATCACTTGGTTCATAACTAAAGTCGAACTCATCTACTAGTCGTGCATCTGCATCAACAACATAAAACATCTTAGTTTTAGCAAGTTCAGCACAACGTTTGTGTGCATTAAAAATGCCTTTGATATTTTTAACATGTTGAGCATGTGGTGCAACATCTAGCAGTAGTTCATAACTTTCTTCTGCAAATGGTTCATGGTAACTTAATAAAAATACATCATACATTATAATTCGCCTTGTTCTCTCATCTTTGCTCTAATTTTAGTAGCACTGATGCTGTGTACTTCTTTGCCTAGGTCGTGTTCAGAAAATGTATATCCAACACCCCTACCGTAACTAATATCCACAATATTAGGAACAAGCATAATGATATAATGTTCTTCATGTTCATAACCGTGTTCCTTTAATCCTGCAATGATATTCTTTGTTACTGTACTAATATCAAACGGATTGTCGTCTTGTACAACTGTACGCCCGGCGCCAGCATCACTGCCAACAATACCAGCAACATCACGAATCATAATACATACTTGTCCAGTTTCTGCTATTGCTCGTTTGAACAATTCTGTATGTCCGTCATGCCATGGTTGCCAACGTCCTAGCATTTGTGTTGTTGGCTTTTTGTAATCAAATTTCATTTTATAGTCCTCTTTAGTATAACATGTTTTAGAATGAAAGTCAACTCTTTTGGTTTCTTTCCATCCAGGCTTTTACAACATCCATCAACTGCGAATGTGTATCGTTAAACCATTCTGCTACATGATAGTTCCATGTAGGAGGCTTTTCAAACATCTTATTAGTATCTTCAAAACGTCCTTCTTTAATAGTATCCATCCATACTGTAAAGTCAGGATTAAATTCTGCTCTTGCTCGTTCAGTGGGGCACACAAAGTCTGCAACTGCAATCTTGCCGGCCATGACTACTCCATCTGAAAGGTGGCGCATTCTTTGTGCTTGCCTAATACGTCCTTCTGGAGAAAAGTCCCAATCTTTATACCTTTCGCGAACAGCATCAGCATTAATATGTATTCCGCCAATCAGTTCAGCGAACGGTTTAGCCAATGTTGTTTTACCGCTACCAGGTAGTCCAAAAATTAATATCTTCATAATTCGTAGTCTTCCCAATTGACATTATTAAATCCTTCGTCACGTTGTAGATTAATTGCATGTCCTTTAATTTTGCCTTCCCAATTGATATCATTAATTAGTACTCTGCCTGTATCAGCAAATCCCATAATTAACATATCAAAAGGAATGCCTGCTTTTCGTAAAGCATCTTCTGTAACTGTTCTATGGCTTTCTCGTCTGCCAGTAATAAGAACTATTCTACAGCCTTTTGCTTCCCACTGTCTAAACTTCTCTAGTACACCGGGTAACATGCTTGGCGGATTATGTATCAAATCAAAATGTCCATTCTTTACATAATTAAATATTGTTCCATCAATATCACAAATTACTGTCTTCATAGGTGTTTAAATTCTCCCTTGTCCTTGTTAATAACTGTGTTATTATCGATATGTTCCTCGTGAACATGATCATTTAGATCTACACTATTTTGACTTCCTAGTAGTGTCTTAATAGCGTATTCTCTATCACCAAACACAGGAGCAAATACATCTTCAAAGTGTATGCTGTGTGTTTGCGTTGTTTGATGATACTTGGGTTCTACTCTTCTTTTCCAATTCATCAACTGTCTTTGTTCTTCGTGATCTTGTATTTTAAATGTCATAATACCTGGCACTGGGTTGGGTGTATTATCATTGAGCCAAGTAATAGAATCTAAATCATCTATGTTTATATCTGGTGTTAGTTCTAGTAAGTTGTTTGCTTTGTGTTCGCTTATGTTAAAACAAGGTGTTGTTAGATATACACTTGTTGTCATTTCGTTTGAATACGCACACATCAACGCATAGTTTGTACCCAAACACTGTCCAAAATATACTACACGTTTTGTTTTTGGCAAGTATTGTTTTATAAGTTTTATTTGTTGTTCTACAGTTTCTTTTACTGGTCTATCAAAACTAAATTTAAAAAGTGCATCACCCGGTGTACGCCATGTTAAAGAATTGACTCCTAGTTTCCGCCAACTCAATTGATAAGGTGCATACCAAGGTGTTAAACTATCATAGTTGAACCACCAACCAGCATCTACATGACTGATAACTGTAGTTTCACTATCTGCATCTGTTATACTCCAATTTGTATCATGCTGTTTTACATACGCTGGTACAGGTTTGTTTATACGCTGTTGTATCCAACTTTCTGGTCTATATGTTTTGTAGGCCGCTCTGTTTTGTTTTTCAAATTCTATACTGTTGAGATCACCTTGTATAATAAAAAAGTAACCTGGCTGATCCCATAGTGTTGAATAGCGTACTACTTTTGGTATATCAAATTTAACTTTTGTGTAACACATCATTCTATATTTGTTGCCACCAACGGTCCATTGCAAGTTTTTAACAGGTGTCATAAACACAACAATGCAGGGATCGTTTGGATATATACAATGTTCTGCTAAACTGTGATCACCTGATTCAACTGTTATACGTTTTATTGTTGTGGTAGGTGTAGGCGACCAAACGTTTGGCTTATTATAAAAGTAATATTCCCAAAACGCAAAGTTTTTTTGATATCTAAAATCTACTAGATTTATCATACAAGTTCAACTCTGTTACACTTTATCTTTCTAAATTTTTCTGCTACTTGTTCTTGTGTTAGGTCTTCTTCAAGTTCACCAATCACAGGCTGTACACAATGTAAATGTTCTACTTGTGTTGGCATTTCAATTTCATGCTTTTTACAAAATGCTTCTAGGTCTTTGCGCCAACCTGCATTCATTTTATCACTGTCTTTGTAAGGCCATGGATTGTATTCTACAATTGTTTCTGTGTGTATATTGTTCTGTGGACGTAGCGAATCTGGCCACAGTTCAGGATTATCGTCATACACCATGTGCATTATGTTTTTACCAATAGTAGCATAACCTAAACGTAGTACACAAGATTTTTCAGTGTCTGTGTAGTTCCAATACTTTTTACGCAATTCTTCATCAATTGGTACACGTCTTTCTAGATCAGTATCAACTTGACTTACCCAATAACTTGTTCTTGAGTGTGTTGCATTATCAAGCAGTCTTTCAAGTTGATGAATAGATTCATTTAGATCGTGCAATGCTTCTTTTATTTGAACGTTATAATCTGCTTCGCCTTTGAGTAATGGTTCTTCAAATTCATGAAAACGTTCATGTAGTTCGTTGAGTTTTTCTCTGGTTACATTGTTTGGATCAAATTCTAAATCTATAAGTCCGCCAACTCTTAGCGTATCACAATGATCTTCTAGGTTTTCTATAATTGCAATCTTGTCGTCATAGTCTGTCCAATAGCCGTGTTGACCAATTGGTTTATTATGACCCATTTCTAATCTTTCTGTAATAACTTTAATCCAAGCATCAACAACTGGATTGTCGTACAAGTTAAATGTAATATGACTGCCGTCTGTAAAGTGCATTAGATATTTTCTGGCCATATCTTTTCTCCGTATTTTAATTTTAGGAACAAGTAGTCAAAGTCTTCGCATTCTAGTATAAATGCTTGTGAAAACTCTGTTGTCCAACTTTTAATTTTTATACCTTCTTGTTGCACACTTTCCCATGTCTTCATTCCATCGCAGATAAACTTCATTAGTATCCGCCTTCGTTCTGTTTAACATGTTCAAAGAAAGGTGCAATCTTAAAGTTTTCAGTTACACGCCCTCTACGCATACTGTTGGGACTTGGTATACCTGATTCATTTTCTGTATCCCAATTTGCTAGTTTGATCCATACTCCGCTACGGTGTAGATTTTTACCTTCTGAGTTTGGATCTAGTGGAAACATAAATGAGTTTGGTTCAGGTTCAAGTGTATCAAGAATTGGTTTATCTCTCCAACTATTAACATATGCTGGGTCTAGGCCTAATTGGTCGCAAACCAACTGCACTAGGTCATCCATTTTTAAATTCTCTTCGACGCCATTCATGTAGCGTCCTATCTGTCCAACGTTTTTAATACGACACACAACATTCTTAAGTCCTACTTGTTTGTACAATGATAGCATTTCTTGTACTGCTAGTTCATTGATACCTTTAACAATGATTGTACCTGTTTGTACGATCATTTTGTTTGCCACTAGGTTTTTTAGTGCGTTTACTTTTTTATCCGCACACGCTAGTTCATCAATTGCTTCGTACCATGCATTAGTAGCCGCACCGTTCATGCTTAGATAAACATGTGTTAGTCCGGCCTTTCTAAGTGTAGCAACATAACCAGGTCGAGCAAGTCTCAGTCCATTTGTTAGGAGTATTTGACGATGACCTAACGCTTTTATTCTTGAGATAATGTCAGGTAAATCTTTACGCACAGTTGGTTCTGCACCAATTATGCGTATACTTGCTCGACGTGGTAACCGGCTTAGACAATCGATTAGTTTATCGATGTCCATATCTGGTATGTCCCTATTTGGAATGTAACAATTCTTACAAGTCATGTTACATCTATGCGTTACATCAACGCATATATCGTTAAAATGATTATCTTCTGGCTCTAGTTCGTAATAGTTAAGCGACATATTTTACCCTTGCTTTGTCTACTAGACCTTTAAAGTTCGCCCAATAGATCCATTTATCTTTTTCAGGAGGTACACTGGCTAATTCCTTCATCAAGTTTTTATGCCAAGGGTGTGTCTCTTTCCATACTGCTCTCTTTTCATAGCCATCGTTAAACCAAGTTCCCCAATCACTTAACACTGTAAACATCACATGTCTAGCATTTGGGTACTCGTTAATTTTCATGTCTACAAACTTATGTATCTCATGATAGTTATCTGCTTGTACAACAAAGTCAAAATGAAAGTTTATATCTGGGTAACTTGCGGCAACATCATTCATAAAACGCATGTTCTTTTGTAGTTGCTTGAAGTCACCTTCACGTCTTGTAATTGTATATGTAGGTTCTGTTGCGGCATCCCAACTAATACCAATTTGATCAATGTTATTGTGTAGGCGCCACATTTGGTTCCATATTTTTTCTGTAAGCATAACACCATTTGATTTAAACTTTAACCTAATGTGTGGCTTATCTCTAAGATCAAGTTCAAGTAACTTTTCTCTAAATACTTTACTACCCCATGGATCTCCACTACCTGTAATATGAGCAGTTATCTTTCTATCATTTGGTTGAGCAAGTATAAGATCCCATAGTTCGTCATTCAACTGTTTGATTCGTTCATACTCAGGACCTTCGTTGTGTTGTATACGATGTCGTCTACAACTAGGACAACTGATATTACAACTTGGATCATTACTAAAGTTTACCGCATTTGGGAAAGGTGCAATTAGTTGTTTTTTATCTTCTTCAATTTTATCTAGTGGTTTAAGAAATTTGCTTTGAATCACTGGGCATAATTTTTTACTGCAATACTTAAAACTCCCGTCTAGTATAGTTTCTCTTACACGCTGAGCCTTAGGCCCGTTCCATATTTCTTCCCATGTATCTTCAAACCAATTGCCAATGCATACAGTTAACCAAGTAGCACAACACATATAAACATTTCCGTTTGATTGTACTTCTAACCATTCCCAAGGATGATTACAATACATTCCTTTTAGATCTGGTTCTGGATTATCTAGACCGCCTACATCTCTAATCATAACCTGACCAAAGAGAGGATCATCAAACCATTCGCCTTTTGGCGGCGTACCACCACGCCCTTGACTAATTTGGTTCACAACTACTCCAATCAGTTTCATCTTCTGGTGCATTGTAAAGTTTACGATATTCCTTCATGCACAACTCATAAAAGTCTGCAAGTTCAGGAAATATTGCTGTAAAGTCTTTGCCACGTCTATTATCGTATTCTTCAATAAAACGTGCAAACTCTGCACGTCTTGTACTAACTTCACGGCTAGTACTCAATCCTGTTAGTGGATCATTTTGTTTTGCATTTAGAATACAGTCAACTACAATACGTTTTAGTTTCATGCACTCCCAATCTTCAAACTTTGTACAACTGTACCAATCTGGTGATCCCATGTTGCTGTACATAAAATCAACAGCAGGAATCAAATGCTTTTCTATAAGTTCCATGGTAACTATTTGTGCATCTAAGAAACGCGGTGAACGCACATATGGAATATCAATGCCAATTCTATTTGGACTATTGCCCACTGACTTTTTACGTTCGTCAAATGTTGGTTCATCATATTCATGTCTACTAATACCTTCTTCTTCTAGCCACTGGAAAAATCCTTGATATGAATATTTTTGTTTTAGTTTTAGTACCCATTTTAGTAAGTCTCCAAAACTTGTAACTGAAAGAAAGTTAAAAGCACACATGAAGTTAACACGAGTGTTTGACGTATTATCTAAAAAGTATTCAACATTCTTTACAAACAATTGCCAATCCATACCATCTCTGATATAATCACATCTGTCACCCACTGCTTCTGCACTTACATAGATAGCAAACTTTTTAACACAATTCTTTTCTGTTAACTGTCTTGCTTTGTCTGTAAATCTTTCCCATAACTCTCCAGGAGGACATGCGTTAGTATTGATTGCAAATTCTAGATCAGGATTAGGATTTTCTAATAGAAAGTCCATAACTTTAAATGTATCTTTAAGTAGTAAAGGTTCGCCTCCAGTAATGCGAAGTGTATGCATGTGCTTGTATGCTTCAGGAAACCACTTCCACCATGCTTCAATGTATGGGTTATACTCTTTGGCTGGTATATGTTTTTCCTCGTCTTTAATAGGATTGTAATGATAGTTTAGAACATCATAGTCTCCAAACTGTTTAATCTCCTCATGCCATTTTGATGAGAACGCTGGTCCGCAGTAACTACATTTAAAGTTACAGGTTCGACCAAAACTCACTTCTACATAACTGGGGTACCAATCTTCATCACCTGTTAATTTGGTAATTGTATCATGGTGTGGCAAACTCCACTGATCCATGCTTTTCAGCATACGATCTGAAATTTCTCCATTGTCTTCAACACGCCAACAAAAGTCACATTCTTTTGGACGCTCATTGTTGAGCATTTCTTTACGGCGTTCTTTTTTAAATTTTGTATTGTGTAACGCACTAGGATTAACTTTAATTTCTTCTAGTGGTATTTTGTGTGCTCCTGGGTGGTGACAACTGTGTGTAAGACCATTACCCAAGTGCATAGTTACTTGTGTCCATTTAGCCAAACAAAATCCACAACCAGTTTTATTCAATAGGTTCTTCATACGGTTCCTATTGTCAGGTCCAAATTCTAAATGGCCCCACTGGTTCAAGTCCCAATTTACATCACTTGTACTGGGTTTCTGATTGTGCTTAAGGTCTGTCATGCTAGTATTTACTATTCTATTTCGTTGATTACGTCTTGTTCTTTAATCATTGCACCAACTCTTGCAGGATTAATATATACTTCTTTAAAGAACCTACTGCCTTCAGCGTCTAGATCAGCAATTTCTAAATCAAGTTCTCTTCTAATTTCTTTACCTAGATCAGCACTTGCTTTCCATAATTTTGTGCTATTCCATTCCATACCTGTTCTAGCACACATCATATCTCCGCCCATAAACTGCGGAGCAACTTCTGCATTGAAATATTCTGTTAGCCAATCAAAGTCTCTAACATTTTTCCAATCCCAATCTTGTCTGCGTAGGTTAGTCATAGCACAACCTAGTCTTGCACCATATACTGCCCATAGTCCATTTGGAGCATCAGCACCTACACTCATCCAAGTAAGTAATCTGCGGTAGTTGGATTTGTTTAGTTTTTTAATAGTTGATTTAGCAACAACATCTCCATCTGATAGTGTCATTTTAACACCTTCACGGAAACCTGCACGCCAAGCCTGTAACGGTGATCCGTTGTTGTGTACATCACAATAAATGTTGTTCATCTGTACATAGTGAATGTTCCAACAAAAATCTACTTGTGCTTGTGCATCATTTTCAGGTGCCGCTTCGTGTGTACGCATTTGTTCTACTACAAGTTTTGGCCAACACTTAATACCACCGTTGCCATATACAAGACCATTAACCATGTTCTTGCCTGCCCAACTAATTACATCTACATCTTGTATTTTGTCCATGTCAATTTCTAAGTTAAAGAAATCATCATACACAATATTGTCAGCGTCAATTGTAATAAATCTATCTGTTTCTGTTAGTTTAGCGGCCGCTTTGTGTGCGGCGTCACTACCCCATACACCATGTGAACGTAATGCCCACGGTGCTTTCTCAAGTAAGTCTGCGTAGTTTTCATCTGCGTTTGGTTCATCATAACTGATAAAAACCAAATCAAATTCTGTAATAGGTACTAGGTTTGCCATTTGCTATCCTTTTAATGTTACTTTCATTCTATTACCGCTATATAGAATGGTTTTGTCTTTTAAGTTGATTGGTACTTTAAATGTAGCCGGTCTATTTACACCTAAATCTGATAGGTCAAATTTTAGTTCGCCTTCGTATTGATCTGGATCTTCGTTACAAACATACAGTTTGAACTCCGGATCAAAATGCTTTACTTCTTCCATGCGTTCAATCCTGTTGGTAATTTCTAATGTTTCTGCATCAATTTGATTTAATAATATGTGGCTAACGCCATCATCATGTGTTACTTCATTGATACGCTGTCTAATATCATCGTCATATCGTGTTGTAATATACCTTGATTGTGTTACATCAAATCTATAGTGTTGAAAATTGTCTGCACTAAACAAGGCAAGATTTTTTACATCTAGTTCAAAATCTTCAATGATTACTTCACGTTCTCTTACTAGATCTTCGAGGTTAAATTCTAATGTTTGATGAATAGCATCTGGATCATTTTTATCTGTTAGGAATATACTTAGATTTGATCCTCCAGCAATTCTAAACTGTTTGTTACCAATTGGATCTGCAATACGCTGTCTAATTTTATCTGTAACAATTAGTCGTACAACATTGTCTCTAGTATGATATAAAAATCTAACATCTAGGTGATCGGACTTGAGTTTTGTGTTAAAATTTACAGGAATTTTAATTAGGTTGGTACTTTTCTTTGTCCAACGAATTACATCACCTTTACCAAGTATTGCTAGTTGATCACTGTCATCATATGCAACTATAAAGTCTGCAACACTTTTTGTACCTGCAATGATACAACTAGGAGCATCACTTTGTTGAAGTGTTACTATTAGTTCTGGATCTTCAATATATTCATGTGGACTTGAGCATACTGCACTAATAGCACCAGTGTACTGATTATAGTATACATAGTATTTTGTGTCCAGTGATACTTCATCTTTGCTGATAAGACCAATTGCTGATTCTTCAATACTCATTTGTTATTCCAAGGAAAGGTCCTTTACTACCCATATGCACAATACCACCAATTGCAAAGTTCTCTACCTTAATGAGTTTTGGTTTAATCCAATAGTTTAGTTTTTTAGTCCACTCGCCGTGAACACCTAAATCTGTATACGTTAATGTACCAAGATCATTTACTTCTTCATTCATGTCTAGTACGTCAGTTACAAGACTCATTATAATGTCTTGATCGTATTCTTGTGGTGCATATGTTCCTAGTTCTTCTTTTACTTTATTCCAGTTATTACTGTATAGTCCTAATAGATCAAACCAATCTTGAGTATGTTCTTTTTCAAAATACCAAATGTCTGTTAAGATAGGTTTGAGATTTAGTTTTTCGTGAGAGTCAACTAGGCGTGTGTTTTTTATTATGTTGTTATTATATGTTAAACTTTTGTGCGGAAATACCAATCGTTGTCCATCTAGATTGTCTAGTATTTCGTTTACGTCTTGAAGTATTAGGCTATCAACACTTACAACAAGATTCTTATCGTATGGCGTGCAGTGCCAAAGTTGATACATGTTTTTAAGTGTGTTACCATCTTCATAGCCTGCATCACCAAATTCAAATTCTACAATGCTGTCTACTTGAATATCTGATAACCATTTTGCTTGGTGTGTTATTACACAAACATTTGTGTGTTCACTTTCCCAATCACGAATAGTTTTTACAAGACTGTTAATTGCATGTACAATGTTATAGTCTGTTCTTGGTGTTGAGTGTGCAAGTATTACTACACCTCTAGTTTGTTCAGATGTATCATTCATTATAAAGTCTCCATCCAACGATCGTAGTGTCTTTCAATACTTCTTTTATTCATAACGTGAATGTTTTCATCTTTCAATCTTACTGGTAAGTCTTTCCAATGTTCACGTTTGTCGTTGCTTAAAAATACAATATCATTTGAATCATGTATATGCAGTATGTCGTCTTTTTGATCTTGATAACGCATAAAGTCACCCGGTAATGTGTTTACCATTGTATTTTCAAACATGCCATTCATAATATGAATTGCAATACTTACTGCATAGTCTGTTCTAAACATATGTCCAGGAAATCCGTAACGGAACTTATAGAAGTCCCAATTATCTCTAACATGTCCCCAAATATCAAACAGTAGTTTTGCGTAAGGTGTTTTTTCAAAATATATAACTGTTGACCACCACATGTTAATACCACCATGATGTAGTCTAACTTCATTTGGATGTGGCAGTGTGCATCTTAAGTCCATGGCTGATGAATACATAGCCATTTGATAATCTGTTTCAAACACCATATCCAACAAGTTGTTTGCAATCATATAATCGATATCAATCAACAGTGTCTTATCGTATGGTGAGTATTCGTATATTTGATGTTTGTTATGATTTGTAAACTGACTGTTAAATGTATGATAAGGTGAATCGTGGTTAACACGAATGTTTGGTCTTTGTTCAACATCAGTTATAACAATATTGTCAAATGCCTCTTTGTGTTTGGGCATGTCAGACATCATGTATCGTTCTGTACCAGCATCTGTAATTAGTGTAACAGAATTGTTCTTCATGTACTTCTTTACACTCAAAGCACAAAGGATCGCTAGTTTAACATAATTGATTTGATTGTTGTTGTATGCGAACATGCATACGCCTGTGCTAGGCTTTTGCTGTTTCTTCTGTTTCTTTGTCATCGTCAGTGGCTGGTTCCCATTCAAGCAGTGCTTTCATGTTTCTGCTTCTTTTGACCTTTTCGTTGGCCACAAAGTATTCATTAGTTGCTTTGAAGTTTGCGTCAATTAGTTTATCTAAAAAGTCTTTTAGATCTGTAATCTTAACAGGCACTTCTTTGCTGTCAATCATAATTGATTCTTCGTAACCTTGATCTATTAATGTTTTAACAAATGCAATAGTAGTAGGATCAGCAATAAACATACCGTTGTTGAATAGAACGGTCCGCTGATTTCGCATTCGTTGGATAAGGTTTTGTTTTTGTATATGCAGTGTTTGTCTGTAATTCGAAAATTGCAGAGCACGACTGAGTCTTTCGTCCATAGTGACACTCCTCAAGAATTTGTAATAGTATATACTTTTTCTACGAGATTGTCAAGAACTTTATTCAAAAGTTTCACCTACTGATACACTTGTTGGTGCATCAATAGACAGCGTAAGAGTACCGT
>Ga0163109_10001318_pt1 | contig 19664 bp, 10 predicted proteins | sample CRUFie1St13metaG_FD_108704 | JGI IMG/M metagenome (GOLD analysis project Ga0163109, IMG submission 108704) | Marine microbial communities from the Costa Rica Dome - CRUD Field 142mm St13 metaG | ecosystem: Environmental > Aquatic > Marine > Oceanic > Photic zone | place: Costa Rica: the Eastern... | reverse complement strand
TTTGCATGATCATCTAATAATTGTTTAAGTGTAAACACTTTATACTTAGGACATTCTGCCCAATTAACATACAAAGGCTCTTCTCCCCATGTTAAGAACATGGCACCTCTTTCGTTATCATCTACGTCTGCGTAATTGTGTGGGAAAGCATTGCCTATATAATGTATATTATTTTTAAACTGTCTTTTATGAAAATGTCCACTAAACACATACTCTGGCCCACTTAACATTTTATCGTTAATACCACCATGATCTGGCATTTCTACCATAGCATTCATTTTAAAATAAGGTAATTCAAAATGTCCAAACATATATTTGCATTTCATTTTTTGTACTTGTTTGAATTCATCGCCAACAAGCCAAGGTATAATTGCAACATCATCTTCTAGGAAATGCTCATCTACCATTATAAAATTAGATAAGTCTCTGGCATACTCTATGCTATTAAGTTCCCTTTTGTCTTTATAATATAAATCGTGATTACCTGTTATAAAATAGACTTTTTCAAAAGCATCATTTAATTTTTTAAAGTCCACAATAGAGGCATTCATAGTTGCTACACTAATACTTGCTCTGTGATGATTCCAGTCACCAAGGAATATACAGGTTTCTGCATTTCTGGCTTTTGCTTCTGCAATAAACCAGTCCACATATCTGTGACAGTCTTCTAAATGTAAACGGCTATTCTGTTTTAATCCGTAATGTATATCCGTAAAACAGGCCGCTGTCTTAAACAGTTGAGCCATAAATTAGTCTTGTGAATTTTCTGATTGTGCGTTTTCTCTTAGAATACGCATTTCTTCTTCATGTTGGATCTGTCTACCATAACTTGGTAAATGTCCACTGTCGATTAGGATATCATCTCTAATCATCTGATTTCTTTTCTCTAAATTTAAAATTCTTGTAAAACTATTATTAACTGCGGCAGTATAATATGCAAATGGATTATCTGACTTTGCTTCATTAAATTGTAATCCTATTTGAGATAATTGTACTAATGCTTGACCTCTCATCTCGTCTACATAAGTATATCCTCTCCAGTTTGCTCTATGCGAATATCTTTCAACTAATTTTAAAAACATTGTTCCTAGTTTATTAGTAATTCTACCATGATCTACAGAGAACTCTCCGTTACTTAAACTTCCTTGCCAATGACTTCTTGCAACTTCTTTAATTTCACCACCTACATAAGCATAGTGTTTGAAAGGAGGAAAATTTACTTTTGCTCTTGTTTCTGCTTCGTTTCTAGGATTCTTTTTTCTACCTGGCTCTAATGGAATGTGTTCCATGTCCATAACTCTAAAAACTAAGTCTTCTTGGTCTATACTTTTAGGATCTATTGCAAATTCTTTTTGCTTAGGTTTATTTTTGTAATCCTTAGGATCATGTAAAGCCATTGCGGCCTGATATCCTGCAGATTGGATTTGAGATGCTCTGTTTTCTCTTGCAACCTTTATACTGTTTCTATTGATTTTTTTAACATCTTCTAAAATTACATCAAAATTTTCGTATTTTTCGTCTGCTACATAACAATAAGTCATCTTACTTTTATGTATTTCTTTTAGTATGTCTTTGTTGTTTAGGTAATTTACCTTCTTAGGCTGTGCCATTAATAATCTCCTCAAAATTATCGTTCATTTATATTGTGTTATTATACACAGTTCTTGTGCATTGTCAATAAGTATTTATTAAAACTGGCAATTTAAAACTAGTTTTAATGAATACGATAAATAGTTACATACAAGGAGATTAAATGCCAAGCGGAAGTGATTATTTAAAAGGATTAATAGGCGGTGTTGGAAACAACCTACTAGGTAAAGTACCTGGCGGTAAAGTTATTACAGGTGCATTATTGGGAGGTTTATCTGACGCAGATTTCTATTCTTTCTTTTATGACGGACAAGCAGGACCTAGCAGAAACCCAGGTAGTAATTTATTATTTGGTGCTAGACAATTAAGTGAACAACAACTAAAACAGCAATTAGGTCAACAAAGTAATCAGGCCGCTAGTTCTACAGCAATCAATCCTACAGAAGGAAAAGGGTTTACTGAAAACTATGATTGGAGAGCAAGACTAAGACCCAAGGCAGGCGGGGCAAAAAGATTTTACGGTGACGACAAAAACTCCATTATGAACCCTATTAAGGAGTCAGGCGGATTAGTTTGGCAATATACGCCACAGATTTATGTATCTGCATCTGCAGAATATGATCAAATGCAAATGCAAGGAATGAATTATCCTATTAATACATATCAAATGTCAACACCTCCTAGGCTAACACTAACATCAACATTTACAGTTAATAACATTGATGAGGGTAGGTATTATCTTGCAATGATGCAATTTGCTAGGGTAGTAACAAAATCATTTTATGGTGATCAATCTGTTGCAGACGGAACATTTGGTACGCCTCCTCCTGTAATGTTGTTTGAATATTTAGGTGACCATGGGTTTAATAAAGTTCCAGTAATTGTATTATCATACTCATTAGAGTTACCGCCTGATGTTGATTATGTTCCAGTAGAAATTAAGGTAGGCGACGAACCTACTACAACGTTTGTACCTACAGATTCTACTGTTACATTTGATATCTTCCCAAGTTACACACCACACAAATTGCGTAAAAACTTTAATCTTAATACATTAAGAACTGGACAAGCATATAAAGACGGATATATTTAATGGCAGATTTTCATAGAAGAGATAGTTTTTTAAGAAATGCAGGAACATTTGAAGGCTTCCTGGATATAAATTCTTTACCTAGTATTCCAGAAGATGCATACGAAATAGAATATAAAATTAAAGATGCACATGCTGGTAGACCTGATATTTTAGCAACTGAAATGTATGGCACTCCGAGACTGTGGTGGGTATTTGCATTAAAAAATCCTGACATCATCAAAGATCCTTTGAACGATTTTAAACCAGGAGTTATGATAAAGATACCATCGCCGGAAATCATCAAGAACATGATGGGATAAACAATGGCGGATGTAGTTAAAAAGAGCAACGGTTATCTAGGTCAGATACCAACCAATCCTTTAGATCAATATGACAATGTTACATATAACATTAAGTTATATATGATACCTCCTACAGAAGATATTACGGAAGTAAAAAGCGACACAACTGATAATGGTGCAAGATCAGATACTGGAGGTGAAGTTACATCAAGAGGTGGATTTCTAAATGGTGCCTATGTGGCAAAACCAGAAAATACAGTTGTTTTAGCACAAACAGGAGTAACTGGTACACTTATAGATGATGTTGAGATAGATTTAGTACCCAGTGGAAAGGGAGGAAAAATTACTAAAACGATCCGCTGTACGATTAAACAACCTGGAGCGGCTACATTTTTTGATATGATTGTTTTAGGCAGACGCCGTTTAGGTATTCCTGCTATATCAGGCAGAGGTGTAGATGCATCACCGTTCTTTTTCGAAATAAATTTTCAAGGTTATCAAGAATCAGGCGACGGATTTGAGCAAGACGGAGGCGGGCAAATTAGAGATATTGCAGGACCTTTTAGATATAAAGCACTTTTACAAACAGCAACATTTGAATTAGATAGTACAGGTACTACATATGATCTAGCATTCGCTATAGCAGACGACATAGGATTTTCAGATATAAACTCCAAAACTCCCACTACAATAACCACTAAGGGAGAAACCATAGACGAACATGTAGCAGATTTAGTATTACAATGGAACAAATACGTTGAAGAAAAAGCCGGTGATAAAACAGAGCAGGATACAATAACAATTTTAACAAAAAATTTAACAGGAGATGGCCAAGATATTATTAAAGACCAAACATTGTTTAGGGGAGAGGACGCCACAGCAGACGTAAACCCAGAAGTAGACACTGACGGCAGTGACAGAGGAGAGTCACAAACACCCAAAGAAGGTGTCACAAGAGATGTATCAAATCCTGAAACTAACAAAATTAAAATAGAAGTGCCTAGAGGCACATCAGTAGATGAGTATATAGGAATGTTACTTTCTAGAAATTTAGATTTTACTAATGGTATAACAAGAACCATGATAGGTGAAAATGGTGAATTCGAATACGATGATACTAAGACTTTTATACACGATTATACAATTAACGGACATGTAAGACAACTCAAATACGACGAAAAGAGGGAAGGATATACCAAAGAGATAGTTTTCGATCCAGGAGTATTTAATACTCCTGCAACCACGGCAGTTGCAGTTCCAGAAGAACTTGAGCCTGGAGAGAAAGAAATTAGAAGACGTGTAAACAATATGGAAATAAGGCGAGCCTATGAATATATTTTTACTGGAAGAAATGATCAAATTTTAAACATAGATCTAAAATATGATTTTGGTATTAATTTGTTATTACCTCCAAAAAATAGTTTAGGCGAGCAAGGTGTTAGATTTGGTAATGCGGCCTTAAATAACATTACAAGTTTTGCAATAGATCCTGCTAAACCAGGAGAACCTTTAGGGGGTAAAGCATTAGCAGAGGTGGCAGGTTTACTGCAAAATGCAAAGAAATTTTTTGATATATTTAAAGCGGCAAAAGACGGAAGTGTACGAGACCTTGCTAATGCATTTGGATTAAATGAAGCAACAATTAAAGAAGTTGTAAGCGACAGGGCAGGTGCGGCGGCTCAAGCCTTAGTCAACAGTTTATCAGATAGAGAAATTGCTGGTGCTATTATTAAAGAGCTCACACCCAAAGGTGCAAGTGGACAATCTGGTTCAGTTACAGAAAGTGATAGGCAGAGAAGAATAGACAACAGTGAAGAAGATTATACAGCAGAACCCAGTGGATATATTTATGGACAAGATGTACTAACATATGGAGAAATGTCTAGTGAACTAAGCACAGATTTAAGAACTGCCCAAATTAAAAATGCTATAAGAACAGGTGCAAACAAGGCGGCGGAGCCTCTTGTAGAAAGAGAAAGAGAAAATCCTATGATGAAACCTGGAACAGAGGAGGGGCATTTAGATCATACTATATCTTCAGGTGGCCCTGCTACTCCTGGACAAACATTGTTTGGCTATAGGTATGGACAAAAAGATACTGCTGACATATTATACAATTTGAACATGATTATAAGGGGAGACCCTTGGTACTTAGGTGAGCCAGATAGATCAGGTGGAATAAATTATGAAAAAACGCCTTCTATTAAAGATGAAAAATCTACAGATGAGTACATTAATACCTATGGAGGTGATAATTTTATACTATTTGAATTAAGGCAACCTATGTATTTTGATCCCTTTACAGAAGATGAAGATGACAATACAGGTTTATATCCTATAGGCAAGCAAAGTTATTTCATTACTGGTGTATATAGAATCTTAGAATTGGTAAGTAGTTTTAATAATGGAAGATTTACAGTTCAATTACAAACAGCAAAGGAAATGACTTTGGATTTGTCTAAAATAGCAAATAAAGACGATTTATCATTAGATGACATACGAGAAAACTTTGAAGAAACTTTGAGATTTAAAGCCGCACAAGAAGGTGTTATAAGTGAAGATGATAAAAAACGATTTGATGACCCTGCATACGTAGATAGATTCTTACAGTTTGGTGGCGGTACCAATATAAACGACGCAGTTAGTGTAGGATTAATGACAAGTGAACAGGCGGCGGCATATAATGCCTGGAAGTCAAGTAGAGGAGGAGGATAAAAATGCCTAAATGGTTTTATGCCCTAAATTCTATGAAAGCCACATATGGTAATCCTTATGAGGAGAGAGATTCTACGAAAAGATTTTGGGGTATATACATAGGTGTTGTAGACTTTAATAAAGATGCATTAAGAACTGGAAAAGTTTCTGTAAATATTGCAGAGTTAAATAAATCTCCTTCTGAGAAAAATTTATTTGATTGTATGTACACCTCACAATTTTATGGTGCAACTAATCCTAATCTTGTACGAGATGATGATATTGAACTAGACGAAAATTCTTTACATTCATATGGTATGTGGACACCACCGCCTGATGTTGGTAATACTGTTTTAGTAGCATTTGGTGACGGTCTTTTATCAAAACCTTTTATTGTAGGCCACACAATGCCTGTACCATTTAACCAAATGGTTCCTGGAATTGCAGGCGGTCCAAGTTTTCAAGGTGGACCATTTAATACACCAACTGTAGAAAAGAATAATTACGATACTGATACAAAAAATAACGGAAAGTTAAGACCTATATATCATGATTTTGCAGAATCTATTACCAAACAAGGATTAATAAACGACCCATTAAGAGGAGCAACATCTAGTAGTGCAAGAAGAGAAACACCAAGTGAAGTATTAGGAATTTTAACAAAAGGTCCCAGAGACGATAAAGGTAATTCTATAGGACCAGGTCATCAATTTATAATGGATGACAATCAATCTAATTCTAATATAAGAATAAGAACAGGTGGCGGTAATCAAATACTTTTAGACGACACTTCAGGATGTATATATGTTATAAACAAAACAGGTACTGCATGGTTTGAATTGGATAAAGGCGGTAACATAAATTTCTTTGGCGAAGGCAGTATGAGTATTCGTTCAAAAGGAGATTTTAATTTAAGAGCAGATAAAAATATTAATATAGAAGCAGGAAATGACATTAACATTAAGGCCACAGGTGATAATGATAATAGCGGATATAAAGGAATATCAGGCAAATTAGGAGCATTGGGTGTACCTCCGTTAGGTACAGGTGGCTCACTTAGATTACATTCAGCCGCAGATACTTCTATACATGCAAATCTTAATGCACAAATCACAGCAAATGCAGGTGATTTACAAGTAAACTCTGCAGGTAGATTAACTTTAACTAGTACTGTAGGAGCGGCAATACAGTCTCAAGGATTCACAACAGTACAAGCCACAGGTAAAGTTGACGTTTTAGCAGGTGGAGCCGCAACACTTTCAGCAGGAGGCACAACAAATTTATTTGGAGCAACTATAGGATTGAATAATCCTGGAGCAGTTCCTACTCCTGATCTTATACCAGCCATTCCTGCTCCACAAATAGGCGGTACAGAAAAACCAGATCAATCCTCAACACCGCCTGAGTACGATAGAGAAGCAGATAATCCAATATTAAATGGTGGACAAAGACCTGAGAAAGGTGCAAGTATAAACACTATTGTTGGTAGACTAATTACAGCAGAACCTTTTAAAGGACATGGACAATTTGACCCTAGTACAGAAGATCCTACAAGTATAGAAGAGGATGAAACAGCAGATGGAGAAACATTAGAAAATCAAGTAGATCCTACAGACGATACACCAGCAGATGCTGATACACCAGAAGGAACAAAAATAGGACAGGGATTTGCTGATGCAAGAGACAAAATTAATGAAGCAACAGACGGTATTAAATCTGTATATGCAGAATATAATGCAACAGTAAGTAACTTTATGGCATTAAAGGACGTAAACTTAGCAAGTATAGAAGGCCTAACAAAAGTTGCAGAAACTTTAGGTATTGCTATACCTCCATTTAGAATACCTACAACTAATTCTATAATGCAAAAAATTATAGGACAGAGTAAAATTTTAACAGATTTAGAAGCAAAATTAAAACAATTTTCATTAGACGATTTAGGATTACCTTTAGATTTAGCAGATATGAAAATAGGTGAAATGAAAGGACAAATTAACGGTGTTATAAATGACGTTACAGGCGGTAAAGCAGAAGAATTCAAAAGTGCGGCCAAGGAAATAATCAAAGAAGCAGGAGGCGGTAGTGGCTAATACTAAAAATATATTTGAAGAAGTCAAACAGAAACTTGCTGATAAAGGTATAGATTTATACATAGATGGACCTAGTTTAATTTACATAGATAGAAAGACAGGTTACAAACTTGTAGAATTTATGGACGGGTTAGGTCCTAATGCAGAAAGATTGGCTTTAGAGGCTGATCTTAAAAAAGCAATTAAGGATATTACAAAGTTAGTTAAAGTGCCTTTAAACCAAAATCAAATGGGTGCTCTTGCAAGTTTTGTTTCGCATATTGGTGTAGATAACTTTGCTAAAAGTACATGCCTGGCTGTTCTTAATATGGGACAATATGAGGCAGTACCTAAAATGATGCAAAGATTTAGAGTTGGAAAAGTTGGAAAATATAGTAGAGTGCAGATAAGAGCAGATTATATGGATAGAAGAAAATATGAAGCAGAACTATTTTCAACTCCTGATCATTTAAATTGGCAAGCAGAATTAGACAATGTACAGGAAACATTGTATCCAGCTCAAAGAAACTTGAACTTTGCAGAATTAAGAGCAATTCTGAAACTTGCTAAGAAGAGAGCCTATAATAAATTAGGAATATTTTTTTAAAGCCTTCTTAAGATCTGCATTTTCAACAAGTAATCTATATTTTTGTTCTTGTTCTTCTGCAACGGCTTGTTCTAATAATTCAATTTTATTTCTAAGACCATTATTTTCGTTGTTCTTTTCAACGAGCATAATTCTTAATTCTTCTTCTAGTGTGTTGTTTAAGGATTTTGTATCTTCCATTTTATTTTTCAAATATTATATCTTGTAATATTTTAGTTACATCATTATTTAATAGAACTCCACTGTGACCCGCCTCAATATAGATATTTTCAGTGTTTTTAAATTTAGGGGGTGTTGAGGATTGGCTAGAAACTGATATCATACCGTCATTTGCGTGACCTCCTAATCCTGCTAAAGGATTGGCACCACTAGTACATACAATATTAGTATGGTTACCATTAAAAGTTTTCTCTTGTAGTAGTCTTAATACATCAGCACCAGGCTTAGTATTCTCAAAAACCTTTCTGTTTCTAAAAACCATAGAAAGTATTCTTGCTACAGGCGTACCTTCCCAAGGAGTTGCTATTGTAATGAGATGATCTACTTTTCTAGGATATACACTAGCATACCAACTTGCTAATAAACCACCAAAACTATGTCCTACAAGTACTACTTTTTGTTTACCCCATTCTCTCTCTTTTTGCATTCTTACATGCTCTACTAAATCATATGGATCTTGTTCCATATCGTAAGCAGGTGAAAAGAAAGGGTGTTCTGGCATCTTTAATGTATAGTAATTAAAGTTATCAGGGTCTGCATTTGCCCCATGTAGGTAGATCACATTTTTCATAAACATATTATAACACCTTAAACAAAGAAGTCAAGCATTAATTAAAACTATATTTAATACTTTTGATAAATACTTACATGGCAACATTATTCAAAGGGTTTAGTACAGTAGACAAAAATAGGGCACCTTACACCCTAACAGATACTGATCTTATTAAGAGAGATTTATTAAATCATTTTTATACTAAAAAAGGTGAAAGAGTAATGAGACCCAATTTCGGTAGTATAATTTGGGATATGTTGATGGAACCGGAAACACCAACATTAGAAGAAGACATAAAGGACGATATAAAAAGAATTGTAGATTTAGACCCAAGGGTTACTTTAGAAGAATCTATTCTATACATAAATGATCAAACTATACGAGCAGAAGTAATATTAAGATATTATAATATTGATCAAGCAGACACTTTATTTTTAGAATTTACTAGAAGAAATGCAGAGGATACTTTATAATGGCATACGTTAATAGACAAAACAATTTATTTGCGGCAGAAGATTGGAAAGTCGCATATAAGGCCTTTAGTGAAGTAGACTTCCAAGCATATGACTTCGACACAATGAGAACAAGTCTTGTTGAATATGTAAGAACAAACTTTCCAGAAAACTTTAACGACTATATTGAAAGTTCAGAATTTATTGCAATCATAGAATTGTTAGCATTCTTAAGTACAAGTATTGCATTTAGAATGGATGTCAATACTAGAGAAAACTTTTTAGAAACAGCAGAAAGAAGAGACTCAGTATTTAAACTTGCAAGAATGTTAGGATACAATCCTAAAAGAAATATTCCTGCAAGTGGACTTATGAAAATTACTGCTGTAAGAACAAATGAACCTTTAACAGATAGCCAAGGTAATCAATTATCAAATCAAAATATTTTTTGGGACGATGCTAATAACCCTGACAGTTACGAACAATTTATTACAGTTCTTAATGCGGCTATGGGTACAACAAACAGATTCTCAGCACCTATAAAATCAGGTAAAGTTGCAGGTATCAACACAGACCAGTATGCAATAAGTACGCCTATAACGGCTCCACTTGCATTGTCTTTTCCTATAAATGTAAACGGAGTAACAAGACAGTTTGAAATAGTAAATGGTGATTTCTTTGACAATGAGTATTTTTACGAAGAGCAACCTGATCCAACAAATGACTTTGGATTATTTTATAGAAATGACGGATTAGGATTATCAAGTAATAACACAGGTTTCTTCTTATTATTTAAGCAAGGGCAATTAGCATTTGAAGACTTTAATTATGAAACACCCTTACAAAACAGGTTCCAGGATATAATAAAGAAAAATATTAACGAAACTGATGTATATATTCAGGAAGTTAATACACAAGGTGTTGTACAAAATAAATGGACAAAGATACCAAATACAGTTGGGCAAACACTTAACTATAACAGTAAAGCATTAAACACTAGAAATTTATATGCTGTAGAAAATTTAAACAATGATGGTATAAGAGTTAAATTTCCTGATGGTAATTTCGGTAATGTACCTACAGGTATTTTTAGAATATGGCACAGAATAAGTGATGGTGAAAGATACACTATACATCCTGATGATGCAAAAAATTTAAATGCAAGTATTCCTTATGTGAATGCTTCTGGTGAATCATTTACTTTAACATTTACATTTGGTTTAGAGTCAAGTGTAAACAACAGTTTACCTGCAGAAAGTTTACAGAATATTAAAACTAAGGCACCGCAAACATTCTATACTCAAAATAGAATGGTTTCAGCACAAGATTATAATGTGTTTCCTTTAAGTCAATCATCAAATATTTTAAAGTTAAAGGCTACAAACAGAACACATGCAGGGCATAGTAGATATATTGATATAAATGATCCTACAGGAACTTTCCAAAGTGTTGAAACTTATACAGAGGACGGCTTTTTATATAAAGATAACGATCCTGTATCAAAAGAAATTACAGTTAGCGACAACAACACTCCTGCAGAAGTAGTAGACAATACTATTGTAGAGTTTTTAAAAGAACAAAGATTAAACAATGTAATATATGACACGTTAAGAGAAAAATGGAGTAACTTTATACCAACAAAATTCTCTACAGAGACTTTAAACATAAGATGGAATCCTCTACCAGTTGCTACTCAAAGCACAACAGGATATATGACAGAAACATTTAGTAGTTCTGACGCAGTTGTTATGGTAAACAATACAGCATCTACAAAAGTATTTCAAGAGAATACATTTGTTAAATTTGTAGACCCTACTAATATCGCAAATTATAAATGGGTAAGAATTACAAGTGTACAAAACAATGGTGCATTATCCAGTGGATTAAGTACAAGCATAGGTCCATGGACATTGAGTGATAGTGTAAACTCTAATTGGAGAGCAGACGAAGTAATAGCAAGTTTAAGAAAAACATTTACAAGTTCTGAACAAACTGCAATAGAATCAGCACTGGCTAATAAAAGCACATTTGGATTGGGCTTTGATTTAACAGATCAATCTTTTTACATTATATCAAATGCAGATTTATTAAAAACAGGCTCTTTAGACATTCAAAATGCAAAAGATAAAACATTATCTGGCAAAGATAATAGTTGGTTAATATTGTTTGAATTCTCACCTATTGATACTACAAGTTACAAATATAATGTTAGTATAAGAGGGTTATCTTATGTTGTCCAAAGTGCAAATGATTTAAAATTCTATAATGTAAAATCTGTAAAAGTAACAGATAATACTACTCAAGCAGTTAGAGATACAATTACATTTAACACCTTAAATTACAAACCAGGAGTTACAGAAACTTTTGTTTGGTCGGATTCTAATAGCGATAATGTTGCAGATGCATGGCAAAGTTTAGACAACTCTGCGTATTATGACCCTAACGGTTTGAGAACAAATATAGCATTAAGAACAAGAGATATTAAATGGTTTGACGTAAACGTTACATGGCAAAGTACATTTGGATTAATGAGAAATGATTTATTAACAGACCCTCATTCAGTAGCAAATATTTCTACAGCAAACAGGTTTGTAAATGCGGCAAACGTATCGTTAAATCCTTATTTTGATGACGGTAATGTTTCTACTAATAATGTAACACTATCTAATAACGATGGTCGCATATCCAGATTACCAAGTAATTTAACAATAGATTTTGATAATACAACATTTGGATATAATATCTTAGATGACAATGGTAACATTACATATAAGCAGTATAATAACAATACTGGCCTTACTGAAATTTATCATGGTAATGCAAGTATATTCACATACGGTATAAATGGAGCATCAGCGAATGCAAGTGCTGTGGGAAGAATGTTCTTGTCAAATGCAAATGCTACAGCACAAACAGGTAGATTAACATATTCCAATTTAGATGACAACTATCATTTATTTGCTACAGATACAACTGGTGCTATTAGTAGAGATAGAATTTTAGTAGAATACAAATCTGCAAAAGACAGATTAGATACAGATATTGTGTATGAAATAAGAGATGTTTTTAAATATTCAGACGGTTATACAGATAACAGAAAAGTAAAAGTTGCTCCAGTGGATTCAGATAGTGACTTAGTTCCAGATAAGCCGTTCCAATTCAATGAATTTGTATCAAGCACAGATTTAATTATATTTGCAAACTACACAGACTTTGATGGTTATGTGTATGACAGGCCAGTTAGTGGCGTAATTTTAGATTGGAGAGGAGAAACAGATTGGGACAATACACAGGCAAGTGGTAGTCCAGCAACTATATCTCCTATAAGTTATTCTGATCCAGTAGAATGGAGTACAGTAGATTACATTATTGTTGATACATTAGCATTAGCAGAAAAATTTGAAAATACTGCAAACCAATATTTTGGAATAAAAATTTATGTAGTAGAAAACGAAAAGTTCTATATAATGACAAGAAGTAGTACTGATGCAGATAACATTAGTTTAGTAGAAACTACAGACTGTTTTGTTAAAGTAGGTAGAGGTAAAGATCAAAATACAAGATTACCTGATGTAAGGCCATGTGTAATGAAATGGGATCACAAGGCACCTAACGATGTCAGAATAGATCCAAGTATTAGTAATGTTGTTGAAATGTTAGTTTTAACAAATTCTTATTATACAGAGATACAAAAATACTTAAATGTACCTGGTACATCATTTCCGTTGGCTCCTACAAGTGATGAACTAGCAAACGAATTCCAAGTTTTAGACGGGTTTAAAAATGCTAGTGACACATTAGTTTATAAGAGTGCAAAGTTTAAAAGGTTATTTGGGACTGATGCTGACGAAAGTGTACAGGCAAAATTCAGAGTAGTTAAACTAGCAGGAACAACATTAAGTGATAATGAAATTAAAACAAAAGTAATCAAAGCATTTAACAGATACTTTGATGTTAATAATTGGGAGTTCGGTGAAAACTTCTACTTTACAGAATTAAGTAGTTTTGTTCATCAACAATTAAGTGGTGTAATAGGAAGTATTGTTATTGTACCAAAAGTAAATTCTGGTAACTTTGGGGACTTATTCCAAATACAAGCGGAAAGCAACGAGTTCTTTGTTAATACAGCAAAAGTTACTGATATTGAGATTATAGATAAAATTACTAAAACTACATTGGCTAATTAATAATGGCAGATAAAATTTACAAAAAGTTACCCGGAATCCTGCAGACTGAGTCAGTAAAGAATTTCTTTGAAAGTACAGTAGAACAATTATACAGTAAAGCAAATATAGAACCAGTAAGTGGATTTGTAGGAAAGAAAACATCTAAAGATAAACTTGTAGATGGTGCCTGGATTTACGAAGAAGACTTAGACAAACAGTATTATAATCTATTACCAGCAGTAAACAATACTAATGCTAATACAGGTGTAAGTGAAAACTTTATTTTTTATGATGAGTTTATAAACATTCTTAAAAATTATAATGTAGATGTATTAGAACAAAATCACTGGCTTACATCTGAATTCCAATCATTCTTACCACCAATTGAATTTAATAAATTTTTAAATTATCAAGAATACTTTTGGAGTACATCTGGTCCTACTGCAATATCTATTTCTGGAACATCTTCTGCACCTATAAATGTAGACAAAGATATAATAGGTAAAACTTCATACACACCAAGCGGTGGCAAAGCATTTAAAAATGGAATGAAAGTTACGTTTGCAGGAGACTATGTAATTGATAATTCTAAATATGTTGGTAAAGAATTTATAGTTGAGGGTGTAGGAGAAAGCATAATTCTTGTAGCAGTTGATGTAAGTTATGCTAACGGTATTGCCAACCCACAAACAAGTAAAGATTATGTTGTAATAGGCAGAGGTTCCGCAAACAAAAACGTTTGGAGTAGAACTAACTTTTGGTACCACAGAGAAAACTTTGAAGATGCTGGAGATACCATTCCAGCAAAAACATTTAGAGCAAAGAGACCTATTCTAGAATTTGATAGAGATTTAGAATTATACAATGTTGGTACAACAAGTAAAGGCAACGTAGATGTAAGTACATCATTGCTCTACAGCGAAGTTGTAGGTTTAGATGCAAGTAATGTTGCTATAGATACCGTAACAATTACTACAGGAACAAAAATTATATTTCCTAACGAAGATAGTTCAGTATCAGCGAATGTATATGTAGCAACTGTAGCCAATTCATCACTTTCAAACGCAATCAGTTTAAGTGTAGATACTACATTAACAGAAGGAGACACAGTATTTGTGTCCTCTGGATTTACAGAAATAGGAAAGGAATTCTATTACAATAACGGCTTAATAGAATCACAAACTAAGTCCAAACTAAATCAAGCACCATTATTTAAATTATATGATGACCAAAACCGTTATTTAGGAGACACTACAATTTTCCCAAGTAATAATTTTAGGGGAAATAAAATATTTGGTTTTGAAGTAGGAACAGGCAGTCTTGATGCAGAATATAATTTACCATTAGCATACAGATCATTTAAGAATGCCAGTGAAATAAGTTATGAAAACTTTATGGAAACAGAAACTTATAACAATATTGTTATGGGTAGTTCTACTCCAACAGATATTAAAGGTTGTTATTACTACAAGATATTAAGATCAGTTTACAAAACATCAGATGACGGTACAGGAACAAGTTCGCCTACTGCTAAAATAGGTAAGACAGCACAATACCACAATAACTTTAAAAGTCCACAATGGAAAAGTCAGCAAAGAATAGAAACAATCATAGAAATCACAAGAACAATATATGACGAATTCCAACAAATATTTGAAATAGGATGTACTCCTAGAACAGGAGAGGCATTCCAAAGTAATTTTAATATTAGAGTCAGAAAGAACGGTGAATTATTTCACGACTTTACATACATATCAACTGGAAACAAAATAGAAATAGATAGAAGTTACTTAAACATAGGTGACATTTTTGAAGTTTCCGTATTTTCTAGAGGACTTGATAGTAATGTTGATAACAAAAGTAAACATGAATTGCCTATAGCATGGGGCAATAATCCATTTAAAGAAGAAGTAACAAAAATATCAGAACCTGAGTTTTTACCTCATTTTAAAAATTATATAGAAAATCAGCCTGGTTTTACAGGTGATGCTTTAGGCACTAATAATTTTAGTTCTTTAACTAAAGAAGAGTTATACGGCACAGATATAGTACAATCAAATCAGGATTTAGTATTAGGTGCATTTTTACTTGATGATCAACCTCATAACATTATTGATGCATTAAGATTTAATGCTAGTGAATACAGCAAATATAAGAAAAGATTCTTTAAAGAATTAGATGAATATTACAATATAGTTAATTTTAATGATTACAGTAATGAAGAAATATTAGAAAAAGTTCTGAGAAATCTCATATCATTTAGTGTAGGAAGAAACGTATTTGGACAAACTTATATATTGCCTTTCGGTGACAACTATGTAAAAGAAACTTTAGTTATAAATGATATCACTCTGTCTTCACATACATTAAGTTCTTCTGTAGACTTAGATAAAATTGAAAATAGTTTATTAATTTATTACACAAGAAATAATGTAAAAACACTAATGACTGTTGGAGAAGATTATACTTTAACATACAGTCCTTTAACAGTTACATTTAAAAATTATACTCCTGCATTATTAGATGAATTAGAATTTAAAATTTATAATTCGGATAGGGATAGTGTAGAGTGTCCGCCTACGCCTAGTACAATGGGGATATATCCTTTATATACACCAGAAAAAATTACAGATTACACTTACCAAACTTCACAGGAATTAATTGTAGGACACGATGGCAGTAAAACTCCTATATACGGAGATGAACGAGACAATATTGTATTAGAGTTTGAAAAGAGAATTTATAATTCTGCAAAGGCAGAATTTAGAGATAAGACTGAGTATCCAGATTTAAATGTACTTGAAATCAGACAAGGAAGATGGAGAAGAGAAAATCCAGAATGGACAATTTACAATGATTTACTACAAACAAATTTTGAAAATTGGGTAATAGAAAATAAAGTCGATCCTGTAAAGAATGAATTTTACGACAACAATAATAAGTGGACCTGGAACTATAGAGAAAACTTTACGTCTAGCGGTGGTATTGCATCTGGTGACGGTGTTATTCCAGGGCACTGGAGAGGTTGGTACGAATACTATTTTGATACAGTAAGGCCTCATACACATCCTTGGGAAATGTTAGGATTCATTAAGAAGCCTTCCTGGTGGGACGATCAATATATTACAACAACATATCCAGACTATGGTAGTAATAATATCCCTATGTGGTCAGACTTAGAAGATGGTATAATAAGGCAAGGTACTAGAGAAAATGTTACAAATGAACTTTGGAGAGATATTTTAAATCCGTTCAGTAGAAAATCTAGAGCAACAAGAATTAATTTATTAGAAATGATACCAGTAGATGCAAATAGTAATCTACGAACACCACCTGAAATTACTGGAACAGGTGTGACAACATTTAAACTTGTATGGAGGGAAACAGAACCAGATACAAGTCAGGGATACAAAACATCAAGTTTTCTTAAAGACGACGGTATAAATGTACAGTTTGATTCTTTAAATAGATATATTACAAGTTATGATATACCTAATTATTCAAGGTCAAAAATAGATCAAACATTAGCACCACCAGAGTTCGGTACATTTGCTTCTACATATAGAATACCTAATAATGTTGATTACAATACAATTAGTTCAGGTAATGAAGCAACAAGTAACAATGTAATTGAAAAAGGTGCGAGTGCTATTTTAGTAAACGGCTTACCTTTAAGTAGTCCTTTATCTAGTAGTTACGAATATGATAGCACATGGACTTATGAATTAGGTTTTGAAACAGAACCTAGCAGATTACAAAATGATATTGCAACAACTGATGAGGATGGAAAGATTTTCACAGCAATACCAACTCAAGATATGAGTAATAGTGTTGTATGGGGTAACGGTACAACACATTCAGGTGTAATAGGTTGGGCATTTGACGGCTTACCAATTTATGGGCCATATGGTTATACTGATCCTATGGACAGCAGTAGTGCTATTACAAATATAAAAAGTTCCTTTCAACTAAAATCTGGCAACAGAAGCTCTGGACCCGGTGGTGCTCACACAGGTGAATTTATACAGGATTACGAATATAGTCCTACACTTTACGCACAACCTGGAACAGCAGATAGATGGAATACGAGATACGGAGTAACACCTGACTCACCTAGTACCGCAATAAGATACTATGTAGCAACCATAGATGACTCTGGTAACCCTATGTTCCCTTACGCAGTAGGCGGAGGCACAACAACACATAGTGGTGATCCTTTAACTTATGCAGGTAATTTTGTTGCACAGGTACAAGATATAGAAACAAATAAAAATGGTACTGCACCAACAGATGCATTGGCAACATACGCCAGAAAAAGTGAAAGAAATCAATCATTTACTTTAAAAACTGATGTTGAATTAGATAGAGAATGGGTATTTGGAGATGGAGCACCTGTAGAAAACGCATGGAAATATAGTGAGAAATATCCGTTTGCAATAGCAGAATTATTAGTATTATCAAATCCAGGTAAATTTGCTACAGTATTCAGTGACCCTACAAAAGTTACAAAAGCACCAGCAAATTATAGCAAATACATTAATACTACAACAAGGAAAAATTGGAAGTTTAGAGACCCTGATCATTTCCATATTCACGGTGATATAGATTCAAATGGAAATATGATAACCAATATTGGTTACACACAATTTATAAACAGTTGGTTAAAGTTCCAAGGACTTGATGTTGTAAATAATTTTGTAACTAAATTAAGAAATTTGAATGTAAAATTAGGTTACAGATTCTCAGGCTACATTGATAAAGACACAATGACAATGTCTATGGATCAGTTTAGTACTACAGGTAGCAGTACAAATTTAATTATTCCACAAGAAAATATTACTGTAGATATACACAATTCACCTTACAAATCAAGAAACATTTATCAGGGTGTTATTATACAAAAAGTTACTGAAGGATATAAAGTAAGTGGGTATGATAAAAACTTAGGTCATTTTAAAATTTTAGAAAGTGACACAACAGGCAGATCTGAAAAAGTACAAGTAGGCGGTGAAGCACATCCTTACGTAAGATGGGAACCAAATACATCATACAATAGGGGTACTATTGTAGAATATAACGATGTTTATTATGAAGCAAAAGATTATATTCCAAAAGCAGTAAATTTCTCACAACTACTATATAAAAAATTAAGTAAATTACCTCAAATTAATTTTAAAGAAGGTGCAATATATTTAGACACAACAGGCGTAGTACAAAAAATAGAATACGAGCATGTTTATAAAACACAACAAGAAGTATTTGATTTCTTAATATCTTTAGGTAGATATCAAAAGCATTTAGGATATACTTTTGGCGAATACGATATAGACATTAATGAAACAAGAGACTGGTTATATTCAGCAAAACAATTCTTATTCTGGCTACAAGGTAATTGGCAAACAGACAACACTCTAGAATTGTCTCCTATGGCAACTAAGGTAACATTTGAAACTTCAAAAGGATTTGTTGCAAAAATTAAACGTAATGAATTTAATATGTTTAACATTATGGACAAAGATGGAAGGTCTATAAATCCTAAAGAATGTTCCATAAACAGAGAAGATTTAAAAATTGAAATTATCCCACCAGTTGGAAAAGAAATTTATGCTGTATGTTTATTTGTAAGAGAAATAGAACATGCAATGGTGTTAGATAATGTAACAGACTTTGCTGATACTTTATATAATCCTTTATATAATCAAAGACAATCAAGAATTAGAATTAAAGGTAATAAAACTGCTAACTGGGACGGCAGGTTTATAAGTGAAGGTTTCCTAATAGAAGGTGATTCACTTAAACCTAACTTAGATAACCTTGCTGAAAGCATGGGTAGATATCATGAACTAGGGTTTATACCTGTAGAAAAGCAAGTTTACGAAACAGCAAGAAATTTATTTGGATATCAGGAAAAAGATTACCTCTCAGAATTAGAAATTAATG
>Ga0163109_10001317_pt1 | contig 19678 bp, 23 predicted proteins | sample CRUFie1St13metaG_FD_108704 | JGI IMG/M metagenome (GOLD analysis project Ga0163109, IMG submission 108704) | Marine microbial communities from the Costa Rica Dome - CRUD Field 142mm St13 metaG | ecosystem: Environmental > Aquatic > Marine > Oceanic > Photic zone | place: Costa Rica: the Eastern... | reverse complement strand
GGTGATGATATACAAATAACAAGTGGAACTAGTATAGCAGGAGGAGGAGGTGTCAGTGGAGATACATTTGCTACGGATTTAAAAATAGGAAGAGATAGTGATAATAATATTGATTTTTCAACAGATAATAGAATGATATTTACAGTAGATGGGTTTGAACATCTAAAAATAAGAGGTGATAGTGCGCCTGCAGGAGAGATAACAATTGGAGGAACAAATAGAGATGGAAGTATATTTATTGCTCCAGATGGTAGTAGGACTTTATTTTTAGGAAATGCTCGTCATCCAAATGCGAATACTAGCATTGCAGGAAAATCAGGAATTTATTTTCAGTATCATCTGTTTAGTGTTGCAGATTCTGCTAGTAATCCAAGTGCGGCAAATTATCTTACGGGTTATATACAATGTGATGATGGTCTCGCAGATACTTGGACTCTACCAACTGGAGGAGATTTACATGAGGCTATTGACGATGTTTTAGATACTCCTTTTAGTGATTCAAGACATTTTAAGGTTGGTTATTCATTTACTACCTATGTTATTAATAAATCTGGAGGAGGCATTACATATGCAGCAGGAGCTAGTGGATCTACTTTAAATAGTGTAACTGGTAATCTTGTACAGGCAGATGGAACTTTAGCAAGATTAGATTTTATATTTACTGACATGACTGATGGCAGTGAGAAATATCATTGCTTACTTCATTGTACGAATTAATAATTTAATAAGAATATATTTTATTAAATCTTAAACTGCCATATCTACCTTTACCCTTTTATCCGCCTCATAACCCACAAGACATATATCATCAAAACTAAAATCTGTTATACTATTTTTTTTCTCACTCTTCACAATCAATTTAGGAAATGGTTTCGGTTTCCTATCCAAGCAACTTTTAATTCCTTCCAATTGATTATGATATACGTGGACATCTCCCATTACAATAGTCAAATCTCCAGGCGTCATATCAATACCTTCTAAATTACAAAGAAGATGAACAAACAGTGCAGCCGTACACGTATTCCAATTATTCGCAAGAAAAAAATCTGAACTACGTATATATACCTGGAGATTCAACTCATTACCAGGACTTACATAAAATTGATAAAAACACATACAACTTGGTAATGCTGATTTCTTATTATTTTTAGGGTCCCACAATGTTATAATCATTCGTCTACTATCAGTATCAGTTTTTAGTGTATGTATTAATTCCTCTAATTGGTCTACTCCACACTTGTGTTCATGATTACAATCAACATAATCTCCTCCAAAGTTTCTGAAGTTAAATCCATACGTAGGACCCATATCACCAACTTCGTAATCAAGATTTCTAGAATCAAGAAACTCTCTAGTAGTGTTTTTTGTCCATACGTTTACTCCTTTTTCAACTAGATTATTATTGTTTGTATCACCGCGAAGATAGAAGAGTAATTCTTCGAATACACCACGAAGATATTGACGACGAGTAGTAAGGATTGGAAAAGTATCACGTAAGTTGTATTTTAAGCGTTCACCAAAAAGAGATGATGATTTTATACCAGTTCTGTTTTGTTTTATATTTCCTGTACCAATAATTCTTTTAAGTAATCTAAGATATTCGTGTTCTTCTTTATTTTTATAGGGATTAAAAGAATTTTTTGAGTATAATAAGTAACGAAAGTAAATATTATTTTCACATTCAAACTCGGATACGGACATAAGACGTAGGGGTAAAGGGATTGATGGGAAAAATTTATCACAATCAAAATTTTTATATATTTTTGTAATGTAAATATTATTGCAATCAGGATAATGTATAGCTTCATTGTATAATTGTTCTCCACCAATAACAAATGTATTTTTTATATTTTCACATTCACTATTTTTAATACAATCAAGAGCAAGTTGAAGGGAATTGAATATGTAAATGGTGTTTGTATTTGAGCAACATATAGTATAGGGATTATATTTATGAATAAAGTGTAGGGAGGTTAGTGGGATGTTTTGAGATGAGATAATAATATTAATTCTATTAGGAAGTGGTTTTTTGGGAAGTGATTCCCATGTTTTGCGTCCCATGATGATATAGGAGTTTGAAGTGAGTTGTTGAAAGTATTTGAGGTCTTTGGATAGGGACCATGGGATGGAGTTATTTTTACCGATTCCATTATTTTCATCAATGGCGGCTATTAGGTCAAACATTTATAATTTGTGTTAATTATAAATAAAAATCAATTTTTAGGAAGTATGTTGTTTTATGTTTTTAGAGAACATGTTTCCAATTTGAGGTCTCTCGTTATTTATAATAGTCTTTGAAACGTCTGAAAAAATTGTTTTTTTGTTATCTTTAGCCTTGGATTCTGATTTTTTACTTTTACTCTGTTCCCTTATAAAATTTTCTTGTTGATTAAGTTTAGATTTTAATAAATCATTCTGTTTATTTATTTTTTCTATATTTGTTTCACTACTTTTATAGTTGTCTAAAATTTTATCATATCTATTTGCTATATTCTTATATCTTTCTTCAAGGTCAATATAATCAGATTGTAGTAATTGATTACGCCTTGTTTGTAAAGCTTCATTTTTTGTGTAAAATGTTCCAAAGATAGTATACGTTCCATATTCTGTATAGTGTGGAACATATATAAGCATACATAGAATAAAAAACATAACAACACATATAATAATCTTCTTATACTTCTTATATACTTCCATACAATTATCATACATATTTGAACATACTTCGGGTGGAGGACTAGGTATTGGTTCCGTAATAGTAGTTGCCATTTTTAGTTATATTTTGTTTTATTTTAAATTAAAAATTGAAAAATCATTCATTTTGATTGTAAAAATAAATATGATAAGTGAAAATAAGTTATTTAAGTTGATTAAGAGTTATATAAATGATTATGGGCATAATAATATTCAAGTATATTCATACAACCATTTTATAAATTTTGGTCTTCAATCAATCATTGACAATGATAATAGAATAGAAATTGTTAACGATAAGATAAAATATGTTGTTGAAATGTATGATGTTCATATTAACAATCCAACAGTTATAGACAATAATCGAAAGGTCGTGCCTATATTTCCAAATGAATGTCGTCTAAGGGATATAACATACAATTCTACGGTTGACGTTACTATTATAGAATCTCTATATGATAAACAAGATAACTTGGTCGATAAGAAAATTCATACAAAAATATCTATTGCACAAATACCAATGATGTTACATTCATGTAAATGTAATTTATATAACTTGTCCAAAAATGAGTTAATCGATGCAGGTGAATGTAAGTTTGATAAAGGAGGATACTTTATTATAAATGGTAAAGAAAGAGTCCTAGTTGCACAAGAAAGAATTAATTATAATACCGTGTACACGTTTAAACAAAAAAATACATCCAAATATGTATACATCACAGAGATAAGAAGTATGCATACTGATTTTGGGAAATCTAGTTTGATTCAAGTTAAATTGTTAAAAAACAGTCATAATATTGTGATGACAATACCAAATATAAAAGATGATATAGATGTAGGAGTGTTACTATTGGCATACGGATTTGATAAAAGTAAGTTTGTTGATTTTTTTGGAGATCATATAGGTAATAAAATGTTGTATAACATTGATGGAAATAAAGAGTATGAAATAAATACAAAAGAAGATGCATATATTGAAATTAGTAAATCTTCATTACAAATATTGTCAGAAGACCAAGTTGAAGAGTTTATGAATACTTTATTATATACAAATATGTTTCCTCATATTCAGAAGGATAATAATACAAAGAATTTGGAGTATATTATATATATGATAAATTTACTGATAAAAACTATGACAGGTGAAATCGAAGTAAATGATAGAGACCATATTTCAAACAAAAGATGTGAAGTCGCTGGTATATTGGTTCATGAATTATTTAGAAACTTGTGGAAAAGAAATATGAAAAACTTGGAACAAAATTTACTCAAACGTCAAGATATCTTACTTATTCTTTCTAGAGTTAATAGTATTACTCAAGGCATGCGACAATGTTTTTCGACCGGTAATTGGAGTATACATAAAAATACATACGTAAGAACTGGTGTTAGTCAAGTATTAAATCGACTAACTTATTCTTCTATGTTATCACATCTTAAGAGATTGGTTATACCTGTAGGAAAAGAAGGTAAGAATACAAAAATTCGTCAAATTCATAGTAGTCAATATGGATATGTGTGTCCGAGTGAGACGCCTGAAGGGCATTCTGCGGGTATAGTAAAAAACTTTAGTTTGACAACGATTATATCTAATAATATAGATAATGAGTTTATATGTTTTGTTATATCGGATATTTTAGAAGAGTGTCAGGAGGGTGATACGAAGATATTTTTGAATGGATTAATAATAGGATATACAAATGAGTATAAGGATATACTAAATAGATTGTATAAGAAGCGTGAGTCAAAGTTGTTGTATTACACAGTAAGTATATCTTATTGTGATATTATGAATGAGATAAAAATATATTCTGATTCTGGAAGAATGTTAAGGCCATTATTCAGTGTTAAGAATATGATTACGAATAAAGATTTAGATATGTATGAATGGTATGAATTGGTTGAATTAGGTAAGATTGTATATTTGGATAGTAATGAGATTGAAAATAATATTGTTGCGATGTTTGAAAACGAAATTACTAAAGATACTAACTATTTAGAAATACATCCTAGTATGATGTTAAGTGTATGTTCTTCTATTATTCCTTATCCAGACCATACTCAATCCCCTAGAAATACTTATCAAAGTGCTATGGGTAAACAAGCTATTGGTATATATAGTACTGCCAATAATCTAAGAGTTGATACATCTGTACATCAATTACTATATCCACAAAAGCCTTTAGTCTATACGTCACCATCAGAAGCTATGAATATGTGTGATATGGGTTCAGGTATGAATGTTGTGGTGGCTATATGTTGTTATACAGGTTTTAATCAAGAAGACTCTGTAATTATTAACAAAGCGGCAGTTGATAAAGGTTTGTTTAGAAGTTATGTCTATAAAACTATATCGACAATCGAAAAAAAGATTAATAATAGTAGCTTTGAAGTAATACGTGTACCAGATGTAAACATACGTAATAATATGAATTGTTATTCGAAATTAGATAAAGACGGTTTAATAAAAGTTGGTGAAAGAGTTACTACCGGTGATGTTATTATTGGAAAAGTCCTAAATATTAATAAAAATGGCACAATAACAGGTAAAGATATATCTGTATCTCTAAAACAAGGTGAATCAGGAATTATTGACAAAGTTATTAAAACCACTACTAATGATGGATATAGATTAATAAAGGTAAAAATAAGAAGTTTACGAATACCAGAGGTTGGTGATAAGTTTGCTAGTAGAGCTGCACAGAAAGGTACATGTGGAATGATTTTTAATCAAGAGGATATGCCATTTACAAATAGTGGAATAGTTCCTGATATAATAATTAATGCACATTGTATACCAAGTAGAATGACTATTAATCAATTGTTAGAATGTATAGGTGCAAAGTCTGGAGTTATTGGAGGTAAGTTTCGTGATTGTACAGCATTTTCAAAAGGAAGTACAGGGATAATAGATTATTTACAAAAGGAATTGAAGAGTTGTGGTTTTAATGATGATGGAAATGAGATTATGTATAATGGTTTTACTGGAGAAAGATTTCAGACACAGATATTTATAGGACCTACTTATTATCAAAGACTTAAACATCTTGTAAAGGATAAGATTCATGCAAGAGATAGGGGAAATGTACAGTCATTAACAAGGCAACCATTGGAAGGACGTTCAAGAGATGGTGGATTACGATTTGGTGAGATGGAAAGAGATTGTATGATTTCGCATGGAGTATCAACATTTTTGAAAGAGCGATTGTTTGATATGAGTGACCCATACAATATAAGTGTATGTAAAAAGTGTAACAATATAATAGCAGGAGAAGATACATGTCATGTTTGTAAGAGCTTTGAAATATCAAATAAAAATGTACCTTATGCTACAAAATTATTATTTCAAGAAATTATGGCATTGGGTATAAAACTATCTATTTCTTAATAAGATTTAACTATTTATTAAAACTTTAATAAATATGAAAACTCATATAATTACTTATGCAACTCATTCAGAAGGTAAATTTGAAGAATTAATTAACAATCAGTTGGGTATAAAAATAAAAGTATTGGGTTGGGGTGAAAAATGGAATGGTTTAATGAGCAAAATACTAAAAATGTATGAGTATATACAAACCTTACCGGAAGATGATATGATTATATTTGTTGATGGTTTTGATGTGGTTATAACAAAACCTATTAATATAATATTACAACGTTTTAATAAACTAAATACTGATATATTAGTTTCAAAAGGAGTAGATTTTTTTGGTTTAGAATTCACATTATTCGGAACCTGTAATAGCAATTATTACGCAAACTCAGGAATGTATATGGGTTGTAATAAACACCTAAAACCTGTCTTAAAATATATGATAGATTATGATAATTTAAATAATATAAATGAAGACCAACTATGTTTTAATAAAGCATGTCCTCATTTTAATATTAAGGTTGATGTTGATAAAACCGTTTTTCATAATGTAGAATATATAGACAGAATTTTAGTCAATAATATAGATTCTTGCTTTATAAGTACACCAGGTGAATTAACATGGACTAGATTAAAACGCGTACCATCCGAATATGGTACATCCATCTTGAAAATAGTATTTAGTATTATCATAATTTTAACCATCATCTATTTAATATATAAATTTCTCAACCGAGTTATTACCTCTAATTAATGAATTGTACATCCATTTTTATTATTAACATTTATATCTACGTTTTTTGTATTTATTATAAACTTTTCCACCACAATTTACCCTCTAAATGATTATTACGTGCCATACGTGTACTTGTAGTATGATTCTCTGGTACACAATAATATGAACAAAATTTGTTATATTCACGTATACCGTTTTCACTTATATATCTTCGGTCACTATTCATAACATCTTTAATTATTTCACCGCTAGAATCTAAATTCGTAACTTCCATACCACCATCTTTATGACTCCAGTTTCCATCATCATCTTGTCTATAAAAATGATACATTCTACCTTCATCAATAAATAGAGCGCCTTTATAATAACCTTCATCACATTCATCATCTTTATTGACTATTTTTATACTAGGATTATCACATAATATTCTTTTATTGAGACTAGGGCAAGTAGTATCTTTATATTCAACGTATTTTGTCATACCACAGTAATGACCAGGTTGAGGATTAAGAGATTTTTGAATTTCTATATTATCAGAATTCTGTTTATAAATACGGATTAAATCGTTATTTATGTCATTTAGAAAGTAGGAATAACAATTATGAGATTGTGTAAGATTAGGATTTGAGTTCCATACACTGGGTTCATAGGGTACATAACATTCATTGATTCTTTTATACATTTATTATAAATTGATAATTAAAAATATAAAAATAAAAATTAAATGTGTGGCATATTTGGAATTATTTCAAATGAAAATGATATTGACTCTTCTTGTATTCAACATAGAGGACCTGATAATACTACTACAAAAAAATACTCTAATGTTTCCTTTACATTCTACCGTCTTAGTATAAACGACCTTAGCGAACAAGCAAATCAACCCTTTGAAGATGAAAATTCAATTTGGATGTGTAATGGTGAAATTTATAACTTCAAAAAACTGATTCATAAATATGGTATCGTTTGTAAAAGTAAAAGTGATTGTGAACCCATATCACAGCTTTATAACACACTTGGAATTAACAGTTTTTGTAGAGTATTAGATGGAGTATTTGCAATATCTTTGTACGATAAAAATCTGAACACATTATATTTGATTAGAGATATGGTTGGTGTTAGGCCTATTTACTATTATTATGATGCTGACGTATTTACGTTTGCATCAGAAGGTAAAGCTCTTAATTTCGTCAAAAACAGAGAAAACATACGTCAATTACCACCATCATCATATTTAGAATATGACATGAACAATAAATCAATGTCTGTAAGACAATACTTTGATTTTGATAGAATTGCTATAGATAATACAATAAAGGTTACAGATGGATGTTCAAAAATAAATGAATTACTAACAAATAGTATAAGAAAACGATTAATAAGTGATAGACCTATTGGTTGTTTGTTAAGCGGTGGTTTGGATAGTTCATTAGTAGCAAGTATATTATCAAAGTTATTGAAAGAACAAGGTAAAACATTGAAAACGTTTTCGGTTGGATTTGAGGATTCTGAGGATTTAAAGTATGCAAAGAAAGTATCAAAGTATTTGAAGACTGAACATTATGAGTTAATATTAGATTATAAAGATGTGATTGCTAGAATACCCGAGGTTATAATGCATATAGAAAGTAATGATATAACTACAATACGAGCTAGTGTTGGGATGTATATGTTATCAGAGTATATATCAAAGAATCATCCTGAAAAGGTTATATTTTCTGGTGAAGGTTCTGATGAGATATTTGGTGGATATTTATATTTTAATAGAGCTCCATCATATAGAGATTTTGAATTGGAGTGTACTAAATTGGTAAAACAATTATATTATTTTGATGTATTAAGAGCTGATAGATGTACAGCTGCTTTTGGATTAGAATTACGAGTACCATTTTTAGACAAAGATTTTATACAATATGTATTAAGTATTCCTGGATATTTAAGGAAGATGTGTGAGTTGGAAAAATATATGTTAAGAATATCATTTAATACTGAATATTTACCAAATGAGATATTGATGAGAAAGAAGGAGGGTTTTAGTGATGGGGTAGGGGGAATAAAAAAACCATTTTACAAACATATACAAGATAGTTTAGAAGGTGGTGATGAGATTGAGAGAGAATGGTATAAAGACATATATTATAGGAGGTATGAAAATATCCCAATACCTCATTATTGGATGCCTAATTGGATAGAGACAAATAATCCATCAGGACGTATATTATTATAAATTAATTAATTGTGAATTAATTAATCATCATCTTCTTCTTCTTCGGACTCATCACTATATGAAGAAGAATATTCATCTTCCAAATCTACATCACCACCTCCTAAATCACTAGGAATGTTATATTTGAATTTATGTTTATTACACAATTCTATATCACTTCTTGTCAATTGTATAACACTTCCATCATCCATTTGTTTTCCAATTACCGTTTTAGTACTATAATTAAAAACAAATCCTGTAGTTGTATGTTCATAATTACCATACTTGTTTTTACTTATTATTATAGAATCAACCGACCTATTAATATTACGTATGATATTATCTTTATTAAACTTATCATCCACAATCCTCTTTATCAACTCCTTCTTATTTCCACCAACATCCAATTCTAATTCTGTACACATTCCCACCAATTCAGGCTTTTTCTTCTTATTTAATTCTACCTCATATTTAGTTCTTTCCTCCTTAGATGATGACTCTTCAATGGTTTCTTTGTCCTTATTACCCGTATTCCACATATCATACAACTCATTCTTATTCAAATTATATTTTTTACTCAAATCCTTTAAGAAATTTTTCATAACTTTATCTAAACTACTTAATACAATACCATTATAACTTTCCATTTATTATTTTATCAATATATTCTTAAATTCAATTTTAAAAATATATAAATTAAGCCCTAACAAAATGAGGCTGGATACATCTCTGTAGAGAATAATAAGTAAGCGGCTCTGATTCCTTCTCCTTCAACTTAAGAAGCGTCCTAAGCTTCTTATCTGGAAGAATCTGACGACGGTCAGCAGGATTCTGAAGATTGTTACTCTTCACATATTCACAAATATACTTTGTAACTTCCACTCGTGAATGAAGCTCGTTCTTCTTCCATCCCGCAAATGCACTAACTTCATCACTCACACTCACCGGCTTAAGAAATCCTGATGTCTTACTCGAATCCTTATTAACCTGTCTCTTAACCTTGATGTTCTTTCCAACATCACCCCTGAGCTGCTTCAAAGACCTACTAAGGGACTTGAAATATTTAACACCAACTGGGCTCTTGGAATCGCTTGACTTAATAAGTTCAATCTGGCTTTCAACCTGAGTAAGTAGTGTATCAAAATCACTTAGAATAGATTCCTTATCAACAACACGTCGGGTCCTCTTTGTTGCGGTTTCGGTAGTGGTAGTAGTTTCAGTTTTGGGTGTTGCCTTTGCCTTTGCCTTGGTTGTAGTTTTAGGTGCGGTCTTAGTCGAAGTCTTAGCTGGAGCAGTTTTTGCGGAACTTGCTTTCTTAGTTGTAGTTTTCTTAGATGCGGCAGTCTTTGCGCCGGTTGCTTTAGGTTGCTGTGTACGAGGCATTTTTATTAAAGAGAAGTGTCTTTAAACTAATTTTTAAAATTTTAAAAATTTTAAAATTGTAAATAAATAGTAATATAATTTAGTCAGTTGCGACACCACTAGCAACATAGCGCATTACAGAAGCTGTACCGTGAGTGCACACAACATCAACGTAGTCACCCACAGCCATACCACCAGTAGCAACAAAAGTAATTACATTACTAGTAACGGTAATAGCAGCGGCGGCGGCACCATCAGCGATTTGAACGACATTACCGTCAATTACATCGTTACTATCACCTCTTATAATAGTGATATTCTTGTCCGCACTATCAACATCTAAGACAAATCGAAAGTGTGTTCCTACAAGAGCCTCGGCGGCAGACTCAGTGGTTGCAGTAGGAAGGGTAATAGCGAAAGCAGTTGTAGCATCAAGAAGAAAAGTTTTACCGTGATCATCGGCAGTTAAAGTTAACGCAGCTGCAACTTTTTGGTTAACGGGCCTAGGAGCCGAAACAGTTAAAGAGTTAGTAGACACGTTATTAGCACATAAAGTGGTAGAAGCCATTTTATTTATACTAAGAAAAAAATAAATTAAAAAAAAAATTATTCAACATATTCTGGAGGTTTTTCAATATTTTCATCAACAACTACAAAATCATTATTTACTATTAAACGTCCCTCTTCATTATTATCTAAACTTGTCATACGTATAATCTTTGTCCTCATACTACGTTTTATACTTAAACCACACAAACAACACAACCATATTAAAAACGTAAATGCAAATAAAAGAGCAGATATACAATCACCATCACAATTATAAATGTATAAACTTGTAATACTACTATTAGACATTTTATTATAATGATTATAATAAAATTATTAATTTCCAATTCGTTTTAACATAAACGTTGCACTTACTTGTAAATCCTTATCAGGTATACTTGGTGGTACACTATCACTTGTAACAGTCCTAAACGTCTGACCATTAGGCATCAATACCCTAAAATTAACACTCTCATTTAATTTGAACTGTGATATTATAGGATAATTACCCTTAAACTTAACAAATGGAATTGAATTTGGATTTGATATATCTAATACCATACATTTAAACATCACATGTTCCAAATTAGGATTATTAGTATTATATATATTTGTCTTATCATACGAATCAGAATAAAATTCTACCATTATATATCCATGATTAGCTATAAACCCTCCTGGACCTGTTCTCAATGCACTATTTGGTAATATCAAATTCAAAAGATGTATTTCATAATAAGAATTTAAACTATTTGGGTTTCTATATGTATTATTAACCATCGTATTTACTCCATCTCTATCATAATGTAATATATTGTATTCCTTATTTGCTACAAAATATCCACTTTCAGTACTATTCAAAGATTTTATAACAATCTCATTAATACCATCATCAGCATAATAATGGTGTGCAAAAATACGAAATGTACAATGACTTGAATCCGTATAAGAATTACCTGGATTGTCTACATTTAATGTACTATTTTGAGGCATAAAATCCTGAGCAGCAGATGGGTCCGTATTAGCTGTTCCTCCACCACTAGAAAATGCTGGATAATATAATACTTTATCCTTATATGCCCCTCTTGTAGTTGATACTCCACTTGAATTATGAATATTAACACCAGTCCCTACTCCATTTATATTTAATCTTAAATTTGTACCAGCACCTGTTGTACCAGATTGTAAAACCGAACTAGACACACTATAACCACTACCACCTCTTATTAAAGTTAGTCCCGTTACTACTCCACTCCCATCAACAGAATCTACTAATACTTTACCATTACTACCACCAGATATTGTAATAACATCATTAACAGCATGTCCAGTACCACCATTTACTAATTCTACTAAATATATACTACCTGTTGTAGCTGTTCCTTGAACAAGAGGAATATTATCGGTTCCTATAGCTGAACTACTACCACTTGGAAGGATTGGGATTTTTTTACGAAGTCTGTGAAGATATGTAGTTGAATGTGTACCACTTTTGTTAGCAGCACCATCTACACCATCGAAAAATGATAGGGCTGATTCCAATGTAGCTAATCTTGTAGAACCATTATATCCAGTAATTTTTCTGAATTGATGAACAGTAGGATTAGCCGTATCAGTACTACCATACATTAAACTTTCATAATAATCTCCAACATAATGACCGTCTTTTGAACTTCCACCAGGAATAAATACTTTTGAGCTTGTACTACTATTTGAAATAGTCCAATCACTAGTTTCTAATACTAAATCTGATGCACCTCCACTAGAAAGAGATGATGATAGTGTAATAATATTTTCAGTTACATCATGAGAAATGATACGTGCTTGTTGTGTTTTATCAGTAGCTCCATGAGTATCAATACTTAATTTCAAACCGGTTAGATAACCATTTCTATCAGCAAAGTTATTGTCCAAACTATCGACACTAGAATGTGTTGGAGCAGTTAAAGCATCTGATAATGATAATTCAGATAGAGTACCTACTAAAGAACCACCGGTAATTGTAGAAACTACAGTAGCTTGTCCAGTGCCATCTGTTCCATTTCCAACACATCCCCATTGCCATTGGTAATATGGGTAACTATCGCTTATGATATTTAGTGCGTCTGTTATGTCTTTTATTTCTCTACTACTTTCAAATGGTATTTTAAAATCAGCAGGGTTTGGATATTTATGTCTGTCGCGAAACGTTGAATCAACATCTATATATGTTATATTTGAACCACTCATTTATTATATCCTTTTAATTTTTAATTAAAAAATTTTTTAATTAAAAAATTAAGTTCCAACTTTACCAACATCATCTTGATTTACAGGACACACACCATTCTCACATTCACTCTCATTCCCACACTCACTCTCATTCATCTTACTAGTATGCGCATCATGCGCTTTTTTTAACTTATCATATAGATTACCTATACCAGTCATTTCTTCTGCATAAAATGCACCACGCTTTTGACATGTTTGAATAATCATCAACATATTTTGTACATCAACCATAGAAAAACCACAAGAAGTCATTTATCTTATACATACTTGATTTTAAATTAATTATTGAATCTTAATAGTTTTAGTACTATTTTTATATAGTTTAGGTACTATAATTTTTAGTAGTCCACATTTCATTTTAGCAATTATATTATTTTCATCTCCATCCTCAGGTAAATTATAAGTCCTATATACCTTATTATTACATTCTATAATAATCACTTCATCATCTTCTATTGTAACGCTAACATTATCCTTAGATATACCAGCCATTTCAATGGTATATATATATTCATTATCAGTAATCTGTGGTTTATCTATAAATACTGCTGGATAAAAATATATATAATTCAATAACGGATTTGAAATATTATTAAGAGCTTGATAAGGATAATTATAAAGACTAGATAGCATGTTATTGTATCCGAATACAGACATTTTATTTTTTATAGATTATTTATAAATTTCAATTTATAAATTGATTAAAAGAATATATTAAATATCTATTAAATATGACTAGATTATTAACCAGTATATTACATCCTCAATATCTCAATTCAAGTTATAAAACTAAACTATTAGACGTCTACAAAACAGATTATGAAAACAAATCCGATGAAGACGGATATATCATAAAGGTTAATAGTATCAAACGTATACTATCATCTGACATTGATAATAACAATCAAATTATTGTAAAATCATATTGTAATTGTGATATATTTAAACCAGAAGTTGGTAGTATTATTGACTGTACCATTAATCTTATACATATCAATGGTATTTTCTTGAATAAGTATGGTATAAAAATAATTGTTCCTAGTAGTAATGATTATCAATATAGTCAAAGTAAAATTATATATAATAACAAACATTATATTGTAGGGGATACTATTACCATAAAAATAATAGACGTACGGTATGATAAATTCACTTACTCATGTGTTGGTAATTTAATTTTAAAAACATAACTACTAAATAATAAATATGGACAATACACCTTACTTAATTAAATTTAAAACCAGTATGATTGAATTCATTGATGAACTAATCAAACAATTTCCCAAAGAGCCTTCATTCGTATTGGTCAGGATTTTTGTTAATGATAAATTATTAATTACTGATGTAATGGGAAGATTTATGAAAGAATGTTTACCCTATAAAAACATTATTAAAAAACGTGATGCTAACTTCTTTATTTATAGTGACTTTATATACGAACAATATGTAGGTGATGTCGGTAGTGAAAATATGAGTTCATTCAGAAAGATATGGGATTCTGATAATCTAGATGATGATGATAAAGGTGTCATATGGGATTGGATTGAACTATTTCTAAATATGAGTGAGAGATATCATAACAAATTCGGTTGTATTGAAGGATGGGAATTTGACCTTGATACAGAAATGAAACATGTAGAACAATTAATGAGTAAGTATGAATCACCATGAAATTAGATAGTTGTTAAATATATACTCGTTATCTGTATTTACAAAAAAATTTAACCTTTCTTTGATTTTATTAACTATAACATCAAATTGTTTATGATTCTTTATCCAATCATGTTTAAAAATGAATTTAATCATGTTTTCAATATAAGTTATGCGTTCTTTTCTGTCAGTGATTGTTTGGAGACATTCTATTAGTTTTCTCATATTAGATACGAAATTTTGAGTGTTTTGTAGTAATATATCGTTTTGTGTTTTTTGTGTAGTAATTCCTTTATAATCGTATTTAAGGACTTCTCTACATATAGGGCAATATTGAACATTGTAATTATCCGTATTGAGTTGTTTAATACATGAGTGGCAAAATGAGTGATTACAGATGGTATTTATGTTACATTTGTTAGACATACATATACAACAAGTCATATTAATGTATTGAGTTGGATTTTTTTTTTTCAATTTTATTATTTGTAATAAAAATGGTTTCTATACATGATACTCATGAATTTCATAATTATATAAACTCTCCTCCTCCTCCTCCTGAATTTGAAATATCTCCAAATACTATACTTGATTACCTCCAAAAAAATCACCCTATACAATATTCTCTTATTGAAAATAGTAAATTAATTACACGCGCTTTAAACAATACTCAATTAAAGTATACGTTATTTTTACCTATGGATACTGAAGATATAGATTTCGAAAGACATCTTTATCGAGGAATGTTAGATATGTCTACAGATTTTCAAATCTCAAGTATCAACGGTAATATAATACAAAAATCAAAAAATCTAGTTAATAATAGACAGATATTGGTAAATGGTATTAATTTAGTTAATGGAACTATTCATATTATAAAAAATAAATTTTAGTTTTCATATATAAAATGTATGAAAAGGAAATAATTTGCTTTGCTGCATCCTACTTTACTCTTAAAACTTTAGGTTATATGGTAGGAATGCCTCTTTCTTCTAATTATAAAGAAGACCTTGATAATCTATCTCCTACATCTCAAGACCATTACAAGGATGTCAAAAATGACCGTAGAATTAAAGGATATATCAGTATTTTCCTTGGATTAGTTTTAGGTTACCTTATTTATCATCAATCAACTGAATTAAAAATGAAAGAAAGGATTAGTTTAAGTTTATTTGTCGGATTCTTTTCAATGAGTATATTTTATGAAAGTATGTGGCAAAATAAGTTTATATTTGAGGAAAAGAATATAAGTAAATTATTGGATGATGGTTGTAGTGTAAGTGATGTTAAGGATATACAGATTTATTCTCACGTTTATAAAAATCATAGATTTGTAGGAAATATAATTGAGGTAGTATCAATAGGTATATCATTAATTATAGCTTTAGTATTTCATTATTTACAATAAATGGACAAACTAGACCTTATTCTAGAAAATCAAAAACTAATATTATCTAAATTAGATAATATTGAAAAATCATGTACAAATATGGATACTCACATATCCTTTATTGAAGCTATATATGAATCATTAAAAATTCCGTTAAATCTAATATCTAATATTAGAAGTCCATTCCCCAATCTAACTAATAACTAAAAACAATATGTATAATCATAAAACTCCTCCTTAAACTTTCCTAATAATAGTAGTTAGAATCATCATCATACTCCTATACACATTTAACTCACTTTCAATATATACATATAACTCTTTAAATACATTTATATATTAAGTCCTACTTTATCTTTAGTGTATTGTTGTTTTTTGTAACCAGGGGCAAGAAGTTTGTATTGCTGTTTTTTGTAACCAGGGGCAAGAAGTTTAAATTGTTCGGGAGCTGCATCGGCGTTATTTCCTCGTCGAACAGCCATAGGAACGTATTGTTGTGCACTAGGTCCTTGATATCCAGGGCATAACTGTGCTTTACCACTATTAATACAGTCCTGACATTCTTTATTTAATTTACTACCCGAATTGTAATCACACGTACAGCAAACGTTTTGAGTACCACGAACTAATTCATCAGCACCTCTTCTACCTCCACGTCCAGATATACTGGATCTACTAAAACCTGTATAGTTTTCAAAGATGTTTGATCTTAAGAGGTCAGCTCCACCACTTGGTTTTGCACCATTTCTGTACCCTTGAGGGGTTACACTTGAAATACCAACACCCCTACTTAACTCATAATCCTGTCTTTGGGGAATATAAGTTTCACTAAGATTGTGTTTAGGAAGACTAGGAGATGTGTGTTTGTTATGATTGTTGTTATTGGAGATGTTGTTCTTTTGCCTATATTGTTCAATCATATTAAACTGTTGTTCGACTTCTTGAATATTATTACGAATGTGTTTAGGGTTGTAGTTAAAGGTTTCTAATTGTTTGACGTTATCAGTCTGTGTTGAACCATGGGGTTTAAAATTTCTAATAGACATATCATTTTTGTATGGTTGAGGTAAATAAGCATGTCTTGCATTAGTACCTGATATATCCATAAATCCTTCTATAGTATTCTTATTAAAAATACAAACAGAAGCTAAGATGATCATAATGGCCGCAAAAATAGAATTATTCATTTTATATTATATATATTTTTATTTTTTTATTTTTTTTTTTAAAACTTATTCTCACTTAAATTATAATTTTAAAATTATAATTCATTTACGTTTTGGTTTCTTCTTTTTATTATTACGACGTTTCTTACCCCCTTGTCCCATACTTTGACCCATACTTTGACCCATACTTTGTCCCACCCCCCCTTCATTAGACAAACCACTCATCATAGTATTCATCGTACCCATTAAACTTCCTAAATTCAAATCACCACTCTGTAAATTACTAGTCATTGTACCAACTAATTCACTAAACACTCCTGAAGACATCATACTTGTTATAGCCTCCATAGGATTAGTACTATTCGGATCAATGTTCCTCTCGACTTTATCCATGATATCTAATAGAAAATTGTTTTCACTTGTATCTTCATTCAACATCTGCTTTGCCTCTATCTTTGGATTCACCATTACAGAAATATTATATATATACTTCCATAATACATCTCTATCATCACTAGTCTCAAATATCTCTTTCATATTCAAATACACCTTGTCAGAATACTTAATATCTGCTTGAACAAAATCATAATTCTTCTTAACTATATTAGTTTCATTTGTCTTACAAAACTGTTCAAATATGTATACATGTTTACTAATAGCATCTGTATGTTCAGGAAGAGTCTTTTCCATCAATCTATTATATAATTTAATATTAATAAAATTCTCACCATAACATTCATTTAAACTAATAACAAACTCCTTTATTTGATTATAAATCTTAATAGTATCTAGTGCTTCCATATTTATCTTTAACCATTTTAATTTTAAATGGTTATTATAAATTATCTACATATTCACTCAAAAAATCACTTGAACTTTCTATTTCCTTAATCTTCACAATATCATCATCAATGTTTTTGATTATATTGTTTACAACTTTATAATCCTTCCCAAAAATATTATGATACTTACCAATCTGATATAAATGACAACTTGAAAAAACACACATGAATATACTAAATATATTTTGAATAACACCTAATATACTTACCATATCAAAATACAAAAACACTATATTATTAAACATATATAGCAAAGTAGCACACATCGCAGCATCTCTAACATCATTACAATAACTATCAAACGTATTCAATTCATTACTATCAATTTTTGATAAACTGTTTTTCTTTACCATAATAGACTTGTGCAGATTATTCAACTCTATATAATTTTTTATCATACCTCTCATATATCTTATACTTGAATCTTGTTTATCAGTTTCACTTTCCAAATCGTCAATCATATTTCTTAATTCTTGAACCTTTAATCTCAATTCACTATTTGACTTATTTAGTTCTTCGTTCATCTTTAAAATGTATTCATTAGAACTATTGTCAGATTTGAGTATAGAATCTTTGTGTGTTGTGTAAACGTTAATGCTCATCTTTTCAGGTTCTGTAGACATTTTATAAATTTATAAATTTATAAAAATATTTCAATTTTTATTTTTATATAAAAATGTCAGTTAACAGAAAAATTGATAATTCCTTTAATTTAACGTATAAAAAAAAATTTAACATGCAATCAGACATAAATAATGAAATTTTATCTTTTGTTATGAATGTAATTGATAATCCCCCTGATATTCCTAACAATATTGTATGCACAATAGACGACGGCATATCCATAGTTAGCGGTCTTATAAAAAATCAAGGTGATGGTACTCAAGCCCTTACACCCAGTATACAATATCACGCATCTAACTTTGAATCACAAGTTGAAGCGATTGAAGAATTAACAAATATATATACAGATATACATAATAAACATCCAAATGTTGTATGGATTTATACAGCACTTAACGTAAATAGTGAATATGAAAAAAATGTAAGTCATCAAAACTGGCTTTGCTTTAATATATCAACTAATACTTTATATAGATTTGAACCCAGTCAAGAATGGCCTGAATTTAAAATAGAAGAATTTTGCTTAAACTTGTCCAGAGTTTTTAATTCCAGATTAATACAAACCATTTCAGAAATAAACCATAACGATATGTGTAAAGCATATAGTTCACTCATGATTATATATTTTATTCTTACTCGCACTAACATACAACTATACTATGACAATAGAATTAACTCAACTATTCTTAACATCATCATCACACAATTAGGTACTCTATATAATATGTCAAATAATCCTATTCCAAAAAAAACCAGACGCTCTCTTGGCTACATTGTTCACTAATTTAATATTATTATTATTAAATTACTTT
>Ga0163109_10001313_pt1 | contig 19747 bp, 16 predicted proteins | sample CRUFie1St13metaG_FD_108704 | JGI IMG/M metagenome (GOLD analysis project Ga0163109, IMG submission 108704) | Marine microbial communities from the Costa Rica Dome - CRUD Field 142mm St13 metaG | ecosystem: Environmental > Aquatic > Marine > Oceanic > Photic zone | place: Costa Rica: the Eastern... | reverse complement strand
TCTCGATCGTGTCGCCCTCGGGGGTACGCCGCATCTCGTCGAACAGGCCGGTGGCAAGGCCGGTGCGCTTGATCGTCTTCAGGTACTGCTTGGGGATGATCATGTCGGTGTCGACGTTGACCAGATTGAGCGGGGCGGCGACGCCGCTGTGAGAAACCAGCTTATCCATGGGGCTCTGTCTCTTCTCTCGTAAATCGTGTTCTAGGGCGCGGCCGGTCGATCCGGCGGCGCGTGGGATTAGAAGTCGCGGACGTCGGTCAGATGACCGGTGATCGCCGCGGCGGCGGCCATGGCCGGGGAGACCAGGTGCGTGCGACCGCCCCGGCCCTGTCGGCCCTCGAAGTTGCGGTTCGAGGTCGAAGCGGCGCGCTCACCCACGGCGAGCTTGTCGTCGTTCATGGCCAGACACATGGAACAGCCCGGCTCGCGCCAGTCGAAACCAGCCTCGCGGAAGATCGCAGCGAGGCCTTCTTCCTCGGCTTGTGCCTTCACCAGACCCGAACCCGGAACGACCATGGCGCGCACGCCGTCCTTGACCCGGCGGCCCTTGGCGACCTCGGCCACGGCGCGCAGGTCTTCGATCCGGCCATTGGTGCAGGAACCGATGAACACGGTATCGACGGCAACGTTGCTCAGCGGTTCACCGGCGGTCAGGCCCATGTATTCGAGGCTGCGAGCGGCGGCTTCGCGCTTGTTGTCGTCCTCGAAGTCGTCGGGGTGCGGAATGTTGCCGGTGATCGGCGCCACGTCCTCGGGCGAGGTGCCCCAGGTGACCATGGGCGGGATTTCGGCGGTGTCGAGGGTGACGGTCTTGTCGTAGTGCGCGCCGGCGTCGGTCTCCAGCGTCTTCCAGTAGGCGACGGCCTCGTCCCAGCCTGCACCCTGCGGGGCCAGGGGGCGGCCGTTGAAGAACTCAAAGGTCTTCTCGTCTGGCGCGATCAGGCCGGCGCGGGCACCGCCTTCGATCGACATGTTGCAGATGGTCATGCGACCCTCGACTGACAGGCTGCGGATGGCTTCACCGGCGTATTCCATGACGTAGCCGGTGCCCCCGGCGGTGCCGATGCGACCGATGATGGCGAGGATCAGATCCTTGGCGGTGACGCCGGTGCCCAGCGGGCCGTTGATCTGGATCAGCATGTTCTTGGACTTGGCCAGCGCTAGCGTCTGGGTGGCGAGCACGTGCTCGACCTGGCTGGTGCCGATACCGAAGGCCAGCGCGCCGAAGGCGCCGTGGGTCGAGGTGTGGGAGTCACCACAGACGACGGTGGTGCCGGGCAGGGTGAAGCCCTGCTCGGGGCCGATGATATGGACGATGCCTTGGCGCGGATCGTTCATGCCGTAGACCGGCACGTCGTTGTTCGCGCAGTTTTCCATCAGGGTTTCGACCTGAATCCGGCTTTCCTCGTTGGCAATTCCGCCTGCCCGGTCGGAGGTCGGCACGTTGTGGTCCGGCACGGCGAGGGTCAGATCGGGTCGGCGCACCTTACGCCCGGCCAGCGTGAGGCCTTCAAAGGCCTGCGGGGAGGTCACTTCGTGGACCAGGTGGCGGTCGATGTAGATCAGTGACGTGCCGTCTTCATTTTCACGGACGACGTGCTTGTCCCAGATTTTATCGTAGAGGGTTTTGGGGCCAGCCGAAGTACTCATGCGATGGGTCCACCTTTCTAGAGCGGTTCAAATCATCAATATGGGAAGTCCCATACAACGCAGACGGGGCTTTGTCATCGCACTGTCACGCAAGTCATGAGTGCAGCACCGCTGCATGCGGATAACCTGCACAGCGCGGGCGAGGCCGATAGGCTGTGGCCTCCAAAGGGAGATTCTGCCAGTCTCCGGGGCTAATCATCACCGATCCACTCTGCGCAAGGCCTGAATGATGGCTCCGCCCTCGTCATCTTCGTCTTCTTCCTCCGCTTCACCCGCCTCGTCCGGGTCGTTCCCGTCTGAGGCAACGTCGGCGGGAGAGGTGGTGCGCTCCGACCGCCCGCAAGCGCTGGAAAGCCTGCCGCTCGCTGTCGATCTGGACGGGACGCTGCACAAGGGCGATCTGTCGTGGTGGTCGCTGCGGGTGGCGTTCTGGCTCAACCCGTGGAAGGCGGCCCGCGCCGTCACCCGGCCCCGGCCGGCGGCCAAGCAGGCGCTCTGCGATATCTCCCTGCGTTACTTCGATGCCTACGAACTGCGCTGGAACGAGCCCTTCGAGAGCTGGCTGGAACAGCAGGAGGCCCTCGACCGGCCGATGTTGCTGGCCAGTGGGGCAACGCGGGAGATGGTGCGGCGGGTGGCGGCGGAATTCGACCTGTTCGACACCTTTCTGGCCAGCGACGAGACCACAAATCTGACCGGGGAAGCCAAGGCCGAAGCCCTCAGCGCCCTGTTCCCCGATGGTTTTGTTTACGCCGGCAATGCCCGGCAGGACTGGCCGGTGTGGCAGGCGGCGCGCGGTGCAGTGCTGGTCAACTGCGCCCCGGATCTCGAGCGGCAGGCGCGGGAAGCCTTCGCCGTCGAGGCCGTCTTCCCCCGCGAATAACCGCAGCCAGCGCCGAGATTCCCTGAAGACCGGCCCGTAAGCCGTGCTAGTTTGCGAGCAGGCAACAACGATACGCGATTTGCGGGGCAGCAAGACAGGACCATGGCCGACAAAATCCTCGTTACCGGTGGGCTGGGCTATATCGGCAGTCACTGCGTGGTGGCGCTGTGCGAGGCTGGCTTCGAGCCGGTCATCGTCGACAATCATTCCAACGCCCGGGCGTCGGTGCTGGAGCGGCTGGAACGCCTCACCGGCCGGTCGCTGACGTGCTACGACCTCGATATCCGCAACCGCGCCGGGCTGGAAACCCTGCTCCAGCGCGAACCCTGTTCGGGGCTGATCCACCTCGCCGCCTTCAAGGCAGTGGGCGAGTCCGTGGCCCGGCCGCTGATGTACTACGACAACAATGTTGGTGGCTCGGTCAGCCTGTTCGACGCTTTCGAGGCCGCCGGCGGCGGTGCGATCGTGTTCTCGTCCTCGGCGACGGTCTACGGCGAGGTCAACGCCGAACCCCTGCACGAAGCCCTGCCGGTGCAGCCCACCAATCCCTACGGCCAGACCAAGGCGATGATGGAGCAGGTGCTGGCCGACATGGTACGGGCACCGGGCGCGCGCAGCCGGGGGCTGGCGTTGCGCTACTTCAACCCCGCAGGTGCCCACGACAGCGCTCTGATCGGTGAAGACCCCAAGGATCAGCCCAACAACCTGTTCCCCATCATCGTTCAGGTCGCGGTCGGTCAGCGCGAAAGCCTGACCATCTTCGGCGAGGACTACGACACGCCGGACGGCACCGGTGTGCGCGACTATATCCACGTGGTCGATCTGGCGCAGGCGCACGTGAAGGCGTTGCAGGCGCTGCTCGGTGGCGGCTTCGAGGCCCCCTTTACCGCACTCAACCTTGGCACGGGCAGGCCCTATTCGGTGCGCGAGGTGGTCTGGGCGTTCGAGGCTGAACTCGGCCGCAGCCTGCCGCAGACCCTCGGCCCGCGCCGCCCGGGCGATGTTGCCACACTGCTCGCAGACCCGAGGGCTGCCGCAGAGCAGCTGGGCTGGACCGCCGAACGCGGGCTGGAGGCCATGGTCACCGACGCCTGGCGCTGGGCGGGCGCGGCGCGGCAGTGGGGCCTGTGGGATGAGGATGACTGACCCGGTGTTCAGGGTCGGCTCGTGTTGCGGTCAGTGAAATTGTGACGCAGTTTTGCTACCGGCCCCTCGGCGGTTGATGTAGCAGAACCAAGATAGCCGGATGGCCTGTACCGCCGGAAGGGCACGAGTGAGAAGAACACGATGGCTGCAGCTGCCAACCCAAAACGGCCCTATGCGCGTCTGCTCAACCCGACCTCGATCGCGGTGGTTGGCGGCAGCTGGGCGGCTGCGGTCATTGAACAGTCCGAGCGCATGGGCTTCGCGGGCGACATCTGGCCGGTGCATCCGACCCGGGCCGAGGTCCGTGGGCGCCGGGCCTACGCCAGCATCAACGACCTGCCTGCAGCGCCCGACGCCACCTTCATCGGCGTCAACCGCCAGACGACCATCGACGTTGTCCGCGATCTCGCGGCGCGCGGGGCGGGCGGGGCCACCTGCTTCGCGGCGGGCTGGGCCGAGACCGACGACGGCGGCGCCCTGCAGGATCAGCTGCTCGCTGCCGCGGGTGATATGCCGATTTTCGGCCCCAACTGCTACGGCCTGATCAACTACCTCAGCGGTGCGACGCTGTGGCCGGATGTTCACGGCGGGGAGCGGGTCGAGCGCGGGGTCGCGCTGATCTGCCAATCCTCCAACATCGCCATCAACCTGAGCATGCAGCAGCGCTCGCTGCCGCTGGCCTACGTCCTGACTGTCGGCAATGGCGCGCAGGTCAGCCTCGGCAACATGATCGAAGCCATGGCCGCCGAGGATAGCGTGACCGCCATCGGGCTCTATATTGAGGGCTTCGGCGACCCGGCGGCGTTCATCGAGGCGGTACGCTTCGCCCACGAACGCGGGGTCGCCGTGGTGGCGCTCAAGGCCGGGCAGTCTGACGGCGGGCAGGCGCTGACCCTGACCCACACCGCGACGCTGGCCGGGGGCGCAGCGGTCTCCACAGCGCTTCTGTCTCGGCTCGGGGTGGCCGAGGTCTCGACCCTCACGAGCCTGCTCGAAATCCTGAAGATCCTGCATTTCAAGGGACCGCTGGACAGCCGCCGGGTGATGTCGGTCAGCTGTTCGGGCGGTGAAGCGGGCCTCATGGCCGATCTGGGCAGCGCGCTGGGGCTGGACTACCCGCCCTTGAGCGAGGCCCAGGCCGCGCGGATCGGGGCCAGCCTGAACCCGCTGGTCACGGTCTCTAACCCCTTTGACTACAACACCTTCGACTGGGGCGATGCCGACGCGCTGGGCGCTATGTGGGACGGCATCCTGGCGGTGGACGTGTCCCACCCCATGCTGGTCATCGACTGGCCGCGCGCGGGTACGGGGCCGACCCACACCTGGGACATCGCGATCGAGGCTGTGGCCAGCGCGCTCGACAGCACGGACCGGAAGGCCGGGGTCCCGGCGCTGGTCTCCAGCCTGCCCGAGAGCATGCCGCCCGAAGCTGCTGCCAAGATTTCCGCGCTGGGGCTGATCCCCGGACACGGCCTTGAAGACCACCTCACCGCCGTCGCCCGCGCCGCCGATATTGGGGCTTTCTGGGCCGCGCCGCCTGCTTCGCCCCACGTGCTGCCCGGGGCAGGTCCCGAGGGCGCCGTCATGCTCGACGAGGCGCAGGCCAAGGCTGCCCTCGCGGCCCATGGTCTGCCGACCCCGCCGCATGCGGTGTGTACCAGCGTCGAGGAGGTTGCCGCGGCTGTGGCTGATTTTGGCGCATCGGCGGTGAAGATTCTGGGTGATTTCGCCCACAAGACCGAGCTGGGCGGTGTTCGGCTGGGCATCGCCGACGAAGACGCCGCGCGGGCGGCTGCCTCTGACCTGCTGGCGCTTTCCGACCGCGTGCTGGTCGAGCCCATGGCCGCCAAGCCGCTGGCCGAGCTGATCCTCGGGGTGGCGCGGGATCCGGTCGTGGGCCTGCACCTGGTTATCGGTGCCGGTGGGGTTCTGACTGAAATTCTGCAGGACAGCACGATCCTGCTGTTCCCGGTGGACGAGAAGGCCGTACGTCATGCGCTGGAGGGACTGAAGGTCTGGCCGCTGCTGACCGGCTACCGCGGGGCGCCACCGGCTGACATCGAGGCGCTGGTCGCGGCGGTGCTGGCGCTGGCGGCTTTCGTCGAGGCCGAACAGCAGCGTCTGGTCGAACTCGACATCAACCCGCTGTTCGTGCATGCGAAGGGGGAGGCTGCGGGCGTCAGCGTGGTCGACGCGCTGATCCGGTTCTCGCCTGACCACACGGCCCCCGTCGAGTAACACTGTGAGGAGATCATCATGAGCTCACCCATTTCCACCCGTCGCGAAGGCGGAATCCTCGAGGTCACGCTCGACCGGCCCAAGGCCAACGCCATCAACCTGCAGACCAGCCGCGAGATGGGGCTGGTGTTCGAGAGCTTCCGTGATGACCCCGAACTGCGGGTGGCGATCGTGCGCACGGCCGGTGACAAGTTTTTCAGCGCAGGCTGGGACCTCAAGGCAGCGGCTGATGGCGATGCGGTCGACGGCGACTACGGTGTGGGCGGTTTCGCCGGGCTGCAGGAGCTGCGCGACCTGAACAAGCCGGTGCTCGCCTGCGTCAACGGTATGGCGGTCGGCGGCGGGTTTGAGCTGGCGCTGTCCTGCGACATGATTCTGGCCAGCGCGCATTCGTCCTTCGCGCTACCGGAGATCAAGGCCGGGACGCTGGCCGATGCGGCTACCATCAAGCTGCCCAAGCGCATTCCCTATCATGTCGCCATGGACCTGCTGCTGACCGGGCGTTGGATGGACGCTGAAGAAGCCCACAAATGGGGTTTGGTGAACGAGATCCTGCCCGACAACGAGGCGCTGGAGGCCCGGGTCTGGGAACTGGCCCGGCTGCTCGAAAGCGGGCCACCGCTGGTGTTTGCAACCATCAAGGAAGTCGCGCGCGAGGCCGAAGGGCAGCGTTTTCAGGACACGATGAACGCGGTCACCAAGCGCAAGCTGCGCAGCGTTGACGTGCTCTACGGCTCCGAGGACAACCTCGAGGGTTTCAAGGCCTTCGCCGAGAAGCGTGACCCGGTGTGGAAAGGCAAGTAAGCTCGCCGCACTACCTTAAAGTCAGACTGATGACCGCCAGCCAGTCCCGTCCCCGGTCCGTCGCAAACCGTTCAGGAAAGCAGGCTTCAACAGGCCTGCCGGAGATCAACCATGGCCTACGAAACCATTAAAACCGAAGTCGATGGCAATGTCGGCATTCTGACGCTTAACCGACCGGATTCGCTCAACGCCTTTACCACGAAGATGCGGGCGGAGTTCAGGGCTGCCGCAGCAGAGCTCGAAGCCGACCCCGAGGTCCGCTGCATCGTCCTGACCGGCGAAGGCCGGGCCTTCTCTGCCGGTGCCGACCTCAAGGAAACAGCGGGCCTGCGCGACACCACGGTCGAGCGGGTCTTGGTCGAAGAGTACAAGCCCTGCATCCTCGCCATCACCAACTCGAACAAGCCGTGGATCGCTGCCGTCAGCGGCCCGGCGAGCGGGATCGGCGCGGCCTTTGCTCAGGCCTGCGACCTGATGATCATGGGGGAGGGCGCCTATATCTACATGGCCTTTGCCGCCATCGCGCTGGTCCCCGACGGGGGCAACACCTGGCAGATGGTGCGCCAGCTTGGCTACCGCCGGGCTTTTGAAGCCATCATCGAAGGCCACAAGATCCCCGCTGCGCAGGCGGTCGCATGGGGACTGTCGAACAAGATGGTGGCCGACGAGAGCCTGCAACAGGAGGCCCGCGACTGGGCAGCCCGGCTGGCCCAGGCGGCGCCGCTTTCTGTCCGTCACGTCAAGAAGGTCCTGCGCGCCGCCATGGATCAGGATCTGGAGGCGACCATCGATCAGGAATCGGTGCGCCAGAACGAGTGCATCGGATCGAAGGATTTTGCCGAGGGTGTGTCGGCTTTCTTTGAAAAGCGGTCTCCCGCCTTCAAGGGGCGCTGACCGCGCCCCGGTGTCAGCGGCGCAGGGATATCTGGATTAGTCCTGCGCTTGGCGCCGCTCGGTCACCTTGCCGTCCTCAACACCGATGAACAGCCGTCCGGCGAGCAGTTCCAGCGCCGCTTCACCGAACAGGTCGTAGCGCCAGCCGGTCAGGGCCGGGACGCCAGCATCAAGGCCCTTTTCGGCGAGGATTTCGAGTTCTTCAGCATTGGCGACGATGCGCTGGGCCACGTCGGCGTTCTCCGATCGCGCCTTTAGCAACACCCGCAGCAGCGCCGCCCCCTGCGCGGCTGAGTCAGACAGCGGCTTGCGTTTCTTCAGCTTCGGCGCGGCGTCGCGGGGCTTGGCGAGGCCTTCTTCGACCGCCGCGAGGATGGCCTGTCCCTGCTTGCCGCGGGCAGCGTTGTCCGAATACCCCCGGACCCCGCCAAGGTCGGCGGCGGTCTTGGGTGCGCTGGCGGCGATTTCCATCACCGTGTCGTCGCGGATAATCCGGTTGCGCGGCACGTCGCGGCGCTGGGCCTCCAGCTCCCGCCAGGCAGCGACCGAGACCAGCACGTTGAGGAACTGTGGCTTGTCTCCGCGCGGCTTGAGGCGGCGCCAGGCGTCCTGCACGTCGGGCTGGTAGCGGCTGAGGTTGGCGACGGCGGCCATTTCTTCTTCGACCCAGCCCACGCGTCCGTCGCGCTCCAGCCGGCTGGTCAGCTCGATGAACACCGTGCGCAGGTGGGTGACATCCCCGAGGGCGTAGTTGATCTGGGTATCGGTCAGCGGTCGGCGCGACCAGTCCGTGTAACGAGCGGTCTTGTCCAGCTCGGCACCGGCGAGGCTGCGGGCCAGCCGCTCGTAACCGACCTGATCCCCGAAGCCGCAGACCATGGCCGCGATCTGGGTGTCGAACAGCGGGCTGGGCAGGGTGCCGGCGAGGTTGGCAAAAATCTCCAAATCCTGCCCGGCGGCGTGGAAGACCTTGGGCATGCTGGTCTCGGTCATCAGCGCGAACAGTGGCGCGAGGTCCATTTCCGGGGCCAGCGGGTCGATCGCGACGGCCTCGTCATCGCTGGCGACCTGCACCAGGCACAGCAGCGGATAGTAGGTCTTTTCCCGGACAAATTCGGTGTCGACGGTGAGGAAAGTGGCGCTGGCCGCGCGCTGGCAGAAGGCTTCGAGGGCGGCCTGGTCTTCGATCATGGCAGGATGGGTCATGGCGTCTATTTAGCGCCGAGCCGGGGTAAAGACCATGCCCTGCGGCGCGGGGGCGTGCTGCGTGGATCGATAAGAGGGGATCGGCCCGGTTTCAATCGTGGTTTCACGGCCTCGTTCACGTCCGGCCTCGTTCACGTCCGGGGGCGGGTCGCCAGCCAGACCCCGAAACTGGCGAGCAGGATGCCACCCCACGTCGTCCAGCGCAGGCCATCGCCGAAGATAAACCACGACGTGACCGCGACCAGCGCCGGGATCAGGTAGAAATAGCTGGCGACGTTGATCGCCGACTGGCGCTGCAGCAGCGTGTTCAGCAGCGCCACCGCCGCCACGCTGAGGATCAAAATCAGCCATCCCAGCCAGAACAGATATTCCACATTCAAGCTCGGCATGCGCTGCTCGAACAGGGCGGCAAAGGGCAGGGTCACCACCAGCGATCCTGCGAACTGCCAGACCGCGCCCGCGCGCCAGTCGAAGGCCTGCACGAATTTCTTCTGGTAGACCGATCCGACCGCAATCCCGACCAGGGCCAGCACGATGGCGATCGCCGAGCGGGTGCTGCCGACCTGCCCGGCGTCGAAGACCACCACCAGCACGGTACCCATGAGCCCTAGGACCAACCCAGCCCACAGCGTCAGCGACGAGCGCTCGGCGAGCAGCCACAGCGCAAGCACGGCGGTGAGCATGGGTTGAAGCCCAACGATCAGCGACGCGGTCGCCCCCGACATGCCGTGCTCCATGGCCCAGAAAACCCCGCCCAGATAGACCCCGTGCAGCAACCCGCCCGCGACCATCAAATGCCCGCGCTGCGCCCAGCTCGAGGGCCAGACCGCCCGGCCCAGCCACGCCAGCGCAGCGAGCAGCACCAGCACCAGCGCAAAGCGGATGCTCAGCGTCGTCAGCGCCGGACCATGGGGCATGGTGCCGCGCGCGCCGAGGAACCCGGTGTGCCAGAGGATCACGAAAAAGACCGGGAGGAGGGGCAGGAGCCGCTGCATAAGGGGCCTGTGGGGTGGAAGGACAAAAGCGATCATCCCAGTCCGCCGCAAAGCACGCAAGCGCGTGGGGCAATTGCCCGGTCTGCGTGGCTGCTTTAGAAGGCGGGTGAAACTAGAGCAAAAGGCCGCTGGCAAAGCCCGCCCGACTGGCCAACAGACAGGACCCTGAGTGATGAGCGACGCCCTGCATCCCTACCGCAGCCATACCTGCAACGACCTGCGCGCCGACCATGTCGGCAGCACAGCCCGGCTGTCAGGCTGGATCAACCGCCGCCGCGAGCACGCTGGCCCGTTGTTCATCGACCTGCGCGATCACTACGGTGTCACCCAGTGCGTGGTGCTGGAGAGCAGCCCGCACTATGAAACCCTGCGCCGGGTCAAACTCGAATCTGTGGTCACGCTGACCGGTCGCGTCGTGCAGCGCGATGATGAGGCCGTGAACGACAAGCTCGCCACCGGCCAGATCGAGGTCTACGTCGACGACGCCGAGGTACAGTCGGCAGCCGAGCAGGTGCCGCTGCAGGTCAATTCCAACGACGACATCAACGAAGACCTGCGCCTGACCTACCGCTACCTCGACCTGCGCCGGGAAAAGGTCCACGCCAACATCATGCTGCGCGCCAAGGTCATCGAGTCCCTGCGCCGCCGGATGGTGGAGCAGGGCTTCACCGAGTTTCAGACCCCGATCCTGACCGCGTCCTCGCCCGAGGGTGCGCGCGACTTTCTGGTGCCCTCGCGCCTGAACCCGGGTAAGTTCTACGCCCTGCCGCAGGCCCCGCAGCAGTTCAAGCAGCTGCTGATGATGGCGGGCTTCGACCGCTACTTCCAGATCGCACCCTGTTTCCGCGATGAAGACAGCCGGGCTGACCGCAGCCCCGGCGAGTTCTACCAGCTCGACTTCGAGATGAGCTTCGTCACCCAGCAGGACGTTTTCGACGCGATCGAGCCGGTGCTTCACGGTCTGTTCACCGAGTTCCACGACGCCTCGGGCAGCCCGCATGCCGTGACCCCGATGCCGTTCCCGCACATCGCCTTTGACGACGCCATGACCCGCTATGGCTCTGATAAGCCCGACCTGCGCAACCCGATTATCCTCGACGATGTCACCCCGCATTTCGACGGCTCGGGCTTCAAGATTTTCGCCAAGCTGATCGCGGAGAAGGACTTCCGCGTCATCGCTGTGCCCGGTAAGGGCGGCGGCTCCCGCGCGCTCTGTGACCGCATGGACAGCTGGGCGAAGAAGCAGGGCAAGCCCGGGCTTGGCTACATTTTCTGGCGCCAGACCGACGACGGCGGCGTTGAGGGCTCCGGCCCGCTGGCCAAGAACATTGGCGAAGAGCGTACCGAAGCCATCCGCCAGCAACTGGGGCTGGAGGCGGGTGACGCCTGCTTCTTCACCTGTGACAAGCGTCTGCCGGCGCTGCAGTTCGCCGGGCAGGCCCGCAACGAAGCCGGCCGCGAGCTGGGCCTGATCGAAGAAGGCGCCTTCAAGTTCGTCTGGATCGTCGACTTCCCCATGTTCGAGGAAGACGAGGAAACCGGGAAAATCGAGTTCTCGCACAACCCCTTCTCCATGCCACAGGGCGGCATGGCGGCGCTGGAGAACGACGATCCGCTCGAGATCAAGGCTTTCCAGTACGACATAGTCTGCAATGGCATCGAGCTCTGCTCCGGTGCGATCCGAAACCACCTGCCCGAAGTCATGTACAAGGCGTTTTCGATCGCTGGCTACGGCCAGGACGTGGTCGAAGCCGAATTCGGCGGCATGCTCAACGCGATGAAGTTCGGCGCGCCGCCGCACGGTGGTGCGGCCCCCGGGGTCGACCGCATGGTGATGCTGCTGGCCGATGAGCCCAGCATCCGCGAGGTCATCGCCTTCCCGCTCAACGGGCAGGGACAGGATCTGATGATGCAGGCACCTTCGGAAGTCAGCGACGCGCAGCTGGATGACCTGCACCTGAAGTCCGTGCCACCGCTGGAAATCACCTGATCCAGCGCTTGCGGGTTCGCGGAGGACGACGCAGCGGAAGGCCTCCGGTTCTGTCTGTTTGGCGGAAAGAGAAAAAAAGCGGCGAGCCCGAAAGTGCAGGGGGGAGGAAGTCAGGAGAGAGACACTCCCGGACCCGCGCGCTTCATCTGAATTGGCGCTTTTGCCACCGCTGTGACCCCATGTTGTCTGACGGTAGCCGCGCTTCGAACGGTGCCTGTGGCGGCCGCCCGGCCGGGCCTTGCACCCGACACAACAACTATGCCCGGGGATGGCTTCGTTGCCAGAAAATCTGTCGGATAATGAGCAATCCAACGGCTGTTGTTGCATAAATGCCTTTGAACTTATTGCCTTTTTTCCGAATCGCTAAATTAGAGATATAGTGGAATCGCCCTGTCCAATTGGGCAATTCCACTAGTTTGTCGCGACAGGGGACCGAAACCCTCTGCCAGCGCCGTTTCCTGCCTTTCATTAAGGAAGGCGAGGTTAGTTCGACGGCTCCAGCGCCTGCAGCAGTGCGCTGATGTTGTGGCTCATCATGGTCAGATAGGTTGTTGCCGGACCGCCACGCACAGACAGGGCGTCTGAGTAGAGCCGACCGCCGATCTCCAGACCGGTTTCATCGGCGATCTGATTGACCAGATCGGGGTTGGTGATGTTTTCGACGAACAGACCAACCACCTCTTCATCGCGGATCTGGCGTATCAGCGCCGCCAGCTCGCGCGCGGATGGCTCGGCTTCGGTGTTGACCCCCAGCGGCGCGAGGAAGCGCAGCCCGAACTGTGCCTCGAAGTAACCGAAGGCATCGTGACCGGTGACCACTGTGCGTCGGCCTTCGGGGAGGGCCGAAAAGCGGGCCGAGGCATCGGCCAGCAGGGCGTCCACTTCGGCACTGAAAGCCGCAGCGTTGTCAGCAAAGGCCTCCGCGCGATCCGGTGCAAGCACGCTCAGGCCGGACGCGATGCTGGCGGCGTAGAGCTTGGCGTTGTCGAGGGCGTTCCAGGCGTGGGGGTCGGCCTCACCTTCGACAATCTGCGGTGTGATGGCTTGCGTTGCGACGATCACCGGCGCGCTGGCCTCGGCCGCGACCACCAGATCGCTGATCCAGCCCTCAAAGCCCAGCCCGTTGACGAAAATGATGTCGGCGGCTGCCACGGCGCGGGCATCGCCAACGCTGGGGCTGTGGACGTGGGCGTCGCTGTCGGGGCCGACGATGCTGGTCACGGTGACGTGGTCGCCCCCGACGACCTCGACCATATCGGCGAGGATTGAAAAGCTCGCCACGGCGTTGATGGTGTCGGCTTCAGCCTGCGCCCGGACGGAGGAGGCCAGCAGGCTGAAGGTGGCTGCCAGGCTGAAGAGCAGAGCGCGGAGTGGGGTGCCGGTGGCGTGAGAGCGGATCATGGATCTTTCCCGAGTTTTGAATTGTTGGAGAGGGTGGAGCGGGTCCTGCGGCCGCTGAGCCTGCCGAGCAGGTCGAGGCCGTTCTGACCGAAGGCCAGAGAGACGAGGAAAACGAGGCCTGCGACCAGTATGATGCCGGGGCCGGAGGGGACGCTGTCGAGCCAGAAGGACAGCGCCAGACCGAGCAGGCCGCTGCCGGCGCCGAAGACGAAGGCGAGCACGACCATAGGCGTCAGCGCGTTGACCCAGTAGCGGGCAGCGGTGGCAGGGACGATCATCAGACCAACGGCCATCAGCGTGCCCAGCGCCCGGAACCCGGCGATCAGGTTGAGCACGACGAGGATCATGAACAGAGACCGGATCAACCAACCGTGCCGCGACTGGGACCGGGCAAAAACGGGATCAACGGTCTGCAACACCAGCGGGCGCAGGATCAGCGCCATGCCCAGCAGCGTCAGCGTGGTCGAGCTGCCGATCAGCACCAGCGTGCCGTCGCTCAGGCCCAGCACGTTGCCGAACAGAAAGCCTTCCAGATTGACCGCCGTCCCGCGTACCGACAGCAGGAAGATCCCCCCTGCCAGCGCCAGCAGATAGAGCGTGGCCATGCTCGCGTCTTCGCGCAGTAGCGTGACCCGCGCCAGCAAGGTCGAGAGCAGGGCAACCCCCAGCCCAGCGATCAGACCGCCCAGCGTCATCGACAGCACCGACAGGCCAGCGAGGGCGTAAGCCAGCGCAATACCGGGAATGGCAGCATGGCTCATGGCCTCCCCGGCAAGCGACAGCCGCCGCAGCACGAGGAAACAGCCGACCGGCGCCATGCCCAGCGACAGAACGATCACGGCCAGAATGGCCTTGCGCATGAAGGCAAATTCGAGGAACTCAAGCACGCCCGTCCCCTTTCCCGCTGCCAGCGGATGAGGCTGCGGCGATCAGGGCAGCCTGATCGGCGGCCATGTAGCCCCGATCAACCAGCCGTTCGGGGGTCAGTACCTCGCGCGTTGGTCCGTAAACGCTGCGCCCACGCCCCATGAGCAGCGCGGCGGAACAGTGCTCAAGCACGGCCGAGAGGTTATGCAGGACCACCATCAGCGCGCGGCCTTGTCGGCTCCAGTCGAGGATCAGTGCCATCAGGTCGGCCTCGGTGCTCTGGTCCACGGCGGCGAAGGGCTCATCGAGGATGATCAGGCGCGCATCCTGAACGATGGTGCGGGCGAACAGCGCGCGCTGCAGCTGGCCCGCAGAAAGCTTGTGCAGAGGCAGGGTCGCAGCATCGCTCAGCCCGACCTGCTCGAGCGCGGCCTCTGCCGCCCGGCGGGTGGTGCGACCCGCGCCCTGAAAAAAACCCAGACCCGCCCAGCCACCGGTTGCGGCGAGGTCGATGACCCGCATTGGAAAGCGGCGGTCGAATTCGCTGAGCTGGCCCAGATAGCCGATCGGCGCAGGCGGCGCGCCCGCCGACCAGTGCAGCCGTCCGCCGAGCAGCGGCGTCACGCCGAGGATCGACTTCACCAGCGTCGATTTGCCAGAGCCGTTGTAGCCGATGACCGCGAGGATCTCGCCTGCGCTGAGGGAAAAGTCGACCCCGTCGGCGACGGCGTTATTGCCGTAGCCCAGCGCGAGGCCTTCGCCGGAAAGCACCCTCAGGAAAGAATAAGCAGGGCGAGCCCGGCCCAGCACAGGGCGGCAAGGGCAGCGGCACCGCTCAGCAGCAGGGCGCGCGACGGCCCGGTCAGGTCAAAACCGGTGTGGTCGCGGGACGCAGCTCGGGCGTGTTCATCGAATGTTGTCATGGTCTCTCCTGCAGGGTCACCCGCCCTTGGAAAAGGTTGATCGACACCCTGGCAGGTCTTCTGGCTCGCGGGTCACTGCGCTCTTGCTCCGGCCTTCCCAACGCGCTGCCCGGATCGGGCAGGGGCGTCAGTGGCGATGGTGGAGCTGCGCTCGCCGCTTACAGTTGCGGGGACAGCCTCGGATTTGGTCCCTGTTGGGTACGCCGCACCGATGTTCCCTATTAAGTCTCCAGCCTTGGACTGTGTGAGACACCAAAGGTAAGCGACGTTCTGCCGCAGATCTCCGGCATCGGCAAGAGAGCAGGCGGCGATAAATCAACAAAATGCGACCGGCGGTGGTGAAAGGCGCCTTTCGGGCTGCCCCTGTGCCTTGCTGGGGTCTTGTGCTAGGCCCAAACGCAGACTTTCCCGGGCGAACCACCAATGTCTGATCAACGCGACGACCGCAAAACCCTGTACACCGCCGCTGACCTCGACGGCGTCGATCATCTCGACAGCCAGCCGGGGCAGGCGCCCTTCGTGCGCGGTCCCTACGCCTCCATGTACACCCAGCGGCCCTGGACCATCCGCCAGTACGCCGGGTTTTCGACCGCCGAGGAAAGCAACGCCTTCTACCGTCAGGCGCTCGAGGGCGGGCAGCGGGGTCTGTCGGTCGCCTTCGACCTCGCCACCCATCGCGGTTATGACAGCGATCACCCGCGGGTGCGCGGGGATGTCGGCAAGGCCGGGGTGGCCATCGACAGCGTCGAGGACATGGGGCGGCTGTTTGACGGCATCGCCCTGCGCGATGTCTCGGTGTCCATGACCATGAACGGCGCGGTGCTGCCGGTGCTGGCGGCCTTCATCGTCGCCGGGGAGGAGCAGGGCGCGGATCAGGCCGAGCTGGCCGGGACCATCCAGAACGACATCCTCAAGGAGTTCATGGTCCGCAACACCTTCATCTATCCCCCCCAGCCCAGCCTGCGCATCGTCGGCGACATCATCGCCTACACGGCCGAGGCCATGCCGCGCTTCAACTCGATCTCGATCTCCGGCTACCATATGCAGGAAGCCGGGGCCTCGCTGGTGCAGGAGCTGGCCTTCACCCTCGCAGACGGGCGCGAGTACGTCCGCGCGGCGCTGGAACGCGGCCTCGACGTAGACGCCTTTGCCCCGCGCCTGTCGTTCTTCTTTGGCATCGGCATGGATTTCTTCGCCGAGGCCGCAAAGCTGCGCGCTGCCCGGTTGCTGTGGTCGCGGATCATGGCGGAATTCGGCCCGCAGAACCCCAAGTCGCTGATGCTGCGCACCCACTGCCAGACCTCCGGCGTGTCGTTGCAGGCTCAGGACCCCTACAACAACATCGTGCGCACGGCCTTTGAGGCCATGAGCGCCGTGCTCGGCGGCACCCAGAGCCTGCACACCAATTCCTTCGACGAGGCCCTCGCGCTGCCCACGGAATTCAGCGCGCGTATCGCCCGCAACACCCAGCTGATCCTTGCCCACGAAACCGGGGTTACCGACGTGGTCGACCCGCTGGCCGGGTCCTACTACGTCGAGCGGCTGACGGCTGACTTAACGGAGCAGGCCTGGGCGCTGATCGAGGAAGTCGAGGCCATGGGTGGCATGACCAAGGCTATCGAGGCGGGCTGGCCCAAGGCACAGATCGAAACCGAGGCGATCCGGCGGCAGGCTGCCATCGATACCGGCGAGCAGGTTATCGTCGGGGTCAACCGCTTCCAGCGTGAGGAAAGCGACCCCGTCGACGTGTTGGATATCGACAACCACGCCGTGCGGCAGGCGCAGATCGAGCGGCTCGACGCCCTGCGCGCCGGCCGCGATGCGCAGCGGGTTGAAGCGACACTGGCAGCGCTGGAGCGCGCGGCGCAGGATGGGGGCAATCTGCTGGCGGCCTCGGTCGAGGCCATGCGCGCCCGGGCGACGGTGGGCGAGGTCAGCAACCGCCTGCGCGCGGTCTTCAATGAACACGACGGCAGCCCGGCGCTGGTCCGCGGGGTCTATGGTGAGGCGCTGGGGCAGGACCCGCAGCTGCAGACCCTGATCGAGCGGGTCGCGGCGCTGGACGAGCCCCCACGGCTCTACATGGCCAAGTTGGGTCAGGACGGGCATGACCGCGGTGCGCGGGTGATTGCTTCAGCCTTCCTCGACTTTGGCTATGCGGTTGAGACTTCGGCGCTGTTCCAGACCCCGGAGGAGGCGGCGGCGCAGGCGATCGAGGCTGGCGCCCATGTCGTTGGTGTGTCGTCGCTGGCCGCCGGGCACAGGACCCTGCTGCCAGCGCTGATCGAGGCGCTGCGCGCGGCGGGGCGCGAGGACATCATCGTTATCTGCGGCGGGGTCATCCCGGAGCAGGACCACGCGGCGCTGGAAGCGGCGGGGGTGGCGGCGATCTTCGGCCCCGGGACCAACGTGCTCGACGCGGGCGCGCGCGTGCTCGATCTGGTCACGGGCAAGCGGCGCAACGCCTGAGATCGGTCGATTGTCGTCGCTGGCCAAGGGTCAGCCGCGGCGGCGGGCGACAATGTAGTACGATGGCGGTTTGCCGCCCGGGAAACTGCCCGCTTCCACGACATCAAAGCCCGCTCGGGTGATCATGGCTTCGAGCCCTTCGGTCGAGAAGAAGCGGACTACCGGGGGCGCCTTCCCGATCAATTGCATCAGCGGGATCATCACGCGCATCGCCGCGCTCTGCAGCGCCATGCCTCTGGCGCCCAGACAGGGGGTCTTGCTGATAAAGTATCCGCCGGTCGGGACAGCCTGCGCCACACGAGCCAGCAGGGCCTCGGGGTCGGGGACCAGATGCAGCAGGCTGTGGGCGAATACCGCATCAAAAGCGATGCCGTCGGCGAAGCTGTCGGGCGCGCTGGCGACCCGAAACGACACCTGGTGATCGGGCGCGGTTTGGGTTTGGCGCCCTTTGGCAATGTCGATCATGGCTTCGGAAATGTCTGTTGCTTCGAAGGTGCTGACGTGTGGGCGCAGGCGGATCGCGGTCGGCCCCGTGCCGCAGCCAATTTCGAGCGTGCGGAACCCGGGTCGGAGGTAGCTGATCGAGCGCTCGCAGGTGAAGTTGTAAGCGGCTTCATCGAGCACCGGATCCTGCGCATATTTGGTGGCAATCTTGTTCCAGAAGGTTGCTGGGTGGGTCACGGGTGGGGCTCTCTGTCTGTTGATGGGGTTTTGTCTGGACGAGTGCTGTGGTTCTAGCCTGTTCGCGATTATGCAAAAATTGCGGAAATTCACTGAAGTGATATAAATATTTGTATAGATGCGGGGGCTGGCTCATGGACTGGAATCACGTAAGGGCCTTTGTGGCCACGGTGCGATCCGGCTCGCTGTCGGGTGCGGCGCGGGCGCTGGGCCAGACACAGCCAACGATTGGGCGGCAGGTTGAGGCCCTCGAAGCGCAACTCGGGGTCGTGCTGTTCGAGCGCGAGGGGCGACGCCTGAGGCTGACGCCAACGGGAACCGCCCTGTTCGAGCATGCAGGCGCCATGTCGAAGGCAGCCGAACTCCTGAGCCTCGCGGCATCGCGGCATTCAGACGATATCACAGGCACGGTCAAAATCACCGCCAGCGACATGCTCTCGCTCTATGACCTGCCGCGCATCGTTGCGCAGATTGCCCGCAAGGCGCCGGGGCTGCGGCTTGAGATCGTTGCCAGCGACGACATTCAGAACCTGCAGCGCCGCGAGGCCGACATCGCGATCCGCCACGCCCGTCCCGAGCAGGGGGACCTGATTGCGCGTTTGGTGGCGGAAAGAAGTGCGGGGGTCTATGCCGCGCAATCGTATATCGACGCCTTCGGTGAACCGAGCCTTGCAACAGGCCTGCAAGGGCACCGGTTTATCCCATTCGGCGATCCGGCACGCATGACGGCGGTCATGAAGGGCTATGGTGTCGAGCTGACAGCCGAGAACTTTGTTCACGACACCGCCAGCGGTCCGGTGGCCTGGGCGATGGCGCGGGAAGGCCTCGGCCTGTGCCTGATGAGCCGGCACCTCGGCGATCAATCACCCAACATGGTGCGCGTGCTGCGCGACACCCCACCCTTGTCTTTTCCGATCTGGCTGGTGACCCATCGCGAGCTGCACACCAGTGCCAAGATCCGTTTGGTTTACGACGCACTGGCTGACTCAATTCTCCGGAAATTTGTGGTGGCAGAAACCGAGAATGAGACAGAGCATGCCGACTGAAGGGGTTCAGTCCCGATTGGACGCGTGGGATTTGACCCCCGAGGGCGAGCTGGTCGAGACCGGGTCCTCGTGGCTGGTACCTGTCCGCTGCGAGGACGGGGCCTTTGACACCGCTGCCGCAATGCTCAAGGTCGCCAAACCCGACAGCGACGAACGCCCCGGCATGGCGCTGCTGCAGTGGTGGGGCGGCGAGGGCGCGGTGCGGGTGTTGCGCCGCGACGCCGACGCCATCCTGATGCCCCGGCTGGATCAGCGCCCGGCGCTGGGCAACCTCGACGATTTCGACGATGCCCGGGCCTTCGATATTCTGGTGACGACCACCGACCGGCTGCACCGGCAGGCGCGACGGGCGCTGGGGGCTGGTGAGGGCAGGCCGCTGCCCGCCGGGTTGACCCCGCTGGCCGATGTCCGGCGGCACGTATTCGGGCTGCCGCTGGCGCAGGGTGAGCGGTTGGCGCGATGGCGGGCCTTTGCCGCCGGCTTTGACCTCGAAGGCCCGGCGCCGCTGCCCCTGCACGGGGATATCCACCACGGCAATCTGCTGCACGATCCCG
>Ga0163109_10001312_pt1 | contig 19755 bp, 17 predicted proteins | sample CRUFie1St13metaG_FD_108704 | JGI IMG/M metagenome (GOLD analysis project Ga0163109, IMG submission 108704) | Marine microbial communities from the Costa Rica Dome - CRUD Field 142mm St13 metaG | ecosystem: Environmental > Aquatic > Marine > Oceanic > Photic zone | place: Costa Rica: the Eastern... | reverse complement strand
CGTGAATTGTGTTTTCTAAGTCTTTTAGCAAATAAGAGTGAGTTCAATGAGGTATTTTTTTAAAGTGATATTCTTCCTGGCGGCTATGCTGCCGTCCATTTCATTTGCCGGTTTTGACAAAGGGCGCGAAGCCTTTTTGAGAGAAGATTGGGATGTTGTCAGAAAAGAGATGAAACCCCTTGCGGAGCAAAGAGATGCAAGAGCGCAAATCGCAATGGGGTTGTTGTTTGCCAAAGGCCTTGGGGTGAAGCAGAATTGGGATAATGCTGCTTTTTGGTTTTCCGAAGCTATCGATTGCGCAGAGTTGCTTCGGGGGCGGCCACAGCAAATCGTAGTCCGGATACTTGCGCGTGAAAATTATGTATACAGCTTGGAGCAAGCATTCGAAATAGCCCTTTTTGACCAATAACACAAAGATATGTGGCGGTGGTCAGATAAGCCTTCAAATGTTAAAAAATCAAATCTGTTGGTAAGAAAGGTTGCCTGCTGGTTATTTAATCTTGATGCTATTTTATGACGGGGAACTATGGTTTATCGAACAATGTATGAAGGTTTGTGTATTGCCCGAAGGATAGGTTTCCCATTTTGTTATCCGTTCCTACCGCGGTTTAGGAGGAAAGCCTATAAGTTTCGTACCCGCATGATGGAGGGGATTATGCGATCTGATGCGGTCATCTTATCTTATCCAAAGAGCGGCAGAACGTGGGTTGAAGTGATGCTCTCGCGCTTATTTCAGAAGCGTTTATGTTTGCCTGAAAATGAAATTATTGATTTCACTGATGCTTATCGGACATTCTCTGAACTTCCTAGGTTATTTTTCACCCACGATGATGCTCATGTTTTGGCGGGTAATGAATTTTTGCCTGAGGGAGGGCGAAAGGGGTATTTCGCGGGGTCCAGAACGTTACTGTTGATCCGGCATCCATTGGACACGGCAGTTTCGATGTTTTTTCAGCAAAGTAAACGAAGTGGTTATTTGGAGGGCGCAGATATCCATGATTTTGTTGTTGGGGCTTCTGGTTTGCGCGGTGGATTGCCGACAATTATCCGGTTCATGAACCATTGGGCTCAGGCTATTTCAACATGCGATGATCACATTATTTCTCGTTACGAGGATCTTAGAAACGATCCTTCCCAAAATTTTAAAAAAATCATTAAATTTTTGAATTTGGATTTTGCTGATTTTGAAATTGCTGAAGCTATAAAATTTACTGACTTTGCTAGGATGAAAAAACGTGAGGCGCAAAATTTTTATCAGGGTGATTTTCGAGTAAGCACTACTGACCCAAAAGACGAAAATAGTTACAAAGCTAGGAGAGGTCTGATTGGTGGTTATAGAGATTATTTTACAGAGGCTCAGACTACCAAATTAGAACGTACAGTGTCCGAAAATCTCAACCCAGTTTTTGGTTATTCAACAGGGAAATAATACGCTTACGAGATTTCAAAATTCTCTTTCAAAATATGAATAGTATTGACCAAATGACACTGTATATTGATGAAAAAAAGATAAAAGATATTGATGACTGTGATGCGGTTATTGATGTTAGGTCACCTAGGGAATTTAATGAAGACCATATTATCGGGTCGGTAAACCTGCCGGTTTTAAAAAATAACGAGCACGAAACAGTCGGTACTATTTATAAGAACACCTCACCATTTGAAGCAAAAAAAATCGGTGCTAGGCTAGTGTCATTAAATATTGCTTCTCACTTGCAAACATTTTTCCGCGATAAGAAAAAATCATTCAAACCCCTGTTTTATTGTGCGAGGGGGGGACAGCGTTCGAATTCGTTTGCAACGATATGTGCATCTATTGGGTGGAAATGTGCTATCTTGGGCGGGGGTTATAAAACATATCGGAAGTCAGTAATTCGTGAGATCAAACAGTTCTCTAGGGCTTGCACACTTATTGTAATTAGCGGGAAAACTGGAAATGGTAAGACAGAAATTCTCTCACACATCTCGTCTTTGGGTGGAAATATAATTGATTTAGAGGGATTGGCTTCGCATAGAGGTTCAATGTTAGGCGGTTTTCCTGGCACAGAGCAACCGAAGCAAAAGTTCTTTGAAACACTGTTAGTGAATCGAATGAGAAAATTAGATTTATCCAAACCCGTTTTCGTAGAGGCTGAAAGCAGTAAGATTGGTAACGTTAATATACCAGCCGAACTTTTCAAAAAAATGCATCACTCAAAGTGTATCGTTGTAGAAAATTCTAGGCAGAACCGAGCTAGTTTTCTGGTGGCGCGTTACTCCAACGTATTTGAGGATGAGAGTGTTGTGGGAAGATTTTTTGAGTTCTTAGCTTCTCGTCACCCCACGGATGTTTCAGAGAGAGCGAAATGCTTATTTAGTTCAAAAGATTGGAGTGCGTTGGCGAGTCACCTACTTTATTATCATTATGATCCATCCTACGAACGCTCAATGGGCTTGAAAGACCGTACAATACTTTTACACGCTAAATGTAACGGCAATGTTGAAAATACCGCTCGTGATTTAGCCTGTGACATCATCTCTAAATATGGATAGTTGCAAGAACAAAATCTCTCCAGGTCGTGCAATGTAGCGCCACAGCAGCTGCGTTTATCTGAATAATCTAATTGCCTTCTTTAATTTAAAGTGGCTGAAAATAAAAGCATCTACTCTGCCGCTAATCGTCGACGTTTATCACGTTTTCCAAGAGCATCATATGTCGCGTATTTATACATCTCGCTGAGGGTAGGATAATTATAGCAAGTTTGAATGAATAACTCGGCGCCTGCTCCGACCAAAAGTGCGGTTAAGCCTACATGAATCAATTCACTGGCCGTTTCACCAATTGCATGCACTCCCAACAGCTTCATGTCTTCTTCTCGGAACAGCAACTTTAAAAAGCCCTCTTGGTCGCCGATGATTTGTCCCCGTGCATTGTTTTGATATGTTGCGCGACCTGTAACGTATGCGATGTTATCTCTATTAAGCTCTTCTTCTGAAGAGCCTGCCATCGAACATTCAGGAATAGTGTAAATTCCGTAGGGCAGGATATTGGCTAGTTCAGTTTTATATTCCAGATCAAAAGCATGAACCATGGCTACACGCGCTTGTTCCATTGATGTTGATGCTAATGCTGGAAAACCAATTACGTCGCCCACCGCATAGATATGAGGCAAAGCAGTTTGATAAGTACCATTTACTTTCAATTGCCCTCGAGACTCAGTCTTTAATTGTATATTTTCTAAACCAAGACCACCTGTATTGCCGTTACGGCCAGTAGCTGCCATAAGCGCATCAACTTTAAAAGAGCGCCCCGTTTTGAGGTTAACCGTTAAATCTCCCTCTGCATCTACGCTTTCAATTTCTTCTGGCATGCATAATTCTACGCCCATATTGCGCATACATCTGGTTAGTGTGTCGGAAATTTCAGAGTCCATAAAACTTAATAATTGCTCGCGCCCCTCAACGAGGGATACATCAATGCCAAGAGCCGAAAACATGCACGCGTACTCGCATCCAATCACGCCACCACCGGCTATCAACATAGTGGAAGGAAGTTTGTCCAGCGCGAGAATGGTGTCGGAGTCATACACACGTGGATCATCGAACGGAAATACTGGAGGGTGATAGGGGCTGGAGCCAGTGGCAATAAGGATTACATCGCCCGAAATAGAAATTTCATTTTTTTTTGATGATCTGATTCTAACAGTATGTTCATCGACGAATGAAGCATTCCCTTCGAAATATGTAATGCCATGTCTTTCAATATTTTCGCTTATCCGTTGATGTTCGCTTTGAACTACAAAACGTTCATGAAACAGAAAGTCTCGGGCTGTAACCGTTTTGTTGATTTGAGTGTCTACGCCATGAAGTTCTCTCTGCCGAAAGCCGGACAAGTAGAGGGCTGACTCACGCAGTGTTTTGGAGGGAAGTGTTCCGGTATTCGCGGCAGCTCCGCCCGGAACACTCTCTCTTTCAATAATGGCAACGCTTTTGCCGAAGTATGCAGCTTGGGCAGCACCTTTTTCTCCACCGGGCCCAGATCCGATCACAATTAAATCAAAATTTTCATTGCTCATATTCTTCCCTCATGGCGTTGGCTATTTGCACATAGATACGCTTGTATAGGTTACGCTTGTATAGGTATTGTGTTCAGCATATTCTCCCTACTCGTGAAAAATAAAAAAAGCGTAAAATATCGATACCGGCAAACCCAATTAGCAGTTTTACAGGATACATTCTACTTGATGGTGATATTTTAGATCGACTGCGTTTTTGCGCACACTACGAACAACGGATCTCCCTCGCCCTTAACTGGAGAAAAATCCCGAACCGTATATGGTTCAAATTTTTGAGTAGCGTCAAAATACTGACCAACAAGTTTGGTGTGCCCTGTATTTGTGAGTTGGTGCCAAATAGCGATAGCCTTTGTTGGGAAACAGCGATTCGAAAATGAGACAATGCATGGACTGCCTGGAATTAGTACGCGCGCAATCTCATTAAAAATAGCAACAGGGTGAATAAGATATTGCACTGAGACTGTTATCAGACAAATGTTGAAAAAACAGTCATGGAAAGGAAGTTTGGTTTTGGTAGCAAGATTTTGAACCAAACTGCTGGTAAGTTGAGGATTGTTGTCTAACTCAATTTGGTTCATTCCAAGGCCAACTACACCTCCGTAGTTTATTTCCTCAGGTAGATGAGAGGCACAACTTGCCATTAAATCAAGAACCTGGCTGTTTGGTAGTAGGATCGATCTCAGATAAGCGGTTAATGCTGTACAGGCTGTTTCATCGATATGCTTAACCAGTCGTGGTTCACTGTAGAAGATTTCATCGTCTGACTCATCTATACGCTTAAAAGCTTCTGACGGAATAATGTAGTCCATGAATAGGGAGGTGGTCTAAGGGCACCCGTTAGTCAAGGGGCCGATCAATTCAAGTCCAACTGACCCTAAGGATAACCTTGCTCGTCGCTCTGACGAAACCATTTGACAGCTCGTGGAATATCAGTTTGCACGCTTTTTTCGTAAGAATAAGCATTTCCAAGGTTTACCTGGAATCGGTATATCCCTGTTCCGCTACCTTTTGATACCTATTCACCGCTATTTTTTGACCGGCAGGCATACCTTTGCCAAAGTGGTACCTAGCAATTAAAAAGGGCTTAGAGGTTTGTTTTTATTTTCCTCTAAACCCTTGATTTTATTGGCTCCGCGGGCAGGACTCGAACCTGCGACAAGGCGGTTAACAGCCGCCTGCTCTACCAACTGAGCTACCGCGGATCAAAATTATCGTTCACACGTAACATTTCTGCCGCTGGCTTATAGCAACGGCGTTGATTACAGGCAAGATGAATAGCTATTATATAGTGTTTTTTAGTAAACTTCTGAGAATGCTTAATTGTAAGATTTCGACAATAAGTCGTATTCATAACCGGGAGAATTTGGAATTTATCAGGGGATGTTTTGAAATGGAGGTCCGGGAGGGAATCGAACCCCCGTACACGGATTTGCAATCCGCTGCATAGCCACTCTGCCACCGGACCATTCATTCAGTGCAGGAACGAGATATTAAACCGAGAATGCTGCAGGTCAAGCGGAAGCTGCACGGATTTTTTTACGAGCGAATTGATACAGGCAGGAGGGATTATTAGGTTAAAAGGGGCATTATTGTTTTTGTATTTTAGTTGGAAGAATTGAATGGATTTAAAATGGATATTATAGAAGCAAGACAGAACATGGTTGACTGTCAATTGCGCACCAATAAGGTAACTGATGCGGCATTACTCACTGCCATGGGAGACCTTCCGAGGGAGGCTTTCTTGCCCGCCGAACTTCAGGCTTTTGCTTACTCTGACGGAGAGCTATGCATCGGCGAGGGGCGATCAATGCTTGCACCCATGACTTCAGCAAGAATGCTGCAATGCTTAGAATTGAAAACGGGGGACGTATGCCTCGCAATCGGAAGGGCTAGTGGCTACACCGCAGCAATCATGGGGCGACTGGCTTCTGTCGTTTTTGCCCTGCATGATGATAAAGATGTAAGTGCTAAAACAAGTAGCGTTTGTAATCAGCTTGGTCTCGACAACGTAATTTCTGTGACGGGGCCCCTAGAGAAGGGCTGGAGCAAAGAGGCGCCATACGATGCTATCTTTATTGACGGTGCTATCGAAATACTACCTGAGGGCATAATGAATCAAATGGCTGATGGAGGCAGACTAAGCGCTATTGTGCAGGAAAATGGCGTGGGCAGGGCAACTCGTTTTTTGAAGAGTGGGGCTGCTCAATCGGGCCGTGTTTTATTTGATGCGAAAGCGCCTGTACTTCCAAATTTTGAGATGCCACAAAATTTTGTGTTCTAGTAGATAATAAAGCACTAGATTTTGTGGTATTATTGGGTTATTGGTGACAGAGTTGGTTAACAGTCGTGACGTTTTGGCTAATGCGTGTGAAAGACGAAAATGCAATTTCGGTGATTCTTTGCGTGTATAGGCAGTTAAAGTAATATTTTGCAAACGCCTTTTTGAAGGCTGAAATGACGGGTAACCGTTCTTAAAGTCTGGAGAGAGTTTCCCTTGGTGGTACAAATTTTCAAGAAAATCAAAGCCCAAAAGGTTCTTCACGGATTTTGGGTAATAGCAAGTAGTCTGTGTATTTTACCGGCAGCTAATGCGATGACGCTAGAAGAGGCGCTGGTCTTATCATATCAAAATAACCCAACTTTGCTTGCGCAGCGCGCTTTAGTCCGTGCAACAGACGAGCAAGTCAGCCAAGCGTTGTCAGGCTGGCGTCCCCAAATAGAAGGTTCGGTTCGGAGTAATTCCTTTTGGAATAGAAGGAATAATGACAATAACGAAATCAACAGACGTAGCGGATACCAGGCCCAAGTCACGGTTACTCAGAATATTTTTCAGGGCGGACAAACATTATCCGCTACTGAAGAGGCAGAAAGCAAGGTTCGTGCAGAGCGAGCAAGGCTGGTTTCGACTGAGCAGTCGGTTCTATTAAACACGGTAACTGCTTACATGGACGTCTTCAGAGATGGTGCAGTTCTCAAGCTTACCGTAAACAATGAAAAAGTTTTGGCTCGGCAATTAGAGGCGACTCAAGACCGTTTTAACGTTGGAGAAGTTACGCGGACTGATGTTGCTCAGGCTGAGGCGCGGTTGTCAGGTGCCCAAGCTGATCGCATTCAGGCAGAAGGGGATCTTAAAACAAGCCGCGGGGTTTTCACGCAGATTGTAGGCGTAGAGGCTACAAATCTTAATAAGCCGGATCCTGCTCTTGAGTTACCTAGTGATGCGAAAGACGCAATCAGGCTCGCCATTAAAAATAGCCCGATTATTTTGGCTGCCAAATTTGATGAGTCCGCAGCCCGTCATAATGCTAGCGAAATTACGGGTGAATTGCTTCCAAGTTTAGACTTGATAGGTCAGGCAACTAAAGGTCGTAATCAAGCACTGTTAAATAGAGATAACACAGACTACGAATTGAGAGCGCAACTTACTGTTCCAATATACCAACAGGGGGCAGTTTTCAGTAGAGTACGTGAGGCTAAGCAATTACATGCTCAATCTAGAATTCAAATCGAAGAGGCTAGGCGACAGGCGGTAGAAGAGGCTACCAGTGGCTGGGAAGCGCTATCGACGGCGCGCGCTCGTATTGCTTCGTTACAAGCTGAAGTACGCGCTGCGCAGATCGCTCTGGAGGGTGTCCAACAAGAAGCGTTAGTGGGATCTCGGACTGTCCTTAATGTCTTGGATGCAGAACAAGAGCTGTTAGATGCCAAAGTTGACTTGGTGAGGGCAGAGCGTGATGAAGTCGTTGCGAGGTTTGATGTCATGAGTGCAACTGGGCGACTAACTGGTCCAGCTTTGAAGCTCCCTAGCGGCTACTATGACACTAGTGTGCACCACAAATCGGTACAATGGAAAATATTTGGGCTTGGTGATGATATTGGTTCACCTAATACATCCAATAAGGTAAAGAAACCCTGAGAATAGTTATAACTTGCGTGACTGGTATGGATCCTAAGTGGTTAATAGAGGAAGCATTAAACCATGAGTGAAGGTGGGGGACAACAAGGGCCTTCAATGGATGAAATCTTGGCATCTATCCGAAAGATAATTTCCGAGGATGATGATGGTGGAAAGTCGGATATGAAAGGTATACCACCTGATACGACTAATGGCGATGATCCCGATACGTCTCATGGCGACGATAATGAGCTTGTGTTGAAGGAAGAGGTTCCTGACAAAGATGATGATGAAGAGGAAATTGAGCTGGTAGATGAGATAAAAGAAGACGACCCCGGTCAGGATAAGCGCCTTGAGAGCCAGCCGGATAAATCTGATATTGCTACTGAAATTGAGGCTGCGCCACCGCCACCACCGCCACCACCGCCGCCGCAACCACCCAAACCACCCGAGAAAAAAGCGGATCCGTTGGTTGGGGATCCTCAACGTGCAAAAATGACTAGTTCATTAACAAGTTTATCTGCAGCAATCAGAGAGCATCGGCCTGGGGCTACCGTTGAACAATTAGCGGAAGATCTTCTCCGACCGATGTTGAGAGAATGGCTTGACGCTAATCTACCAGATATGGTCGAACGTTTGGTGCAAAAGGAAATACAACGTATGGCGGACCAAGCAGAACAAAAGTAATCTGTCTTATTTGTGATTTTGGGCTGTGGGCTGTCCATTAACAAGGCATCCATGAGTAATCTTGAAAAATTTTATCAACCAAATGAGGTTGAACCGAGGCTTTATGCTGAGTGGGAGAAAAGTGGTGCCTTTGCGTCGGGTCGATCATCCGATGCTGATCCCTATACCATTGTTATACCGCCGCCTAATGTAACGGGCAGCCTTCATATGGGACATGCACTAAACAATACCCTTCAAGATATTCTTATTCGTCACGCTCGTTTGGTTGGTAAAGATGCTCTTTGGCAGCCGGGGATGGATCATGCTGGCATCGCGACACAGATGGTTGTGGAGCGACAATTAGCTGAGAATGGAGAGAGTCGGCGTGAAATGGGACGAGAGAATTTTCTCAGTCGCGTTTGGGAGTGGAAAGAACAGTCGGGTGGTGCCATCACAAAGCAATTACGCCGATTAGGAGCTTCCTGTGATTGGGATCGCGAGCGTTTCACGATGGATGAGGGTCTAAGCAAAGCAGTCTTGCAAGTTTTTGTTCAACTTTATTCTAAAGGTTTGATTTATCGCGACAAACGGTTGGTAAACTGGGATCCAAAACTAGAAACGGCGATCTCTGATCTTGAGGTCGTACAGACGGAAACCAACGGACACTTATGGTATTTTCGTTATCCGATTGAAGGCATTGACCAAAAATTTATCACAGTTGCAACAACCAGACCAGAGACGATGCTTGGGGATACAGCTGTTGCAGTGCATCCAGAGGATCAGCGATATAAAGGTTTAATTGGTAAATACTGCGTGTTGCCCTTAGTTGGGAGACGCATAGAAATCGTGGCAGACGAATACGCAGATCCTGAACAAGGCTCAGGTGCCGTAAAGATTACTCCTGCCCACGACTTCAATGATTTTGAGGTTGGTCGTCGGCACGAGCTCGATATGATTAATGTGCTTGATGCGCGGGGTCGGATAAATGATAAGGCACCTAAACGGTACCGTGGCCTCGATAGATTCGAAGCTAGAGAAAAAATTATAAAGGATATCAAGGCCGAAGGTCTCCTTGAGAAGATTGAAGATTACATTCATATGGTTCCTTATGGTGACCGAGGTGGAGTACCGATAGAGCCGTATTTGACAGACCAATGGTTTGTTAATGCGAAAGAGCTTGCAAAGCCTGCAATTAAGGCTGTTGAGAATGGTGATACCAAATTTGTCCCAGAAAATTGGTCAAAAACTTATTTTGAATGGATGAGGAATATTCAGCCTTGGTGTATCTCACGGCAGTTATGGTGGGGACATCAAATTCCCGCTTGGTATGGTCCTGACGGCGAAATATTTGTGGCGCTATCTGAAAAAGAGGCCCATCAAGCCGCACAAAAACATTACGGTAAGATTACAGAACTCAGGCGCGATGAGGATGTTTTGGATACCTGGTTCTCATCTGGCCTCTGGTCTTTCTCCACACTTGGTTGGCCGGGGAAAACCCCTAATCTTGACCGTCATTATCCCACTGATGTTCTCGTGACTGGTTTCGATATAATTTTCTTCTGGGTTGCACGAATGATGATGCTGGGTATCGAATTCATGGGGGAAGTGCCATTTCGGACAGTCTACGTGCACGCCTTAGTTCGAGATGGAAATGGACAAAAAATGTCAAAATCCAAAGGGAATGTTATCGATCCTTTGGAGCTTATGGACCAGTATGGGTGCGATGCGCTCAGGTTTACTTTGGCCTCGCTGGCAGCTCCAGGAAGGGATATTAAGCTGTCAGCAGGCAGGGTGGAGGGTGCGCGTAATTTTGCTACTAAAATTTGGAATGCAGCTAGATTTTGCGAGATGAATAGCTGTCCGTTTGGAACTGAATTCAACCCTCGGCATATATCTCAAACAGTTAACAGGTGGATTATTGGTGAACTTGTGAATTGCAGTAACAAAATGAATAGGGAACTCGATATCTTTCGTTTTAATGATGCTGCGCAAACTATTTATCAGTTTGTCTGGGGCACATACTGTGACTGGTATCTCGAATTTGCTAAACCGTTGCTTTCCCATAAGAACGAAAACATTAAAACGGAGACTCAAAATACCGCAGCATGGTTGTTAGAGCAGGTATTAACATTGCTGCACCCCTTTATGCCCTTCATCACTGAAGAGTTGTATCAGAGATTAATTAGTGGGGGGCATAAACAACTTATACTTGGGCGTTGGCCTTCATTTGAGTTAGATCTTAGGGATGAGAATACCGCTAACGAAATTGACTGGGTTATCCGACTAATCACAGGTGTTCGGTCAGTTAGGTCAGAAATGAATGTACCTGCAGGGGCAAAAATACCTGCCATTATTTTGGGATTGGGAGAAAAAGACCGAGGCTGGTTTCTGGAGCACGAAAAATTAATTTGTCAGCTTGCGCGTATTTCTGATGTCTCTACCAATGGTTCTATCCCTTCAGATGCCGTTCAGCTGGTTCATGACAATGCAACTATATTTCTTCCACTTGCAGGGGTCATTGATCTTGATGCTGAGAAAAATCGTATCGATAAAGAGATGAAAAAAGCAATTGCTGAAATAGACAGACTTAAAAGCAAATTAGATAACGAAAAATTTCTTCAAAAGGCTCCAGCCAAAGTCATAGAAGAGCAAAGGGCACGCTTAGCATCTGAAACTAATGCGAAAAAAAAATTAGCATTGGCACTTGAGCGTTTAGCGTCGTGCCGATGACAACGCAAAAAACTGTCCATTCTGCCGACTTTTTTTTTTTTACAACAAACAATCAAATAATCCAGAATGAATGTCTGGTTGACAAGTCATTGAGGTCAGGGCAGTGAGATCTACATAAGTTTAGCAGCTGTCAAAAGAGTGTACCCATTATGAGCATCAATAAATCAAAACTACCAAGCCGTTACGTTTCCGTTGGCCCAGAAAGTGCTCCTCATCGCTCCTATTATTATGCAATGGGAATGACTGAAGAGGAAATTGCGCAGCCTTTCGTGGGTGTAGCGACCTGTTGGAATGAGGCGGCTCCCTGCAATATTTCACTTTCGCGGCAGGCACAAGCCACAAAAAAGGGAGTAAAAGAAGCCGCTGGAACGCCGCGGGAGTTCACTACAATTACTGTTACTGATGGAATTGCGATGGGCCATGCTGGCATGAAAAGTTCTCTTGTTAGCCGAGACTTGATAGCGGATTCTGTCGAACTCACTATGCGAGGTCATTGTTATGACGCTCTTGTGGGGCTAGCTGGTTGTGACAAGTCCCTACCAGGAATGATGATGGTTATGCTGAGGCTCAACGTGCCGTCGGTTTTCATGTACGGAGGTTCGATCTTACCTGGTAAATTTAAGGGTAAGGATGTCACAGTACAGGATGTTTTTGAAGCTGTGGGGACCCATAGTGCTGGAAATATGAGTGACGAGGACTTGCACGAATTGGAGTGCGTTGCATGCCCGTCAGCTGGTTCTTGTGGTGGGCAATTCACTGCTAATACAATGGCATGTGTTTCGGAGGCAATTGGACTGGCTTTGCCGGGCTCAGCGGGAGCTCCTGCACCCTATGAATCTCGTGACGAGTATGCAGAGGCATCTGGCCGATCCGTTATGGAATTACTGGAAAATGATTTACGACCACGTGACATTGTCACTCGGAGCTCTTTGGTGAATGCAGCTCGTATAGTGGCTAGTTCTGGCGGATCAACAAATGCAGCATTACATTTGCCAGCAATGGCTCATGAAGCCGGAATTGATTTCGATATTTTTGATGTGGCAGATATATTTAAAGATACCCCCTACATAGCGGACCTGAAGCCCGGCGGGCAATATGTAGCAAAAGATCTTTTTGAAATAGGAGGTGTCCCAGTTTTAATGCGAGCATTGTTGAATGGCGGGTATTTTGATGGTGACTGTATGACGGTAACAGGTAAGACAATTGGTGAAAACCTCGAGGATATAAAGGTTCCTGACGATCAAAAGATTATTTACCCGGTAAGTAACCCAATTACCAAAACGGGAGGCGTGGTCGGCTTGAAGGGGAACCTTGCCCCCGAGGGAGCCATTGTGAAGGTGGCAGGGCTGGAAAATCAGTCATTCACGGGGCCAGCCCGTTGTTTTGATTGCGAAGAAGATGCTTTTTCTTGCGTTGAAAATAGAAATTATCGCGAAGGCGAGGTGCTAGTTATACGCTATGAAGGCCCAAAAGGAGGGCCCGGAATGAGGGAAATGCTTGCAACTACTGCAGCGCTTTATGGACAGGGAATGGGTGACAAAGTCGCATTAATTACTGATGGGCGCTTTTCGGGTGCAACTCGTGGTTTTTGTGTCGGCCATGTAGGCCCTGAGGCTGCCGTCTGCGGGCCTATTGGTTTGCTGAAAGATGGTGATATTATCACAATAGACGCTAAAGAAGGGATTTTGTCGGTCGATCTCGATGATGAGCAAATGTCTCATCGTAAGAAAGAATGGAAACCACGAGAAACGGATTTTCAATCGGGAGCGCTTTGGCGCTATGCCCAAACGGTTGGGCCAGCTTACAAAGGTGCCGTGACCCATCCGGGCGCAAAGGCAGAAAAGCATGTATACGCAGATATTTAGAGTTGTCACCGCTCAACTCCGAAACCTCAGCTGTATAATAATGAAGAGTTTATGGCTCGACCCAATTTGATGGTTCAATTTAATCGGATATTTCAAGAAAAACAGGTGTGTGATCTGAAGCTTTCTCTTTGCCGCGCGGGGTTTTGTCAATTTCACAGCTTTGAAGACGATCAGCAGCTTGTGGCGACAAAAGCCAATGGTCAATTCTAACACCCTCGTCTTTTTGCCATCGGCCAGCCATATAGTCCCAATATGAATATGCTACTTCTTTGTGAAGAGCTCGCCACGCTTCGGTAAGTCCTAAATTAATCATTGTGCGGAAACGCGCACGAGACTCTGCACGGCAAAGCGCATCGTTGGCAAAGCGTTCTGGATCATAGCAATCTTTATCTGAAGGGCAGACATTGAAATCTCCGCCAAGGACAAAAGGCATCTCTGTCGGTAACAGCCGGCTTGAAATATGTTCGATGAGTCTGTCCATCCAAGCAATCTTGTAAATAAACTTTTCGGTATCCGTTGGATTGCCGTTAGGTAAATAAAGACCACAAATACGTATGTCCTTAATGGTAGCCTCGATATAACGGGCCTGTTCATCACTAGGATCACCAGGAAGACCACGAGTTATATTCTCCATTTTATGTAACGATAATATAGCAACACCGTTATAGGCTTTTTGGCCGTGTGTCGCGGCTCTGTAGCCAAGAGCCTCGAATTCCAATAATGGAAATGCCTCGTCTACACACTTTATTTCCTGGAACAACACGACATCCGGTTTTGTGTCAGAGAGCCATTCAAGCACTCTTGGAAGTCGAGCTTTTATTGAGTTAACGTTAAATGTAGCAAGTTTCAAAATAGCTCCGTTTCCTAATATCTTTCTGAAAAGCATATGTACACGTCAGGCGCATAGCTTAAAAATTTTTGCAATTCTGTCAGATTATGGCTCACGCGATGGAACACGTGCTTCTGGCGTTAATCAAATTGAGAATGACGATCCACACCCACATGAGGATGTAGCATTGGGATTTTTAATTTGAAATGATGCCCCGATTAAATCAGTAACGAAATCGAGCTCTGCTCCATTCAATAAGTCCAGTGAAGTGTCATCGACAACTACAGTAACGCCGTCACGCTCAAACAAGTGATCATCCGGTGTTATATTATTGTCAAAAGTGAAGCCATATTGAAAGCCAGAGCATCCTCCGCCAGATACTGAAACTCGAAGTTTTGTTTCTTTATCCGACTCAGTCTCCATGATTTGAGCAATCCGGTTAATAGCAGCTTCGCTCACACTGAAATGGCGTTGTGACTGCTCGTCATGGCTTTCGAAAATATCAGCCATCTAAATAATTAAACCCCTGAAAATAGTTGCATAACTTCTGCGTATAGTTGATAGCAGAGGCTGAAAAGTCAATCATTAGAAAAATTTTTTTAAAATGGTTGGTATATTATCCTTTTCGTATGTGAAAGCGATACTCCTACAATGTCTATTACACTTGCCCCCTATGCCAGTCGGTTCGATAAAAGTCGAGGCCGGTTACATATTGAGCCTCAAAGTCGACGCCGAACCGGATTTCAAAGAGACCGTGATCGCATCATTCATGCGACAGCTTTTCGGAGGTTAATGCACAAAACGCAAGTTTTTATCTCTCCGGAAGGCGATCACTACCGCACGCGTCTTACCCATAGTTTAGAGGTGGCTCAGATAGCACGCGCACTTGCACGTTCTTTGAGGGTAGACGAAGATCTTACAGAAGCACTGTCATTAGCTCACGACCTTGGGCATCCGCCCTTTGGTCATGTAGGGGAGGAAGCTCTTAATGAATGTATGAAAGAATTCGGTGGATTTGATCATAATGATCAAACTCTTCGTGTTCTTACCCTTTTGGAGCGACGCCACCCTGCTTTTGAAGGTCTAAATCTTTGTTGGGAGACACTTGAAGGAGTTGTAAAGCACAATGGGCCGCTTGTCGCATCTGATTCTGAAGGCAGATTACCCCCAACTATAGACTCATATAACAAAAAACATGACTTGGAGCTTGCTTCCTTTCCTGCCCTTGAAGCACAAATAGCGGCTTTGGCGGATGACATAGCTTATGACAACCATGATCTCGACGATGGTTTACGTGCTGGTATCATAACGCTTGAAATGCTCGAAGACGTGCCTCACATTGGAGGCGTCTTCCGCGATGTTCTTGATGAATACAAAGGACTGGAAATGCCGCGTGTAATTCATGAGTCGATACGTCGTTTGATTGGCAAAGCAATTGACGATCTGACAGATCAAACCAATATTAATTTGACTGAAGCAGGGGTTTCCACAGCAGATGATGTTAGATATTTTGGAGCAGCAATCGCAAGTTTTTCTCCAGCGGTCGCAGGTGATGAAGGAAAAATTAAATCATTTTTATTCAAAAATATGTATTTACATCCGGCGGTACTAAACGAAGCGGCCATTGGGGCGGAACAATTGTGTGATCTTTTCACTTTATTCCACGAGGAGCCTCAAAAATTACCTCAGGAATGGGCACAAGGGGCAGACAGTCCGCACTCAGCAGTCACTGCGCGTATTGTTACAGATTATATTGCGGGTATGACAGATCGTTATGCTATTAATTTGCATCGTGCCCTATTTAAACAAAGCGGACCCAATTCATGAATCCGTTTTTAAATGTTAGAAAACGTATTATCACTTGCATTGATAAATTGGTCTCAAATGACGTCATTCCCCAGGGCCTTGTACTAGATAATATAGCTGTAGAGCCGCCTCGTGATGCGGCACATGGTGATGTCGCAACCAACGCGGCATTGGTATTAGCGAAGCCTGCTGCTATGGCACCTCGAGATTTAGCCGAAAAACTTGGGCGGTTTTTAGAAGAATTCGCTGAGGTTGAAAATGTCGAGATAGCAGGGCCAGGTTTTATAAATATCCGTTTGAGATTACCTTTCTGGCATAAATGTTTGGGTGACATATTAAATCTTAAAAATAATTTTGGGGACTCAACTATCGGTCAGGGAAAGAAAGTAAATATTGAATATGTTTCAGCCAATCCAACTGGGCCGCTTCATATAGGCCATGCAAGAGGTGCTGTTTTTGGGGACGTTTTAGCGTCACTTTTAAATAAGGCAGGCTATAATGTGACACGGGAATATTATATCAACGATGCCGGGGCCCAGGTGGATGCATTAGCACGATCTGCTTTTTTACGCTATCAAGAAGCCCTTGGTGATGAAATAGGTCAGATCGAAGAGGGACTGTACCCCGGCGCCTACCTCAAGCCAGTTGGACAAATATTAGCTAAAAAGTACAAGGAAAAATTTAGGAAATCCCCGGAATCCGAATGGCTGGCCCCCGTCCGGAATATTGCAATAGACGAAATGATGAAGTTAATTCGCTCTGATCTTGCCAAGTTAGGTGTTGAACCTGATATTTTTACCTCAGAGCGTACTCTTGTGGAGTCAGGTCAGGTAACCGCTTGTTTAAACGACTTAGAGTCCCGTGGTTTTATTTATGAGGGTATTCTAGACCCCCCTAAGGGTAAAAAGTTGGATGACTGGGAGCCAAGGCCTCAGACTTTATTTAAAGCGGTGGAATTTGGAGACGATATTGATAGAGCGTTGAAAAAATTTGATGGAACGTGGACATATTTTGCAGGGGATATTGCTTACCATCGCGATAAATTCAAACGTGGTTTTTCTAATCAAATAGATATATGGGGCGCCGATCATGGGGGATATGTTAAACGGGTTCAGTCTGCGGTTAAAGCAGTTACAGATAACCAAGCCACTTTAGATATAAAAATTTGCCAGCTGGTGAAGTTATTAGATAATGGTAAACCCATTAAAATGTCCAAGCGCTCAGGGAATTTTGTTACTCTTCGTGCACTCGTCGATGAGGTGGGTAAAGATATTGTCCGCTTTATTATGCTCACCCGCAAAAATGATGCACCACTCGATTTTGATCTATCATCGGTAACCGCGCAATCACGGGATAATCCAGTTTGGTACGTGCAATATGCCCATGCGCGTTGTAATTCTTTAAGCCGCATGATCGCGAGTCAAATGCCAGATCTAGATATAAGCTACCCATCTTTAAAGGTTGCAAAATTTGAGCTTTTAAAGGAAAAACCGGAAATAGACCTTATTAAGTTAATGGCTAGCTGGCCGCGCTTGATAGAGGCTTCTGCGATAGCAAAAGAGCCACACCGCATTGCATTTTATTTAAATGACTTAGCATCTGCTTTTCACAGCTTATGGACGCAGGGTAAGGAAAATCCGTCATTGCGGTTCATGATTGAGGATGATCCTGAGCTGACTAGGGTAAGAGTTGCACTTGTAAGTGCATTGCAAATGGTTATTGCTAGTGGTCTTGATCTGCTAGGAATTGAGCCACTTCAGGAAATGCATTAATGGCAAGCGATAATGATCCGTTAGAACGTGCGTTAGCAGAAATAGATGCAGAAGCCCTCGATACTGCATCTGAGCCTATGCGGTTTGGACTTGTTCCTATTATTATAATAATTTTTGTGTTCATGGCATTCGCAGGGCTTGTATGGTATGCGTATGACGCCGGTGTTCGAGCCGGCAGTGAAGACGCGGCACCATTGTTAAAAATGAGTGGACCGATTAAAGTACCGCCCCCCAAGCCCGGCGGGGTTACAGTGGCCCACCAAGAAAAAACAATATTTAATCCCATGCAAGGTTCTCAGAAAGACCGTGAAGTTGAGAGAATATTGCCACCCCCAGAAAAACCACTTAGCCTGATGAATGCTGCGCCCTCACCGCCTAAACTGCCAAGTATAACTGGCAAAATCAATAATCGGGGATTATCAGATATATCTGATGTTAAAAATAAACAAACCAAACTGATCCGACCGCCGGTGATCCCAAAAAATAAAAAAGCACCGACGAAACTGACACCTATTGATCCGTCAAAGGCTCGTAAAGCGCAAACAAAACGTCGGCAGAAAGTAAGTGGGCTTAGTGGGGGAGGGTTTTTGATACAAACAGGTGCACTTGCAACTTCAAAGAATGCGGAGCGTGAGTGGGCAAAAATACAAAAAAGATATTCTAACGTGGTTGGTAAACTACAGCTTAAAGTTTCACGTGCCGTAGTCCGCGGTAAGGTGTATTACCGATTAAGGGCTGGCCCTATAAATTCTCGGCTAAAGGCTAGGGGTATTTGCAAAAAGCTTAAAAGGCAGGGTCAGGGCTGCATTGTTGTTCGCGCACGCTAGAAATATTCCCTCTGCTGTCATTTACGGTTGCGCTGGCACAGAAATAACCGCTGAAGAAAGGTCTTTTTTTGCCAAAAATAATCCTCTCGGTTTGATACTGTTCGCCCGCAATATTGATACTCCGGTGCAGATCCGCCAATTAATAGCTGATTTCCGGAACTCGATTGAATTTCCTGATCCTTTGATCTTAATTGATCAGGAAGGGGGTAGGGTAGCCCGGCTCGGTCCGCCTCATTGGCGAAAAACATTAGCTGCACGTGAATTTGGCTTAATTTTTGATACGGATCCGTCGCTTGCGCTAAAGGCCATACGATTAAATTCCGAAATACAGGCGCTTGAACTACTTGATCTTGGTATAAATACAAACTGCTCTCCAGTTGCCGATCTCGCTAGGCCGAATACTCATGAAGTAATCGGTGACCGCGCTTTCGCCAACGACCCTAAAATCGTTTCCGTTTTGGCATATGAGGTGTGTGAGGGCTATCTCTCTCAGGGTATATTGCCCATTGTGAAGCATATTCCGGGCCACGGCAGAGCGATGGCGGATAGCCACATAGAATTACCGGAAGTTTGCACCGGTCGCAAAGAGTTGCAGAAAATGGATTTTGCACCTTTTTGTCATTTACGTGATATGCCCGCAGCAATGACAGCTCACATAGTTTATACGGCCTTCGATAAAACTGTTCCTGGGACCTTATCCAAAACTTTAATCAATGACGTTATCAGAAATGGCATAGGTTTTGATGGTCTCCTGTTTAGTGATGATATTGGAATGAGAGCACTTTCGGGAGGTTTTGCAGAGCGTGCTAATGAGGCTCTAAATGCAGGGTGTGATGTAGTTCTTCACTGCAGCGGAAATCTCGATGAAATGGTAGCAGTAGCAAATGGTGTTGAGCCCATGACAAAATCGGGGATGAGACGGTTCTATGCTGCTCGTCATGCATGCAGGCCCTGTGTTTTTGATGCACGAAAATTACAACCAATGCGAGAAGCTCTTTCGAATATGTTGGGGTAGAGATTTTTATTTTGGACGTATCGGCCCGCCAGATAATGTTAGGTGTTCTGAGAAGCAACTTAATTAAGTTGCCTAAACGAATCTAAATTATGATTTTTACTTTCTCCAACCGCAATGATTTTGGTGAATTAATAAATCAAATAGGTAATAGCACATTAAAACAACACTTTAGTAAATATGGACATATGCTTGTCCTTCCCCTCTGCAACGTGTTACCGGTAGTAATTCAATAGGCGTTTGTGCATTTGAAAGTCATGCTGGTAACGGCGCCTTAAGTTATGATGTGGCAAGAGTT
>Ga0163109_10001310_pt1 | contig 19773 bp, 15 predicted proteins | sample CRUFie1St13metaG_FD_108704 | JGI IMG/M metagenome (GOLD analysis project Ga0163109, IMG submission 108704) | Marine microbial communities from the Costa Rica Dome - CRUD Field 142mm St13 metaG | ecosystem: Environmental > Aquatic > Marine > Oceanic > Photic zone | place: Costa Rica: the Eastern... | reverse complement strand
TAGATTTTAGTTCACAAGAAATTGAATTTCCGGAAACAATACAAGATGATATTAAATCCAATCTGACTGAAAATGTTGGAACACAACTTGAGAAGCTGGGAGATTCAGATATAAATATCAATAAAAAACAAACTTTTAAAGAAGTTTATGATAATCCCGAAAATATGGAACATTTACAAGGTGAGGTTAGTCGTGAATTAAATGAAGCAACAGACGGGAATATTGAAAAAGCAACTAAAGACCAAATTCAAGAGGCAACCGACAAAGTATCAAACGGAATTGAAGACAAACTTAATGAAACCTATAAAAATGATATATCAGAAATTTCAAAATCAGAATTTAAAGATAATCCAGAAGCGACCCAAGAACAAAATACTGCTGCGAGAGATGCAACCGGAGATATGGGAGAACAAGTTGCGGATAATTCAGAAGAAATTGAAAAAAATGCTAAAGGGGAAAATAAAGATTTTATGGAGGAGGAACTTACATCTGAAGATATAGAACAAGTAGGTCAAGATATTGACAAAGAAATTGAAAATTCTAAAGATCCTAAAGCAAAAGAATTAGCAGAAGCAAAAAAAGCAACTTGGAAAAAAATTTTAGAATGGGGTGGGAAAGCATTTTCTTGGGCATCAAGAAATATGATGCTACTCGCACTACTCGCAACTGTATTTTGCGGACAAAGTAAAAATTTTTGTGGTGTAGGGCCATTATTAGAAGATGTAGCTAAAAAATGTGGTAAAGCAGGAGAAAATTTGATTGATGCAGCTGGTAAAATAGTAGATAATTTCTTAAAACCTATAGGAGGAGCTCTTGGTAGTTTATTTAAAAAAATTCTTAAACCTGTGATTATTTTTATTTCTATTATTATATTTTTTGTATTATTATATTTATTTTTTCGTTACCTTTTTCCAATATTTTTTAAGAAAAAACAAAAACAAAAACAAAAACAAAAACAAAAACAAAAATAATTTTTTTTATAATAAAATATTATAAAATGTCTGTTATCAAGAATAAAAAAAAATCTACTAATTTTTTCAAAAATCTACCAAGAACTTCTAAAATATTATTGATAATATTTCTTATTATTTTTATCTTTTTAATTATCTTTCTACCGATTTATTTCACCAGATTATCTTCATCAAAATCAAAAATAAAACCCTCTGAATCATGTGGTGAAGGACAACCTTGTCAACTCCCTTACAAATGTCTAAATGACATTTGTCAAAATGTCGACGCTATAGATGATACAGAAAATTTTCAATTAGGATATGAAAAACAGTATCTGATTGTGTCCAGTAATCAATTATCACTTGGCGATAAGAAAGATAACTTCTTTTGGAGTTGGAACAATGATAGTGTGACTCTAACTTTTCGTGATTTTGATAATGATAAATATTATTATTTCGTTGAACCAGAAATAAATAAAAATGTTGGAATTACTTCCGATGGAAAAAAATCAACTACCAATATAAAATTGACAAAAGATGGACAAATCACTTCTGATGATCAACAACTATGTCTTTCCATTAATGGAACAGACATTATATGGAAACAATGTATTGATAACAAACCTCCTATTGGTGCTATTTTTAATATAGAACTTCCTTCTTCTAAAAAATGTGGTGATGAAAATTGTCCATCTCCTTTTGAGTGTAAGAATAGTATATGTAATTATTGCAGTCCATCCAAGATAACTTGTGGTCCTGGATTTATTCCAAAATGTATCTATGACAAAGATAATAAACGTTATAATACAGAGTGTGCATTAGCAAACCGATGTATAAATTCTGATATAAAGTGTTCTCCAGATGAAATTACTGTATGTTCAGATGATGGAAAATTTGTTTGTAAGGAAAATGATCATACAGCAGCTTGTCCTAATATAACAGATGAACAGAAAAATGAATATATCAGTCAGTGTTCGGGAATGTCTAATGATAAAACAAAATTTATTCTAACTTGTAATTCAAGTACAAATTTTCAATGGCAATGTTATCCTCAATGTAATATAATTAATGATAAAAAGTGTCCCACAGGGGAAACCCCAACATGTTTTATTAATTCAGTATCAGGACTTCCGGAATTTATTTGCGAAAAAAAAGAATACGACCCATGTGATAACAAATTACCTACACCTCCAAATTGTCCGATTCTGGACGTTGAATGTATCGAGGAAGCAAATACTGGAATCTGGTATAAAAAATGTAAAGATCAATTTGATTTAAATGATTGGCTAAATACAAACACAGGACGAGAATATAAAGTTGAATCTTGTGTCAACATATTAGATAAGGATAATAAGATACCAGTTGTTGTGACAAAAAATGAAGATGATATAGTCGAGCCTGCAAAATTTTATAATAATACTCGGAAAAGTGTAAATTTTGATGATGTTACTTTAAGTATTATCAATAATCCGGATGGGTTGGTTGATATAGAACATGATGTAGTTTATCTGTCCTCGGATTTCAGTTTCACAGATGCAAATACAATTGATTTAAGTAAAATACCTATGGAAAGTAAATCTCTCGTAGTTATTGACGGAAATAATGAATTTAATCATATTTATCAAAATTTAACTATTTATAAAATAACAAAAAATGATAAAACATGTGTTTATATTGATTTTGGAGGTAATTCAGAATTAACTAAAAATATGAATGACCCACTCTTTCAATTGAAACTGATGAAATCAGATTGTTGGAATTATTTTCAAAATTATAAAGGAGAAAATCTTCAATTTAACCCAGACGGAACAGTTGAACCTTCGGACGACCCAACCAAATTTTATTTATGTGATGGTGACTGTTCAAAACCACCAAGTGATATTTATTATCCATCAGTCCCTCCGTTTGTAAAGTATCCAGGAACCGATAATTACGTTAGACAACCATATGATAACAAAGATTCTAAATTGTTTAGTGGAGGATGTAGTGTTTTTATGGAAGGAGATGTAGTCCAAGTTCTTAATTCTATAAATGACGGCGAAAAAGCTACTTGTAAAGCATTTCCAGGTCTTAAAGTAGATAAGACAAACACAAAATCTGAATCTATCTATGATTTGGTAAACGACATCAAAATAAAATGTGATCCAGGTTTTGTAATTGGTAATATAAACCCTAATTTTGTCAAAGAAGCGTGGTCAAACTTTCCACAGATTGATTATAATTGTGTAAATATTCCAAGTTTGACATCATCATGCTCTCAAAAAACAACGACTTATGATAATATTGGAGGATATGATCTACCAAACATAGGTCCAATTACGTGTGCATCAGATGAAGTTCTCACATCAGCAGAATCGGATCAAAAGAACAAGAAGCTAACATATACTTGCTGTAAATTAGACAAACTTCGTTGTAATTCTTAAAAATTGAAGAAAAAAATTTCTTACACATATTTGTAAGAAAATATGAAACTCGGAAATCGTTTATCTTATTTAGAACTTGAAACTTTGTGTTTTTCTTTAAAGGACAAGGTTGAATATTTAAAAAATATATATCATTACGATGGAAAATGGCTTTTTCGTTTCAATAAAATAGATTTTATTTTTGAAAATGGAAATATAAATATAGGAATATTTGAAGAACGAGAAAAAAATATCCATAGTGTTTGTCAAAAACTTCGTCAAACTATTACTGGAAAAAAAATTGTATCTTTGGATATTATAAAAAATGACAGAACATTTGTTTTTGAATTTTTTGAATATTATTTGGTAATTGAATTATTTGCAAAAGGGAACATTATTTTATTAGATAAGAATCAAAATATTATTGTTCTTACCCGAATTCATAAAGATATTCGACACGGAAATAAATATAAATGGAATAAATTTCAAACAGAATTTCCTTTACGAAAATGTATTTGGAAAAATGATCTACAAGACCCTATAAAGGAGTCGGTTGCTTTCCCTGTCGGGATGCAAGACAAGGGGTCGGTTGCTTTCCCTGTCGGGATGCAAGACAAGGGGTCGGTTGCTTTCCCTGTCGGGATGCAAGACAAGGGGTCGGTTGCTTTCCCTGTCGGGATGCAATTTGAATGTCTTGAGACAGACCAGGGAATGGATATTATAGATGCATTGAAAATTTTAGGTGAAAGAAAAATCAAAAAGAAGGAAAATCCTAAAAAAATAAATAAAATTGAGAGAAATAAAAAGTATCAAATTGAAAAATTAGAAAAATCTTTGGAAAAAATAAATCAAGAAATTGAGAGATCTCTCCAAAATTTTAAAGAATTGGGGATTCTTCACAATACACGAAAAAGATTGGAAAAAAAATTAGAAAATGCTTTAACAGTTTCATCATTATCATCTCCTACTGATGTATCAAGAAAAATTGCAAGGAAAAATGTAGAATATACAAAATGGTATCATAAATATTATTGGTGGATTACTAAAAATAATTTTTTAGTTGTAGGTGGTAAAAATGCAAATGAAAATGATTATTTGGTCAAGACCTATTTAAAACCAAATGATTATTATTTTCATTGTGAAGATTTTGGTTCAGGGAGTTTTATAATGTTTTCTGATAACAGGGAACCAGACAGTGTTGATTTTGACGAAACTGCGGAAGGTGTTTTGGCTTTATCAAAATATTGGGGAACATCTGGAAATGTTTTTTATGTCAAAGGAAGTCAAGTGTCTTTAACACCACCAACAGGAATGTCATTATCCAAAGGAAGTTTTATGATTTATGGAAAGCGAAATACTATCAAAGTTTCTCAAACAATATTAGGATATGTTTTGGAAGGAACCGAATTAATGCTGGCGCCATATCGTATTTGTTATAGAAAGGATAAAAAAGCTTTGAAAATCAGCCCAAATTTATCCAGGAAAAAAGGAATGGTAAAAATGATTAAAAAAAAATTAAATATAGATATTGAACCTCACATATATTTATTCAATAAACCTTGTAAAATTTGAGGTATTTAAAAAAATGATTGGTATATAAAAATGAGTAATTTCATTATTTACGAAAATGGAGACGAATATACAGGAAAATTAAAAGATGGAAAGAGACATGGAAAGGGACAAATGAAATATTCAGATATTTTAAGCTATCATGGAAATTGGAAAGTTGGAGAAAAAAGCGGAAAGGGAGAATTGAGATTGTCCTTACAAGATTTTTTTATTTTAGGAGGTGATGATGAAAAAAATATTCAAAATCAATCAGATTTATTTTATTCTCTTCGTTTCAAAGATGATAAATATGAAAAACAAGAACTCTGTCCAATGTTACAGGGTAAATGTTTATTTGGCTTGGAAAAATATTCACATTACTTATTTATTTTTGGAGGGTTTGATGGAAATAGATGTATAGATAATATTGATCGATATGATTTTTTGACAAATAAGTGGGAAAACATTGCATTCCTATCAGAACGTCGTTCTGGTTGTGTATCAGTTATAGATACAAAAAACTCTAAAATTTACATTATTGGCGGAACTCAAAAGGGAATTGTTTTAAATTTGATTGAAGAATACGATATTTTAACAAATAAATGTTCTAGTTTTATTACTTCAAAAAGTAAGAGAACTTGCGGTGGTGCAGTATATTTTGAAGGTAAAATATATATGTTTGGAGGATTGAAATATACAGACGATGATTTATATATGGAAATTTTAGATTTGAAAGAAAAAAAAATAACTCTAAAAGAACATATATTATTAAATATAATGGGTGCAGGATATTGTTTTGGGATAATGGATAATAAACCATGTATATTTGTTGTCGGTGGTGATCAGAAAGAAGGTTTAAACCATAGACATTGTTATACAAACAAGTTTTTCTATTATGATATACAAAAAGATGAAATTTATGAATTACCTTCACCATTTCATAAAAGAAAATATAGTTCATTGGTATTTCATCAGCAATCTTTATATTTAATTGGTGGATACGATGGGGAGAAAATTGTTTCTGATATTGAAATTTTTTCTTTAGAAGAAAAAAAATGGGAGATTAAAAATACAAATATTATTGATAAATGTGGTAGCGGGGTTCTGGCAGTAGATAATGAAAAATTTTTATTGCAAGGAGTTTGGAAAAATAATTTATTAGAAGGAAGAGCAAAAATATTTTTTAATGAAAAATGTATTTCGTCAGGTAAATATAAAAAAAATAAAAAAGAAGGATATTTTGACGAAAAAAATCGAATTTTTTATCAAAACAATTTAATTCTTCCAGAAGAAGAATTAAAATTACAAAAAAAATTAAAAAGAAGAAAAATTCCAGAACAATTTATTTGTCCAATTAGTTATGAAATAATGAGGAATCCAGTCATTACATCATGTGGAACAACATATGAAGAAAAAAATATAAAAAAGTGGTTAGAAACAAAAGACACAGATCCATTGATACGAGAAAAAATAACAGATAATCTTATTCCAAATTTAATTTTAAAATCATTGATTCAACATTATTTAGAAAAATAATTTTTGTTTTTAAAAAAATTTTGTTCTACACATTGGACATTCTCTTCTGCGTGTTTTCACAAAACATTTATAACATAAACTGTGCTTACATTTTGTTTCAAATTGTGTATCCTCATAGCATACACAACATTCATTAGTATCATCTTTTGTTTCAAGAATTAATTTTCCATTTTCATAATATTGAAGTTTTTGCTTTCCAGATATTTGAAAATTTTGCATTCCATTTAATCGTTTATTAAAACCATAACGGAAACAATTCTGAACAACACCGTCAACAGATTGTATTTCCAAAAAAACAACATCATCGTGGTAAATTTTTTCATGAACAGTGACACTTTCGCCATCTGGTGAATAAAAATAGTTTTTCATACAACCATTACGCTTTCCCAATTTGTAAACGACAGAAGATAAAGTTCTTTCTGTTTCATCAAAAGAAACAACACGTCCATCCAATTGTCCGTTGATATAAAAACGTCTTAATTTTAAATTTCCATTAGGATAAAACTTATAGAAATCACCATGACGTTTATCATTTTTAAATCCTTGTCTCATTTTAAGAGACCCATCTTCGTAAAACATTTTCAATACACCAGTTTTATTACCCTGTTTATCAAAAGAAACTGTGATTTTAATATTCCCTGAAGGATAAAATTCCTTATAACTTTTTGTTTTCTTTCCATAAAAGTATTGACGGGTAAATTCAATCTCCCCTGTTATATAATATTGACGAAAATGTCCATGTAACTTGTTATTACGATAATGAATACTTTTATATAAACTTCCATTTTCATAAAAATATAAAGCTTTTCCCCACATCTTCCCTCTTCTGTAAGGGATAATAGCTTTTCCAGTTCCATTTTCAAAAAAATATCTTGCGGTATCAATAAGTTTTCCATTATCATAAATTTCCATTGCAGACAAATTTCCATTTTCATAAAACTCGGTCCTTTTTCCATGGAGTTTATTATTTTTATAATTACAAAACTCTTTATATTTTCCATTTTGATAAAAAAAAGTAGCTTCTCTAAATTTTTTTCCTTGTTTATAATGAATTCTACTTTTTAGCTTTCCATTTTCATAATAAGACAATTGTTCTCCATGAAATTGAGAATTCTGAAATATATTTTCTGTCTTTTTTTCCCCATTGGGATGAAATCTTGTATGTTTACGAACTGATAAATTATTTTTCCCAACAGGGAAAGTGAGCGAGTGGTTGTCTTGCATCCTAAAATTTATTTGTTTCTTTTTGTTCTATTTTTAAACTAAATAGTAATTAAATTAAATAAATATAAATCCTGTGAATATATTCTATATTTTATTATCTCTACATTTTTTTGAAAATTTATAGTTTTTTCAATTTTTATATTTTACATTGATTTGAGGAACAGGATTGTGTATTTTCATCAAAAATAATTGGGAAACAATCTTCCATCATAGTTTTACGAATTTTTCGTAATTCTTGACTACATTCATGAGTTTTTTCAGGATTTTTATACCAGAGCTTTTGTAAATTGCGAATTTTTTCTGGTAGGTTCTGAACATTATTGGGATTTTCATTTTTTTTATCTAAAGTTATTGCTTCTTCACTTAGTCCTTCTAATGCTAGAAAGTGTTTTACAATACAATCATGACATTGTTTTTCATTTTGTGAAAGATGGTCCTCCAAAAGAATACATTGCTTACATATTTCTCTTAAATTAAATTTAGTTTCCAAAACAGGGAGTAATTTCTTGCCTGAAGATTTTGATGGTTTATTAAGAACTGTATCAACTGGTTGTCGTTCAAAATGTGCATCTTGTGGTGGAAGAACTTTAACCTCATCATCGAAACGAACTTTTTTAGAAGGAATGGAGTAGTCAATTTTTTTTGGTGCACAAACATTTTGATTAAAATTGTAAAAATTTGAATTTTCTTGAACTAAATTAGGTGAATATTTAGTATCATCTGTAATTCCGTGCATTGTATTATACATTTTATTTCTTTATTTATGGTAAATTTTTTTTTTTAAATTATGTTTGATAATTTTTTAGATTTAAAAATAAAAAATCTATAATAAAAGAAAAATGCCAATTTCTATACCCACTTATTTGGCAAGTCAGTTTGTAAAAAATGCTACTTTACATCAAAGGAAACTCGTATTACAGAAATCATATAAAATTCAGTATCTACTTACTGGTGCATTTACACTTTTTCATTCAAAAGAAATTTTAAACAAAAAATAATAAAATATTATAAAATATTTTATCGTTCAAATGTCCAAAATACGGGCAGATGGGTCAATATAAGATTCTTCACTTCCTGTCCATTTTGGTTGCCAATAATTTGGAATTATATTTCTTCGTTCTGGAAAAAGGAAATTAAAGAGACCATTATAATAATTTGTTTCTTTACCATCATAATTTTCTTGTAAGATAGTATGCCAAGATTTTTTCTTGGAACTCAACCCATCAGAGAATGCTTCCTTTTTCCTCCATAGAACTTCCTCTGGTAGTAAGTCCAAGGACTCAAATGCTTTACGAAACCACCATTTTTCTATACCTTTTTTTCTTGGATGTCTCATATCCGGTGGTATTTCCCAATACTTTTCAATAAATAAAGGGTCTAACAATGGAACTCTAGCCTCTAATCCATGCTCTGCAATACAACGATCCACTCGTTTTACATCATATATATGAATATTTTTTACGTATTCCTTCGCAGTTCCATGTAATTCATCAGGATCAGGACAATTCCAATTAAATAAGTAAGAAGAACATACTTCATCTGGTCCTTCTCCAACTAATAAAACTTTAAAATCAGTATTTTCACTTATATACTTACAAGCTAAATATTGTCCAACTGACGCCCTTATTGTTGTCGTGTCCCATGATTCAATACAATGAATAACTTTAGGAATTACCTCTATTGCTTCTTGATGTGTTATGTAAATTTCTGTATGAATAGAATTAATTTTTTCAGCCACCATTTTTGCATATTTAAAATCTGTCCCTTCATTTTGAAAACCAATACAAAAAGTATGTATTCTTTTATTTAATATACGTGTTGCAAGAGCACACACTAAACTTGAATCAACACCTCCTGATAATAAAAAACCAATTGGTCTATCGGAATGTAATCGAATTTTTATAGAATCAATGACAGATTCTCGTATATTTTCAAGATATTTTTCCTCTTGTAAAGATTTAGAAATAACATTGTAAATCCACTTAAAATTATATTCATTTCCATTGTTCCAAATTGTTCCCGGTGGAAATTCCATAATCTTATCTGGATAATTTGTAATTCCTTTTATTTCTGAACATAATGCGTTATAATCTTTACTACAGTATAGAGGTCGTATACCAACCATATCTCGCCCAATTATTTTTTGTAAAATACGCTTTTCCTTAATCTCGTAAAGAATAAATGCAAATTCTCCTCTTATTTCTCGTTCAAATAATTTGTAAAAGGAATCTAAATTATCGCGATATTTTAAAAATAATTGTAAAAGAACAAAACAATCACTTTCCTTTCTTTCATCCAAATTGTATTTTTGTCTTATTTCTCTGTAATTATAAATTTCTCCATTACATATTAACAAAAAAGTAGAATCTCCTTCGTTAATCATAAAGGGTTGATGTGAATCACTCGTCGTATCAATAATAGATAAACGATGAAATCCTATTTGTAAAGTTTGTTTGTTTCCCTTATCAGAGTATAAATCTATTTTTTGATAGACAGAAATATCTGGTCCTCTGTGAAGAATATTAAAAAAATCTTTTTGTAAAATTTTTGTCTGTTCATCACAACCTAAAACTGTCCATATACCACACATTATTTATATAAAAAAATGTTTTCCTTAAATAAAAGTTAAAAATTGAAGAAATATTAAATTTTTTTTATAGGAAAATGTTTATATTTAAAGATGATATGTTGAATTATTATACTTTAATAGGAGATTTGACTGTTATTGGTGTTGTTTGCAGGGAAGACGAGTATAGAGTGAATAATTTTCAAATTTTTTTTAGAATGTCTAAAATTTTTCAATTAATTAATGATAGAAAATGGAGATATTGTGATAAACAATATAATTTGTTAAACGATGAGGAAAAATCTTTTTATAATCACGATGAGGCGAATTTCAGAGAAAAATATGCAACATTGGCAAAAATAGAGACCTTTTATAATATGGTCATCTATGTAAATAAAAATATAGAAAATTTATATCCAATCACTTTTACAAGTGAAAATACATTTCCAAAATTTAAAAAGTGTTTAAATATTTTTCAAAATCGTATGGAATACATTTTAAAAGAAGTTCGGAAAATAGATTTTTATTTGACAGAAAATGAAAAGTATCGTGTAAGTAGGATTGAAAAGATGATGGAAAATCTTTTATGGAAGATAAAAGATAGAAGAAAAAAACAAAGCTTACTGTTTCATTTACCTTTTTACAAGGGAAATGCAGAAATTATAAATATAGATGGAATAAAACAAGAAATTATGGATTTTATTTATTAAAAAATGAATATTCTCAATCTATTAGAATTCAAAATATTTGTTGAATTCATTTTCAAAATCTTGTTCAATTATTTTTATTTTTTCTATATTTACTTGTTTAAAATGTGAATTTATTTCATCTGATAGGGTTTCTCTTATATTATTCTCTTGAATAATGTCTATAAAATGAACAGTATCTTTATAAAGTGATATTATGGAAGTATCTCTTGTATTTGGTTTTTCACTGACAATTGGAATTCCAATTGGTATTATTTCATTTAATCTTACCCTTTCCAATATAGCATTATCGTAATAGTGAATATTTAGTAATATTCTTCCTTTACATACAAAATCAATTAATTCTTGTCCTAAAATAAATTTTGATGAAATTCCAATTGAAAAATATTTCTGTAAATAATTTAAAATAGTTTTTCTTCTAGTATTGATTGCGCCAATAAAAACTATATCATATTCTTTTTTTGTATTTTGATATTTTTCAATAGAATTGTTTTTCAAAGAAAATGGAACTTTTAAAATATTTGGTTTCACTCCTATATACTTGTTCAATACATTAATATTTTCGGAACTATAATCAAATATTTTGAAAGCATTTTCATAAAGATTTGATAAAATATTCTGTATTTTATGATAATGATGACTGATTTTATTATTAGTATGTTGTTCTAATTGATATATAATGTATCGTTGTTTCGGTAAATTTTCTATGTCAGGTAATAAATGTAAGCAATATATAAAATAAAAGTGATTTGGATTTTGTAGTAAAATTTTATTATAATTTGCAAGTTTAATATTATTATACGAAACAATATTGCATTTAATATTTTTTTCATGAAAATTTTCTTGAAAAATACGACTGATATAAATCATTATTGGTGGAGTTATTATTGTAATTTCTGAAATTTTTGACATTTTTAATTTTTATAATTTTTTTCTATTTTTTTCAAAATTTCAAAAATACCATTATCTATTTTTTCAGAAAATCTTAAAAAATTTTCTTTCATATTTACGTATAAATTATAAGTTGCTTTAAACATACATTCCTATTATAGGAAAAAAAGTAAAAAATGAATTTTCAATAGTTTTTTACAAATTTTTAAAATGAATAAAATTTCAAAGGAAATTGACACGATACAATTTGGTATCTATTCATCTGATGAAATTATGAAAATGTCAGTTTGTGAAGTAAATAGTGTAAAATTATCTGGTCCAAATTCTATTTACGATAAACGAATGGGAGTTCTTGAAACAAATGAAATATGCCCTACCTGTAGTAAGTCTACAAAAGATTGTGTAGGACATTTTGGACATATTAATTTGAATATTTATATTCTTCATCCTTTATATTATCGATTGATTTTAAGTTTATTAAAGTGTATTTGTTACAAGTGTTCAAAATTATTACTATCAGAGCAAAAATTAATTTTATCAGGAATTTCTGGAAAAATCTCCAATTTAACAAAGTTTAATTCCATTGTTAAAATTATGGATAAAATTAATTACTGTGAAAATTGTGACACTTTCCAGCCAAAATATATATTTTCAACGACCGAGAAACAGATCTATATGGTATTTAAGATTAACGGGGAAATTGAACGAATGCAAATGTATGAGAGTGAAATTTATAAAATTTTTGGGAATATCTTAAATAAAGATATTGAATTACTTGGTTTAGATATAAATAATTTTCATCCAAAGAATCTAATATTAAGCACGCTTCCTGTTCTTCCTCCTGTATCTCGTCCATATGTAATTGCAGATTTGTTGACGTGTGATGATGATTTGACTCTTCAATATGTTGAAATTATTAAAGCGAACAGTCATATTGGTAATAATAAGACAACTGAATTCAAAAAATCAAAATATATACAAATGTTAAAGTTTCGTATTCGTAGTTTATTTGATAATTCTGGTGAAAAACAGAAAGTAAGTAATGGACGACCATTAAAGGGTATTAAAAAAAGATTGACAGGAAAAGAAGGTATTATTCGTAATAATTTAATGGGGAAGAGAGTCGATAAAAGTGCTAGAAGTGTTATTGGACCAGATCCAACTTTGAAAATTGATGAAATTGCCATACCTCATGAAATTGCGAATATTTTATCTTATCCGATTGTTGTCAATAATATCAATATTCAGGAAATACAACAGATGGTAGATACACGAAACGTAAATTTTATTATACGAAAAGATGGAACAAGGATTAATGTAAAATATGCTACTACTAAATTGGGTAGTAAAATATTTTACGGTGATGTCGTTTTGAGCGATGGACAATATTTTGTTGTGACAAAAGAAAGTGATGTTTTTAGAATTAAACAAGGAGATAAAATATATAGAAATGGAATTGAATTAGAAAATGTTTCCTATAATCAAAAAAAGGAATTTGAAGTTTGTGTAGGAGATGTAGTTGAAAGGAAATTGAAAAATGGTGATATTTTATTATTAAATCGTCAACCTACTCTTCATCGTGGTTCTATGATTGCACAAAAAGTTCGTATTATAAAAGGTAAAACTATTCGTTTAAATTTGGCAATTACTAACACGTTCAATGCTGACTTTGATGGTGATGAAATGAACCTTTTTTGTCCTAATAATGTCGAAGCTGAAAATGAATTACGAATGCTCTCGAGTGTAGATAATTTTATTATCAATCCACAGTCCAGTAAAGCAAATATTGTTATTGTCCAAGATACGGTTCTTGGAACATATAAAATGACTCTATCATCTCAAAAAGAATTGACAAAACAGAATTTTTGGCATATTGCGTATATTTTAGGAAACAATATTAATAGTATTATCAAGAAAAAAAAATCATATTTTAAATCTTATACAGGACGTTTTTTATTTAGCTTATTACTTCCGGATGATTTTTTTTATACCTCTAAAAATGAGATTGATCCAAATGAACCAACACTTGTGATTGAACATGGTATATTAAAATCTGGCGCAGTTCAAAAAAAAGATTTAAATAAGATTATTTCAAATTTGTATTTAGAATATGACGTAGAAACCTGTAAGTCCTTTGTAAATAATGTTCAGTTTCTTGCTTGTCAGTTTCTTTTGAAAACAAGTTTTACAATTGGTATTGGTGATTGTATATTAAAAAGGAATAATATTCAACACACGGTGAGCAAAGCATTAATGAAAGCAAAAAGTATTGAAGAGACTATAAATAATCCTAATTTGAAGGAAATTTATATAAAATTTTCACTAGGAGGAGCTAGAGATATTGGTTTATCTTTGGCAAAGAATTCTTTACCATTAGATAATAATTTCATTTCCACCGTTACTTCGGGAGCAAAGGGGGATTTTTTTAATATAGCACAGATTACTGGATTACTTGGACAACAGAATTTTTGTGGTGGAAGAATTGAAGAAACAATTAGTAATTGTAGTAGGACTTTACCTCATTATCCAATAAATAAGGAAGATTATACAGATGATATGAAATATGAAGCAAAAGGATTTATTCGTAATAATTTTGCAAAGGGGTTATCTCCTCGGGAATTTTTTCTGCACAGCATGACAGGCCGTGAGGGTATCACTGATACGGCGATGAAAACAGCTACGTCAGGCTACATACAGCGTCGTATGATTAAAGTTGCTGAAGATGTTCATATTGCGAACGATGGAACAGTTAGAAATTTAAATAATAATATTGTTCAATTTTCTTATGGAAACAATCACTTAAATTCGAGTCATACCATTATAAAAAATAATAAAACAATGGCAATGGATGTTTCAAGATTAGTTCAAAAATTAAATTATAATTATGAAGTTTCATCCCAATAGAGAACTGTCCAAGAACTTGATGATTTTATCTCCAGATAAAATTAAAAAATTTGAACGAATATATTTATTTTTTTCTAAAAATAAATTTACCAAAGTTAATTTAAATTTCAGAATTTAATAACCTTTCTTCATTAACATTTTTTTTAAAAAAAAAGTCATAATAAATTTTAAAAAATACTAGCAATATTCTAGTGAAAAGACTAAAAATATTTGTAAAAGTCATTGGATCTGCATTAATTTCAATATAATATATTAAAGAAAAGATTGATGAAATAATAGCAAGAAATAAAAAAGACCAAGAAATATCGTTTGAACTTTTTGTTATATAAATTTTATATAATTGTGGAATAAAAATAATAGATGATAATGAACCCCCTATATAACCATTTATAGTAATAATGTTCATTATTTTGAATATATTATTTCATATTTTTTTGATAAATTCATTTTTTTATTTTTCATTGAATAAAAACTTTAATAAATAAAATGTCTCACATCTTTTTATTTCATCGTGATTTGAGAATTGTTGATAATACTTCTCTTATCTCACAGTTAAAAAGTATTAAGAAACCTATTATTCCTATCTTTATATTTACCCCAGAACAAATTAATCCTAAAAAAAATAAATATTTTTCGAATAATTCTGTTCAATTTTTAATTGAAAGTTTATTAGAATTACAATCTGAAATTGAAAAAAAAGGTGGTAGAATGTATTTTTTTAAAGGAAAAACAATGACCATTTTGAAAAAAATTCACAAGTTCATTCCAATTGATTCTATTGGTTACAATATTGATTATACACCTTATGCGCGAAAGCGGGATGATGAAATTAAAAAATGGTGCGAAATAAACAAGATTGAAATTTTTGTAAAAGAAGATTATGCTCTCTATGATTTTACAGATGGTCAAACAAAAAATAAAAGTGGAAAGCCATATCTCGTCTATACCCCTTTTCTTAACAATGTAAGCAAAAATTTAAAAGTTCGTCCTGTTGATTCCTTTTCTTCCTTTAAATTCCAAGTAGAGAAAAAATTAGATTCTTTTACTTTTAAGAAATTAAATACTTTATATATTCCTAATCCTCATATTAACGTTCGTGGTGGACGAAGTAATTCTCTCAAAATTATAAATAATCTTGGAAAATTTAAAAATTATAGTCAATGTCGAAATTTTTTGACTTATAAGACAACATTTTTAAGTGCTTACTTACATTATACAACTTGCTCCATTCGTGAAGTATATTTTAAAATTATGAAAGATTTAGGAATTTCTTCTGGACTTGTTCGCGAATTAGTATTTCGTGATTTTTACATGAATATTATTTATTTCTTTCCTCAAACACTTGAAGGTCAAATAAAGGGGAAAAATAAAAGTTTTCAAAAAAAATTTGATTCAATTCCTTGGACGAATACTTTATTTACAAAATGGTGTGAAGCAAAAACTGGATTTCCTATTGTGGACGCAGCAATGATGCAAATGAAAACGACTGGCTTTATGCATAATCGTTGTCGTATGATTGTAAGTAATTTTTTAGTCAAAGATTTACATGTTGATTGGAAACTCGGAGAACAATATTTTGCAACCCAATTGGAAGATTATGATCCCATTAACAACTCCTCTGGTTGGCAATGGAGCACTGGTAATGGAACAGATGCTCAACCTTGGTTTCGTATCTTTAACCCTTGGACACAACAAAAAAATTATGATAAGGACTGTGAATATATTAAACATTGGATTCCAGAATTAAAAAATGTCCCTCCCAGTGATATTCATAAATGGTTTGATGAAACAATCCGTAACAAATACCCCTCTATCAAATATCCAACCCCTATTGTAAATCACGATGAAGAACGAAAAAAAACATTGGAGATTTTCAAGAAACATTTAAGTTAAAAATTGACATTTTTTCAATTTTTAACCTTTTTTAATTTTATCAAAGCTTTTCAAATAGTCCTTATATAAGTCGTGGTAGTAGGGGTTGTTTTTTGGTTTATTTTCATAGGTAGCGGTAAATACATAATCGTCGTTTCCCACTGCTTTAAACTCATCACCGTTTGGTAACTTTGGAACAGGATCATTTGTGTTCTCGATACGGAACATTTTACTTTCAAATTCTGAATCAAAATTCTTTTTGAAATCTTCATTACCGACTTTTGGACTTGCAAAAGTGTAAATGGAATGGACTTTTTCAGGTCCAATATTCCAAGCTGTCAGTATTGCCACTACACCTCCAAGAGAGTGTCCTGTAATAATATAATTGTCAATATCTGTGTTGGATGTCACATAATCTATAATTTGACTTGAAATATTAGAACCTTTGAGATTACCACAGTTATCACAATCAGTTCCTAATCCACAATTGAAAAACGAGGAACAATCAGTTAATCCATCAATTTTGGATAAATTACCAACAGGGATAATTTTACATCTACTATTCAAACATTCATTAGAACAAATACAATTGTGATTCGTTTTCATTCCAGAAATAACATTAAAAATTTGATACCAACCATATCCAATTTTTATATCTGGTGTTTTTGGTGGTGTCATTCCAACAAAATAAGGTGTTTCCTTTATTTTTTCATCTCCAGTAAAAGATTTTTCTGTATCTAAAGAAGTTAATTTCATACTCTGTGAATCAGCAATCCATTCCGTAAAATTTTTTGTTCCACGGAAACATATAATACCTGTCTTTGTTCCCTGAATTTTTCCTATAACTCCTTGAATAGTATAGGTTTCCTGATTAAATATAGGAATTTTTATACCTTCAGAAATATATACATTTGAAAAAATAAAGGATGGATTTTCAATATAAAAATCTGTTAATATTTCTTTTTTTAAATTTTGTAAAGACAACCTATTTCTTAAACTGTTGTTGTATACATCATATGTGTAATTTATTAAATTGATATTGTTGATGTAATTTCTCTTGTTGAATAAGGTATTACTTGTATTCCACTTTTTTACTTTTGAAAAAGGAGCATAACCAAATTGAAGATAATTATTATATACATAAATAGTGATTATGAAAATGGAAGCTATTGCAATTAAAACTGCAAATAAAATTATAAAAATATTCATTTATTTTAAAAACTGATAATTTTTATTAAATTTTCCTTACAAAAAGTATGACGCTTTCTACTGAACAGTTATTAGCATATAATAAATGGAAAGAGGGAAAAAATATTTTTATTTCAGGACCCGGAGGTTGTGGTAAAACTCATTTCATAAAGTATTTAAATCAAAATTCCAATGGTAGAAAAATTCAAATATGTGCAATGACAGGATGTGCTGCTCTTTTATTAGATTGTAATGCAAAAACATTACATTCTTTCACTGGTATTCAATTAGGAAATGGTTCTGCAGAAGACATTGTAAAGAAAATAAAAAGAAAGTATTATTTAGTTCAAAATTGGAGAAAAATTGATTGCTTGGTGGTGGATGAAGTTAGTATGTTATCGGCACCATTATTAGAATTATTAAATAGTATTGCCCAACGAATAAGAAATAATCTTAAATTATTTGGTGGAATTCAGTTAGTTTTTTCTGGAGATTTTTTTCAACTACCTCCTCCAAATGATGATAATTTTTGCTTTGAATCTACATTATGGAATAAACTTTTTCCAAAAGATTCTCATTTTATTTTTTCCATTATTTTTCGTCAAAAAAATCTACAATTTCAAAATCTTTTAAATCAGATTCGTGTAGGAAATATAGATAAGGAAAATGAAAAATTATTAAAAAAATATGTAGGTCGTTCGGTTTCCGGAAACATAAAACCTGTTCAACTTTTTCCTAAAAAATATATGGTTAATCATGTCAATAATCACATTTACTCTACCATTAAAAATTCCGAAAAAGAATTTTCTTTAAAAATTCTGGGAAATTGCGAACGATATGTAGAAAACAATAAACCAATACCTGATGATATTTTGTCAATGTGTCAAAAAATTTCCAAAACCGAAAAAGAAAATGAAATCCAATCTCTTATTCGTAATAGTAATTGGGAAAATTCTCTCTTTTTGAAAAAAGGAACTATGGTTATGACTACATTTAATATTGATTTAAAAGAAGGAATTTGTAATGGTTCCCAAGGAATCATTACACATTTTCATGATGGCTATCCTGTTGTTCAATTTTTCAATGGAGTATCTCGTAAAATTGGAGGACAAACCATTCAATCTGAAAAATATCCAACACTATGTATTTCACAATTACCTCTATGTTTATCTTGGGCTATGACAATTCATAAAATTCAAGGTTCTACATTAGATTGTGCCGAAATAGATATAGGAAATCAAATATTTACATATGGACAGACCTATGTTGCGCTTTCTCGTTTAAAATCATTTGATGGATTATTCTTGAAAAATTTTTCAAAAAAAAACATTGTTGCAAATCCAAAAGTTATTGAGTTTTACAAAAAAGTGAAATAGTTTTTACAATTATTTTTATAATAAAGTTAAATGTCTTATTTAGAATTGTATTTTTTTGCTTATTTCGTATTAATAATGGCATTTTTCTTTTTTTTTGAAAATTTTATTTAAAGACAGTTTTTCTATTATATAAAATGAAAGTATTATTACCATTTTTGTCTTTATTTACCTTGGTAAGTAGTTTTGAAAATATCTTTTTGCAACCCAAAAATCCGGCTCAAGTAGAATTTAAAAAAATATTTCATACGGATGAATCAAATATAATTATCAATGTAGGAACAGCTGGAACTGGAAAAACGCTTTTTACCTGTCAGGAAGCAGTGGTCAATTTACTAGATAAAAAAATGGAAAATATTGTGGTAACTCGTCCATGTATTTCAGTAGATAATGAACAAATTGGGTTTTTACCTGGTGATTTAAAAGAAAAAATGGATCCTTGGATGAAGCCGTGTATGGACTATTTCAAACCCTTTGTCCAGAAAAATAATGCCTTATTAAAAAAAATTGAAGTTTGTCCTATCGCTTATATGCGTGGAAGAACTTTTGACAATTCTGTCATTATTGTTGAGGAAGCACAGAATACAACTCCTATTCAAATGAAACTCATTC
>Ga0163109_10001309_pt1 | contig 19789 bp, 21 predicted proteins | sample CRUFie1St13metaG_FD_108704 | JGI IMG/M metagenome (GOLD analysis project Ga0163109, IMG submission 108704) | Marine microbial communities from the Costa Rica Dome - CRUD Field 142mm St13 metaG | ecosystem: Environmental > Aquatic > Marine > Oceanic > Photic zone | place: Costa Rica: the Eastern... | reverse complement strand
TGGTCTAAAAATGCTTCATATGAGTCTGCTTCATCAATAGGCTTGCTTTTGCTTTCTGTTGTGTTAGCACTTAACAAACAACTCTTGATAGCACCATATTCAAATTGACTCATTGGTGCACCACTCTGTATCTTACTACTTAAATCATGTAAGTAATTAGAAAGGTTTTCATCTTTAGATGAATGACCTAATTGACTTACTTGATGACCTAATTTCGCTTCTGGTGTGTCAAAATTTACTACATCTGCTTCTTCTAACATTTCTTTTAAGTTTTCAAATGTTTCATTTTCTATAGCAGACATTATATTATTTTCAAATGCCTTTCTCTTACCAGCAAGATGTTTTAAATTATCCATTACATTGGCAACTTTGTCATCAAAGTGTGTTTCAGTAAATTTACTTTCTAAATCTAAATCATCTTCTAATATTTCTGTAGTATTAAAATTGTTAATTGATTCAACAGCAGTAGCATAACTCTTTGCGCCATGCAATCTTTTAAATGCTGTTCTTATATTGTTAATGTTCTCTATAGCAAGTTCTACAAACTCTTGATTGCTTTCATTTACTAACTTAGCATTTTTTACATATCTTACAAATTCGCGGAGTTGTTTGTAATCTTCTGCCATTTTAATAATTGTAGCACCTGTTGAATCGTACATCTCGCCACCATTATACATATGACGAGCCATTGCTCTAGCGGCCTGTAAATTATTTTCCGCCATCTTAAATCTTTCGTCACCTCTTTGTATAAAGATACTGTGGATATTTCTGCTTCTAGCACCGCGTATCTCTTCGTTTACAGGTTTTTTATGACGAACTACTATCTTTACGTTCTCTAAAGGTTGATAACTAGTTTTAGAACTACCAGTCATTCTCCCTAAACTTGCCTCCATTACATCTGCCATGTCTCTCTCCGCTTTTCTACTGACATCTATTTGTTCACCCTTAGGTTTTATTTTTTTATCAAATACTTTAAAATCAAAATCTATTAAGTAATCTTGTGCTAATTCTTTTAGCATTCCTCTGATGTTATGATCACTTAAATCTTCGCTTGTTGATAATTGTAACTCATTTTTAGAATTATCTAAACGAACTAAAATGTTAGGATTGTCAACAGCAAATCTAGAACCTTCCATAGGATCTATTACTAATTTTCCTTCATCATTAAATGTTTTTACGTCAAAGCCATAGCCTTTAAGTACATTAAAGATTTTTTCTGCTACTGTTTTAGAATTTACTGCCATTTAATTGTCTCCAATACTATTTATCAAAGAATACCAATTGGCAAAGGTGAATCGCTCTCGTCATCTTCTCCTGGATTGTAAGAAAGACTACTATTAACTACATTATAAACATCATCTTCAAAACTACTTACATATTCAACCATTCTTATTGCAATTACCATTGACATAACTAAGTCATCAGTCTGCCCTGGTTTTGCTCTAAAAGTATTAGCAACTGCAACAAAATTTTTAAGTTCACTTAAAAATGCTTTACTTTTGATATTAATCTTATCGTTTTCAACTAAACGTTTTAATTGAAGGCAGGCTTCCATTTTGTTTTTATGAGTTGTATGAAAACCTTTACGTCCTTTTTTACCTTGAATTTTTTTATATTCATGTAAAAAGTCACCTGGAAAACTTTCTTCGCCTGTATCTCTAATAACAACTAAAGCGGCTTCTCCAATTGCATTATTTTCTACAGTCCAATAAATTTGGGCCTGACATGTATTTTTAATGTATTGCATAATTTCCATCATTGTTTTTATTTGGCCTTCAATAGGTGTTTTGTTATGGCACCATTCTGCAACTTGAGTCATTGTAGGGACTTCTAATACTTGTATAGCGGCATTATCGCCTCCTGTACCTGTGCTAGGATCTAATGCTACAAGATAAATCATTTCTGGTGATGGATGTTTATACCAACGTACTTGACCTGCTTTTAAAATAGGCTCGTTACCTTTTAAGTTTACAAGTTTAAGAGGATCGATTAATGTTTCGTCATAAATGATAAATTCACATTCATGCTCTCTTTTAAAACGTTCTTCACCAATCCTACCTCTTTCTTCAGTTGCCCAATTATTATCTCTGTCTGGATGTTGGTCCCATTTTGCTAACATTGGTTTAAAGCCGTTTACTCCAACATCTTGCTCATTACCATGTTCATCAAAAAGTTTATTTGCTTGTCCCCAAATCATAGCAAACGTATCTTCATCACTATTTGGTGTACTTGTTATTATACATTTACCGCCTGTTGCTAATGTAGGAGATAGTGCTGTCCAAAATTCCTCTGCAATACGTTGAGGAACAAAAGCAAACTCATCTAAGTAAACTAGTGTAAGAGACATACCCCTACCAGTGTTTGGTGTAGTTGTACTTGCTACTATTCTACTTCCGTTATCAAATGTAATACTACCCTTATTATATTCTATGACACCTGCCCTTATGTGATCTGGTACACTTTCATACGCATATCTAATACGTTGCATAATTTCCTGAGCACCTGCTTGTTTATGTGCCGCAACTAATATTGTGCTGTCAGGTTTAAACATAGCATACCACAACAAATATCCTGCCGCCACAGTAGTTTTACCCATCTGTCTGCCCAGCATGTTAATACTGTATCTATAATCGTTATAATTTTGAATTAGTTCTAATTGGTATGTAAATGGTTGAAAGTTAATACCACCTTGAGTAGGATGCTGGATCTTAACATGATTCTCCATAAAATATAATGGACCATCATCTAAATCCGCACAATTCTTAAAATCTTCAATCGTATCAGGCGTATAGGCTACTTTACTGAAACCTTGCTTGACAAGACTGGTATCTGCTGTTCCTCTTGCCATATACAGTATTTATAAGAAAGTTTTTTAACTTATTGCTTTTTTAAGTTTATCTTTTATAACGTTGAGTAACGTTTGCTTATCTGTGGAGTAAGATGCATCTGCTGGGGAAACTACAGCAATTTTTTCGCCATCATCATGATGTTCTTCGTCATCATGATCAACGTCTCTGCTGTCAACTTCTGGCTCTTCGTCGTTTGACTTAGGCAAGGTAATACCTGCTAACTTGAGAACATCATGAAGTTCATCCATGCTGTCTGCATTTGCAGATATTGTTACCTGTGCGTCACCTTTTTTTTTGGTTTTTGAATATGTTACTCTTTCAGAGTCTTCACTCTCTGAAGGCATTGCATATCCCAAACCTTCATTTAGACCTGCTAGTTTTCTTAATTCAGCGATACTTTCGTTTACTGCATCATCATTAAATTCTTTTGATGCCGCTAAAGGTTCTGCGTCTTTGCTATCTTTACCCATTTCTAAGTTCATTTGCCTAATCATAGCAACAAATCTTGCTCTATATTTAGGAGTGCTTATGATATCACTAAGAACTTTTATATAAGGTTTCAATGCATTTGCAAGAATCGGTGGAATAGAATCACTTTGATCGTCTGCGGCTTTGTCGAATGCTCGTCTTGTAAGTTCACCGGAATCTTGACTTCCGATATCTCTTTTAATGACTTGAGCACCTTGTGCCACTTTAGGGTCCATAGGCTTTGCCATTGGTTCGTTTTCTGATAAGTTTTCCTTTTTCATACTTTTATTTATCATTTTCTTTCAATATTGAGTCAATTATTTCCCAACAATTTTCTTTTTGCTTAGGCTCGCTGAATGCACACACAAAGGGAATTGATTTATTTCTAACAAATAAACCTCTATGACCATCTTCTGTATAGTGTTGAGAATATGTTACAACATGGTCTGAGACTGGAACAAACCTATGAAAATCATCTTTATCACAATGGTATCCTTCACCCTCGTTTGTTTGTATTTTTTCAATAAGTTCTAATTCTACGTTTTCATGTATAACTTCGGGTACTTGTCCTTCTAGACAATCTGTCATTTCTAATACCCATTCTGTTTCGTGATCTACAGGTGTGTACTTGTAATATTCGTTGATTGCCGTTCCTTGAACTAATTTACTTTTAAAACTGTATAAATGATTGTGTACGTCATCACAAATTTGTTCTAAATACTTGTTTGAGAAAAAATGATAGTTGTAAAATTTATTTTGAGTATGTCTTACTCTTAATTTAATCATACCTAACCCATGATAATAAGGGTCTTCGACGGAAATTTTCTTAAGATAATCGACGTTCATTTGTAGTAGAATTATCTACTTCTTGAACCGTGTTGTGCAATATTGTCAACTTGTTTTGTGCTTTCTGCACCTCTTCCCATGTTAGGTGTACCAACAAGTGTATCATAAGTAGGCCTTAAGTTATCACCCATTAGTTCATCTTTACTAGGATAGTTCCTGAAGTAGTCTGCACCTTTTTCTGCTTTGATTTTGTTAAGTTCATCTAAGAATTTTTTATTATACTCTTCACCAAATAATGCTTCGCTAAAGTCAACGTCTTCATTTTCCATTTCATAGTGTTCGAATGCATCATCGCCATCTTTCATGTCAATGTTTTCTGGATCAATGTCAACTTGTCTATCTACATCATTTGCTTTTCTTTCTGCTTGAATATCTGCTTCTAGTCTTCTAGGTTCTTTAACACCATAACATAGAACTCTTTCATGATCAAGTCCTAGGTTTACTGCTAACCAAACTTCTAGTATTCTTTCGTTGACTGGGTATTTAAGTACAATGTCTGTAGCACAAACTTCTGAAACAAGTTTTACGCCTTTTGCTCTTAAAAATTCTTGTGGGTTTTCTTCAATTGGTGTTCTTTTAAAAGGACTTGTACTTACAAGATTATATTTTGCTAAACATTTTTCTATAATATCCATATGCTCAGAACCACAGTCACTTGCGATTTTGACTCTATATCCGTATTCTTTACTAAATGCTTCTGCTATATACTTTTTTAGTTCCATAATAAAAAACTCCAATTGATGTACTTATTTATCATTTTTCGTATTCTTTGATGTATTCTTCGTAATCCTTATTTGGATGATCAACTAACCTTTCGTGATATAGATCTATTACAGTCTTAGCCGCAGTACCTGGAAATAAGTTAGGAAAGATCCCGTGAATAAAACTTGCAATGCCGGCCCATACTAATCTAAATCCTGCCTTAAATGCCCATATCACATGGCTAAAGTATGTTTCATTACTCTTTTTAAGGTGATTGTTTATACCTTTAAACATTTCTAAAATGCTCTCTACATAACTCTTTGTCTAGTTTTACGCCACTAAAAAACTCATCTTTATTTAAAAATGCATGTTTTGACACAAATACATCTGTTGTATTAAAACTGTTTGCCAGTTTATTATTAATACTATTTATTGTCGTATTGTAATTATCAATAGAAATATTATCCCAAACACCTAAATAAATTCTATTTTCTATTGTATCAGTAACTATACTTATATCATAATCACAATCTTTTTCAATCTGCTCTAATACCTGTAAGTTAATTTCTACATCATTGATTCTTATTAAATCATATCTACCTGCATGTAAAAATAATTCATTGTCTTTTTTGAATACATCATTTGTATTAATACATTTATTATAAATCGGCATTCCTACATTTAAGGTATTGTTTTCATCTAACGTGATATCGTAGAAGTCGTCTAACTTTTTAAATTGTTTTGATGTAAAAGTATTTACATTGTCTTTGTTTAGAACAGATAATAGTGTAGGTCCTGACGTTTCATTTGAACCAAATATGGATTCGATTTTATTAACATATCCGTACTCCACATATTTTTTAAATTCATTTGGAATATAAGACAGTAAACTAATTGTACATTCACTCCACTTAGATTGAATATCTAAAAGTCCTTTAAAAAATTCAACAGCAAGATGTATGTAAGGTATCATTAAATGATTTACATTTAGATCTTTCAAATCTTCCCAAAGTTTTTTATACGCAACCTCTGGAACTAATATATGCTCTTTCACGTCAACAGACATTAATGATGGTAACAAATATACTGCCATGCTACTCCCATGCATTAAATTTTTATTGTGTACAACATTACCACTAAATGCTACTGAATTTCTCTTGCTGATTTCAAATAAAAACTGATGTGTGTGTTCTATTACTTTAGGTGTATTTGTAGTTCCACTAGATGTACAAACCATTAATATGTCTGTTGGTTCAGGCATGTTATCTATAACTTCATAATACAATTTGTCTATATCAACATTGTTAAGATCAAATTGTTTTTTAGAACATTGTTTAAAGAATTTTACTTTATACATATTCTTAATGTCATATAATAAGATATCAATAGGTGATAGTAATTTAGTTTTAGGATCTATAAATTCTTTATTATTAAAGTTATCTGGACGATTATAATCCACAATTACTATTTTTAATGAAAGTTCGAAACATGCAAAACAAAGTGCAAAATAATCTACATCAATTACAAGTTTTGCTAATAATATTTTTTGACCTTTTTCTGCCTTACAAGTTTCTTTTAAAAAATATTTCCATTTATCTATTCTTTCTAAGAATTCATTTTTTGAATATTTTTCTTTAAAATAGATTTGGTTAAAAACTATTTCCGAAGGAAGAATATCTCTTGTAAGTGTTTGTTGCATCTATTGTATTTATTTACTAAATAAAAGTATGTTTAATATATCCGATAATGCTTTTGATACAAGAGGTTCTTGGGGTACAGCAATAGAGCAAATGCATTGCCCTAATCCAGACGCATTACATTTATTCGACCAAAGCGGGTATGATCTTTGTCCTCTTGAACAAGAGTATGCTAAAGTAAATATGGGAGAGGCAGACTTTGTAAGATACAGGCGTGCAATAGCAAAACCCTGGATAGAATCAGATAGTGTTACTGGTCCACACATAAATCATTCATACTTATTTGAACGTAAAGGTTATCATGGTTATGCCCTAGAGCAACTAGGTCATTGGGCAGAAGGCAATCATTTAATTAATAAGATGACTAGATTAAAAACTAAATGGGGTATAGATATTAGTTTAGATTACGTTGACGATAACAGATATAATACAATGGAACTCTTTCACTACGAATGGGACGATAATAATTTAGATAACGTATTAGAGAAAAAGGAAGAAATAGAAAATATACTTTTCAATACTGACTGGCAAAACTTTGCGGATTACAAACTTAAAAATAAAGATAAATGGATTGAATTAGATTTTGTAGGGCAAAGCAAGTGGACTACGGAACATTTAAATTTACCAAAAGAAAGATTTAAATTAGTTACATGGCGTAATTAATTTTTTTTATCACCTTTAATTATACTTAATAAATCATTTCTATCAAAAACTGTTGCTTGAATATTTTCAGTTTCTCCACCTTTATCACTAAACTTATCTATTCTTGCTTTTTTCAACATAAGATCTATTTGCTGTAACTTGGCTTTTGTTTTAGCATCACTGGCATCTAAGGCTATCTTTAACATATTACTTGCTTCTGCAAATACTTTACCAGCCGCCATATCACTAACATTCATACCTAGTTGCATTAATGTTTCATAACTTTCTAATGCTTTTTTACCTATGTCGTCCATTTCTACTTCATGGTCTTCAAGGCCTTTAATTTCTTTAAATGCTAAATTAATTTTTTCGCTGACAGACAAAGCATGTTTTGTTTCATCTATTTCATCATCTACTTCTTCTTTAGTAGGTAATTTTTCAACTTCCTCTATAGGAGGTAAATTAAATTCTTCTTCTAACTTCTTTGTCATATTTGTATTTATATTATGTTTTTAATAAACTGTGGGGATTTTTGTAAACTTCTATATCTTTAGTGTAATATTTTTCGACAACACGGTCTACCCATTTTCTATTATTGTTAAGTATTATCCTTAAGTCTCCTGCTTTAGAACTATGCAATTTTTCTTTATGTATAAAATGATCGACTACTTTAGGTTTGAAAACTCCAATGTCTTTAAATGCTTTGTTTAATAACTCAAATTGTAAAATATGAGTAAATTTGATATTTTTTATAAAAACACTTTGAGGTTCAACATGTTCATCAAAATCTCTAGGATTATGATATAGATGTTGTAATAGCAATCCATAATCAACATTAGTCCAAGGCATAAATTCTTTTCTTAGATTAGATTCAAACAAACCACTTATTAATCTATAGTATGGATTTCTTAACACTATAAGCATTTTTTTGACTTCTCGCATTTGACTATAGTGTTGTCTTTTACAACCGTAGTATTCTAACAAATATCTTGTTGCCATATTTGCATTTTTAGGTATGCTTATCCAACCTAGATCGTCGTTTTTCCAAAAATGGTCTACAACTGGTGCGTCTGTGATTTGTTCCATATAAGTATTTATTCTACTTAATTCTAGGTCTTGAAACTCTTTTTTTAGGCTTACGTGGTTTATTATTTCTAAAAATTTGGTCTTCGTTAATGACTTTAAAACGTATGCCTTTACGTTGACACCATTCTTGCGCCGCTGTCCACTTTGCGGCGTTTATGGCTGTTTGAATTTGTTGTCCTTGTGTTCTAGCATTTTCCATAGTAGTTTGATTACTAGGTTTTATTTCTATTACTTCTACATGTTCTTTGCCGTCTTTATCAATATATTGAATCATAAAATCAGGGACATAGTTTGAATACTTACCGCTCATAGGATTCATATATGGAATCTTTACATTTTCACTTGCCCATTTGGTTATATTAGGGTGATTATCACACATTCTCATAAATGCTAATTCCCAACTGCTTCTGAATGTAGGATCTTTAGTACCTACGTATTTAGATGTATTGATAACGGCATATTTGCCTTTTGCAAACCTATTCATATAAAGTATTTATTAGGGTTTTATAAATTTACCGTCTGGAGTAGACGAATTTACTATAGGTTGTTTTAAATCTATCTTATTGCCTTTTGGTCTTAATGCATTTACAGATTCGTATGCATCTAAAGTTAATTGTAAAGTATTTTCATTCATTGAAAAATACGACATAGGACTTATGCCTTGAACCTCTGCTACTGCAATTAAAACACTTGCCATAGCATTAGCATTTTTACGTTTAAAACCAATTCTTATTAATCGTGATTGAACTGCTTCTAATGTTGCAGAATCAATTGGTGTTCCTGCAGGTACGGCAATCTCAGCCAAAATTTCTGAACTTGCTTCTGGTAATGGAAAATTTATTGTAGAGTTTTCTAAGTAAGCAGTAAGTACGCCTTGATTATATCTATACTTGACTTCATTTCCAAATGTATTGTATAAACTAGCAGACATAATTAACTACCTTCTTCTTCAGAATCATTAGATCTTTTTGGAGCGGCATTATATACTGCATCGGCTACAGCACCTATGGCAAAGTTTTCTACTGCATCACCTACATCTGCTCCATGGATTTTAGCATTTACGGCCGTACTAACAAGTTTACCGAAGAAACCTCCAGCACCCTCACCATCTGTTAATGGATTTGTTAATCGTTGATAAGTAGGTGTGCCTGCTTTAACACCATCACCATCATTTGCGACATTGTCTATAAGACGTTTAAAAAATTTGACTGCTTTATTTTGGTGATGAGCATGAGGATCACTACCTTGAAATGCATCACCTCTGCTATAAGAATCTTCCTGTGTTGCTCTTTTACGATCTCCTTCGCCACTATTGCTATGTTGACCTAAGAAATCTAACGGAGTTTCTTTTTGTAATGCAATAGGTTGAACAATAATGTTTTCAGTTTTAAAGTCTAATGATCCAACTTTTTCAAAGCGATCTAGATCGACTGCTGTTAGATCAAAATTGAGAATGTCATGAACAGTAAAGTTTTCATATTCTAATTGTAAATTAAACTCCATGAAATCGCTTGATGCATAATCTAATGAATTATTTTGAAAACCACTGATAACAGGATCGCTTAAACTATACTGTACACCTCTGCCTCCGTGATATAAAATTATATCAACTCTTTCAAAGAAGTGTGCATCTTGTTGTAAGTCAAGTCCTGCTTCTAAACTATTGAATGTTGCGTTTTCGCTAATCTCATCTTCGAATCTAGTCATACCTTTTACATCTCTATCTGTACCACTTCTATTTCTAGGATTAGTATATAGGTATGCAAAATATCTCATCAATGTAGTTAGCCATTCGTTATTGATAGTATCGAATACTCTTATATCAATTGCGTTAAAATCTACACCTGTTTGAACAATTCTTGGTTTGTTATATGCATTTTTCTTCTGTGTTCTAAACTGTACACCAGGAAGTGTACTACTTCTAATCAAACTGCTTATGCTGGTTTTAAAAGTTGCTTTTTCAAGATTTAAAAATTCAGGAAGATTTCTATTGAAAATAAAATTTACATATCCTGCAAATTGTTGACGAGGGGGATTTACGTCAGGTCTAAACCTGTAATTGTTTCGGAAGTCTCTTAAATAGAAACTGTTTCTATTATTCTTTCCCAAGAATTTAATAAAATCGGCCATCTAGAAACTCCCGATCAATTTATTATGCTATAACGCCAGTATCGCCGGCTCCACTCTCTGCTGGGAACGGATCACCTGCTGTAATTCTATCATTGATTGTATTATCACCATCAAAGTGTACTGCGTTATCGTATCTAACTGTAAGTAAGATCTGTACTGGTTCACTTGTTGAATAGTCTTGATCACTGTAATCAACACTTTGCAAATAACATCCTTCTAGGAACCAAACTTCAGTTGATCCTGCGTTTACTCCGTCTAATACTTCAATCTGCATATCAAACTTATAGTCTGATCCTGCGGCTGGAGTAGTTTGTTGAAAGTGGTTAATTTGCCTTTGAACCTGAGCACCTACGGATTTTGCTACTTGGTTTGTTATATCATCCCTAATTGTTACTGTAATAGGTTCCCAAGTGTGCTTACCTTGTAGATAACTTCTTGAGTTATAACTATCAATAATCATATCCTCAACACTTATGTTAGGTCTTTTTACATTCTGAATGTTTTGAGTTAAGACTTTTGCTTCAACCTCTCCACCGAAGTTGTTCAAAAAACTTACCCTAAAACGATATTTCAGTTTAGGCATTAAAATACCAGAACCGGTAGCATCAGTAATAGGTACACCAAATTTACTTTTGGTTTCTGTTGTTGCGCCTGATGTTGCCATTTGCTTTCTCCTATGAGCCTTTATGTTATACGAATATTTATCATTTCTACACCAAAAACATTAACTCTAGTTTTAATAATCACAAAAAAAGGGCGATAAAACCGCCCTTTTTAAGTTTTAAGTTAAAATTAACCTGTTTGACCCAATGTGTTTTGGATTCTAATCGGTATATAGATAAACTCAACTGCTTTGATTGGTTGTATCGCAACATCAATATGCAATTCGTTTCTGTCTATTCTCGCCGCTGTATTATTTGTAGTATCACAAACTGTAATAAAATCAAATAAACCTCTTTGAGTTACCAATTGACCTAAGAATCTGTCAACAACTGTTTTAGCATTTGTTCTTGTAACTTCATCATTTGGTTCAAATAAGAATGGTTTAACTGCATCGTCAAGTTGTTCTCTGATATAGATCACTAACCTTGCAACGTTAATTCTATCTAATGCACTTGCACTTGGATTAAGAGTTTTTTGTCCAAATACAGCAAGTCCTCTTCCTGGGAAGTTCCCAATTGGATTGACTTTATTACTGTATAGACTGTCTCTTTGACCTTCACTTAGTGCTACTGCTTCAAACTCACCACTTGTAGCATTTAGGTAACCAACACTAGTTGCGTTGTTTACAAGACCTCTTTGGAAGCCTGCTGGAGCAAACCAGGGGAATGCTACCTGATCATTAAATGCAATAGTTCTTAAAGCAATATGTGATGCTGGAACCATAACGTTTGTACCGTCTAAGTTACTTGCTAGTCCATGTGGATAGTAAACTGCGGCATTGTATGAACTACTTACTAAACCATCTTCACCATTTTCTGATGCATTGTTGGCGTTAGTTGCCCAGTTTTGAGTACTTGTTGCGTCAGCGGCCAATCTTAATGGCGAATCTGCAACTGCAAATACTGTATCTTTTCTAGAAGTACTAACAGAAATCATTTCATCAAGCAGTTCAGGATATCCTGGAGCCGCTATTAAGTTAAATCTATTAGACTCGTTGTTTACGTCATCGTTGCTGTTTAATGCAGACTGCATAGCCTTAACAATGATTTGTCTTTGTGCTTTTCTCATCATGTAAGGTGAGCCATCATTTTTATTACCTGACTCATCTTTCCATAAAGATGCACTTGAATCATACTTCTTAACGTTTCCTACTGATGCCATTTTATTCCAAGCAAGTATTCCTGCTGGGTATAATGATGCACTTGGTAGTCCGTTTGCACTAGAAATTAATGATCCACTTGAACTTGCTCTAAAGTCACCAAAAACAATACCATCTGAAGTTACTTGGTCTGTATTATCTACTAATGCCCAAGCACCTGATACTCTTTTGTAGATTTTAGGGAAGTTTTCTAAATCACTGCTGTCAATCCAAAGGTCACCATTTACTAATGAACTTGAACCGTCACCTTGTGTTGTTGGTGAACTTGCCGCAAATTGTACATCAAATGAGTATGACTCCCATGTTGCGTTTCCTTGTACAAGAATATCAACACTATCGTTATCTACAGTATTATCATACCATAATGTACCGTTGACTGCCGCACCTGTAATTGCACTATTACTTGCAGTTTTAGTTAAACGTTCAAAGTTACTATAAGCAACTGATGAACTTAATCCAACATTTGCCGCAGTAAAGCCTGAAACGTTACCATCAACTATTTGAACATCTTTTCCATCGCTTACAGTAATTGATAATTTACCTGAAGCATTTGAAAAACTTAGAGGTTCTGTTGTAACTGCGTTGTTAAAACTTGCCGCTACGTCGTCTACTGAAACTGAACTTACATTAGAACCGTCAACGTTTGCAAGTGTAACATTTACTTGTGAACCGTTGTTATATTTAAATCCTAATGATGTTTTTCCAGCATGAGCACTAAAGTCAAATCCGTCTGATATAGCAGTACCTGTTACTGATAATGATGATGAACCATTATGTTTTTTAAGGTCTAGTTGAGCACCTGTTGCCAAGTCACCAATGTCACCCCAAAGGTCACCTGCTTTTGGACTTGTATAAGTGTCAGCATAAACTGTATTTGATTCTGCCGCTAGTGCAACACTTTCTGTAGAGAAAGTATCTGTAGAAGCATTGTATTTTTTAACAATAATATTTGCACCATTGTTTGCCGCTGTTGTCTGAATAAAGACATCACCTGCTGTTAAGGCGCCACCACCTTCTTTAGTGGATGGTATATTTGTATGTTTAGCAAATTGGAAATCACCTGCTGAACCGCTAACTGCAGAACTCCATGCACTTGAACCTAAAGGTTGCCATGAACCATTTAACTTTTGGAAAAAGTTAATTATTGGTTGAGTAGTTCCATCGTCTGCATATAAAACTGCGGCAAAATCGCCGTTCACACCAAATGCTGTTTTAGGTGTGTTGTCTGCTTTTATATCTGTACTAGCAGGAATTTTAACTGTTTGTAATTCCCAAGCAGATCCACTGTATTTTTTAAGACCAAACTTACTGTCGTCAGCATCTAACCAATATGCACCATCGGCTGGTTTAAGGGTAGGAATACTTGCACTAGGTGAAAGTTCGTCTAAATCTATATCTGCTCTTAAAACATAGGCTCTATTTGCTATTCCGAGGAAACTATAAGCGGCGAACAAACCATATTCGTTTTGTTCATTACCGTGTAATGGTGTTCCACCTGATGTTTTGAAAACAGGATTTCCATAATTTTGTAATAACTCTCTTTGACTTGATATCTGGTAGAGTTTACCTGCGTTTGCTGATGTAGTATAAGAACTCGTTCCTGAACCGTCTGGACTTGATTTGTCTTGAGCGGTTGCAATTACGATCAAAGGAACCGATCCAGTTCCAGCCGGGGCGTAAAAACTTTCATCGGATACACTTAAACTAACACCAGGACTTACTAATGTTGCCATAATAATTCTCCTAATATATCGATATATTCTAAATTAGTATGTAAGTATTTATCTAAATCAAGGAAAATATCGGTATTATAGAAATTACACGATATTATGGGGTATTATACTATTTTAAGGCGTTTATTAAGTATTTCTTTGCTTATAATTTGTACTTTGTCCTGCAATTCTTCAAGTGTTCCGTCATTCTTAATAGTAAAATCTACAGGATAACCTGCCCAATTCCACTCACTTTCATGAACATCTCTGTATTTTGTTTCCATAATTTTACGAGAAATCGCATTATTATAGGCCGTTTTTGCAGTATCAAACCATTCAGGCAACTCTCCACGTTGTACCCAAATAATTACTCCGCCCATACTCTTAATAAGATCTAATTCATTTCTAAAACGAGCATCACTTATTACAACACAATTGGTTTCGTTGTTTCTTCTTATTCTGTATTCTAAACTATTAAGCCAAATATCTTGACTAAAATGGTTTCTAAGTACTTCTGTACCTATTAGTTGCAATGCAAGTCTAGGAGTAAAGTTAGGAATACCTAATTTTTTACTCCAAAAAATATCGGGTGTTTCTCTGAAATCTCTACTTTCTACAGTTTCGCCCTCAATCATTTCTCTGTCCCAACCAAATACAGTTGAACACATATCTTTTAATGGGCCTGCGAATGAGTCTTGTACACAGCCTTGTTGTACAAATTGTTTTGCTACGGTATCTTTACCTGAACCTATAAATCCTACTAATCCTACTATCATTATCCAATTATGAAATTATATGGTGTACCACCTTCTTCGAAGTTTTTAATTCCTTCTTTTAGAGTATCCATCATTACAGTTGCTTCTGATTTTAATGCTTCACCATTTAACTGAATGGCTCCGCCTGCTCCAGGAAGTCCACTAACATATTTACTTCTTGCTTCACCAAGCATCAATTTCGATTGAGCAAGTGCATAAGTACCAAGCCAATTAGAAGCATAAACATCTTTTAGTAAAATGCTTTCTGGTATAAAATTATATACACCAATTGCTATTTCTTCTTCATGTCTTACGTTGCGTAAGATTTTTAATTGCTTAGTATTTCTATTCCATAAAAAATTATACTGACTACCAAACACACGACCTATAGTTTCTTTGTATTGTGCAAATGCATCAAATACTGCAAGTCCACCTATTTGTCCTGCTTGTAGCATGTACATATTGTTGAATGCAACATCAAATGGATCAAAGTTAGTACCGCCACCACTGTTAGTACCTATACCTCTACGATATATTCGCCTAACTTCCATTACTTCATCTGGTAAAGTATATTCAGTTTGGGCATCTTGTGTTGTTACAAAGATGATACTTTCTTCTGTACTACCTGCACTTAACTGTCTATATAGTGCGATTGCTTTATCAATAGCAACATCATAATGTTCTCTATCTAGTTCAACATCTACTATATTATCAGCCAAACGAAGTTGTAACTCTTTTATAAGGTCTTCTCTGCTTTTATATCCTATTTGATCTTGTGGCATACTACTATTTATCAGAAAACTTTCAGTAAAATAGTGCTATCATTAATCCTGCCGTTCATTTTACTTTCTACTGTTTTTACTTCGTCAAATGCTTTAGCAAACTTAGTTTTTGCTTTTCCTGTCCAATTTGATATTTGCTCTTTAGGTTTTCTAAGTGTTTTTTGTAAACTTGTGTCTGGGTCGAAATCTTTTATAGTTGTACCTTTAACTGTAAGTCCATCTCTACCCATATTTCTAGGATCTTTACTTCTTGCATGGTAAACACCTATCTTCCTAGTTTTTGTATTGTAAACCCATAATTCGTTTGCATTTACAACTTCAGTAGGAGCAATACTGGCAATTCCTAGTTCGCTGTCATTAATTTGATATTTTAATTTTTTAACTATTGTTTCTTTACTTCTTGCTCTAGGCTTTCTTGCTTTTCGAGTTGCTTTTTTAGTTTCGATAATTGTGTCACATGCTTTATTGATTATTTCAAACATTGATACAAACTCTTTTCTCTGTTTAGCATCTAAATGACTATAGCCTTCTTTTAATTGCTCGTCTTTCCATTCTTTTACTTCTAATGCTTCTGCATATTGCTCTTCAAATAACTCTTTTATAATTTTAGCATGATTGGCTTTTACTTCAGGAGTATATGTAATCATGTCTTTATAAGGATCAAAATCTTTAAATGACATTTCTTTTTCTAATACCATATCTATTTGATGCTCAAATTCTCCACATAGATCAGACATTTGTTGTCTCATTCTTTCTTGAATGCTAATAACTTTCTTTTTAGGTTTTTCTGCTTCTGCTGTTGCTTTCTCTAAAATTAATTTTTTTCCTCTTGCAATCCATTCTTCTTTTCTACGTTCATAATGCTTAGTTACATTATCAGGCATATATCCTAACTTGCTTTCAACAAATAAAGAATTACCTGCAGGGCCAAATGCCCAATCTGGATTTACAAGTATTAACTTAATTTCTTCTTTATCCCAACCTGATTTATTTTTTATCCAGTCTTTAACTACAGGAACTGTTTTCTTACTTGCAATCTCTGTGCGTACAAAATATTCGCATTTTCTAAATGCTATATCTCGCTCAGCAGGATCTGTAAGGAGACTCAATTCCTTCCAGTTAGGTTCTGTGGTTATATAAACAGAACGTGATTTAGTCTTTCTTCTTGCCATTCATTCTCAGTCTTTGAAGTTATTTATATCAGGTTGTTCAAAAAGCACCTGTATTGGTAAAGGCCAATTTTTAAAACCTAATATATCTGACTTATCTTTTAGCACACTTTTTTGCTTGTAAAACTGAGTAATATGAAGCATTCCTAAGAATTTTCCGTTATTTTCTCCCGCTCTATACATAAAGTAAGAGTTACAAATAACAAAAGATAAAAATAAAAAACTTTCAAAAGTAAACATACATCACTCCTATTAAAATTAAATTATAACAGGTATAAAATTTTTGTCAAGTATTATTTTCCTCTACTAAAATTTTTTCTTTGATTATATGGCAAGTTGTTTTCTATGATGTTTTTCCATGATTTAATAGTTTTATCTAAGCCTTCACTAAGTTCTACTTTTGGAAACCACCCTAGTCTTGATGTGATTTTATGGTTTGTGCTGTTTAATAAAAATATTTCCCCAGGACGTTTTGGCTTTGTATTCCAATTTACATGTCCGTTCCAATCTAACTTACTTGCAATTAATTTTACATAGTCCTTAATTTTAATTGCATTGTCAGGACCTATACAAAATATTTCACCTGCACATTTTTCTGGATTATTAATTACTGTTTCCCATGCATCTAAAAGATCATCGATGTAAATAAAATTTCTATAAGGCTCACCATACCCTAAATTAATTTCTTTCTCATTATTAAGCATTTGATAAATGATTTGCTCTGTAACAAAAAAGTTATTGTCTTTTCTACCGTATGCATTTGTTTGTCGTATTGCTGTAAAAGGTAAACCGTAACTTCTGTGAGCATATTCTAAATACTTTTCACAACCATACTTTGCAACGGCGTAGGGAGCATTAGGATTAGGAGGTGTTGCTTCATTAAATGCAATAATACCTTCTTCTTTTCCATCTCTAATAATATCACTAATAGGTTGCCAGCCGTACACTTCCATTGTACTTGCAAACACAAAGTTTTTTAAGTTAGGTAAATCTTTTGCAACCTCAATTAAATTTACTGTACCTGTGTAATTTATATCACTAAATGCAATTTGCTCATAAAAACTCTGTTCTACTTCTGTTCTCGCCGCCAAGTGTACAATAATTTCAGGATCAAATTGTCTTATTTGAAAACCTACTTTTTCGTGATCTCTTAAATCTTCTTTTAGAAAACCTAATTCATGTTTGTCTTTTAGTCTTTCAACCATGTGCTGACCTATAAAACCGTCTGCTCCTGTTATGAATATTCTCATGTTATATCCTCATGTTTTGCAAATCCTGTAATTTGCATTGTGAATCTAGTTTGATATCCTAAGTTAGCAACAAGGTGCACACAATTAGGTTTGATAATTGTGTAATCTCCTTTAACATAATCAATCCATGCTTCATTTTCCATTTCAAAATAATGTCCTTCTAATCTATCTTGTAAAAATAAATTTATTCTAATTGGGTGTAAATTAGCAACATCTAAATTTTGCTCTTTTACTTTTTGTTGCATTTTAAAAAGTGTATCTGTATGCGGTGCAATAAATCTTCCAGGAAGTATTTTATTTACTGTAACAATACTATGCTTTAGCCAAGGAAATAAACCTTTACATTTTGACACCCAATCCGGACAATCTGATTCGAATACTTGCCAAACCCAAGGAGCATCATAGGGATACTCTGGAACTGCAACACCTTTTCTATCCCAATAGCCTGCACTATATACTGTATTTGTATGTTCAACAAATTTTAACCTGTGTAGCATTTCGTCATCTATATGACTTATGTCAACATGGCCTTTAAACATTTTTAAGTACAGTTACCTGGGCAGAGTAAAAAGGTTCATCTCCCATATTACCTGCTAAGTGCCAATCATCTATACCAAACTTTACCCAATCTCCTTTACGCCATTTTACGAAAGGTTGGTCATGTACTTCATAATAATGACCACGTTTCCAATCCTCTAAAAATATAAGGTAACGATGGCTTATGCCATCGCCATGTTCTTGTTTTAATTTAAAATGTTTATCTACATGATGTGGAATAGTTTGACCTGGTTCTACTTTTATAGTACTTACAACATGATGATCAAAGTCTTGAGGAAGTTTTGTTGCTAGATTATGCACCCAATCAGGTGATTCCTCAAACATCTGCCAAATACTACTATTATGTTTAGTATAATATTTTTCAATTTTATCATATTGTTGATAACATTGAAAATAATCCTCATACCGTATATTCTCTAATTGAGCATGTGGTATGTCGATTTTTATATTACCATAACTAATCACAATAACTCTCTAATGTTCCTTTACGTCTTAAGTCCAAAGTAGCACAATGTATGCCGCCTGAGAGCGTCATAGAGTGACGGAATTGAACAGGTACACTATTGATACCATACTTGTCAAGTTCTCGCATTAGAGGCTCTTGTGCTGAGTCTAAGACTACCGTATTCTCGTCTACACTGAGTAAGTTCATACCAATGTATGGTGAACATGGTGGCATATAGCCTTCGTCTGCTAATTTACTTCCTTGTACTACACAATCATCAAACCAAATTTTGTCCCATTTAGCAAACATTTCAGGACAGTTATCTGGAGTTACTCTTGAACTATTCATTAGTACTAGTCCAGGTCTTAGTGGAACAATGGTACTATCAAAGTGAGCAAAACTGTATAGTTCACTATAATGTAATTTATATCCCATAGGTTCTAATAATCTTTTTAGCCATTTGTAACCTTTCATGTTTCCTGAGTTACTAACTTGATATAATAAGTCTCTTCCTACTCTTACAATGTTTGGTGCATCAAAACATATTTCATGATCTAATAGTGTTGGTTTGTTTTCTATATCTTCAAATGTGTACATGTCGTCATGTAACTTTGGCTTAGGTGCTGAAAACCATAATGCTCCATCTTCAAATGCTTCATACATTATGTCCTCATATAATCTTGTTTCAAAATATCTTGCTCTCACAGGAGTAGGTGTTTCAATAAGCATGTCGCCTAATGGTAGAATCAAATCACGTGGACACCAACTGTACCAGCCTTTTGTGTTCCAACCTTGGCCTATATCGTAATTCTTTTTGTCCCAATCTATAATTTTAGGTCTATGTACTATAACACCTAAATCTTCTAATGCTTTTGC
>Ga0163109_10001308_pt1 | contig 19790 bp, 21 predicted proteins | sample CRUFie1St13metaG_FD_108704 | JGI IMG/M metagenome (GOLD analysis project Ga0163109, IMG submission 108704) | Marine microbial communities from the Costa Rica Dome - CRUD Field 142mm St13 metaG | ecosystem: Environmental > Aquatic > Marine > Oceanic > Photic zone | place: Costa Rica: the Eastern... | reverse complement strand
TAGAATAAATACTATTAATGTACAATTTATAAAAGTCTTGTAATAGTAATTATTCTAGATTGTAGAATAATTATTTAAACTATTTATTGTAGATTGTAGAATAAATAGTTTAACGCCCTTCTAAATATTTGCTTAGAAAAAACGTAATTATAATAAATATAATTACTGGTAATGGCGTATCAGTAGATCTTCTATCCCAAGGATCTATATTTTGGTTTTGACGACGTCGGTTACGTAGCATTGATGCTAATGCTATTGATGTTGCCGGGTGTGCCATTTACTATTTGATAATAAAAATTTTAGTAATAACAATAAATGTATGTAATAATTTTGCAATAGAATAGTTATTATTCTAGAATGTAGAATGTAAATAAAATTTGTTATTCTACATTCTAGAATAACTGCATTAAATACAACTAATAATTTTACAATATAATTGTTATTATTCTAGAATGTAGAATAATAATAAAATTTGTTATTCTACATTGTAGAATAATTGCGTATAATAATTGCATTAAATACAACTAATAATTTTGCAATAGAATAGTTATTATTCTAGAATGTAGAATAATAATAAAATTTGTTATTGAACATTCTAGAATAACTGCATTAAATGCAACTAATAATTTTGCAAGAATATAGTTATTCTTCTAGAATGTAGAATAATAATAAAATTTGTTATTCTAGAATGTAGAATAATTGATTTAGAATTAAATCAAATCATTTATTAAAATGGGTAGCGCTAATGTCAAACCATATAATTACAAAGATTACTTAAAGTACAAAAGTAATAGGAAAATATATTACTCGAAAAATACTTATTTCAAAATAAAACAACCTCCGGGAATAAAAGGAAATCCTAAAAAAATCAATTGGAGCTAATACAGCACATTTTCTATTGTAATAGTATAAGGCGCTTTTTGCGACGGAGCAGTAACTGACCAACTTCCACCTGATTCAACATAAGCAGCAGGCAAGTCTTCGATAAATCCGTCTGTAAGGAAAAATTCTAGATTTGTATTGTCATCTTTAGACAAGATTAAATTAGTTACATATACATATCCATATTGTTTCCAAGTACCCGCATCATAACTATCGTTGGAGTTGCAATCCACGTAAGGCGTATTATACTTTTCATATAAGTAATACATTGGATATTGGTTCGCAAAAGTACCATTGGTTGTATATACAACCAATACAGGAGATGTCTGAACAGTGTCTTCTGCAGGAGAATCCTGATTGGCGCAAATATTCTTACCGCTGGCGCTGGCCGAACCAGCGGCAGGGATGGCATCGTCGGGATAAGTGGGTATTATTGACATTTCAAGTACAACACTTATGTCATCTGAAACACCTATAGGTAAAGATAGCGTAGTGAGTGTTGAATCGTCATTCACAATTTGTAATTGATTCGAATTGTTAGTCATGTTTAGACTACCCGATCCTATATCTATGATTTGGAATGATTCAAACACAAAAACACCCCCGCTAGATTGACCACTGCTTTGCAAAAAGGTGATTCCATCATCAGATGCCTTATATTGCCATGCTGATGTATCAGTATGGCAAATTGCTTCTCCATAACAAGTATTTTGACTTTCGTCAAGATCGCAACTCATCGGATAATCTAAATAGCTAATTACCTTATCTTTAGTTGTTACACTCCAATTTACTCTATTAATAAACATAGATAAAGGCGTGCTAATGCAATTAGGGTCTGACGCAATTGTCCAAGATCCGTCACCAGAATCACTATAAAGTGACCGCAAATCAACTAATGCATTTGTTATATAGAAAAATAGTTTAACTCCTTCTTGGTTGTTTTCCGGTAATACTAAATTATTAATTACTACATTTGCGGCCATTGAACCATCAACTTTGCTAAAGTTATTATCACCCATAGAGAAATTGTCCGTGTCAAAATAATATAAGAATAATGGATATTGGTTTGCAAATAGGCCATTATCTGTATAAACAACCAAATATTTTTGTGCTTTCCACCAATCACAATCTTCACTGCATGTTCCGACTGTAGACGTAGAATACTGTGTTTTAGTGAAAAACACCATTGTGTCCAAAGTTACATTTAAATTCTCCGCAGTTGTGCCATCAGTAGTGTCGATTAGGTTTCCGTTGTTCGGACCCGTGGTGTTTGCTATATACACACCAAATTTATCTGTTTCGGCGCCGCAAGGCGTAAGAGCCTCTGTTTCAGTACCGGGTTCGTTAAGAATTAACAAAGATGGGGTTTTGCCCGTGCTACTTGGATTACTAGGTCTAGTAACAGTAATACCACCATTCTTCTTATCAGTCTTCGCTAATTGATAAAATGCTAGCTTGTTACAACTGTACCAATTTTTCTCGTTCTTGTTCGTTGGCTGGCTGCCGCCAGATATACAGTAATCAAGCCCGCTCGAGTTGGACGTGCTATTCCATCCATAATAAAAAATGTTCCCGTAATCATTGGTGTAAGGTGCATCAGTCCCGCTTGTCGTTGATGGAACGTTGGGTCCGCGAATTGAACTATAATCATAAGATTCAGTGTCAATAGAATAACAGTTACTTAACGAGGAATCCATTCTACATTGTGCATTGCCAGAGCCTATTGGTGTAATATTATCAGGTCCTGAACTGGTCGGCCCTGGTCCAGAGCTAGTTGGTCCCGAACTGGTTGGACCTGGTCCCGAACTGGTTGGCGGCGGTCCAGAACTGGTTGGACCCGGTCCTGAGCTAGTAGGCCCTGGTCCTGAGCTAGTAGGCCCCGGTCCTGAGCTAGTAGGTCCTGGACCCGAACTGGTTGGTCCTGGACCCGAACTGGTTGGTGCCGGTCCTGAGCTAGTAGGTCCTGGTCCCGAACTGGTTGGTGCCGGTCCTGAGCTAGTAGGTCCTGGTCCCAAACTGGTTGGACCTGGTCCCAAACTGGTTGGACCTACAGGAGTTGAATCATCGTCTGATTTTCGAAATTTTAGAATTAAAATTATTATTACAATTGTAACGACTGTCACGAATAAAATAGTTCCTAATAACCACCAGCCCCATTTTGGCATTCCTTTTTTTTCCTTAGGATTGGTTGCCGCGTTTGGTTTTCCACGGTCAGGCGCCGCGTTTGGTTTTCCACGGTCAGTTGCCATTTCCTATTGAAAATTTATTTTATAAATAAAATAAATTCAGACATACGCAATACTTTTGATTGTTATCTTATTTGGAATAGTAAGATTTTCACTATTTACAGTCCATAAACCATCAGAATCTTCACTATATAATGAACTCAAGTTCATAAATGAGTCTGATGTGTAAAAATACAAACCTACATTTTTAGTGGATTCTACAATCAAATTATTAACCGCTACATTAGCAACTTGCAGCCATTTATCAGTTGTACCCGACTCTAACACATTGCCATAAAATAAAGGAAATTGGTTGGCATAAGATCCGTCATCTGTAAAAATAACTAAAACTGAAAATGAAGGCGCGTTTGGTGCAGGAGGCCAGTCTTCCGTTCCCTCAACACTTGGGAACGGCTCAACCTTTACTGTCATAGACAGTGTAATAGGATTATCTGTTGCAGACAACAATAAGGCAATTGGCGCTCCAGAACAACTATTAATAGTAAACTCGGAGCCATTTACTTCATAAACAGAACTGCAAGCAGATTCCATTTCTATTAAACTCAGACCAGTACCATAAATATAGGAATTTCCGTCTTTTATAACAATCGAATTAGAATTGTTTTCGTAAGTAAATGTTTCTGGGGGATCACTATAACAATAAGTTGGCGTGCAGTCAATTTTAGCTTCTAAAGCAGCTGCTGTTGGGGTAGCAGTAATTGTGCTCCATCCCAGCCTTGAAAAAACTACTGCAAGAGGAGACGCAATACAATTAGGATCTGAATCAATTACCCAAGTATTTCCTTGACCGGTCTGTGTGTAAATAGACGGTAAATCGGAAATTGCATCTGTTATATAGAAAAATAGCTTATAGTACGCGTCGCTTTGAACAACTAAATTATTTATAGTAATATAAGAATATGGAGTACCATTTTCGTCGTGCATTAAAAATAACGGATATTGATTTGCAAAAACGCCCGTGTTCGCATAAATTACCAAATATTTTTGCGCAGAAAATGCACCAAAATCAACAGACGCATCGTCTTCTGTTGTACAAGACGCATTTGTCGAGTCTATACCTGTAGGATATATAATAAAGTTTGCACTAATATTCAAAGTTTTACTATCATTGTTCATCATTCCTACAAAAAAGTTTTTTGTAATGGCTTTACAGTCATTATTTGTTGTGCTAATTAAGAGTTCTGTTCCATTATTATATGGAGTAATTGGTAAATTACCGCCTCCTGGGGCTATTGAAAATACTTCACAACTTTCCGATCCATCTTTTGAATCATATAAACAATTAGATGGATCCGCACTAGAATTTGGACCATAGTAAAATACACTACCATATGTAGTGCTAGTGATTTCATCGGGAATTGATGTTAAATAATATTCAAAGTCTGAATCACTAACATCGTAACAACTAGATGCTGTATTACCGTCCAATACGCAACTTGTTTCTATTTTGTACGGCGTCGCTGTTGGCGCGGTGGTTGGCGACGCCGTGGGCACGGCCGGATTGGGCACTGGGGACCCCGTGGGCACTGGCACTCCAGTAGGCACCTCTGATCCTGACGGTGACGTCGTCGAGCTCTTAGTTTTTGATTTTGGGAAAATCCCAAAAACCCATAATAATAAAAATATTAAACCAATTAACACTATTACTCCAACACAAGACCATAATGCCTTATAGTTTATACGTGATACATTTTGTTTGTCATCGGGCCGTGATGGTGTGGGTTGTTGCATTTTTATTAATAAATATTTTAAATTATACCCTTCGTTTTCAGAATATACATTAAGACAACGAAAAGAAACAAATTATGTAATAAACCTTTAGGTTCTTCCTCCTGTCCAGCTCCAAATGCTCTTTCACGTGCGGCGGCACGTGTTTGGTCTGCTAATGCGAGTTTTGAGTATAATGACATTTAATATTAAAAAATATTATTTGCTATTGTTTTTATTACGTCTCCTTTAGAATTTCTTATCTCAAAAAAGAGCGGTAGGAAAAAATCGCTTACATGATCTTCTGTATTAATATGAATACCCCCTACTATTGCAATTTTTGTTTTGGGCTGAAGCGGATCATTAAGTTTAATGGAATTTTCGATAATATTAAGTAACATTGTTACTTGTTTTTGTAATATTTTTCGCAAAAAACACATGTCACTAATAGACTCCAGCGCTCGTGCGTCGGGCATTAGGGATCGTACAGTTTTATGTATAAAATACTGTTGTGTATCAAGAAGTTCCGCTGGCCGTCGCTCCGCGCCGCGAGCTGCGCATAAAGCACCGCAAGAACATGATAATGTATTATGGTGGCGTCGATTTAACTTTCCAATTATGCCTTCACTGCTTACTCCAACATGGGGGCCAATTACAATAAGGGCGTTTCCAGACTCAGGAATATGATGAGCAAAGGCACAAAATCCCGTTATTCCAGCAAAAGGAAATCCTGCAAGACCTCCTAACGAAAAACTAGAACCTCCAAATAGATCTAAATCTGCAATGGCGTTTTCTAATGAACAGTTGATTTCGTCGCAGCAAAATGAACATGCCAAAAGACTATTTTCTTTAAATCCTTGCTGTACCAACACATCATTCAATTGTGTTACAAAATGTTCTTGGCGTAATGCACCTGGAAAAGAAGTAATTATCTTGTTTATTGTAGGTCGTGTTGCATTAACAAAAGTGACTGCGCTTGTCACAAGCAAAATTATAATGATTTTATAATAATTCATTAGGTAATTATTATTTTATTTTATAAGTTTAAAATCAATTAACAATTCATGAATTGTTACAAGTTATTTTGTTTTTTATGGTGTTTTGATTCTATTGAACGACAAAATGCTATTAAAAAATACAAGCTAAAAGGATTGGTGCAAAATCACCATATTATTCCAAGGCAATGGCGTAATCACCCAAAAGTGTTAGATGCAAATTTTAGCATCGATGCAAGCGTTAACTTAATGCTAATGCCAACACATTACGGTAAAGATTTTATTAAAACTAAGCGAAAGGTACATAGCGGCGGGCACAATTATTATAACTATTATGTTAAGAAACTATTAGACGGTGGAGGTGGCGTAGAGTCAATTCGTGTTTTGTTAAAACAAGAATTGAGAAACGGAGAGTCTATTCCTTGGTCGTAATTTAAAAATCAACAACAAGGACATCGTGGCCGAATTGTGTCGAGAATACCGGAATAGTGGTGTTCTCGGGGAGACCACTAACGTTATTGAAAGTGGGCGATTCGCTGAAGGCTACTTGGTCAAATGCGGAAACACTTGAACCGTCAGGAACTAAGAATAGCTTGTAAGTAAAGCCTTCTACGGTTTTCTCCGAAGTGCGAGCAACAATACCGTAACCTTGGACTGCAGCATCCGGCTCGGTAATAGTAACATGTACTTGGTAGTTGGTGTCAGGGCGTTTTGCAAGGAATGTAGCCTTGTAGCTATTGTCAAGCTGGTCATTGCCGCCTGTGCCTGTGCTAGGTTCCCATGTTAGGCTCGAGAAACCTTGTTGTTTGAAAAGATTTACATCGCCGGCAGGGGCGTCTGCGGCAAGCGCTTTGCCAATCGAAGGCGCCTTGAAAGTTTCGCCATCTTCCGCAAGGCCTACACCGCCTTGGACCGCGGCGGCGGCAACAATTTCAAACCCATTTACTTTATTCGCTTCTTGCGCGAGAAATGCTTCTCTTCTTGTGGTTGGTTCAAGAACGAGATCAGACATATTTTATATAATAAATATATAAAATAAAATTTATAAAATTTATAAAATGATAAATTCAATTCGAAATATAAATTCTAATTGTGGATGGTGTAAAAAAAAATTAAATAAATCTAATACAACATATTTTATTTGCGATGTTGGCTGTTGCTCGCCAGAATGCGCTGCGGCACACGGGAATCATGTGATAAAACACTATGATAGAAAATTGAAATATCCAAATAATTGGCCAAAAGCAAAATAATATTTTTTCTGAGAAAAAATGAGGGGGTAACACACAATTTTGCACTTTTGCGTTTTTCCTTATTTCAAACTGTATTTAGTTTGAAATAGATAACTTGCCAAATGTATGCGATTTTAAGATTAGCCACAAAGTAGTTTGGTAAAGACGAAGTACCAATCCCTCCTTTTTCATGGAGGTAGTTTAAAAACAGCCTATAATAAAAATTGCATCCCTCCTTTTTCCCTCCTTTTTAATAAATGGCATTTTGTCCGCTGTGCAATAAATCATTTCGTGACAATTATAATTATAATAGACATCGATCTACAAAAAAATGTATTAAAAAACAAAATTCAGTAATAGATTTTAGTAATTGCACATTATTGGAAAAAGATTTATTAGAAGGAGAAATTGGAGTTGCCGAAAAACTATGGCAAGTTTTAGAATTGGACGGTAAATATAGATTATTAGACACCTCACGGCGAAAATTTGAATTCACAACAAGTGACGGCATTGTGAAAGATACCAATTGTTACAAGTTGATAAAATTTTGCCAACCAATTGTTAATAAAAAAGTAGAGCAATATTTTGGGGGCGGTGCGGGTGATTGGTTAGAATTGGCACCAATATTAAAGAAAAAAGTATTGAGTACCAAAGAACTAGGGCCGGCTTTTTCAAAGCGTATAGTAGAATTAGCTAGTTAGTTAACCAGCTTGCAAAATCTTCAACCGCGTCATTACCATGACCAAACCGTCCAAAAAACCCATGAATATCGTTATATTCTTTTAATGTTACATTTACCTTATTTTTTTGTAGGGAGTTTGCAAAGCCTACAATTTCATCATGCAATATATCGTATTTTGCACTTAACAGTAAAATAGATGCGTGTTTAAAAGTGGAACGATGATAATTTCCAGGAAAAAGCGGACGTAAAGTGGAAATTGGTAAGCCTTTTGGAACATAATTATTATATAATTGGTTTAAACTTGTTGCAGTCAGCAACCCGTTCAAAGTTGCATGATTGCCTTCTGCATGAATTCCTTTTAATGTGGGTCTAATAGGAGGATACACAAGTGCAAGCTTTTTAATATATTTACGCTTAGATTTAAGGGTGTAATATACACCCAAACACAAATGCGCTCCTGCCGATTCGCCAGCTAATATAATTTCTGGTGGATTTTTATAGGAATCAATTATTGATTCAATTGCATCTGTAACATCATTTAACCCTTGAGGATATTTATTTTCAGGGGCTAATCCGTAACTTAAACTTATTATAGTTTTATTTGTCAAGGTTTGAAGTGTAGTGGCAATAGCATCGTCATTATAAATACTTCCAATAGTGAAGCCACCGCCATGAATCCAAAATATTACAGGGTCTGCAGGGTTTGGATTTGCGTTTTCATAAATTCTACAATATAATTCTTCGTTTGTTTCCCAGCGATGATCGTCTTCGGGCAAAATTACATCCATTGTATGCGGATGATCGCTAATTGATGGCATTTGTAATAATTTTCGTATATTCTTAATATATTTGTTATCTAATTGTTGTCCAGTTACAAAGATTTTAGATAAGGTACCAATAGTATGTGACATTGGGTGAAGTTCAAAAGCGCCGGCACACACGGCAAGGGCAAATGCGACAGCGCCGCGGATTATTAGAATATTCATAGTTAATATTAATTTTTGAGGCTTTAAACTTGTTCAATATTAATAATTTGTTTATTTGAGCTAGGATCAAAACAATTATCCAATGCACACATAGCTACATTTGATCGTGGAATTGTGTGGGTTCTCGATTTGTTTTCATAATTTGTGTTGGTTATTATACACAATTGGTTTTTTGTGACGGGGTTTTCATTTGTCAAACCCGACGGGCGAACTATTGTATATTTCAACATTGATTTTTCTAGCAGTTCTTCTTGATTTACTTTTGCGTCAAACATTTTCTTAAGAACGCTGGATTTTAATATTTTAAAGAAAAACGGCGGGTAATTTTTTGAATCGCCCACACCTATACTGGTCACAGCCACTAATTTGCACTTTTCTGGTGCATATTTAATAATATTTGCAGTGGCGCTGTCGACTTCTTCCCCTCCAAGCGCAATAATGGCAGCATCAGGATTGTATAATTTCATAAACTCTTCAACATCTTCTTCGTCATTTACATCGCCATAAAAACTGTGAAGATGACGAGTAGATTTTGACCAAACCATATTTGGTTGAAATTCTTGTGTGCGATCAGGAGGTGCAAAATTTTCGTAATTTCGCGCAAAGGCTACTGTATTGTAACCTCCCAATAAAGAATAATAGGTTGCTTCGCGACCTGTTCGACCATTTGCACCGAAGATTGCAACTGTTTTGTATAAACTTGATAGTATTTTCATTTTGAATATTGGTTTCGTGTTTATAAATTGATTATAATTTATAAATTCACAAATGCAGCATATGACAAGCCAACATATTATTAATCAAAATATTGATCTACAAGAAAAAGTTTCAACACTACAAGAAGATGTGCTTGTATTAAAGGGTGAAATTGAAGATCTTGAAAATACACTAGAACGCACTGAAAAAGGCGTAGTGTTTTTGAAAGGACTACTAAATAATATTTCAGAACAAAACAAAATCTACAAAACTCAATTTACGAAGTTTAAGAAAATCTTTGGACAGGAGCAATATGTGTTTTTTGTGTTTATAACAGTTTTGTATTGCTATAGTATTTATATTAAGACGCAATTTCCGCTTGTACTACTTCTTTTATTTGTTTCGGTGTCAAAATACACCGAATTTTATTCAAATGGTTTGGATTATCATGAGTTTATTAAGAAAATAGAAAAAATTGAAACGACAATTGACCCTTTGCACGAATTAATCGACGCAAATTAACTAGCGAACCATCTACAAATATAAAAATTTGATGTGTAATCTGGTTCAATTTCGCCTTCTATTGATGTGCCGTTAATCTTAGTATTATTTGCAAAAATAAACGATCCCAGAAAAATTGAACCATCATTTTTTTTAAGCCATATATTTTCACCTTTGGAGTTTTTAACAAAGGCTTTGTTATAATTTACTTCATCTTCGGGAAATGTGTAGTTATATACATTCCATTTTCCGGCAAGGTGTAAATGCCCTTGTAATGTACCATAGGACCAGGTACCGTTGTTATTCAGTTTAATTAAATTAATAATTGGAAAATTATACATTTTCTCATTATTAATTTTTGTGTAAATACGCTTATTTTTGACCTTGACTTTTTTGATAGAATTATAGCTTGTTAAAAGCGGTCTTTCTAGTAGCCATCTTCCTACAAATGAACTTGCGGGTTTTAGCACTCGCGGTGGTCGGTGTTTTGTAGTATTATTTCTATAAATAGGAATTAATTCAAAATCATATAAATAATCAGGGTAATCCAGGCCATAGGCAACATAACCTTGAATTTTATTACTGGTTAAATTTTTACACATAGCTTTGTAAATTTTTGATTCATTTGTAGAAATTATTAGTTCGTTGTTTTTTTCTTCCCAATATCCTTTAACCACGTTGTTAGTATTATGTTCTTCAAAAGCACAAAATTTACCAGTATTTAACATATTTACTATATAATTTTTGCTATTTTCCTTTAGTTTCCACAAACCCACAAAAAATAATACATAACTTAGTTTCATTTATTATATATATTTTATATAATAAATGAGTAATCCTGCTTTTAACGTTTTTCCAACAGAAAGTGCATTTTCTGCGGAGGTTCTACAAAACAATTTTATATTTTTACCTGATGATTTTACAGGTACTTGGAAAGGGGAAGACAAGGCCATTACAGTAGCCGACGATGGGATGGGTGGAGTCGCACCAAAAGTAGTCACCACAGAAAAAACAATAGAATTAACGTGCGATGAAGACGGAGCTTTGACGGGTACTGTAAGTTATGTAGTTATTACCGGTAATGGCCATGATCATACAGGCGCGGCCGTACGATCAGGAAGTGAAGATGTTATTGGATTTGTAAATACTGCTAATGGACAAATTGCATTAGTAGAATATAATACTACATTAGCAAATTCTGAAAGTGGTACTTTTAGAGGATTTTTAACAAATGATAACTCTCTAGAAATTACACAAACACAAACATATCCAAATGCGAATCCGCTTGTCTCTATTATGAGACTTCCTAAAGTCTAGTTACTTTTCTACACCGCATTTTTTGCAAAAGTAATATCTGTCATTATGAAAACAACCAGCTTCTTTTTCCCATACATGATCACAGCTGCTGATTTTTCTATTATATCTATCAGCTCTTTCTTTCTCTATTTTTGAGAAAATAGCACGATACGGCGCAGTGATCTGATTATATTCTTCAATATATTTGTCTTGCAATCTGTTTAATTCGTCATCTGACAAACCATCTGGTAATTTAAAATCCATTATTTCTTAATAATCAAAAATATTAAGAATCAATTTTAAATTATTGTGTCCATTTTGCGATTTTCCCGGTACCAGAACATTTTTTACAATTTTGTTCTCCACCGCCTGCACAAACTGGACAAATATTATTTGTCCCTATAAGGTCATCACCAAGCATTAGAAAACCTGTTCCTTTACAAAATTCACAAAGGACTCGCCCATTATTACAACAATTGCAATCTATACTGCAAGTGTCAATGTTAGTGACATCGCATGTTTCTATAGCACTAAATACTTTTAGTTGTTGTTCTAATAAACGCCTCTGATTCACCTGTAACGCGCAGGACAAATTTGACAAAATTCCGAAAATAAGTGTTTTTATTTTCATAAATAATTTACATAACGTAATTATTTATTTAAATTATACACTTTTCGAATTCCTCCCAAGTTCTAATATTTTCATAAGAGATTTTCAGTGGCTGTAATTTATATTTATAAATATTACAATGATCTTCGCCCCTAAGTTCAAACAATGTTCTTATATAATGCATACATCCGCATTTAAACACAATTCTATTTGTCTTTTTACTAAAAAAATTTTTACAGCAAGTACATTTTGATAAAATATGTATTGTTGCTTCAACTTCATCGGGCGTCATTTCATTTCTAAGCGTAGTTCCTCTTACAAAAGACTCAAATAACACCCAACAATATTTAACCATAAAGCTTTTTCTCTCTTGTATTTGCGTTTGTAATTTAATATACTCTTTTTGTTTTTTAGTAAGATTAGGATGTGCGTATGTGTAAATCTTTTCTCTGATTTCTTCTGGTAATTTTTCCCACATAATCATAATTATTATGTCAAAGTTCTTTAAAATCAATTATATTATTATATTATAAATGAGTCTTCGTGAAGTTCTTTTCCCAGGCGAGTTTCAACAATTTCAAAACTTTTGCAGCAATACTAATGTGTTGGATGCTCTCGGAGGAGGAGGCGTAGATGGTGCTCCAGGAATTTTTTGCAGTTTTATAACTCAATTGCTACATCATGTTGGGTTGTGCATAAGAATAGATTTACATCCTAAAAACAAAAATAATGGTTATGTACAAATGGTTCCAGGAGGCAACCCAGCACAAAATCGTGTTCCTGATAAATATTATGCAGATATTTTTATATATTTAACAAATGATGTTCAGGTAGATCAATATAACCAACCTATACGTGATCCTGACTATTTACCTCCTAATCATATTCATATGTATCCTTGTGAAGAAGTTTCTACTCATGAAGATCGTACAGGCTGCAAAAATGGGGGAGTAAGACGTTCTTTTTCAACCAATCAGGAAGGCGTGGTGAAAGTTGGTTGGAAACGTAAAAATGGTAATCTTAAGTGCGGTGAACAAGGTGCTTTATGTGGCGTTTTATATTTAACTTATAATCTCGGCATTGATCATTTTATGTTCACTGCTGTATCGTGTGCAAACGATTTTTATGCAGAGTTAATGACTCCACAGACTCATCCTGGCTGGGGAATTGCTATTGAATCCATCGATCAAAATCAAACATTTAGAAGGACTAGCTCCCCATCTGTTTCTAAGAAAGGTGCAAGAAAAAGTCGTAAGAAAAGTCCCAAAAAAGGTGGTAGGAAAAGTCGTAAGAAAAGTCGAAGAAAAAGTCCTAAGAAAAGTCGAAGAAAAAGTCCTAAGAAAGGTAGAAGAAAAAGTCCTAAGAAAAGTAAAAAAAAAGTCGAAGAAAAACGCAAGTCAATTTATAAACGCGTTCTTAGCCAACGCAGACGAAAAACCATAGCAGCTAGCGTTGATCAAGACCCAATTCATGCCTATTATGAATTCGTTCGTCATAATTTTATCCCTGTAAATCTAATAACATACGACGACGGCAGTGCAACACCTCCTGACTTAAAACACGTTTATATATTGTTATATAATCCAGAATTGTTGCAGAACCCTTACTTGGCTCAACATCTTCCAGAAGCAGCTAATCAGCTTAATGTAACTAAAATATATGAGTATTTAATAGAATCAAATTATTATCCTTCAAATTGCGGACATGAAGAACAAAAAAAGCCAGAATACTGCGGTAATTGTGTTATATCTAATAATATGGTAAGTCTGAACTTAGATAATAAGTTGATTGGCGATGTGGTCAATGGCAGAGGTACATGTAAATATGAAGAACATTCAAATATTTTATGGCATACACATCCATTGACTAGCAGACCTTGGCCAAGTGGGGAAGATATTGAAAAAATGATTAAACCAAGACCTCATATAGAAAATGATAAAATACCAGTTGTTAGTTTAATTTTTACAAAATGGGGTATTTGGCAAATAGTAGTACCAATGCATAGTAAAGGAGATATAGATAAGAAAACTGTTAAAAGTATAAGTGATCTTGGAGGGCACCTATTTGAAAATATATGGAAACACACTGTAAATTCTATATGCTTTAATAATTATCAAGACGAGGCATGGAGACAATCTATTAGAACTAACGTAAATAGTTATATATTAACTTTAGCAACCAATGTTCCTCAATTAAATCCTTCTATAAATGGAGGAGGATTTGTCAAATTTAATTTTTGGGATACAATAGCACAGCATGATTTTGCCTATCACTGTTATATTCCTGAGACTGATATATTAAAAATTAGATAACTAGAAAACACGTTGCAAATGGATAATTACAAATTATCCATTTCTATGGCTATATTTAAAGGTTAAAATTATCTTGCCTACTATAAATGAGCGCATACGTATCAATTCTTGCAAATGGACAAGAGAGCGTACCGGCGGGACATATTGTAATCGGGCTTGCAGAAGCCCAGGCAAATCAAGCTGAGCTTGCCGCAATTGTCACTGCCACGGAAGGACCTTGGGGTATTATAGCTATTGAATTTCCTCACTCAATTAGAGGTTCTGGTTACGGGGGTGATATAAATGATGAGACATCAAATGGACTATCGGCCCACGGTAACTGGGCAAACGGGATTGCCAGAGTTTTCTTAAAAAATTTAGCAATTCCTTCAACACCAAGTTGTTTTAGACAAAACACAATGGTTGAAACTGATCAAGGCGAAATTGAAATCCAAAATATTACAACAGACAACACTATTAACAATTTAAAAGTGACTGCATTAACAAAAGCATTTAACAGTGATGGAATGATGGCTAAAATTACAAAAGGTGCAATCAATGGCAAAGTTCCAACAAAATCATTATTTGTACAAAAAGATCACAAATTATGCTTAAGTCCGCTGGAAATAGGCGTTATGGAAAGTTTATTATGGGAACGTACGCCAAAAGATGAAATATTGTATAATATTTTATTAGAAAAACCCTCTTATATGCATGTAAATGGAATGAAAGTTGAAACATTGGATCCTGAAAGTTCCATTGCAAAATATTGGTTATCTAAAACACAATCAGATGCAAGTAAATTTTTAACAGATTTAGAAAAATCTGCCGCCATTGCAAATATTGTGGCTTCCTAGAAATAGATTTTTAAATAAAAAATCTTTTATTATCATTATATAAAATGAACTCAAATTCAATGAATGTTGAAAATTACGCATTACTAACGGGTTTCAGAACTTCTTTTGATATGGCATTACAAGCAGCCTGGTGCAATAACTGCAAATGCGGTGCTTGCCAACCGGATCCTGATGAACCAGGACCAGCGGGAGTTCCGGTAGGAGCGGAAAATTACGAATTTCCTCCAGCATTAGACTCTGTCTCGGCGTGCAATCCTCCTATGCAATCGGGTCCGTTCCCAAAGCAATTAATTAAATTTGGAGCTATGCAAAAAACTCCAATGATGTAATTAAATTGAAATTTAAAACGATTAACAATATGTTAATTAAAATGCAAACCATTTTAATTACTAATTCAAGAACTGCGTTCGGTAAACAATTAATTAAAAGCCTAAAAGTAAGACACAATTTAATTGTCACTGGAAATATTAAGAGCGATACATATTCAATATTATCTGATAATATTGACCATATTAATAGTAATTTACTACAAGATACATTTTGTTATAATAACTATTTAATGCAAGAAGCAATAACACAGGCAACTAAAATTGTGGATCATGGTAATCAAAAATATAATGGTATTAACATTTGTGTCGATTGTAGTAATAGTAAGTTAAATGAGTTTAATTTATCTGCCTTAATTTTGCATCAAGCAATTGCCAATAACTGCATTACAGAGACAGGTAAAAATTGCAAATTGTTATATAATAATAATAGAATACTTCCTATGTATTTTAACAATCAGTTTCCTGAAAAAGTGAGTTCATATAACTGTGAAGGAGATGTAGATACTGCTATTGCGATCATCGAAGATAATTTTAAATTTTCCACAGGTATGGATGTTCCTTATTTTGATTTTGACCAAAATTTAATTACCTCCAGGTTGTGAAAATCTACGCTTTTTTGTAGAACCAGCCCCTTTTTCGAGAAATTCACCTTCTTTGCATAATTCGTCTAAAGTATAGGGACCATCTTTACCTCCATTGTCATCTATATAATAATAATGACCCTTTTTATAGTCAAAAGTTTCACATACTGGAGCTACAGACCATTCACTAACATCTATAGCAAAATTTTCAAAATCTCTGAGAACTGAATAAGCTAGATGATTGGCTAAAATTAAGCCTTTTAACTTAAAAGGTCCACTGCGACGCATATCTTGATCATCATCAAGATCAACACCAAAATTTACGGGATGTATAGAATCCTTTTGATCTTCAGTGAGATAGTCAAATATACCTTCTTCAGTTAAGTCAATTGTCTGGGAAGCAGAATTTTCTGTATTAGTTTCTGGTTCTTTCGCACCACCCATTTCAACTGTTGGTGTTGCACTTAAACCAGAATTTCCTGTATTAGTTTCCGGAATTGCATCAGATGTAATACCGTGTGTTAATATATTTCTAAGAATATTATGTGTATATTCATCGTCGACTACAATCTGAGTTAATAAATTGTCAGAATTTAATTTATCGGCAAATCCGAAAGAAGTATATAAAAATTTAACTTTGAATTTTAAAGGTAAAAATGTCCGTCCCTCCCATAATTTTTTAACAGACTTGTATTGGCTGCCAGAAGTATATAGATCAATGTATTTATCATCAATTGTATCGATTCTAATGTTATACAATTGTTCCAAGGTATTTATTCTTATTTCAAACCATCTATTATTTAATTCGTTTAATTTTTCATTATTTTGTCTGCTAATATCTTTGTTATATGATGTAAAATTGAATGGCTTCTCTCCTTTCTTTTTGTTTTCAAGATAAAATTCAGTTCTACGTAAACTTGCATCATTTTTAATTCTTTGAAGTGATTTATATGCGTCTATTGCATATTTTTGTAATTTTGGATTATTTTTGACTACTCTAATAATAGAATTAGCTAAACACGACATAAATTCACTAACACGCGGTCGTTGATTTGTCGGGTCTGACCTTTCACAAAATGCAGATAACACTTTCTTTTGAATTTCATCTTGTCCTGAAATAACTGTAATATTTGGTTTTGCCATAGAATCTTCTCTTGATTGAGCACCAGGTATATTTTCTCCTAATAAAAGAGGCAATTCATTAAATACTATCTTGGTATTCATCTGATCATCAATATACATATCTTCATCAGTATGTTGTTGTTTTAATATCTCTAGGTCACTTTGTAAGAACTCAACATCATGACAAAGTGTTGAAATAAAATGTATATAATCTGAACTTGCAATGTTAGCAGTGAGAGCATTAGCAGGGTTGCGTGTAAATATATTATTCAAAAATAGTGGAGTTTTTGCCTGGTATATTTGATTTAATTTGGATGCGTAACTAGCAGTTATTCTAAATGTTTGATCTCCATAAAATTTTAATAACAATGGTCCTACTGCAATATGTTTATTTTCCAAATATAGTCGTTTATAATTTGAATTTGATCCGTCGAAAACATCAGTTTCTATTGTCAAAGTACAATTTGCTGAAATTTTGATTTCATTTTCCTGTGACGGCTGAGTTAATTTACCTTTTTTGAAAAATTCTCTAAAGTTTTCAATTGTTTCCCATCCTTTTGTAATTCCGCGCGCACTACGAGCTTTTGCATTACTTCTAGATGCTGTAGGCACGTGTCTTAGCGGATAAGACGTTACAATCTTGTCAATAATAGCTGATATTATTGCACCTGTTTTATTATCAATTCCAGTATTTTTTTCATTATTTATGATTGCACTTGCGTATTCAACAGGGTCACCATTGGATATTTTAAAGAAAAAACTTATGTTTATTATTCCTGCTGGTCTGCTTATATGACCTTTGACCAATAAATAATTTAAGCTAATTTCAAAGTCAACTGGTTGTGTTAATGCGTGATTTAATCTGAACCATCCTTGTTCTTCAGAATCGAAATTTTTACTACTACCACCTGCATCAATACTACATAGTGTATTATTAGCTGCACATTGAATATTACTGTCTTTCCCTCCTATTTTACCGTTTGTATCTTGAGCTGTTATAGTCGTGGCATTTCCGACAAGACTTCCAATGCTAGCAGGGCTGGCAGTTGCGTTATATGGTAAATCATTTGAAAAATATTCGTCAGGAGTCATTAGTTCGAACTGTGATACTTTATTGGAATCGGTTATTATTAAAAGAGAGTCTTTATTTGCTGAATTATCTAACTCTTTCTTTAACATTAAACCATATAAACCGCTTAATTGTTCTGGATGTGAATAACTTAAACCTCCATAGTTATTATCGTCCATAAGTTTCTTCAAATTTTTAAGACATTCTTTTTTAACTTTCACGTTATCTACTTTTAATTCAGAAATACGGCTTAAGTCGTGCATAGAATCAAGTGCAAATATTGGTATTCCTGATTTGTTTATTGTCGTCGTTAACCTTAACGGTGTCATGGTGTGTGTTATTTGAGTTGTAATAGCATTTGGTAAAGGATTCTCATGTCTACGAGCTTTTTCTAATAAAATACCTGCATTTATTTTAAGCTTAGCAAAAGGTGTAGTATTATCAATAAGCGTATCTAAAGTTTTAATATAATGTTTTACAGTGTATCCAGTAGGATGATCTCCAGTTGGAATTTTTAAATTTGGTAAATCATAAAACAGATCCAACTTTTTATAAAAATTATTAATTTTAATTTTACTTGGTTTACTTTCACCTGGTATAATCCAGTTATCGAGATCTGGCAGACCCTCTGTAGTTTTATATATCCTGGGGCCAAATTTAGCAGATTTCAAATTTTTAAGAACTGTTGATAATTCTTCGATTATAGAATATGCTTCCTTTACCTCAGAGTAGAATTTATCAATATTTTGAATTAGATTATCATATCGTTCTTTTAGGGATAATCCTTCATACTTATTTTCGTTACTGCAATGTTCTAGACTGTAAATATATTGTGACAATTTTTTTAATGAATGTAAAACACTAAATAAATAACCAGTATAACGCATAGCGTTATATAATTTATATTCAGACGGTGCCATTGTTTTTGCATTTTTTCTATCTATAATGTCGTTAAATATATTAATATTTGTACCATCATAACGTACATAATCAGTTATTAACTTTGAAATGCTGCCATTAGTTTCCAATTCTGTTAAAATACCTGCAAATCCCTCTGTCCAATTTGGATTACAGCAAATTTTTGGGTCTTTGATTCCGACTGGATTAACCGAATCAATAATTGAGTATATTACAGATGGAAAATTAACTTGCCCCGAATTTAGAGTTTTGTTAAAATAATCTACAAAATAGGACCCGCGAAGTATTGTATCCCCAATCCATGCAGTCGTCATCTCGTAAGTTTCTAAAATATCTTTTAATATATTCTCCCCTTTTGCGAAATCAATATATGTTGTAAATGTATGTTTGCTTCCATCTTGTCCTGTAAGTGTAAAGCTGTGCTTTGTGCAATAATTTTTTATTTGTTTTGAGTCAGAGGTACTTGTTCCTTCGACATCCATTTGTTTTTCATCTTCATCAACATATTCAGTAAATTCAGATAACATCTTATCTTTTGTAACAGCATCTTCTTCACCGCCATTAACATTTGAATCATCCCAGGCCCTTAGCCGTTCGAGTAGTTCCGCCTTGGTTCCTTCCGTAGAAACCCCTACAAATTCGCATTCGTGTTTGAGCTGTGCTAGGGTCATCGACTCAAGGTCGATTGAACCATCGCTGTCGTAATCGCTGTCGCTGTCCGATTCCGATTCAGAACCCGAATCGGAATCGTAATATTCCTGAAGCTTGAGGCGCACCTCGTCATACGAGG
>Ga0163109_10001306_pt1 | contig 19800 bp, 19 predicted proteins | sample CRUFie1St13metaG_FD_108704 | JGI IMG/M metagenome (GOLD analysis project Ga0163109, IMG submission 108704) | Marine microbial communities from the Costa Rica Dome - CRUD Field 142mm St13 metaG | ecosystem: Environmental > Aquatic > Marine > Oceanic > Photic zone | place: Costa Rica: the Eastern... | reverse complement strand
GCGTCATAGGTCAAAATCTCGCGAGCTACAGTCGTTTGGAAAAATTAGTAGGTCGCTGCTTTGCGCATCATCGGCACAGTTGCCAATTGCTCACTGCCTACTCTCAGCGCCATTGTGTCATTGCTTTGAGGCACAAGCTGCATACTGAATTTGCCCTGAGTGCCTTCGCTGGACAGGAAGCCGCCGGTCATCTTGGGTCCCTCCGCTACAGCAAAATCCCAATGACCGGAAATTGAGGCACCCACGAAGTTGGTTCCCGAGTGCAGGATGGCTCCTGATTCTTGATCAATTCGAATGAAGGCGACCGACGGTCCATTTTGGTCAATGGTAGTTAGCTCAAGCAGTTGATTTTTGATTTTCCAATTCAGGCTGAGGCGAAACTCGCCGCGCGTGCCAAGGTCGACCCAATCTCCGAGTAGAGATTCCCAGCCGCTAGCATGGATCAAGTCGCCCAGACTCGGCTTGGGTGGTGGTTCAACCTCCGCCGTCACATGAAAAATAAAGTCGTTACTGATCAGCCCGCCGGGAGTTTGCAACTGCAATAACCGCATGCCCTCAGGTGGTAGCTCGGCCAGCGTTACCGTCAGGGCTTCACCCTTTTGCACCGTAACTTGGCCTGCGACTCGGCGGCCATCGATGATGATATGAGCGCTGTCATCAATGTACCTGCCGCTTATATCCATCGCTAGATTCTTGGCGTGCAGTTTAGGGAACTGTTGCGGGCCGCTTTGCGCCTGAATTGGTCCAAGAGTCCAGATTGCAGGTTGTGGGTAGTCAGCATCAGTGTTGATGCCATGATAAGCGGTCAGTGTGCCGATGAATTCACCGGTTTTAGCCATTGCGAATAAGTCCTCGCGGGAATGGCGACCAGTAGCGCTTGAATACCCCATGCCGTCATAGCGTAACGTTACCGATTGTGGCTGGTCTGTTGCTAAGAAAACGCCGTGGCCTGCCAGAATAATCGCCTCTTCGCGCGCTGATTGTTCGAGCGCGGCTACCAAGTCTGGGGTCAAATCGTCCTTCAGCGACTGTCGATTCAAAGTGACTTGCCGAGCAAATGTGCCAGAAAACCCGGTGCTATGTTCTAAAACCATATCCCATACAGGATCAAATTCCTCGCGCAGACCCCAGGTGAAACGCCATAGCTCGCGCTCTGGTATGCCTTGCTCTGCCAGTGCCGCAAATGGTGGCAAGGTGACCATGTTGATGCGACCTTGGGGCAGGATCAAAAACCGGTCATAGGCACCGCGCCACGTAGGTGTATCCATGCCGATCGTTGGGTGGTTGGTGCTGACCATATGCGGGAACCGATGACAGTCGCCGCATACGTCGCGGCGGCCGACGCCGTTGCCGTCGATGTGGAACAGTCGAAAACCGTCCTTGGCACGCTGGCTCGGCACGTTATCGTAGGGTCGGCGTTGCGCTGGCGGGTATGGAACGTTTAACAAAAATACTGCCATATCGTCGCGCTCGGCGGCAGACAGTGTGCCCAGTTTGCCTTCGTTATTGGTATTGGTTTTGCCGACCAAGTGCATGGTATTGGCGAGGCCGCCGTCTATAAGATGCCGTGTTGAAGTGGTCTGATCATTAATGTCACTGTTGGGGGCAACGTCGCTGTCGGTGTTCGCCGCATTAGGGCCGCCGTATGGATCGCCAGGAATACCGTCCCAGTGGTAGGGCTCAGTATCTCGCAGGCCGCGTATTGGCATAGTTGTACGGGGCTGGATCTGGCTACCGCCGGTGACAATCGGCGTTTCGAGCACCCACAGCAATTGGTCGGTATGGCCATCAGGATGACAACTGGCGCAGGCAAAGGTGCCGGTAGTAGATGCGGCAGCAGTTTCAAACGCCTTGCGGCCACGCTTCACTACTGGATGCGTGGGATCCTCAAGGGCAATGGTGCTGACCACCTCTGGGTTAGCGGGGTTGGAAACATTTACAAGGGATACGGAGTTTTCAACGGCGTTGAGCACCCAAGCGCTATCGGCCCGTCCCTGTTTATCGCTGATCAATGCAATACCGCGCGGAACGGCATCGACATCCACACGCCCGAGCACGGCACCGCTGTCTGCGTCCATAGTGATCAGCTTGTCCGAGCCGGCGGCAGTGACCACAAGTATTGAATCGTCGTCGCTGATGCTTATGCCGTATGGCGTGGCCAGCGCAGCACCCGGCTTGGGCTGGGCTGGCGGCAGCGGCTCGAGGTCAAAAAACGTGGGTGGCCTGCTGCTAGAATCGTCTGGGGCAACCCGGGTGATACGGTTTAGAAATGCACGGTTCATCATCTCTGACAACCCGTGTTTTTTGGTTCCCGAGCGGCCATTACTGTCGTTACGCGCATCGGTTTGCGCGATAAATACCCGGCCTTTCGAGTCCACGGTTAGCCCGTATAACAGGGTGCCGAGGGAATCGACGGTTGCAATGAGTTCGTCGGTTGCAGTATCGAATACGTATAAGTCGCGGTCAGGCATGTCTGGGTGTTTGACGATATCCAGTACGTGCCCTAGCGAAAGCTTGCTGTTAGTAACGATCGAGTGGGCGACGGCGTCGAAGGTGACTAAGTCACCGTCTATATCAGCCTTGGTGCCGCCGGACAGTTGGGTTTTGTTATTCGACTCAAAGGGCAATACGTATAATTTGTCGTTGTGAACGACGATGGCGCGTGGGTCTTGGGCAGTAATATTGAGGCGTTTAGTTATGGTGCGCGACGCAACATCGATGACCGCGATCTGATTGTCCGAAGATAAAGCGACATAAGCTTTGTCGTTATTTGCGAACGCAATGCCCATGGGTTCATCGAACCGTGTTGCCTTACGTAAACGATCAAACTGCTGGACCGTCGCTATGACATGCAAGTAGGTCGGGCTATCAGGGTCACTGTCTACAACCGAAACTGAATCGGAAATATGGTTCGCCACCCACACTTCGCGACCGTCCGGTCGCACAGCGATACTCACCGGATCGATACCAACCGGTACTCTGGCCACAATACTGCGGCTGCCTATATCGATAACATCTAAGGAATCACTGGGCGTATTGACCACAAATACCCGGCCGTTATGCACAGCAATTGGCGACGTATGCGGGCTGACAAAGGTGGGGTAGCCGATATCCTTTGCCTGATGATCAAGTGCTTTGGTTGCGAGGGGCGAGAAGTCCGCCACCGCTATCTTTGCGGCGGTAATAACGAGTGTACAGCTTATCCAAGCGATCAAGGTGACCTTTGCGGTCGTTCGTGCGAAAGCTTTTCTGATCATCTATGCCCCCCAACTGCCAGCAAATCAAAACTTGATGATGTTAAGTTAACCGCAACGCGAGAATTAGCGGAAATCTTAACGCTGTCAAGTTGTGGTAATGGAATGACTGAGCACAAGCAGAAAAAAACCTCAAAATATCATCATGGCAATCTGCGCGAGGCGTTGATCAATAATGCTGTGAAAATTCTGGAGGAAGAGGGTCTTGCTGCCCTTACTTTGCGCCGGGTTGCTCGTGATACCGGCGTATCCCAAGCCGCCCCGTATAGCCATTTTCGTAACAAACGGAACTTAATTACCGCGGTCTGTGCCGAAGGCACCAAATGGTTTGGCGAGTACATGAGCCGCGAAGCCGCCGGTAGGACAGGTGCGGACTACCTCGCGGGTCTAGCCGTGGGGCATATTCGTTTTGCTCTTGAGCATCCGGCGCTGTTCCGCTTGATGAGTACAACGGATATTTCCGAAACGATCAGCGATGTGGGTCAGGCCCCGGAGATACTGGTTGAAGGTTATCTGTTGATGGCAAACGCTCTAGCCGTCGCGCCGCTGACTCATTTTGGTAAAGATCAGCCGCAACTAGACATTCCCCTCGCGTGGGCGCAGGTTTATGGTCTTTCAAATTTGCTGATCGAGGGGAGAATTGCTCCGCAAGACTTTGGCTTCGAGGATTTAGACGGTTTCATCGCCGCCGTTGTAAATCGATTTCTGCAGAACATGCCGGCAACAACAGGCTCGCCCGACTCAGAGTAAATAGGCTTAATAACCGCGCGCCAAGCGTAATGGATAGGAATAGACATGATTGCAGCAAGAAAATCTCTTAAGCACTGGGTTGGCGTCTGGATTGTGGTGTCCGCGGTGCTGCTCGGTGGCTGCGCAGATAGCTCGAATGAGCAAAGCCCGCAAGCCACACCACCAAAGGTGGCATTGATCATGAAATCCCTGGCCAACGAGTTTTTTGTCAACATGCAGCGTGCGGCAGAAGCCCACCAGGCTCAGCAGCCCGAGGTCTATACACTGGTTGCTAATGGCATCAAGAACGAGAGCGACTTAGCGCAGCAAGTTGCGCTTGTTGATCAGATGATTGCTCGGGGCGTTGAAGCCATCGTTATTGCTCCTGCAGATTCCCGAGCACTAGTTCCGGCTCTCGTCAGAGCTCTGCAAGCCGGTATTCATGTTGTGAATATAGACAATCGCTTGGCGGCGGAAGTTTTGGCTGAGTACGATGCGCAGATTCCCTATATTGGGCCGAGCAATCGTGAAGGTGCGCGACTTGTCGCCGACTACGTTTTAGCCAAGCACGAACCCGCAAGTGAGGTGTTTATCTTGGAGGGCATTCCCACTGCGGCCAATGCGAAACAGCGCAAGGCTGGATTTGCAGACGCGATTGCGGCTGCGGGTATGACCTTAGTTGATAGTCAAAGTGCAGCCTGGGACCAAACTCAGGCCGCCCAAGTTACGGCTGCGGTGCTGAATCGATACCCAAATTTGCGCATCATTCTTGCGGCTAACGACAATATGGCCCTAGGCGCCGCCAGTGCGGTGAATCTTGCCGACCGTACTGATATCAGTATTGGCGGTTTCGACAATATTAGCGCTGTGCATCCGCTTATGCGCGAAGGTCGAATCGAGGCCACAGTGGAACAATACGGTTCTCAGTTCGCGATTTTCGGCATCGAGTTCGCATTAGAAATGATCGCGGGTAATGCGCAAATGACCGACCGCACCACCGCAGTGAAGTTAGTAACGCCAGCGGATTTGGATCAGTAGTGTGGGTCTGCAGATCCGCAATCTCTGTAAAGACTATGCGACACCGGTATTGCGCAATCTGGACCTGCAGGTCGCTGCGGGGGAAATTCATGGCGTTGTCGGCGAAAATGGCGCGGGCAAGTCGACCCTGCTAAAAATTCTCAGCGGCTTAACGTTGCCGGGGGCGGGCACAATTGTTCTCGACGGTGAACCAGTGCTGACGAAGAATCCACACGCCGCGCACCGCGCTGGCATATCTCTGTGCAGTCAGGAACTCAGCCTGATTGATAACCTAAGTGTGGCGGAAAATATTAGTTTGCGGGCGTTACCTGGGCGCTTGGCTTTAGACAAGGCAGCGTTAGCGGCGCGATGTCGTGCGCTCTTAAGTGAATTCCAACTGAATCTTGCACCGGGCACCTTGGTGGATAGGCTTAACCTCGCCGAACGGCAAATAGTAGAGCTCGCTAAAGCCTTAAATGGTCAGGCGCGGTTACTGCTGCTCGATGAACCAACATCGGCACTGAACGATCAGCAGGCTCAAGCACTGCATAGGGTTTTGCGCGAGCGGGCGAAGAGTGGCGCATCAGTACTGTATGTCTCCCATCGACTCAACGATGTATTGAACCTCTGTGATCATGTGTGGGTATTGCGTGATGGCGAAGTGGTGCACCACGCGCCCTCCAATCAGCTAACGACTGCGCAATTGATCCGGCATATGTCAGGAGACGACGCATTAACTCAGCGGCACAAGGATGAGGGCAGAGGCCCCGGTCCGATTCATTTATTAGTGCGTAATCTGCTGGCTGAAAAAATGCAGCAGCCTGTCTCTCTTGATTGTCACCGCGGTGAAATTTTTGGTCTTGCCGGATTAATGGGTGCGGGACGAACCGAATTGTTGGAGGCCATCTACGGCCTTGTTCCACGCTCCAGTGGTTCGGTGGTTCTTTGCCGCGAGGAAGAGCAAATAGCCCTATTGTCGGTTAACGCAGCCATCAAATCGGGTGTTGGTATGGTGCCGGAAAATCGCGCCAGTCACGGGATCTTCAAAGGGCTGGCGGTGGCATTTAATACCACTATCTCTGAATTAGGGCGTATCGCTACTCGACATTTGTTAAAACCCAAGCGCGAGACAGCGGCGGTGGAGAAATTAATTCAACGGCTGAATATCAAAAGCGAGGGCCTCGATCAGCCGATTGAAGCACTCAGCGGCGGCAATCAGCAGAAGGTTGTTCTGGCGCGGTGGTTGCATCGTAAATGTTCATTACTATTGCTCGACGAGCCTACTCGTGGTGTCGATATTGCGGCAAAGCTGGCAATTCATGACTTATTACGCGAGTTGCGCGATCAGGGTCTTTGTGTGGTTATCGCGTCATCGGAACTGCAAGAATTACTGGCCCTGTGTGACCGTATTGCGGTGATGTCCTCTGGGCAGTTGGTGCGCACCTTTGAGCGTGAGGAGTTCAATCAAGATGAAATCCTGGCTGCTGCATTCTCCACCCACAATGCCGAGCAGGTAGCCTGATATGTCCACTGTGCTGCTGCGCTGGTTAAACCAATATTTGGTGCTGATATCGCTGCTGGTAATTCTTGCAACCTTCGCGCTTGCCGCTGAAAACTTTTTATCATTTGCGACTTTCTCTGCGATCTTAAACCAATTGCCGGCGCTAACACTGGTCACGGTTGGTATGACCTTTGTACTTATTTGCGGCGGTATTGATCTCTCAGTGGGTTCGGTCCTTGCGTTGAGTTCAGCGGTAATCGGTATCAGTGTGGCGGCTGGACTCTCTATTCCTGTTGCTGCGCTCGCCGGTGTAACTGCTGGTGCTGTTGCCGGATTGGTCAATGGATTGCTGGGCAGCTATCTGCGGTTGCCGGTATTTATCGTTACCCTAGGCATGTTGGAGGCGGCGCGGGGTGCGGCATATCTAATTACCGATTCGCAAACCGTGTATATCGGCAGCGCCATCCAGGGAATAGTGCAGCCTATCGCTTGGCTGGGACTTACGCCGGCATTTTTATGCGCGCTCGCGGTCGTGGCTGGAGCACATTTTGTGCTTTCCTCGACGGTGTTTGGGCGCCACGTGATCGCTGTGGGTACGAACCCCGAGGCTGCGCGCATCTCCGGGATCGACCCCAAGCGAACATTACTGATTGTATTGTGTTTATCTGGTGTTCTGGCTGGCTTGGCGGGTTTGATGAATGCCGCCTATTTGGGATCAACGGATCCAAATGCTGGATCTGGACTTGAGCTGGCCGCCATTGCTGCGGCGGTTATTGGTGGCACCAGCCTAATGGGCGGGCGAGGTTCGATCTTCAGCGCATTTATCGGCGTATTGATTATTGCGGTCTTGCAGAATGGACTGGCTCAAATTGGTGTATCTGAACCCTTCAAGCGAGTGGTTACTGGGGTCGTTATCGTATTGGCGGTGGTGTTGGACCGCTGGCGCGCTGACCGTTCGTTTTAGCGCGGGTACGCAAACGCGAAATTTGGTAGCGTTTAGTGGCAGGGAATCAACGGGGAGGATAGGCATATGCGAAACCATAGTGCAAAAACGCTAGTGGCCAGCTTAGTGGTGGCGATCGGTTGTTGGTCGTTTAGTGCTCAAGCTGACGACATAACAATTTCTCGAGCGGACTATCAGCAAAAGATGCAGGGGTTTTGGTTGGGCCAAACCATCGCCAATTGGACCGGTATCGTTACCGAAATGGACAAAATTGGTGGTCCAGGGGTCACAGGCGAGTTCTACACTCGAGACGATTGGGGCACAAAAGATCTACCGAACAGTTGGGGTTCCACTTTTCCGAGATTGTCATTGACCATTGATTGGGTATATCGCGGACCCAATGAAATCTGGGGTTCGGATGACGATACTGATATTGAGTACATCTACCAGCATCTCCTGGCGACTCATCAAACGTCTATGCTGACAGGCGAGCAGATTCGTGATGGCTGGTTAGCCCATATATACGATGAGCGCAATTCGCCGCTCAAAAATGGTGCAGGTCAGGGCGAAAATTTCTTATGGGTGTCAAATCAGCGCGCCCACGACCTCATGTTGGAAGGGGTGGTGCCACCCGCGACCAGCGACCCAAAGCTCAACGAACACTACGACATGATCGATGCCCAGCTGACCACTGAAATCTTTGGTCTATATGCGCCCGGTAGGCCTGACGTGGCGTTGAAGATGGCCTATCTGCCAATACGCACGACCGCGCGGGCGGAGGCTGCACTGGCGTCGGAATTTTATGTGGTAATGCATGCGCTGGCGTCGGTGGTTGATCCGCAGCTTTCGCGGCAACAACAGCTGGCGTGGATGTCCGAGCAGGCTCGAACCTATCTTCCCGATGAGTCGGTATCCGCGCGCATGTACGATTTCGTGAAAAGCCGGTATCAGGCCGGTATTCCTTGGGAACAGGCCAGAGATGAGGTCTACCAGCGCTACCAAGTAGAGGAACAAGACGGTTATGACATTACCTCTCGTAATATGGACTGCAACGGCTGTTTCTCTGCCAGCATTAACTTTGCCGCCAGTTTAGTAAGTCTCTTTTTTGGCGAGGGCGATTGGCAGGAAACAGTTAAAATCGCTGTTTTGGCGGGTTGGGATTCTGATAATCCCGCAGCAACTTGGGGTGGTCTGTTGGGATTTATGGAAGGCCAAGCAGGGATAGAGCGCATCTTCGGCCGTAAATTTTCCGGACGTTACAATATTCATCGTACTCGAACTGGTTTTCCCGTAGCCAATGGTGTCGATAATTTTGTTGATATGTCAGCAATGGGTTTACAGATTATTGATCGTGCGGTTGTTGAGGAAATGAGCGGGCGTATTGCCGGTGACGCTTGGGTCATTCCTGCGCAGGCGCAGTAGGAACCGTCGCACTGCGCAAAAAAGCACGTATGTGTGCGCTTAGGTTTGGTCTAAGGCAATCACGGTTGCCCTAGCACTGGCATTGCACTTATCTTGGAAGCACTAGCGAGAGGAGCATGTTATGCAGCAACGATTACTTGGGCAGGCAAAAACCCCGGTATCAGCCTTGGGTTATGGCGCCATGTCATTCAGTGACTTTTATGGCCCCACCGATGATGACAAGTCTTATGCCATTCTCGATCGCTGTTTAGACTTGGGTATTACCCATATCGATACCTCGAATGTTTACGGGCTGGGTCGGTCGGAGCAACGCATTGGCGCTTATCTGGCGAAGCAAGGTAAGCAGGCACAGGACTTTTTTACCATTGCAACCAAGGCTGGCATCGCCAGCAAAGAGGATGGCACCCGATATTTTGACAATAGTCTGACGCACCTTGAGTCCGAGCTGGATAAGTCCCTGCAGCGGTTGGGCGTTGAGCAAGTTGAATTACTCTACGTGCACCGCCGGGATGCCAGCGTGCCCATCGAAGAAGTGGCCGAATCTTTGGCGACGCTGGTGAAAAAAGGTAAGACACGCCAAATCGGTTTTTCTGAGATTGCTCCAACGTCGTTGGAAATTGCGAATGAAATTCACCCGGTGGCGGCGGTTCAGTCTGAGTATTCTCTGGCGACGCGCTCTCCAGAAATGGGATTGGTGCAAAAAACTGCCCAGCTTGATGCCGCGCTGGTGGCATTTAGCCCGATTGGTCGGTCTCTGTTAACGGATCACCCATTACCTTTTGCGGCCTGCCAAAACCTAACCTTTATGAAAATCAATCCGCGCTTTCAGCAAGACACCTATCCGCGGAATATTCAGGCGTCCAGTGGTTTTCGGGCGCTGGCTGCGGAAATGGGTATCTCCACCTCGGGTCTGGCAATCGCCTGGTTGCTCGCTCAAGGCGACCACGTATTGCCTATCCCCGGTACCCGTTCTGTAGAGCACCTCAATGAGTTGGCTGCGGGCGTTGACTTGGTGTTAAGCGCAACAGATCTGGCGGCGATAGAGGCTGTGCTGCCAATTGGCTGGTGTCATGGTGATCGCTATGCTCACGGTCAATGGAGAGGCCCAGAAAAATACTGTTGAGCGCGGCAAATTTATCTCGCGAACCTAAAACACCAAAGGACGGAGCAACAACAATGGAACTCGTAAGCAGATCGGATGATTCAGGTATTGCCATTCTCAGCCTCAACAGGCCCGATATGCTGAATGCGCTCAGTCCTAGTTTATTTAATGAACTCCGAGCCCATATCGACGCCATTGCAGAGCAAACCGAAGCCGTGGGCTGTGTCATCTTGCGTGGTGAAGGACGGTCCTTTTCTGCAGGTAACGACCTCAAAGCGATTCAGGCGGGTGAAAAACCGCCGTCCGCGCACTTTCAGGCGGAAACACTTGATGCGATAGAGCGTTTGCCGCAACCGGTGATAGCTGCAGTGCAAGGTCACTGCTACACCGGTGCACTGGAACTGGCTATTGCCTGTGATTTGTTGATTGCCGCAGACAATGCGCGTTTTTGCGATACCCATGGTAAGTGGGGAATGTCGCCCACTTGGGGTATGAGTCAGCGCTTGCCCAGACGCGTGGGCCTGCTGGCTGCCAAAGAAATGATGTTTTCTGGCCGGGTGATTGGTGGAGAGGAAGCGGTTGCCATGGGTTTAGCAAATCGCTGTGTTGCCGAAGAGGAGTTATTGCAGGAGGCCATTGCTATGGCGAAGAGCTTCTTGGGCAATTCTTGGTTCACTTTGCGTGCCGATAAAATGCTCATTAACGGCGGGCTGGATAATACACTACAGGAGGGGCTTGCCTGGGAACGCAAAAATAGTCCCGGTCGCGGCCCTGATATGGAAGAACGGTTACGCGAGTTCGCTAAGAAATAGCCGTGCAGGTGCATGTGGATGGGATCTTTTGATGATCGCCATTTACCAAATTAATTGTCTTAGGCCTGCATTTGACTGATACATTGGGGAAGGGAAAAAAGGGGGATACATGTCGATAAAGATAGATCCAGTAAGCGGATTAAAGGTTTTCAACACCCGTGCTGCAAAGGCGTCGGAAAAAATTACTGGTAAGGGTTATTCGACCATTACTGATGAGGCGCTTAAAACCTTACCCCCAGAGCCGGTTGGCGCGGTATTCGACGCAGAAGAACAGGCAAAGTATAAGGCCTTCAAAGAAGCGCGCGCTGGGGCTGCTGACTATATAGAGATGAAGGGCGAGTTTAGCCGCTACCTAGAAGATGTTTATTCAGCCGATCCAGTGCCCCGTGAAGCGTTAACTGATGAATGCGATGTGCTCGTTGTTGGCGCCGGATTTGCTGGGCTATTGCTCTGGCACAAGCTGCGTGCAGCAGGTTTTGAAAATGTACGCTTTTGCGAAAAAGGTGGGGATGTGGGCGGCACCTGGTATTGGAATCGCTATCCTGGTATTGCTTGTGACGTAGAGTCGTACAGTTACCTACCGCTGCTCGAGGAGATGGATTACATCCCGTCGATGAAATTTGCCGCGGGCTTCGAAATTATGGAGTACTGCCAGAAGATGGCAGAAAAGTTCGGTTTCTATGATAAGTGTCTGTTTCACACCACAGTGGAAAAAACTGAATGGGATGAAGCCAGCACGCGCTGGACTGTGCACACCGACCGTGGTGATGCCATGCGCGCCAAGTTTGTGGTTTTAGCCAATGGTATTCTGACAACGCCTAAGCTGGCGCGCATTGATGGCATGCAGTCATTTGCCGGCGACTCGTTCCATACCTCGCGCTGGGACTACAATATCGATCTAAAGGGCAAGCGGGTTGGCATTATCGGTACCGGTGCCACAGCCGTACAGGCCGTGCCGGAATTGGCCAAAATCGTTGAAGAACTGTATGTCTTTCAGCGCACACCATCGTCTATAGACGTGCGCGATCAACGCGAGACATCAGTAGAAGAATTCCGTGAATGGGCGAAAGAGCCTGGTTGGGCAAAGGCGCGACGGGCGCGGTTTGCAAAAATCTCTCAAGGCCGCACCGCTTTAAAAGCTAACGATGACTATCTGGCAGGCCGTGTCAATGATTTTCGTGAGCGCAAGCAACACTCCGAACAAATCAGCCCCGAAGAGTTGGTGCAGAAACAACTCGACAGTAATTTCCGCATCATGGAGCAAATTCGCGCTCGAGTGGACGCCATTGTCGAGGACCCGGCTACTGCAGCGGCGCTCAAGCCCTACTATCCCTATGGTTGTAAGCGCCCGACCTTCCATGACGAATACCTGCCAACCTTTAATTTGCCCCATGTGCACCTTGTTGACACAGCCCCTAAGGGGGTCAGTCAAATTAATGCGCAAGGCGTTGTGCATGACGGCAAAGAGTATCCGTTAGATGTGCTCATATATGCTACGGGTTTTCAGTGGATGGCGACTTCAACGTTCAATATGGTTGTGGGGCGTGAGGGTCGAACTCTGCGCGACAAGTGGCAGGAAGAAGGCACGAAAACGTTCTTAGGACTGCACAGTAAAGGTTTCCCCAATTTATTCCTGATTTCTGGACCTCAGGGTGGTGGTGGCAGTTTTAACTTTACCAACGCCATCGAAGAACATGGTGACTACGTGGTTTGGCTGCTTGAAACCATGCGCGATCAAGGCAACGAGGTGGTTGATGTAGAGGCTGAACATGAAGATTCTTACGCCAAACATTGTCGCGATGCCGATCAGTTGACGCGCCCACTGCGCGACTGCATTACTTATTACAATGGCCATGGCGAAGCCGAGCCGGGAAGTCTGGCCTACTACGGTGGCGGTACCTGGCATAAATATCGAATCCGTGCGCAAGAGTCCTTAGAGCCGTATATTTTCGATTAATTAAGGAAATTTGCTGTTGCTGCAGGCGTTGATCGTGATCTGATGATGCGATCGACGTGTCGCGGCTATTGCAAAGCCTATCTTAAAAGCGCGGTGGGTCTAGGCTAGACTCAGCGACCAAATCCTCTAGTGCTAGGAATAATAGGAGTGAGTGAATATGCGTTCAGCTCTAGTTATGGCGATCTGCTGTGTTTTTCTGGCGGCTTGTGAGCAGCCGTCGATGAAGCAGGACACTGTGTTTACATACCCAGACACCAAGCAAGATCCTGTTGTGGATGTCTACTTCGGTACCGAAGTTACCGATCTCTATCGCTGGCTAGAAGATGATATGAGCGCCGCGACCGGTGCCTGGGTCGATGCGCAAAATGCCGTGACATTTGCTTACCTCGATACGCTGCCACAAAAACAGGCTTTTGCGAAAAGTTTGGCAAGGCTTTTGGATTATGAGCGTGAGAGCGCGCCGGTCGACGAAGGCAAGTACACCTACTTCCGGCGAAATTCTGGTTTGCAAAACCAAGCGGTCATCTATCGCCTCAATGCTGCGGGTGAAGAAAGCGTCTTTATTGATCCCAACACCCTGTCCGAGGACGGTACGACCTCTATTGCTGCCTTGTCGTTTTCCAAGTCAGGTAATTTGGCGGCCTATCAAAAGAGTGAGGGCGGCGCGGATTGGCGCAGTGTCGAGGTTGTTGATACCGAATCCCTCGAAGTGATTGATCAAATTGATGACGTTAAATTCAGCGGTCTGGCGTGGCAGGGTGAGCAGGGGTTCTATTATTCCCGCTACGAATCTCCCGAGGGTAATGAACTCACGGCTAAAACAGACCACCATCGCCTGTACTTTCATGAATTGGGCACACCACAATCTGCTGATCGGGTAGTGTTTGGTGACGGCGTCGACGAAAAATACCGATACGTTTCGGGGTACGTTACCGAAGACGAGGAATTTCTGGTGGTCTATGCGAGTAATACCACGTCGGGAAATCGCTTGTTTGCAAAAGACCTAACCGACCCGGACTCAGAGCTAGTGACGATCGCAAGTGATGAAACTGCTGATGTGAGCATTGTTTTCAGCCAGGACGGAACTCTATTCGCAGAAACTAATCGATCCGCACCAAACAGTCGCTTGGTTAAATTTCAGTTAGATGCTCCCCAGCAGTGGCAGGATGTGATTGCCGAGACTGAGCATGTGTTAAACGTCTCAGCTGCGGGAGGGCAGTTTTTTGCTCAATATATGGTGGACGCCATCTCCCAAGTGAAGCAATTTTCTCTCGATGGCCAGTTGGTGCGCGAAATAGCCTTGCCGGGACCAGGGGATGCAGCGGGATTCAGCGGCAAGGCCAAAGATACGACGGTGTATTACAGCTTCGACAACTACAAAACTCCCAGCACCCTATTTAAGTTAGATATCGCGAGCGGTGAGTCGTCAATCTACCGCCCTTCAAAAGCGCCCTTTGACAGCGATGCCTACGTATCCGAACAGGTGTTCTATAAGTCGAAGGACGGCACTGAGGTGCCAATGATCATTACTCATCGTGCTGATCTTGACCCTGAGCAGGTGCACCCGACTATTTTGTACGGCTATGGCGGTTTCAATATAAGTCTCACGCCAAGTTTCTCCAGTGCGATGGCCGCCTGGCTTGAGGCAGGTGGCGTGTACGCCGTGCCAAATCTTCGCGGCGGCGGAGAATATGGCAAGGCCTGGCATGACGCGGGCACCCAGATGAATAAACAAAATGTGTTCGATGATTTTATCGCGGCTGCAGAATATCTAATTGCTAGTGGCATCACCGATGCCCAGCATTTAGCGGTGCGTGGTGGCAGTAATGGCGGCTTACTGGTGGGTGCTGTAATGACCCAGCGGCCAGATCTCATGGCGGTGGCATTACCCGCAGTAGGGGTGCTGGATATGCTGCGCTACCATACGTTTACTGCCGGCGCTGGCTGGGCTTACGACTATGGCACGGCCGAACAATCCAAGGCTATGTTTGATTATTTGTTGGGGTATTCACCGGTGCACAATGTCCGCGCGGGCACCGAGTATCCAGCGACCCTAGTTACCACAGGCGATCATGATGACCGAGTGGTGCCTGCCCATTCATTCAAGTTTGCAGCGCACTTACAGGCAAAGCAGGGCGGTGCAGCACCGGTGATGATTCGCATAGAGAAAGATGCAGGGCATGGCGCCGGCACACCAACAGAAAAAATTATTGACCAGTACGCTGATTTGTTTGCCTTTGCGATGGCGAATATGGGGCCGGACCTTTAGTTAGCGCTATCTGCAGGCAGGGCTGCCGTGGACATAGTGCAAAGACCGCGAGCACGTTTAGTTCAGCTTGGAAGATCCTTTGCAGCGGTTTGATAAGGCTGGCCAGATAGTTCAACTAAGCGGACGTTTAAATCTTTCAGCAATTCGACATACCCTGCGCTGGCCTTATAAAACTCATCCATCTTCGCATATATGATCTGCGGGTCCTCAAACAGCTCGTGGTCCTCAGAGAGTTGGCGCACGAGCGCCCGTTGACTCTCATCCAGACTGCTTAATTCCGAAGAAATACGAAAAACTCGACGACCCAAAACTACCAAAGAATTTTTCGCTTCGACTATTTGATCGGCTAACTCCGATGCTGATAAATCTGCCAACGGGCTTCCTTTCTTGCAAATGATAACTATTTGCATTTAGGATACTACAGCCCGTGGAGGCTGAACAAGAATGTTAAAAACCAGGCTGCACGGTTTTTAGCGCACTTATGGTTGATCGTCCTGGAGGACCCGTGTCGCAACAATTCACTTTTCTGAATATTGATATGTCCCGCTGGACATTGATCTACGGGCTTTGGCTGATCGCTTGGGCGACAATAGTTTCCTTTAGTTCTGGCTCTACATCGATCACTTCTTGGATTCCGGCCATGCTTGGGGTGCCCATTCTGGTAATGGGCGTGCTGTGTATCGCGCTTCCGGCACGGCGGAAAGTGTGGATGCACATTGCCGTATTGTTTGGGCTGGTCGCTTGTTTAGGCGGTTTGGATTTTTTTCGCGCTGTCTTTTCCGGCGGCGATGCTTTTGCTAATCCGGCGGCCGGAGCCTCTAAATTAATGCTGCTGATGTCGGGCGGTTTATACGTGTTCATTTGTGTGCGCTCATTTATTTGGGCCCGAGCAAACCCTCCTGCGTGATCCGAAGTGGTAAACCAGCTTACGTTTCACCACTTAAGTTATTCGTGAGATTTTAATGGCGATTCGTGTCAGATCTCTAGAGGTCATCAAAACCTGCGCCGTGAGTCCGCATTTGAAAAGAATAACGCTGTGCGGTGACGATCTGGCTGACTTTCCAATCGACGTAGAGAGCGGTTATGTAAAAGCCTTATTTCATCCCCAGGGGTTACCTGTTGTGGATGCTGACTCTGCAAAAGGCGCAGTTAAAAGGTCATACACGGTAAGGGCATTCAGAGCGGAGACGCGGGAACTGGATATTGACTTCGTATTGCATGGAGATTCCGGACCAGCATCTGCGTGGGCGACTTCTGCTGGGATGGGCGACACATTGGCCATTGCAGGACCCGGCCCAACGAAGCTTGCGGATGCAAAAGCGGATTGGTTTGCTTTCTTTGGCGATCTCAGTGCGCTTCCGGCGATTTCGGTAAATTTGCAACGCTTACCCGAAGACGCTTTGGGTTTTGCTTTTTTGGAGGTGCCCTCAGCGGATGACTGTATTGATTTAGTAAAACCAACGGGCATTCAGATCGAATGGATTGTTAATGCAAACCCTATGGCCCGTTCGGGGGAACTTTTTCAGCGTTTGCAGACCTTAGCGTGGCTGGACGGGGCGCCCTATATCTGGATTGCGGGTGAATTCGAATTAATGCGATCAGCGCGAAAAAAACTGAAGCTCTTGAAGTCTGAAGTTCAGGGTACGTATGTCAGTAGTTACTGGAAAGTTGGAGCAACACAGGAAGGGCTGCAAAAAGCTAAGGCGCTCGAGGAAGTTAAGACTAGGTTGGGTATGACCTAGCTCCGTGTTTTTAGTGGTTGTCGAAAATGTCGTTTAAAAGATGAAAGGAGGGTGTTTTGCCAAAGATTGACCCGGAGGTTAGAGCAGAAATAATCGAGCATATGAACAGCGACCATCCCGATGCTGTGCTGGCCTATCTGCACCATTTTGCTGGGATGCGAGAAGCAGAGTCTGCGCAGATCATTGACGTTGACGATACTGCAATGCTTATTGAGCGAGATCACGGCGATGGAGCAACCCCCAACAAAGATAACCTAGTCGAGGTCGCGCTGTCTGAGCCGATATCGAATATTAAGGACGCTGAAAGAGTCATGGTTATGATGTTCTTCGAAGCTAGGGCAGCTCTCGCTCCTCAAGAACCGTAGTTCCAGGACGTAACCGTATAATCGGTCACCTTGATATACACGGCGCCCTCGCTCACGGACTGAGGTAGGTCGTCTTCAGCCACACCCCGTTGTCTAGCTGCCAACTGGTGAAGTGACAATCTGTCCTTTGATTCTCGGACAATAGTTGCAGTGCCTCTAAGCAAGGCGCCTTTGATGTCGCTCATTGTTGAGCCGCTTTCAAGGCAAAGTGAGACCTTGGGGTTGCGTTCGATGTTGCGTACCTTTTGAGTCTGATCCTTGCAGCCGAGATAAATCGTTATGCCGTCGCGAAAGTAGCCCAAAGGCACGCTGTGGGGGAAACCATCGGCGCCAATGGTGCTTAAAGTGATCCAGCCCGGCTTGCTGTCGATGAATTGTTCTAGCTCGGTTTCGGTCATTGCTCTTTGCATAGATATTCCGTGTTAATCGCGTTGAAAAGTAGAATCTACACTTACAATTCTAAATACAAATCATTATCATTTGTATTAATAAGCAGTGCAGTTTGTTGCATTGTCTAAGTGTCACTTGATTACCCATGAGGAGCAATTTAGATGAGATTCGCGTTCGGTCTAACTCTCACTTTCTCTAGCGGGCATGCACTTGCCCACGATGGTCCACTATTTTCCATGGCTCATGCTGATTTCTGGGGGATGTGGCTGATTGCCTTAGCAATTCTGCTGATGAGTGTCAGCGTTACGATTGCAGTACGTACAAAAACGCTCCCGCAACCGCCTGTAGACAAGGACGCGCTGGCTCTGAAGGTGATGGAGGATAAAGATCTGGGAGCTGCACATGCGGTCCGGAGTCTTGGCAATGCTTAAATTGAGAAGTGTAGCCGCGCACTGTGACATACCCTGCAAAATATACGATCCGGCTGTGGCGCAAGTGTCTGCTCTAAGCGTGGTTCGACTGATGGATATCATTGCAGAGGTAGGGACCCCAAACACACCGGATGAAAGTGCAAAACTCGCTCGGGTCGTGATGGAAAAAGAACAACAAGCCGGCATTGTGAAAACTGAGGTGGCTGTCATCTGGGGCGATTTCTTTAAAGCCCCACAGATAGAGGCGAATCCTGGAGTTCACGACTTGGTTCATCGGATCATGCAGGCAGGGTCTGCCTGTAAGCAGGGCATTGACCGAGCGGATGGCGAAAACTTGGTGACCCTGGTGAATGAGTTCGCTCAAATGTTCTGGCGCAGCAAAGGCCTTGAAACCCAAATCGTGCTGGCGCCGTATCCTCCGGAATTGCCCGTCTGCCAGCCCGTATTAGAACGTGCCTGAAGTGTTTCGTGTTCACGGCACGAGCATGCTACCGACGCTGCGCCCGCAGGACCTAGTGTTGGTGTTAAAGAATTCACAATTGGCTGCTGGTGATGTCGTTGTAGCTGATGTGGCGCCAGTCGGGTTGGTAGTTAAGCGCTTACGCTTGTCTCAGGATGGCCAGGTGAGTCTGTATGGGGACAACCCGGATGCAACGTCTAGCGTCTGCGATCGGCCAATAAGCCCCGAAAGTATATTGGGCCGAGTTCTTTTGCGAATCCGCAGTCCTTTATCCGTCGGTTTTGTCTGAGTAATTTCAAACACGGAATAGTTTGAAGACGAATATAATGAAGGCCCAAAAGGAGACCATTATGAAAATAATCACACGCTTGGCTTTAACCCTTGTAACAGTCATTTCTTCGCAGGCTGCATTTGCGGACGACTGTACTGTTGATGTTGAGGCGGGCGACGCCCTGAGCTTCAACACCACGAAAATTGAGATACCGGCTAGCTGCGCGAACGCAACCATAAACTTTAAGCACACTGGGAGATTGCCGGCAGCAGCGATGGGGCACAATTGGGTGCTGTCTAAAACTGCCGATCTGCAGCCGATCCAAAACGATGGCAACGTCGCCGGAGCCGCCGGCGGATATCTGAAAGCTGACGACCCGCGAGTCATTGCTGCTACAGCAATTATTGGTGGTGGTGAATCCACTAGCGTAACCTTTGCAACAGCCGGGCTAAACGCTGGAGAGGCTTACAGCTTCTTTTGTACTGTGATGAGTCACTCTGTAGTTATGAAAGGCACATTCGCTCTGAAGGGGTAACCGGCCTGAGGCCAATAACCTGCGCAACAACTCACGGGTAGTGCTGGGCAGGTCTGCCGCCTCGCGCAGCACCGGCCAGATCAGTGTGCGAATTGAATGCAGGATGGAATGGATCGATGAAAAGAACACTATGCGAGCCGGTGGCGATTAGGGTCGACGTACGATGGATCATGGCGCTCGCGCTGGTGTTTTGCTGCGCATTGTCCATGGCCGCCAGTGCCGGTGCTAACGAATCGCCTCAGCAGCAGGATACCCGGCGTTTTACTTATTCCTGGCAGTTCCACTCAGACAGTGAGTTAGCACCGCGTGGCGGTACCACCAGGGGTGCTGGAGTAACAAGAGCGCCGCAGCCGAATGCGGCGTGGCTAAGCCTTACCGAAGACGGTTTGAGTGCTTTCGAGCGCGACCGCCTGGCAATCTTGGCAATGGCTGGCGAGTATCAAGCGTCTTTCGATTTTATCGAAACCATTGGTTTTGAGGATGGCTACGTGCCCAAAGCGCCGTACCAGTCATGGGGCACTGAGTACATTTTCGTAGTTGAAGATCGCGGGTCATTCATAAGCCTTCAACACATCCTGGTCATGATCGTGCAAATGCCAG
>Ga0163109_10001305_pt1 | contig 19807 bp, 19 predicted proteins | sample CRUFie1St13metaG_FD_108704 | JGI IMG/M metagenome (GOLD analysis project Ga0163109, IMG submission 108704) | Marine microbial communities from the Costa Rica Dome - CRUD Field 142mm St13 metaG | ecosystem: Environmental > Aquatic > Marine > Oceanic > Photic zone | place: Costa Rica: the Eastern... | reverse complement strand
TTTTGATGAACATGTTTTACATGCTGCTCTAATTGTACCTTTTCCTTTATGTACATGAAAATTATCTAAAGTTTTTTCTTCTTTGCATTTTGTGCATACTTTTAATTTTGTATTATCAATAATTACTTCTTTTACAATCTTTTTCTTTTCATGATATTTTTCCCTTTCTTTTTCATTTATAGCAGCTCTATTTTTCTGTCGTCTTAATCTCTCATATTCATTTTTACATTCTTTACACCAATTTTTTCCTTTACACAATGTTTTTGTTTGAAAACATTTAGTACATTCACCTACTCTTTCTTGCAAATTTCTTTTCTTTTTTTGTGCAAGTTTTTGTGCATTGTAGCATTTTCTACAAATTTTTCTTTTTGGCATTAATTCGCCTACATTTTTACATTTAATACATTCCATATTTAATATTATCTATAAATAAACCTTTATATTGTTTCTGGTCTGGTGGTCTATTCACAACCTCCTCTAAGCCTTAAGACAAGGTGTAGTGTGGCTTCTTTCTGAATATTGTAATCAGAGAGCGTTCTACCGTCTTCAAGTTGTTTGCCGGCAAATATCAATCTCTGCTGATCGGGTGGAATTCCCTCTTTATCTTGAATTTTTTGTTTAACATTCTCGATAGTATCGGAAGGTTCGACATCTAAGGTAATTGTTTTACCTGTAAGTGTTTTAACGAAAATTTGCATTTTAGTTTTATTAATATATATCCAAAGTTCAGATATATATTAATCAATTTTTATTGAAATTCAATTTTTTTGATTTAAACGAAATCTTTCAATATACTTAAAATTAAGTATAATGAAATGTTAATCCCACCAATTATCACCTTTAATGTAAACATATGGATCAAACCTAGGATCGAGCCAATATTTATGATCTATTTCACGATAAATATCTAATAGATTTTGTCCAGGAATCCTATAGTAACAATACGATTTGTGTTTCTTTTTTGCTTCAGGAAATGGGCCATCTTTTTTACAGTGGTCGCACTCTGGATCATGCTCTAGTAATCCACAGTTAACCCATAGTTCCATATCAGATTTACCATACTCATTGATTTGCTGACGATAGTAAATATGACTCGGTATGTTCCATCCGTCTTGCGACAGGTCCAGCATCTCTTTAATACCATCTTTGGAACGTCGTACTAATGATTTTCTTGCTTCTTCCATCATGATTTTATTTCCACGTTCTTTGAGTTCATAATCAATTTTACTACAATGTTGACAGCACGGTTCGAGTAGACTTTGGGAAAAATTATAATCACAACAATTCATTCTGCGAATGAACAATTTCTTTATCTCCTCGATTTTTTTCTTATCTTTCTGCCAATTCCAGTTATACCGAAAAGAAAAGTTTCTCGTATAAGCATAAAAGCGTGCTTCAATACGAGAAACCCACCTCAATGTCCATGGTGCTCGTTTTTCAATATACTCTTTATTCAAAGGATGGTCCCAGAAAATAAAGCTACCAATTGTATTCCCAATATCTGAGCCAAATTTATTGAACAAAACTTTCATTGTATCCATTACATCTACCAAACCAAATTTCAATTCTACTTTATCCTTACAACTATATCTAATTGCAATAGAATCAATTTCGTATCCAAGTTCGCACTCGGCTTTTGCCTCATTAAACAACTCATCATCATATTGAAGACGTAAGAATCTTTGATCCTTTGTTTCATCTGCTAGACGTACCAACAATCCGATAAAAGATTGGAACAAACGATTATCAGGATGGTAACTGCAGATTTCTCTACTAAGATGTCGACACATGCAGTCGCAGTTTCTAGTCCACTTACCCTCATACAATCTAGTAGGATAGTATGAGGGCTTATAACTGTCTGGTCTTCGTCTCATATGTGTATCACAGCATTGACATTGATTCAGATTTTTAATCATACTCTCTTTTTCCTCTTCCGTTGTAGATGAGATAAATCTTCTAAATCTACCATCAGCAGCCTTTGAAAAAAGGGCAATATTTACTAATGTTCGGGTATTATGATCAAGAACACACCTTGGTACTGAATTCCAATTAATGTATTCGCTATTAATTGGAAGATATTTTTCTTCACAATCGCTTTCACAATCGCTTTCACAATCGCTGTCACAAGCTAATAATGCAAATCTATTTGGGGACATTTTAAAAGATTAAATTATGTATATCACACTATTTATTCTTTTGATAATATATATTATTTATATATGAATAATACATACAGATTTTTTTTCAATTTTTTATATCTATATTGCCTTGAACATCTTCTTTAGAAGATAATACACTACCTTAACTTTTTTGTGCAACTGGTGGTAAATCCATATTACTTGTAACTTGTGGTGCTTGTGGTGCTTCTCCTTCACCTTTTTTTTTTATTGGAGTTAAATCACTTTTTAAAAATTGTGCTAATTGCTGATGAAATCCATTTAATAAACCTGAATAGGATTGTGGATAAAATGTTAAAAATAGATCATTTGGTCCGTTACTTCTTGCTTTAGACATAAACATATGATGATAAGCGTCGCCCCAATCTTCAGTATATGGTACATATACTGTATCTCCTACTTTTACTGTTTTTGGATCAACTGGTTCCGGTTCTTTTATAGTTTCATTATTATAATATTCCCCAGGTGTTTTGTGTAATTCATGTAATGGGTGAGTCTCATCGTCATAATCAAATTGTTCTGATACCTCTTTTCCAGTATCAGCATCGAACCAATAATGTGTTCCTTTTACTTCCACACGGTACATTGTAGCATCTTTTGTAGCTTTTTTTGCTAATTCTTCCAAGTGTTTTTTTTCTTCTTCTTTTTCTTTTTTACTTTTTGTAAAACTTGATAATTTTTTCATAAACGATTTTTTCTTTGGTTTTGGTATTTTACTTTTATCTACATATATTTCTACAACTTTTGCTGGAATAAATGGATTCCAATCTCCAATTCCATAAATTGGCATTGGAATTCTTTGTCCTTTTTTTACATGATTCTTTGCTACAGCTTCTACTTTTTTTATTATTCTTTTAGCTTCCTCTAAATCATTACTACATAGTTCCGGAGGTGCATTATTTGCTGATCTACATGATTCATAAATAGCTCTCCAATAATTTTTGTTATTGGATTGAAATTTACCACCATACAAAATATGCATTAAAAACTTAAGTTCATCATTTGTCAAGAATTTATTGTAATTTGGATACTTTTCTATTGCATTTTTTAATTCTTGTTCAATAATCGTCGAATTACGGCCATAGGCCATGTTATAAACTTTATCTCCTTGAACCATAACATGATCTCTAAAGACTATTTTACCGCCCATTTGTTCTTTTAATTCTAAATATTTTTTTTTGTATTTTAAATACTTTTGTTTATAGTCTAAACTCATATATATATATATATAATACATTTTATGTATTATAAATTATTTATTTTTTTTTAGATTTAGCTTTTTTCTTAGAAGCAGTTTTTTTCTTAGGCGCAGCTTTTTTAGGCGCAGCTTTTTTAGGTGCAGTTTTTTTAGCAGATTTTGGTGCTACTTTACTTTTTTCTTTATCCATTTTGTATTGATCTTTTACAGGGTTACATGCTCTAGCTATTGATCTAAAGTGTACACTATAAAATATTTGATTCATCTTTTCAAAATTTTCTGCAGCAGCTTTTGTTACATTAGTTTCTTTTACTAATCTACCAATTAAATCATTACAATCATTTGCTACTTTATTCATCAAACCAATCATATGTCTATCTACTTCATGACCGTTCTTTGACATGAACTCTAACATTTTATCTCTCTTCATATTTTTGAAAATATCTTTAACTTGTTGAGAAGGAGTTGCTGTGGATTTAGCTCCAATTTTAGTTAATCTTGGCTCAATACTTGACACACAATCTTTACCACCATCTCTTACATCCATTTCTACACATAATAGTATACTATGTAATTCCATTAATCTATCGTATTTTTCTAATAATCCTAATGAGCTTAATTCATCATAAATATTTCTTGATGGTCCTGAATATTTAAAACATGGTGGGTATTTTTTACCATCAATTTCCTCTGATTTGTAATTTGACTCTTCCGAATAAGCACCTCCTACTAAAGTACCTTCTCTTATAGCACCTTTTGGTTGGGGTAGTGCTACTTTAGGTGCTGGTTGATGATGATGACCATGATGATGATGTTCTAATCCATGTGGATCTTCTTTACCATGTTGGCCAAGTTTACCATGTTGTCCAGCTCCAGCAATTTGCTTAAGATGTAAATATTTTTTCTTATATTTTAGATATTTTTCTTTATAGTCCATTTTATATATATATATATGATTAGGAAATTAATATACTTAAAAGTATACTAATTTTTTATTAAAAATGAAATTAGCGTACACAGAAATATGGTCAAAAACTCTACATGGTTATTCAAATAATCAGACTGTTAATCCAGAAGGACATATATTACTACATACTGAATTATCTTTTTATGATTTTATAGAAGATACAAAAGATACTCAAAATTTTTATCCATCTATTGATTTAGTAGAAGAATATAATATCGGTGAATATAGTTTTGCTGTTAAAAAAACTTTTTATATTAGTATTTTTCAAAGGAAATTTAGAAAGTGGTTAAAAACATTAGAAAAATTAAAATCACCTAAATATTTAAATTATAGAAGAATTTATGGTAAATATCCAAAGATATAATATATGTTAACTTTAACTAATATTATAAAATATTTTAATTACACTGATTTTGAATATGTACCTTCATTTATAGAATCAGAATTAATTAGATTAAATATAAATTATATATGGCTAGATGTTGAAACATTAGCTACTGGTTATATAATAAATGATCATATCGTAATTCCAATTTTAACAACATATGACATATATTTAAAAACCTTAAATAACACTCTTTTACTTATTGAATATTTAAAACGATATAATAATAAAATTTTTAAATCTAAATATAAATTCTTATGTAAAGAATTTATAAAATTACCTCAAGAAATTATTTTAAAGATTTTATCATACTAATTTATTTTCTTTTCTTTTTTTTTCCTGATCCAGAAAATAACATTACTATTAATACTCCTACACCAATAATTACACCCATACCCATATTAAAATTATTACTTTGTTTCTTAGATTTAGCTCTTCTTATTCTTTTATTAGTTTTTTTACTTTTTTTACTTTTTAGTTTTTTGTTATTTGTAGGTTTTATTACTCTACTTGATGCATTTAAAGATGCTCCAGCAGCTACACCAGCATTTTTTGCGGGAGGTGCTCCTATTTTTTTTACTTTTTGATTCATAATTCTTTTCTTAGATTTAATTGCAACATTATTTATTTTTTTTACTAATTTTTTCATTTTAATATTACCCTTACTTATTTTTTTAGATTTCTTTGATGTTTTAGAAGTTTTAGAAGTTTTAGAAGTTTTAGAAGTTTTAGTAGTTTTTGATGATTTACCTTTCTTCTTTTTTGGTCTATTTGTTAGATCTTTTATAATTTTTTTTAGTTTCATTCTTTGTTCATATGGAACATCAATATTTGGTGTTATAAAAACACCTCCCTTTTCAGAACATTTTTTCTTTATACGAGAGAATTTTGTAGTATTTTTTCTTATAATTTTTTTAATTGATTTTTGCTGGTTTTTTACTTTTTTTACAATTTTCTTAATTGATTTCTTTTGTTTCTTTATACTTTTTTGCTTCTTTTTAATTTTTTTATTTAACTTATTTAGTTTAGCAATAGTTTTTAAATTACCTTTATTCTTTTTCATTTTCTTTACTAATTTTTTAACTGATTTTTTTAATTTTTTAATTTTTTTTATTGATTTCATCATTTTTTTTTTCTTCTTCGATATTTTTTTCTTTTGTTTTTTTATTATTTTTTTCTTTGCTTTTATTTTTTTTTTAATCATTTTTTTTTTCTTTTTTGATACTACTTTTTTAACTGGTTTTTTTGTAGGTGTTGTTGTTGTAGTAACTGTTGTTGTTGTTATAGTAGATGGTGTTTTATTTGTTACTGTTGTTTTCCTATTTGGTTTTGCATCTACCACAATTGTTTTTTTTACAACTTTAGGTTTATTTACAACTTTAGGTTTATTTACAACTTTTGGTTTTTTTACAACTTTAGGCCTATTATTTTTACCATTAATAGGTTTTCTAATGACTTTTGGTGTCTTAGTTATTTTTTTCATAGCTTGATTTATTTTCTTAGTAATAGTAGATTTATTTCTAGGATTACTTGAAGATACAGTAGAGCTTACAGAAGATTTTGAACTTACAGATTTTGTAGGAGTTAATTTAGAACCAACGGATGATACTGAACTTGATTTAGTTTTTGAAACATTGGAACTTACAGATTTAGGAGAAGAAACAGTTGTAGAATTACTTGTCTTACTAGGTTTAGTGATTTTCATAGTTGTTGATTTAGATTTTACAACTAATCTTTTTCTTTTTTTATTTTCTTTTTTTAATTTCTTTAATACATCTTTATCTACACTAACTATAGGATCTTTAAAATCTTCAGTAAAAGAAGGAAATTTACTACTCATTTATACTATAATTTATATAAAATTTTATAGATTCTGAAGGAATCAATTGAAAAACTTTATTTTTCAATTGATTATCATAGATTATTATCTATTTATTTATGTTTAAAATTTTAAAATATTTTTTATTTAGACCTTAAAAAGATCTAAATTATATATATGAAATATATATTAAATTGTGTATTAATTGGTAATACTCTTTGTGGTAAATCAAGTTTTACTAAAGTTCTTAAAACTAATAAAAATTTAGAAAATTTTTTAGGTCCTACTATTGGTGTTGATGTTACACATAAATCTTTTGTTTTTGATCAAGATGAATTTAAAATTAAATTATGGGATTTATCAGGTAACCATCGTTTTATACCTATTTTGCATCCATATATATCTATTGCAAATATAGTATTATTGTTTTTTTCATATGATAATTACATTTCAAAAAATGATTTACAAATATGGAATGATTTGATAAAATTACATAGTAAAAATACTCATATTTATTTAATTGGTTCACAATCTAAAAAAAAAACTTCAGAAAATTCATGGTTTAGTGAAAATGAAATGTTATTATTGAAAACTTCATTTCCATATAAATTATATAATGTAGATTGTACAAATTTTAATGATGTTAATACAACTATGTTATCAATCATTGAGGATTATAAAAATATTATCAAAGATGATGATAAAAATAAATTAGTTGATACTAAAATTGATCCTGATGAAGAAAATAGATCTTGTTTTAGCTCTTGGTTATCATGTATTTATTAAAAAGCTAAGATATAATATAAATGGATTACAAAAATAAATATATAAAATATAAACAAAAATATTTATATCTAAAAAAAAATTTGTCAGGTGGAGCTAAAATGAACACCTCATCGGAACTTGAAGACATACCTGATAATTTCATACCTGTGATGTCAATTACAAAAGCTGTTATTGGTATATTATATCATCTTAATGAAAAAGATTATCCACGTGATAAAATACTATTTACACATAGTAAAGTAGGAAATATTAAACTAGGTGATGCTTTGAATATGAATTCAAAAGTATCTAATAATATATGGGCAAAAACAAAAGACTATGAAGGTTTTTTTAACAAGTTTATGGATGCAGTGGATGAAGGTAAAAATTTATTAAAATTATCTAAAGAAAAATTAAATGAAGCAGACATCATTGATAGAATGGATTATAACGATCTAATGTATCAAGTTTTGGCTTCAACAATAGAAAATGCAGCTAAAAAATTTGGTGAATTTATGGATGATCCTGTTAAAGAAGGTTTAACTAAATATAATTATTTTGAAATAGGAGATAAAAAATATGCTGGATGGTTTAGAGAAGGAAAAAATTGGAAATGGATGCATTCAAAAAAAGAAGATAATTCAATTGAACCAACTGGACCAAATGGTATTTGGATGACAAAACAATTTGCATTACAGTTTGGAGAAAAAGTACAAGATATTGTATTTGAACAATCTAAAAAAAATGGAATAAAAGTACCACCATATGAAGAATATAAATTTGTGTATAATGAATATAATGTTTTTAAAACATATTGGAATGGATGGTGGATATCAGAAAAATGTGCATATGCTATTGGTCATATATTTCAATGTATAGCATTAACACCATTTGGTGTTAAAGTACAAATATATCATGATAATGATGATAATTATAAAAAAGGAGGGAAATTCAGGTATAAATTACTTTTTATTGACAATATAGAAGCATCATTAGAGACAGGGTCTGATTTAATACATTTACCTGGAGGAAAAAGAAGTGGTTTATCAAAAGAAGAGTTAGTAGAAATGGTAACTTATAAAAAAGCCGCATTTTATGTAGATGGGGCTGATCCTGATATTTTTTCTAAAGAAGTGAGATCACGATTAAAACCAGGATATCATATTCATAAAATATTTCAAAAAGGAGAAAAATTTACAATAGGAGGAAAAGAACATACCCATGAAGGTTCTAAAAATATGACTGCATATATTGATATAATAGAAGATTTAGATGGAAAAAAATGGGTAATATATGATCATAATAAAGATTCTAAATTAGACGAACATTTAATAAATTCTTTTTAATCTAAATACATTAAAAAATTGAATAATATATATTTATTTTCAATATATTAGATTAAATGTCGAAATTTGTAAATATACAAAAAATGAATAGATCTAAGGATCATTATAAATTCGTTAAAAATTATAAAAAAAATAGTAATTTTGAACCTTTTTGGTTTCAAAATAAACATATGAAAAATTTAAAAACATTTAAACTAAATGTATTTAGAACATTATTAAATAAGGATTTAATATCTAAAGCAAAAGATTTTAAAATTAAACAGTTATCTGAAAAATTAAACAAATTTTCAAATAATCATATTCATAGTGAACAAGATTTAGAATTTGAAAAAACATGGACTAGAGAATTACTTCACTTTATTTGGGCATTAAAACAGATTTGTTTTGAAATACCAACTTGTGATTGTGGTAGACAGGATTGTGGCGGACATTTAAAATTTAGAGTATTCGGAGGAATTATTAATAAAATAATTAATCCTAGTTTTAAATTAGATAATCATGATATAGATATATTTTTGGTACAAAAATTTTCTGATCATGTGTCTCCACAAGTTTTACTCAAATTTTTAGAATCTGTTAATAAATATAAAACTTTTGAAAATTTAATTAATACTGATGATATTAAAAAAGAACTTCAAGAAGATGGATATGGAGGACTAATAAATAGACCTGGAATGAAAGGTTTAATTCATTTCAAAGCAAAAACATATTTTAAAGGTATCGGATATATAAATGTTGATATTTTATCCGGTAAACCAAAAAATAGAGGTGTTGATTCAATTATATCTAATCTACAATATGATCCATTTTTGAACACAATTTCTACAATTAAACCTGCATTTAATTTAATTGGAACACTAATGGATATTAGACACAAAGTTGCAAAGTTAGTCATCCCTACATTTGACGGTCCTAGTTCTATTGAACAAGTAATTTTATTACAAAGTAGAATAAAAAAATATAAACTACAAAATTGGGATGTGAAAAATTCATTTTCTTTTCCTGAAGTTCATGAATCTTGGCAATGTGCAATATGTTATGATGCTGATGCAAAAAATGTATCATCTGAAAATATTATTACTTATCAATGTAATCATTCATTTTGCAAAAAATGTGTTAAACTAATGCTTGCAACTCCACAGTGTACATCGAAAGCAAAATGTCCTTTATGTAGAGGAAGAGTAAAAGCAAAATTGATATTTCAAAATTCAAACAATGAACTGTATTTAGATCCTCCTTTAATTAGAAAAAACCCAATAACTAAAATTTATTCTGATCAAGATGATTCTACTGATGATTCTACTGATCAAGATGATTCTTCTGATCAAGATGATTCTTCTGATCAAGATGATTCTTCTGATCAAGATGATTCCTCTGATCAAGATGATTCTGAAGTTGATTATTTTGATGAAAATCAATTTACAGGTATTGCAGAATTATTTGCAAATTATGATATTGATAATCCAGATCATCCTTATCATGGACACAGACCATTAAATATGGAGAATTTTAATGTGTGGCCAGAAAATATAATTAATACTGATTATTCTGATGAAAATCAATTTTCAGGTATTGCAGAATTATTTGCAAATTATGATATTGATAATCCAGATCATCCTTATCATGAATTCTCTGACTTGAATATATTTGGACCAGACATGATAATTAATAGTGATAATGCAATATATGAAGGTATATCTAGATTATTTGAAGTAAACCATGAATCTAGAAATATATCAGAAGATGACTCAGAAGATGACTCAGATGATTACTCAGAAGATGACTCAGATGAAGACTCGGATGGTAATTCCGATGAGACAAGTTTTGTAATTTCGGGTGTACTTTACGGTTCCAACGCTTATTGGAGTTAAAACTTTTCGTTGATAACTTGTAAAAAAAATAAATACTAATTTAATGAATAAACCCAATATAGTATTTGAAATTGATGATTTAAGAAGATATATATTTTCATATTTAAGAAAAAGAGCACGGCGTAGTTGTACGTTGTGCAATTGTGTATGTGTATGGGAAACTAAATTAATAAACTCATATTTAACTACACCAGATGCAATTATTTGCATGAATTGTTTAAAAAACAATAATTATCTACAATTAACAAAAAATAATAAAATATAATAATAATAATATTAATATTATTATATTAATAAAATAATTAAAGTTCTTTTATTACTACTAGTTCATCGAATGTAAAATTATTTTTTAGAATATCATACACATCATTATCAGTTGATAATTCATTTATAATTTTTTTTGTTTTTTCTTTAGGAATTAATATTTTATTATCTAACATTTTTTTAAAAATATATAATATTAGATGTAAATTACTACGGATGTTTTCACTTAAATGTCCTTTATAAAGTATAAATTTTACAACTGCGTCTAATTTTTTATCATTATCTTTAGTTCTACTTATAATAAAATTAAAATACTCTAGATCTTCTTTAAAATTATGATTTGCATACTCTTCAAAATTTTTAATGTAATATTTTGAATATAAATATTTATCATAAATTTTTTTTATTTTATCTTTATTTATAAGTAATACTTCTCTCAATTTTATTTTTTCAATATGCTCATATAAATTCATTTAATCAATAAATATTGAATAATATGAATATTATTCAATTTTTTGATTAACAAATTATAAATTATAAGATGTTAATTAAGAATCTGTAAACTCTTGATTTATTAAATATATTTAGATATTATATTTAATTTATAGAATTATTTAGATCATAAATGTTCTTAAATAATTGAATATATATATTATTATTGTAACTTATACTATATTTAGAAAAATAAATAATATTATTTTTCTTTATTTTTTTTAAATACTCGTTTATAATTTCATTTATGAGTATATAATTGTTATCATCATTATAAGAAAATTTAAATTTATCATTAATTTTATGTAATATTGAATTTATATCATTCAAATCTTTATAAAATAAATGCATATTTCTTCCAAATTTTTTATTTGATTTAATATAAATTTTCTTACAAATATATTTAATAGATGAATTATATGTATATAAAATAAAAAAACAAGTATAATAGTATTTCATTAAATACATACCTAATTTATTGTTTATTAAAAATAATTTTATTGAATTTATGAAATACTTTTTTAAATTTGAAGTGTATTTGTTATCTAAATAACCTGTACTTTTATTAGGTATATTGATTAAACTGAATAAACAATCAAAATTAAAAAATTTATTATTTTTTGAAATAATTTTATAGAATATTTGTAAATAAATTTTATTTTTACAGATGTTTTTATGTATATTATAAATCAAAAATAATCTTATTTTTTCTTCAGTTCGATAATATGATAATTCATAAGACATTATATAATGTATTATAAAAAATTTGATAAATATATTTAAGAATATGCAAGTATTTTATACATATGCCTAAGAATAAAGTAAAAAATCAGAAACCTAAAGTTACTAAAGTAAAGAAACAGAAAAAACCAAAGAAAAAAGATACTTCTGCATTAAGTGTGGCTATCCAGTTGAATAAAAAATTAAATATATCAGAAAAAGAGGATGATAAAACATTAAAACAAAAAAAAGAGGTATTAATAGCGGATTTTATGGGTTTGGCAAAAATGCATCAAGAGTATTCTGAAAAATTAGATGAAATAGACAAAAAAATGAATGTTTTATTGAATAATATTTTAAGTTTAGATAGTAAATATTCTAACATTGATGAATTTATTGCAAAAAAAGGTTGGGAATCAAATGATATATTACCTGATTCAACAGAAAAAACAATTGAATCATTAGAAGAAAATTGAAAATATAAAATATTATTAATATATTTTATATTTATATAAAAATAAAAATAATAATGATAATAACTAATTTGGATAGTAATGTAATTAATACGTGTAAAATTAATTACTGTAATAAGATAACTAATTTAACCAGTAATACAAAATCTACTACTACTGGTAAGTATTGGCCTAAGAATAATTACCGTGTTAAAGCAGCTAAATTTATAAAATACAATAAAAATAAAAGATTTACATTAGATTTAAAATACAACATTTAGTTAAAGAAATAGCTTTATTATGATTAGCTTATGGAATTAGTTCAATTAAAATTAAATGATATATTCAGTATAAATGTTTTTGATATAGATGAAATATTAGATACTAAAGAAAAAACTTTCAAAGATTTTTTTGTATCAAAAAAAATTAATTATAAAATAAATTACTCAGAAAATGAAGTTAATCAAAATAATATAAATTTTTATATTATTGCAAAAAATAATTATTTAAAAAGTTTTGAAGATTTTTGTACTAATAAAAATAATGTTTTTTTATATTATGATATTGTTAAAAAGAAATTAGAAATTTTAGATAAAATTAATTTCAAATATAAAAAAATCTCTTGTTTTTACAGTCAAGATATCTTAATGTACATCATAGATAATTTTAAATTCAATATAGAATTTATTAATAAATCTGGTAAGTTTAGTTTACCATGTGGTTTATTAAAATCTATTAATGTTAGATTAGGATTATTTACTAATTATTTTTTATCAAATAGTAAAGATCATATTTACACAATTAAATTTTTTAATAAAAAAATTCCTTCAATTAAAATTAAAAGTATTAAGTGTAATAAGCTAAAATACAAATATTTAAATAATACTTACTTCTTATTATATTTTAAATTTTTAAAAACAATGGATAATAAGTATTTTATTGATAGTTGGTTTTTTTCAAAATATATAAATCATTTGAAATCAGTATTTAAAATAAATATAGTTCAACAAGAAGTGCAATCTATACTTAAAAAAGTATTTAATTTTGCGTTACAAAAACATTCTAGTAATTCAGTTTATAATAAATATAAATTTTTTTTAGAAAATAATAAATTGTATAATAGCTCTCTGATAGATTTGTATAAATTTAAATCCTATTGTAGTGAAATTCTAAATTATCAAACAAAAAATGAGGTAGCTATTGAAAAATTAGAAAACTCTATTCCTGAAAAAAGTTTAGATTTTTTTACATCTAAAGTATCATATAGTAATTGGTTCGATAATATAGAAATTGGTTCTTATTTTGGTTTATTAATAAATGCAAATTATAAGCGCAATTGTCTTGAAGGAACTAAACCTTCTATTTTTATAAAAAATATTAATCAATCAGTATTGGCTTTTGATGATTACTTAGAAAATACTAAATTTTATTTTGGAAAATATAAACAATTTGATAATGGTTGGCAAAGAAATTCTTTAATTGATTATGATGGAATTGGAAAAGGAAATATATTTTTACCATTATTTATTTGTCCTCAACATTTTAATTTAGTAATTAAAAATATAAAAATAACAACTGGTATTAATATTTATCAAAATCCTATGAAATTTACTAAAAATAATTTACTTGTATACATATCAATTTTATCACAGTTGATTACCGAGACATTTTGTAATTCTAATTATAATAGTGAAAAGTGGTTTAATATTTTCTTTAATTACTTGATTTTTGTTAATAAATTAATCAATGTTTTTTATTCTAAAAGCGAATTACTTAAATTATTTAATGCTGAATTAAATGCTATTAAATTTAACAAAGATTTTGTTATAGGTTTGTATATTTTACTTAAAATTAATAATAATGATACTACTGTACCTGATATTATAGTTGTTATTAAAAAAATTTTAGAAGAAGAAATTAGGATTTTATGTGGTAAACATTGTACAACAAATATTAATAAAGTTTTACCATTATTTTTAAAATTTAATTATGTTGATTACAATTTGTTTTTGGACAAGTTAGATGTTTCCAAATTTCTTAATACTAGACTTATACAAAATTTTCAAGATATGGTTGAAAATAAATTATTCTTTATGAAAAATATATGGTCCTTCTATAAATTCGATGTTTTTATTAATGATTATAATAGTATTTATAGTACTATGGTTAATAATTTTGGTTTATTAGATCAAAATTATATTTCTAAAATTAGAAATATTATAGTTAATGAAAAATTTCCTGAAGAAAATGATACAATCAATGGTATTTTAAATCCAATATTTGAAGGTCATATTTTATATGGTAAAAAGAAAGTTATTAATATTATGTCCATTATGAATAATATTCTAGTCTTTGATAAAAAATTCTCTGATTTAAATGTAAAAGCAATGATTTTACAAGGTTTATTACAAAGAAATTTTAATAAACGTAAAATTGCTATCAAAAATAAAGATTTAAATCTATACATAGATCCTAATTTATATCCTAATCAATGTATCTTGAATACCTTTAAAATTTATATTAAATTATGGGCACGATATAATTATAGTACTTTATATCCAAGAATTAATACTTATTTTAAAAAAACTATTAATATTAAACATATTGTTGGTATATATTTTATTCTTACATCAGAACCATATAAACTAAGTGAATTTATTATTAATAATATTAAAGACGGTAATATCAAAAATCTAAATTTAAAATTAGATTTACTTGATACTGGTTATAGTTTTGTTGATAAAAGATATCTTTGGTTATTACCTAAAAAAAGATATCGTTTACAGTTATCTACATTAAAAAAACGTTCATGTTATAAGAGTGCTAATATATAGTTATTATAATTTGTTAAATACTATTATAATTACAAAAACTGTTACTAAAAGTTTTATAAATGAAATAATTATTTTGTTTGTATTAAATTTTATACCATCTAATTTTATTTCCTTTGATAAGTCCACTTTTAAATATCTTGATATTAATGGTAAAATTAAATTCTCAGAAATTGTTGATATATTATCAGCAAACATATTTGAAATTAATGTACCTATTAATACTGCTCCTATATCTTTTTTCGATAAATATTTTCTAAATTCATCGTCAATATTAGTTGGTCCTCCTTTAATTAAAAGTAAAAAAACTACAAAAACTACTATTACTGTAATTATTAACTTTAAATTTTCTTTCTTTCTTAACATATATATTCTATATATATTATTATTTAATATATGAATAGTAATTAGTAACTTCTATAAGAATTATTTATTCTCATATTAGCTAGTTCATTAATTACACGAATTATTTCGTCATCTTTACCTGAATTCATAACAATATTATATTTCTGTAATTCTAAAATTATTTTTGTAGCATCACTTTTTATTTCTATATTAATTTTATCTTTTTCTTCTTCTAATCTCTTAACAGATCTGTTCTTAAATTCATTATTTCTTATTTCTGAAAATTGTTCTGTGAAAGATTTTATTATTTCTGAATTCTTATCACTTAATGTTAAAAAATCAAGTTCATCTGGTAACTCCTTTTTAAAAGAATTTAATGCTTTTTCTTTTATTTGCAATATCTTAATATCCTCATGATTTTTTTTACTTTTTAATTTCCAATGAAAATTTATTATCATTGTTGCTAAATTTATAAACCCTGTCTCTCTAGTTTCATAAATTAGTGGTAAAGAATATGTTATTGTTTCATCAGTCTCTTTCACTATCACTATTGAAACAGATTTCGGCAATGTTAAGCTATAATTAGTATTTGCTTCTTTTGTATTTATTATCCCCTCTTTCGAATATATTGATGTTATGGCTTTTATCCAATCATTCATTATATCCTTATTACTTATTTTTTTTGCTTTATAATACAACATTAATTGCTTTTTCCCTAATAATTCTGCTTCTTTACAATTCGCAAAAGGAAACCTTGTGTTTTTTAATTTGAATGAAAATACATTTATTAAATATTGTAAAAATTTTATTTTTTGATTTATTGACTCTTCATCTTTTTTTTGATATACAATACAATATCCAGGTCTAATATTTGGATGAATCTCGTTGAACAAAATTACTTGATATTTCTTAAAATATCTATTACATACATTCTCTATTATTGGATTCAATACATTTATTGTATGTTCTCCTTTCTTTATTTGGGTTAAAATCCTTGAATAATCACTTTTACCAAAATCTGTTTTTGTTATTGTATTTCTAAAAATACCAATTCCATCTATTTCTTTTGGTGTTCCATCACTCCCTACATATGGTGCATCTTTTTCTATTTTAGAAGCAAATGATGTACTTTTAGGATCTTTTACTGAACTTACAATTAAATTTTTATGTTCTGTTCCAGCATTCCAAGTTTCAATATATGCATCAAACACATTCTTTTGATTCTCTTGATGTTTTTCATAACAAGAAAATAAATCTGTTTGTTTACTAGTTTCACTAGGTTCGATTTTTTTATCAATTACACTTGACATTTTTTCTAACATTATAATGTTTAAAGGAAATAATTTCAATTTTTACTAATATTGATTATATTGATTATATTAGAATATTTATGAAATATGATTTTTATCAAGAAAAATATATAAAAATGGTATATTTATTTTATGACAAAAAGAAAAATAAAAGGAAAAGTTTTGATCGACCGATGTAAGAAATAATTTTTTTTTCCTTGTCTCCCCCCCCCTCCATACAAAAAATTCAATTGCTCTTTTCCTAAAAAAGTTACAAAAATATCCCAAAAAAGGGTATCACCCAGTTTTATAAAAAAAAGGATATCCCAAAAATATCCAAAAAATATCCCAAAAATATCCCAAAAATATCCCAAAAATATCGGAAAAATGATATAAGAATAATAATTTATATATTATATATTAATATGGTAAATTACAAATGTTTACGTTGTGGCTATTCGAATAAAATAAAGACCAAATTTATAAAACATTTAAATAGAAAACATATTTGTAAGCCAAAATTGAAAGATATAAGTAGACAAGAAATTTACGATTTTTATTTTAAAAATTCTGAAATTAAAATTGAAACTAAAGAAAATAAAAACAAAAAAAAAGATAAAAATATGTCTGTTTTGCTCCCAAATGACTCAATTTTGCTCCATGATAGCTCAATTTCGCTCCCAATTGCTCCAAAAGTAAATAAAAAAGTGAAAGAGAAAACAGTTGAAAAATTCGTGTGTAATTTTTGTTTTTCTGAATTCAGTAGAAAATCTAATAGAACTAGACATTACAAAATTTGTAAAGAAAAGAAAATATATGAAGAAGAAAAGAAAAAAGAAGAAGAGCATAAAGAAGATTTGTTAAAATTAGTAAAATTATTAAATGATAAATTAGATAAACAATGTAAAGAAATGAAAACGATAAAGAAAGAACTAAAGAAAAGAGATAAACAATTAATAGAATTACAGAAAAAAACTGGTGTTACAATAGGTCAACAAAATAATATTCAGAATAACATAAAAATATTAGCATTTAATAAAACGGATATGTCACATTTAAAAGATAAAGATTATTTAAAATTTCTAAGTCACTCAAACTTTTGTGTACCGCATATGATAAAAAAATTACATTTTGATCCACATAAACCAGAGAATCATAACATTTATATATCGAATATAAAAAATAATTATGTAATGATATACGATGGAAAAAAATGGACTTTACAAGATCAAAAAGACGTTATTGATAATATGTTAGATAATAATACATTTATACTAGAAGAAAAGATAGAGGATTGGATAAAAAATGGTAAAAAGTATCCAGAGATAATGGAGAAGTTTAATAGATATATTGAGAAGAAGGAAAGTGATGAGATAATAAATAAAATTAAACAAGAAATAAAATTAATATTATTTAATAATAGGACTTTAGTAATAAAGGATAAGTGACTTATAATAAAATTAAATATATTTAATACTATTATAATAAAGTAAATAATTTATGCCAATTCTTTAAATTTTTTCGCTACGTTACTGAAAGTTGTATCAATATTTTTTTCAAAAGTTTCAACCTTCTTTTTCAGGACATTTTGTTCTTTGATTTGCTTATCTTTCATTTGATACTTGAGTTTCTTAATCAAATTCTTTTTATCCCTTGCACCATGTGCATAAGATTTTTTTTCTACAAAACCATTACCCTGTTTATCTAGTCCAATATTAGAACAATCTTCAAACAAATGTTTAAAATACTTGAGACAGTTGTTCAAGTTATCTTCCTCTAAGATAATTTTATTTTTAACTTTATAGATATCAATTTTAATTTTATCATCTAAAGTTTTATATTTTATCTCAGATAGATTTTTGATGATACTCTCAACAAGTATATTGTTTTCAGAGATTCCAAAAAATTCTGAACTATTTGGGAATTTATGTTCAATCAATCCGTCTTCGTTAATTTTGATGTTCTTAAAATAGACCATAAGTTCATTGAACTTAGTAGATAGTTTATTAACAGAAGAATTAATGTTTTCATGATATCCTCTGTCATCAACATCATAGATTTTTCTCAATAATGTTTCACATCTTTCTCCACCAATTAAATTTTCTAAAGTATCATTAATAGATTGGAAATATCTCAAGTGTGCATATAACTTAGCAAGTCCAATGAGTTTATGCTTACTATCAAATTGAGTGACTTGATTCCATTTTCCATCAGGAGTAAATCCTATGAAATCTTTAAATGTAGTTCTCAATAATTTTAAGTATTCAAGATCTTCTTCATCTTTATTTACTTTCAATTTGAGAGTACAATAATCAGAGTGGTATAGTTTGAATTCATTTACCAAATTTTCTTGAAATTTATCCCTATAATCACTAAATAAGATTTTTTTGATATCATTAACAATCTCGACATCATTGGTATTTCTACTTTGAAGATAGTAGATAATCTTATGTTCAATTTTTGATTCTTTACTAACTACAGATGAAGAGTTAATATGATGAGATCTAGATTTAGCGAGATTTCTTTCTCTATCTATTTCCTTCATTTGATCTTCATATGATTTTTTAAGGAAGTTATCTTTTTTGCTCTTGTCAGCATTTATGAGATCAAAATAATTTTGGATAGAGCTATCATATTTAGAATCGTTAGAAGTTATAGACTTATCAAGTTCTTTAATAGGTGTTGATTTTTTAACATTTTCTAGATTATCTGACATATTCCAACAATCATTGACAGGAGGTTCTCCAGTTATTGAAAAATCTTGAAAGTTACCTCTTCTAATAATTTCAATTACATTAGAAACGAATTTTTTCTTGTGAATATTATTAGAAATAAAAGTTTCTGTTAGTATAGAATCTATACCATCAACATAGCCATATTTTTTAT